>Ga0172376_10002289_pt1 | contig 23561 bp, 25 predicted proteins | sample Lak35m_FD_121114 | JGI IMG/M metagenome (GOLD analysis project Ga0172376, IMG submission 121114) | Freshwater microbial communities from Kabuno Bay, South-Kivu, Congo - kab_092012_35m | ecosystem: Environmental > Aquatic > Freshwater > Lake | place: Democratic Republic of the Congo: South-Kivu... | reverse complement strand
CCTTAAAATGGGAAGAGGTTTATGCTTTAGAGCATACTCCCCATCCCGTCGAATTTAAGCTATCTTATAGTTCTTAATTGGGTGGTTCGTTCCCTATTGAGGTAAACGGATATGGACTCGCAAGCCCCCTTGCGGAGAATCACCCAGGCGAATCTGACCACCATGGTTACGGATCACATCTCTAGCAATGCTCAAGCCCAGCCCTACGCCGCCTGTTTCCAGGTTTCTGGAAACATCCAAGCGATAGAAGGGACGAAAAACTTCTTTCCGTTGGGATTCTGGAATGCCGGGCCCATTATCATCAACGATAACATCAAGGAAGCGTCCGCTGGACTGGGCACTAATCCAAACATGATCTGCGTATCGCTCCGAGTTGACCAGAAGATTCATTAGGCACCTTTTGAACATTTGGGTCTTAAGCTGAATTTTAAGTTCTAGTGGGCAATCGATGGTAATATTTAAAGAGGTATTGTGAAATTTAAGTTTTAATTCGTGCAAAAACTCTGATAATAGAATATTTTGAGGTGTCTCATCTCCAGCACCTCTAGCAAAATCGAGGTAACCCTCTAACATTTTTTGCATTTGGTCTACATCTTCAGATAAATTGATAACCTCTGAACTTCGTGGCATCATTGCCAGTTGCAATTTCATCCGAGCCAAAGGAGTCCGTAAATCGTGAGAGACACCAGCTAACATTTCTGTGCGTTCATTCAATTGGCGCCGGATGCGGTCCCTCATAATATTAAAAGAAACACCTGCCTTACGGACCTCTGTCGCTCCCTCTGGGCGATAATCTCCTGCATCTTGGCCTTTTCCAAAACGTTCTGCTGCATCACCTAACCGTCGTAAGGGACGAATTTGATTGCGCATAAACAAGGAAGCTACGATAAATAAAAGCAGTGCGGAAGCTGTTGTCCAAATAAGAACCAGAGGCGTTGTTCGACTGAATAATCGCTTGCGAGGAGTTTCGAAATGTAAAATACCCTGCTGTACCTCAACATCCAAATAAATATTGTCCTGATCCATACGTAAAAAATAAGGTGATTTAAGCTTATCGCGTAAAGCATCTTCCATAAACCCATAAAGCCATGTGGATTTATATATCCCTTTGCGAGGTAGGTGCTTCTCTTCCCTCATCTTTAAATCAAGCATTAAGTTTTTATGGGCTAACTCGGCAATGCGAGAAAAACGCTGTCCATCTTCTACCATTTCCACAACCATTTGAATGTTGCCTACAATGGTGTTGGATAAAAGGCGCAAAATGGTTTCTGTGTGGCGATCAAAAAAGATATAACCTAGTACAACTTGGACCAAAATTAGAGGTGTAACTAAAATAATAAGAGAGCGCCCAAATAAGCTTCGGGGCATAATCGACTTCATTAAATTAATCGGATTTTTCATCACATCCCTTTTTGGAGAATTTACTATATTTGGGTTAATTGAGCCAGCGGTATTATTCGTAATCTCCTTGCGCGTACCCATTCGAATTTAAACAGGAATCATGATAATCCCTAAGCAAAGCATGATACTTTAAATACTTCTGAAAAGTGCGACTAACCTTTGTTACGTCCTAAATTAGCGATTCTTACGAGTATAACATCCAAGCAGAAGCTCTCCATCAATGCGATACAAGCGCCGATATTATTCGCCATAAAAAAGGGGTGACTATACGTCACCCCTTACACTTGTAGCTTTCAAAAATTGTTAACTGTTCCACGGTTTAACAACTCTCAGGCTGCTGTTGCCTTCATACGCCTCGCCCATTTTAATAATGGGGATACTTTGAAAGCCTGCCATTTTTGCGCGAAGATGCTCCCCTTTATGGCGCCCCCCCTTTGATGTCCCTTCGTTCGTAGGATCATAAGGGTTAGGAGAAGTTGGATTTGCTTCTTCCGAAGCAGGTTTAGGCTCTTCCTCTCCCTCCTTCTCAGAGACGAAACAGGGTTTTATGATAAGTGGATTGCCAGCAAAACGAACAGGGGTAATTGCCAGTGCTCTAGGTGAGTTTCTCTTGAAAACTGTCCCATTCATCTTAAAAGTGGTTGAAGTGGCCCTAAGATTTTCTGTCTCATTTATATGGCTATTGAGTTCAGTTTCTGGTACTTCCGAAACGGGTATCGACTGTTCGTCTAAAGTCGAAACAGTTGGTTCATCATCCGATTCCGGTAACATTTCTAAAAAATTAGGGTTTCCATCCGGCGGATTGCTTTCTTCAGAAGCCTCTACAAGCCACATCAGGCGTTTTTCAACACCTGCAGTGACATTTTTTGTTACGATGAGTCCAGAGGTAAGGCTAGTTGCATTTTCTTTCGTTGATCTTGCTATTGTCCCCCCTGAAAGCACCAAAGACATTATTGAAATACTGATTGTACTCCTTAAAGTTAACATTCTCATAAATGGCTCCTTCATAAATGCGCTAACGGCTTATCCGTGGCGTGTATTACCATCCCTCGCTGGGATGTTTTCAGCCTAACAACGCAAAAGTTAATAGATCGTTAAGGCGAGAAGACGCTTGAGAATAAAAATTGAGGTCGATAGAATGAGGACCATAGGAGAGAGTAGCACTAAGGCAATATATAGAAAATTCGGGTCTTTCGCATTTTTGTTTTTGACAAATACCCCTAACTCGTGGCAAATGGCTGATATGACCCTATCAACTTGATAGCATTTACCAAAAAACACATAAGGAGATAAATCGTGGTTAACTTAGAGTGGGGAACGAAACGGGCCTGTCAAAGCTGTTCTGCTCGGTTTTATGATATGCGCCGTAGCCCAATTGCTTGTCCAAAATGTGGAGAAATTTTTGAGCTTCAAACACCAGGCCGCCGTTCACGCATACGCAACTCTGCTGCAGATGACATAGCAACAAAGCCTTTGGAAGATGATATTTTGATCGAAGGTCTTGACTTGCCAACTGATTTGGAAACAGATCTAGATGAAGAAGATGATGATGACACCTTAATTGAAGATACTTCTGATCTGGGTGAAGATTTGGATGATATGGCAGACGTCATTGATACTGTCGACGAGGCTGAGGAACAATAAAGTTAAATGAGGATTATCCGTGAGCGTTATGATTAAAACATTCTGGATCTCATTATTGTGTATATCTATTTTAGGTATTGTTGCCTTAGGAATTGTAGGAATACCTCCTAAGTCTACGACTATTGTCAAACCCATCTTAAATGATCAATTATCACAGTAGCTCATATGCTGCCATCTGAAGTTGATGCTTTTTTGGAAATGCTGGTTGCCGAAAGAGGTGTAGCCCGAAATACAATAGAAGCTTATCGCCAAGATTTAGAGGATTTTAATGCTTTTTTAAAAGAAGGCTTTCCTCCAAAAAGTGCTTTGGTAGATGTAACGCCTCAACATGTGAATGCTTATTTTGCTAACCTTTCACGGCAAGGTCGTGAAGAGGCGACATTGTCTCGCCGCTTGTCGGCTTTACGCCAGTTCTATCAATTCTTGGTCTCTGAAGGGTGGGTTGCTAGCAATCCCACGGCTACTATTGACGCTCCTCATCATAAGCGTGCATTGCCCAAAATCTTGTCAGAAGAGGATATCATTCACCTTTTAGAAGTAGCCCGCAGCCAAACTGACCCCGAAGGATGCCGTTTGTATACAATGCTCGAAATACTTTATGCAAGCGGCTTGCGGGTTAGCGAACTTGTTTCCCTTCCTTTTATAGCGGTTCATCTCAGCAAACCCTGCTTGATGGTTAGGGGTAAGGGTGGGAAAGAGCGCCTCGTTCCCTTAAGTGAGCATGCCATAAATGCTCTGAAACCTTATCTAGCTCTCCGGTCATTTTTTCTTAAAAAAGCAGGTTTCTCTGGAGAAAAATGGCTGTTCCCTTCTCCTAGTAAGGAAGGTCACTTAACGCGGCAGCGATTTGGGCAATTGCTAAAAGAATTAGCCATAAAAGCAAACTTAGATCCTGATAAAGTATCTCCGCATGTCATTCGCCATGCGTTTGCAACCCATCTTTTAAGCCATGGTGCTGACTTATTGGTTATTCAAAAATTACTAGGTCACGCTGATTTATCAACCACACAAATCTATACCCACGTGGTTACTGATCATTTAAAGAACCTGGTAAACCACCATCACCCATTGGCATTGTTGCCCAAAGGCGGTACCATCCAAAAACCAAGGGAGGATTTATGACCGTATTTTTAGACTTTGAACGCCCAATTGCGGAGCTTGAAGAGAAGATTGAAGAGCTGCGTCATTTGGACAATGCTGGTAAGGTAAATATTGTTACTGAGATTACAACCTTGCAAAAGAAGGTTGATAAGCTTCTCAGGCAGGTTTACTCTCATTTAACGCCTTGGCAGAAGGTCAAAGTTGCAAGGCATCCGGAACGCCCTCAATTTTTTAGCTACCTTGACCGTCTCTTTGAAGAATTTACCGCCCTTGCTGGAGACCGTTGCTTTGGCGAAGACCAAGCCATTGTTGGTGGGCTTGCTCGTTTTCGGGGAAAACCTGTCATGGTTATTGGTCAACAAAAAGGCCAAGATACGGAAGAACGCATCCGTCATAACTTTGGCATGGCGCGTCCAGAAGGCTACCGTAAAGCACGTCGCTTGATGGAATTGGCAGACCAGTTTCATCTGCCCCTCATTACCTTTATTGATACAAACGGGGCATGGCCAGGAATTGACGCCGAAGAGCGTGGCCAAGCCGAAGCCATTGCCCGAAGCACGGAAGCTTGTTTGAAAATTCAAGTTCCTTTGATTAGCATTGTTATCGGTGAAGGAGGTTCCGGGGGCGCCATTGCCCTGGGTGCCGCTAACACTGTCATGATGATGGAACATGCGGTTTATTCCGTTATTTCCCCCGAAGGTTGTGCCTCTATTTTATGGCGTAGCGCTGAAAAAGCCCCCGAAGCCGCTGAGGCTCAGCGCATCACCGCACAAGACCTCTGTAAGCTAGGTGTTATTGATCAAGTCATTGCCGAACCTATCGGAGGTGCCCATCGCCACCCTGAAATTGCTATCCGGTCCGCTGGCGATGCCATAGACCAAGCGCTTATCTCTCTATCCGCCCATGAGGGGCGAAAACTTGTCCAAATGCGTCGTGACAAATTTCTAAAAATGGGGAAAAAAGGGTTATAATATGAGCGATGGGATAGACCTGCTTTAATGCTACCTTCTATACTTTTTCGAAAGAAATATACTTTGCACTTTATACTTTCTGCCTTTCTCTGCTTGTGTTTCTCAGCAGCATACGGGCTTTATTTAGAACAAATCAACGGCAACTCCCTTAAAAGCGCAAGAATTGCTTATTTCCCTGGGTCTTTTGACCCCTTTCACCTTGGCCACATGGCCCTTGTGGATGATGTTCTGACAAAGGATCTGGCTGATTATGTGCTGGTCTACGCCTTACCAGACTCTGACCAAACCAAGAAGCGCACCCCTCACCCCATTCGGCTTTCCATGCTTCACGCGTTATATGAAAAGCATCCCAAAGTCCTTATAACAAAACTCATGCCCGCAGATATGCAAGACCTGTTAACCCCTTTGTTTGGTGATGCTAAATTTTCCGTCATTGTCGGGTCAGATATTATTCAAACTTATTTTAAAACATCACAATACGATGGCGTCTGGATGAAAGGTCTCCCCATTAGAAAAACAAGTCCAGAACACGCCAACACATCAACAGGGGCCATTATGGCCATTCCGGCAGATGAAGTTATTGCTTTTAACCGCGAAGGCGATGATTTGTCTTATCTGAAGGGGACTTATAAAAACCGCCCCACCACACTATTGACAACAAAGGCAAATACGGATCTTTCGTCAACAAAAGCCCGCACAGCCATTAAACAAAAGGAGTCTTTGGTTGAGATGGTGGCCCCAGAAGTGCAAAAGATTATTGACGAAACTGGGTTGTATAAAGATTAGGTTCTATTTCTTACGACCTAATAGTCTCAAAATAAGTTCATTAATTTTATTAATATCAAAGTACATATATTCATGTTTTTTCTGTTCTAATAACTGAAGTTTTTCAAATAAGTCATTCTTTCCAAGAATTTCACATTTCTTGGTATGCTCATTTACCTTTAATTCAACATCATCAATTTTAAAAAATTCGTTTTTTAAAAAGTTTACCACTGAAGAACAAATTACAGAGCCATTTTTAAAAGGGTCACCATATGAAATGCAACTTTGATCAGGAAAGAAAACCACATTGAAACCCGTAGAATTGCCACGTGGTTTGAATTCACGATACTGGGGTAGATTGGGAACATAACCTATAGATCCAGAAGGGGGTACGCCTTCAAAACTTGTTAGAAATTGTTCTGGCAAACAACTAATAAGGTCGTTGGGGGATAGATCTGAATGATTTTCTAACACTCGATAAAGAGCTTTTGCCTGACTTTTGAAACCAACACGACCAATAAGCGCCCTTAAGGCAAATACTTTAAAAACCATCATAGCAGTAGTACATTCTAATATATTATCTCTCTTTAAGAGATCATCAAGAGCTTCATTAATTTGATGTATATGCTCATTTTTTAAGCATAATATAGGAATTTCTGTTTCTTTCTTGCTCCCAGATTCCCAAAAAGTAAGTATTTTTCTCGTCACATGCCAATACTCAGATGGAGTTTCAATGTTCTCCTTTTGTCCGGGATAGCGCGAATTTTTTGTTAACCCAGAGAAGAATTCTTTGGCTGCATCAATAACTATGTTATTAGTCTCAATTTGCGTGCGCTTAAGGGCGGTTTCTAAAAACGCCTTTTCTGTTTGCAATGAATTTTCTGCTGTAAGGCAGGTATTCATTAAACCCAAAACCAGAGTCGATAAGATAATAAAAAATTTCATGTACAACCCTCCATAAAAAAAGAATAAAGACAATATAGCACTTGCAGAAACTAGACACAATTTTTTTCAGGTGCTATCTATTTTGAATACATTAAAACATCACCTGATCAATAGCAGAGGCGACTTCGATATCAAAGCCATCAACCTTGCCATGATCTTCAAAGGTCCAAGCTGCAGAAAGCGTGGTCATACATAAAGCCCAAGCCTTGATTCTTTGCGGATCAAAAGGAAGCTCTTCCGCCATGATATGCAAACGCCGCGTTATGGCTTTAGAGACAGGTTTGTTCTTTGGCAAATAGCCAAAGAAATTCCTTACCATTGGCCCGACTTCTGCTGCTGGGTTCCCAACGTACCCGTGAGGATCAATGACCCTCCAACCGCTTTCACTTAGCAGAACATTGTCATGGTGCAAATCTCCATGAAGAAGAATATCATGAGAGCGATCGGCCGTTAAATCCTTAAACAACCCTTCGGCCTTGGATAAGAGCTTGGGGTCAAAACGGCCTTGTAAAACTGAAAAATCCCCGCTCAATTCACTAAGGTGGCGAAAACTCAAATCCGTAAGTTCTTGCGACTGTAAATGGCGGATTGTTTGGCAAATAATCCTTGTTGCAGCATCATCATTCCCCTGTTGGAGGCAATTTATAAGCGAATGGCCTGGTTTGAGGTTTTCCATTAAAAAGGCGTTTGCCCCTTTATCAAAAGCGTATAGCTTTGGTGCTGCTCCTCCCATGCAGCGAAGCCATTTTACTTCAGAAGCAATGTTGGCGCCGACGGGTGCCATTTTAAGGACAGCCGTCTCTTTCGTCGAATTCATTTCCACAAGCCCAACATAGTGATAAGTCAGTGAAGCCATTGGGCTTAGAAGACGGAAATTCCATAAGGAAGATAGATACTTTAAGCGTGACGGAAGCTCTTGAAGCCACAAACTACCCGCCTCGCCGTAAACATCGCGAATATTAGAAATAAACGTAGGATTGAATTGCATTCAATAAATTTATTCTACTTTATATAGAGATGTCGAGAAAAATCCTTTAATTGATGGTATGACCTAATGCAGCCTGCCAACCTTTCTTTGTTGGGTTTCTCGGTACTCTTCAAAAGGCAGAACGCGCTCTATGTCTATGTCATAAATATTGGGGGCAAAAGCATAATAAAATAAATTTCGTTGTCCTTTAAGCTTGTTGGCGGGATGAGCGTAAATTTCCCAATGGTCTTTATGAGGTTCTGAGACCCCCATATGGGTGTGGTAACACATCATTTTCTTTCGGTTTTTAAGGGCCTTTAAGAGGGGAAGGCCTACACCTTTGGATTGGCCTGTACGCACCCAAGTATCTAACTGTTCTGCAACATTCACAACCAACCCATGGTCCTGGGCTTGTCGATCGAGAAAAAGATAACTGCCCATTGTTTCGCAAAGATAAGCTTCCGTAAAACCATATGTTGTCAAAATAGATTTAAAGAATTTTTGAAAATTTGGATCAATCAGTGCATGGTTTGGAACGTTGGCTGCCCCCATAAACTTCATAAACACTTCTGATAACTTATTAAAATATTGCCACTGTGCGTTTTGCAAAGCTTCACAAAGTTGCGTAGACCAATGGCAATCTTGTTGAGAAACATAGGCATGAATTACTCCCTTGCTAAGAGCTTCCTTTGCAATTTCTTCTTGTCCCTGCTCTACCAAAAGAACTTTTTGAATATCAAGGTTCCTTATTTTTCCAAAAAATTCCAACCCCGTCATGTGGGGCAAATGATAATAGGCGACCACAGTCGAAATTTCCTCAAACCGTTGTGGGCGGTATATTTCGGCGTGGATATCAAAAGTAAATAAACACTCCGATTGCTCGTCCCTTGCGTTTGTAATGTAGCGGTTGGGAAAAGGATCAGGACGATAAACATTGTTCATGTAATGAAGGGCATCTTGGGGGGAAGGAAAAGAAGTAAAGGTCATGTGAGATTTAGGTAAATCTATATCAAGCGAATTAAGCAACTCGTGACGATCGTCAATAACAGCAACGCGGGTGGGATGAAAACAACAAGGAATCATGACATGCTCCCCTCTGTGGATTTGAAGTTTACCTTAAAAACAGTAAAATTACATCTTTAAAATAATAAAACTGCATACTTTTTTTGCATGCCTCACTTGGCATAATCGCATCATGCACAAGCAGAGAAGGGGATATCTATGTGACAAAACGTCAGCGACGGAAGCGCGCGCCTCCTTCTTGATGTGCTCACTCACTCTTTTTCTTTGGAAATCTCTTGCTCCCTTACTTGTGTTAAGGTTATGAATAAGGAATGAAGTTTTTTAATATTTCTCCCCGCCCTACCCTTTTGTGGCTTCTTCCTTTGCTCATATTTTGGTTTACCTTATTTGTGGGCAACCGTCCCTTTGCTTCCCCAGACGAGGGCAGATATGTTGAAATTCCAAGAGAAATGGTCACCACAGGAAATTACGTAACCCCCCGTCTCAATAACGTAAAGTATTTTGAAAAACCCCCCTTGTTTTATTGGGTACAAGCCGCGACGATTCGCTTCATTGGTTTTCAAGAATGGGCCATGCGCTTGGGTTGTATTCTATTTGGTATTTTAGGGTGCGTTGGAGTATACCTATTTGGCCGGCGGTTTTATGGGCAAAAAGAAGGCTTAGCAGCTTGTTTCATTTTAGCAATGAACCCACTTTACTACGCCCTTAGCCGCCTCATTACCCTTGATATGGCCGTGACGGCTTGGGTCACTTTAAGCTTATTCTCCTTCTTATTAACCATCCATACCCCTCCGGGATGGCAACGCCGTTTATGGGCCTGGGCTTTTTATGCTTGCTCTGCGCTTGGAGTTTTAACCAAAGGGCTGATGGCTCTCGCTATTCCTGGGCCTGTGATTTTAATTTGGGCCATTGGCACTCGGCGATGGCAAGATTTATGGCCAGCCTATATTCCCTCAGGAACTCTTGTATTCTTCGCAATAGCTGCCCCATGGCACATTTTGGCAGCTTTCCAAAACCCCGAATTTGCTTACAAATACTTTATTGTGGAGCACTTTTTACGGTACACAACATCCATTCACATGCGTACCCAGCCCCTTTTATTTTTTGCTCCTGTCTTGCTTCTTGGTTTATTTCCTTGGGTTGCTTTGATATGGAACGCCATTCGAGACAGTCTTGCTTCACAACTTGACCAACAGCAACGAGGGATCACCCTGTTCCTTCTGGTATGGGCAGGTTGGACTTTTGGATTCTTTTCCTTATCCAACTCTAAACTTATACCCTATATTTTGCCTTGCTTCCCCCCCCTCACCCTCATCTTGGGAAGGTATTGGTGCAAGATTCACCAAAAGGGAAATGAAAACGCTGCTCGGCAAAGCGCTGTCCTAGCTTCAAGCTTTACAGCCCTTTTCAGCATTGGCGGGCTTGCTGTCCTTTGGTATTGGCCAAAATTGATTGACCACAAGCCCTATCTTTGGGTAGATTTTACAGCCCTGGGAGTAAGCTTCCTATTCTTTGCCCTTCTTGGCTTTTTATTCTTTTATCAACGATGGTTACGTACAGCACTCGCGATGGTTCCTTTAACAACATTAGTTTTGATCATCGCTGTGATTCGCCTCATGCCGGAACTACAACAACCTTCTATCAAACCTTTGGCGCACATTATCCAATCCCTCAAACAGCCGGATGATATTGTAGGAAGCTATAAAGCCTACTTCCAAGATTTACCGGTATATGTGAACCAAACGGTTTCTGTATTTGATGTTAAGGGCGAACTGGAATTTGGCTGCGAGGTTGAAGATTGTTCAGGATGGATGAAAGATGAAAAAGAATTCCTTCAACTGTGGCAAGGTAAGAAACGCTTACTCATTGTGGCTAAGTTAAGAGAAATTGAGGCACTTCAAAAGCGTGTCCCTACTTTTCAATACATTTCCCTGGGCGTAAGTCAAGGGAATGTTCTCATAACGAATAGGCAGTAGCTTACTGCACACTTGTTATCCTACTTTAGCGGATGAACGCTGACCCCCATCGTATTAATAATAATCTTGCCGCTTGCCTGGAGAGGTCGACCGCGAATAATTTGAGGAACTACGGCTCCCTTATTATCAGGCTTCATATAAGGAATGCCCGGGATACCTCCATTAAATCCCTTATAGGGAGCGAACCGAACAATCATTGGTACACGGCGACCACTGGGAGCGGCAATATCTTTAACAAACTCTCCCTTATGCCTTGCAATCTCTGGGGGTGTTATTCCAACCGACGTGTGAGGGATTTCGGTTACATAATGAGGCAAAAATATCCTTCCCTTCTGGACCTTTTGCCAAATTTTCAAAACACGCGCCCGATAAGGCACATGATGTGCTGGTGTTGATGAATGATAATGGGCAACCGCATTCACCCATGATCCTTTATTTTCTTTTTTTGTCTTTAGGAATTTTGCAGCATAGGCAATATTAGTTGATGGGTCAAAGGCAGCTTCTAAGTTTGGGAAGGCTTTTGGGTGTTGCTTTAAATTAACCTGCATACATCCCACATCAATGCTGCTTACTCCTAAAAGGCGAAGTTTACGCACCATTCGAATGGCTTCACCTTTGGTTGCAAATATGTAAGGGACGCCATTGGCATTAATAGTCCAAGGCCAAGCAACAACAGAGCTCCCGACTTTGCGTCCAGACTCAGCTAGAGAGATTGCCGTTAATAGTTTGTGAGGAATACCGTGGGCTGTTTCATATCGCCGAATGAGGGGCTCACACAAGTTCATAGGTTGGCCCTGTGCCTGCTCTGGAACCAACATGAGCATGGCCCCCAACACCATCATCTTTCTAATCATGCAGCACCCTCCTGAAAACACAGAAATTTTTTCATAATTTAAGGATTATGCAATAATGGTTAATTTTTTATGAATATTCAAAATGCCGCAGAATGGCGTGATGAGGAGATTGAACCATAATTTAACCTTCCTCTGTATAGGAAGGTTAAATTATAAGAGAAGGTCTATCGTTTAGTAAGTAACTTTTTTTCCATAGCCACAGCCACAGCTACAGCTGCAACCACGTTCACAACCGATATTTTCAGCTGGGGTACCGCCACATTCTTTTGGTTTACAGCCCCCTGCTCCCATTCCACAACAACCACTTAAGGCAGCGGCAATAACAAATCCAACAACGGCTTTATACATTTTCTTTCTCCTTTACGAAATAATTCACATCATCTCGATTATAGACCACAACAAGTAAATGAATTATTGACAGGCTCTTTTCAAAAGCTGGCATCAAAACGCCAATCGTACCATAATGAATTTATGGACTTTTGGAAAATGGAGATGGTCATATGGATTCCCTTGATTTTGGCCTGAGCGATACAGCAGCAAGCGTGCGCGATATGGTCCAACAATTTGCCGCCACAGCCATTGCCCCACGGGCCTCAGAAATAGATGAAAGCAACACCTTTCCCAGAGATCTTTGGCCAAAATTGGGAGAATTAGGATTATTAGGCATTACAGTTGGGGAGGCTTATAGCGGGGCAGGCATGGGTTATGAGGAACATGTCATTGCCATGGAAGAAATTTCCCGCGCCTCTGCCTCTGTTGGCCTTAGCTATGGGGCGCATTCCAATTTGTGTGTTAATCAGATCTACCTCAATGGCTCCGAAGCTCAAAAGCAGCGCTACCTCCCTCCTCTCATTTCCGGAGAGTACATCGGTGCTTTGGCGATGAGCGAAGCTGGCGCGGGATCTGACGTTATTTCAATGAAACTACGCGCCGAAGACAAGGGAGATCATTATTGTCTCAATGGCACGAAAATGTGGATCACCAATGGGCCTGATGCAGATGTCTTGGTTGTATACGCAAAAACAGATCCAACGGCTGGCTCAAAAGGTATTACAGCCTTTGTTGTTGAAAAGGGGATGCCTGGTTTCTCAACAGCGCAAAAGCTTGATAAACTGGGTATGCGAGGTTCCAACACTTGTGAGCTTGTCTTTAAGGATTGCCTTGTTCCCAAAGAAAACATCTTGGGAGAACTCAACCATGGCGTCCGTGTCCTTATGGGGGGGTTAAATTATGAACGCGTTGTCCTTGCTGGCGGCCCCTTGGGCATTATGCGAGCTTGCTTGGATATCTCCCTACCTTACGTCCAAGAGCGCGAACAATTTGGCCAAAAGATCGGCGAATTTCAATTGGTTCAAGCTAAACTTGCCGATATGTATACCCAAATGAACGCGGCACGGGCTTATATTTACACGGTGGCAAAAGCTTGTGATAAGGGGAACATTACCCGTAAAGATGCAGCAGGAGCCATCTTATTTGCAGCAGAGGTAGCCACCCGTTTCAGCTTAGAAGCGATCCAAATCTTAGGGGGTAATGGCTATATCAATGAGTACCCTACAGGGCGCTTGCTGCGTGATGCCAAGCTCTACGAAATTGGTGCTGGCACCTCAGAGATCCGTCGGATGTTGATTGGGCGCGAGCTATTCCAAGGAAATTGAACTTGAAATTCACCATAAGAGTCCGCTATAAGTATGATGTGCCTGTAAAAAACAGTGTGGCTTAAGGGTATGCCTGTTCTGTTGCGGTACAATTATGAAAACCTTCTAATATAGAGAAAAGAGAATCAAATGCCCAAGTTAAAGACAAAAAGCAGTGCAAAGAAGCGGTTCCGAATTACGGGTACTGGTAAGGTCAAAATGGGTCAGGCGGGTAAGCGCCATGGCATGAGAAAACGTAGCAACAAGATGTTACGTAATGCACGCGGCATGACGATTATGCATGAATCAGATGCGAAAAAAGTTCTCACCTATTATTTCCATATGTAAGGAGCACCAATTATGGCACGCGTAAAAAGGGGTGTGACAACACACGCCCGACACAAAAAAGTTTTAAAATTATCCAAAGGATTTCGCGGACGCTCTAGTAAGTGTTTTCGCATTGCGATCCAACGGTTGGAAAAGTCCTGGCAATATGCCTATCGCGATCGCCGTGCTAAAAAGCGTGACTTTCGTGCTTTATGGATTCAACGCATCAATGCTGCAGCACGAGCAAATGGTTTGCCTTACTCCCGTTTTATCAATGGTTTGTTAAAAGCAGGCATTACAATTGACCGGAAAGTGATGGCTGATTTAGCCGTTCACCAACCTGAAGCTTTTAAATCTTTGGTTGATCAGGCTCAAAAAGCTTTGGCTGCTTAAGCTTAAATCCTGTTACCGTGAGGCTCTGTCCTGTTTTTATGAATAGAGTCTCTTACTGTATTATGTAGTCATTGCGAGCGAAGCGAAGCAATCCAGGAGCCAAGGGCAAGATCTTTTTTATGGCTCCTGGATTGCTTCGTCGCTTATGCTCCTCGCAATGACTGTAGGAGGGTTGATTATAATTTTTTTGTCTGATTAAGAGTTTTATTAAAACAGTTTCTTACCGTAACTAGCTTAATAAGAGTTATTAATATAGGTTTATTATATGCCTGATCTCTTTCGTCAAACAGCTCCTCTTCCCAGTGCTCCTGGGCCCAAAGCTGACTATTCTGCTAAGGATATTGAAGTTCTCGAGGGTTTAGAGCCTGTTCGCAAGCGTCCAGGAATGTATATTGGCGGTACCGATGAAAAAGCCCTTCATCATTTAGCAGCTGAAGTCCTTGACAATGCTATGGATGAGGCTGTGGCTGGGCATGCCAACCGCATCGAAATTCGCTTAGAAGCTGGAAATGTTGTTTGCATACGGGATAACGGCCGTGGCATTCCCACAGATCCCCATCCAAAATTCCCTCAACTCTCTGCTCTTGAGGTCATCTTAACGACACTCCATTCCGGCGGAAAATTTAACAATACCGTTTACGCAACAGCGGGGGGACTTCATGGAGTTGGCGTATCCGTCGTCAATGCACTATCTGATCATTTAGAAATTGAAGTAGCACGATCTCGTAACCTTTGGCGTCAAACTTATTCAAAAGGCAAACCAACAAGCCCCCTTACTTTGCAAGAGGGTACGACCAGCCGCCGTGGTACATCTGTGCGATTTCATCCCGACCCAGAAATTTTTGGGAATAACCTTTACCTCCGCCCTGCCATCCTCTATCAAATGGCACGGGCTAAGGCCTACCTTTTTAAGGGCATTGAAATCAATTGGGTGTGTGATCCGTCCCTCCTAAAAGAAAATGATAAAACCCCGCAAACAGCTTGCCTCCACTATCCGGCAGGCCTAGCCGATTATTTGGCTGATCAACTCGAAGGACGTATTGGCGTTACCGAAAATCCCTTTGCCGGAGAGGCAAATTTTCCCAACAATCAAGGACGCGTTGAATGGGCTATTGCTTGGCCAAGTGATGGTTTTCCCAATGATGAGCCTGGATGGATCTCCTCCTTCTGTAACACGATCCCAACACCTCAAGGGGGTACCCATGAAAATGGCTTCCGCCAAGCTTTAACCCGCGCTCTTAAGGATTACGGGGAACGCGTTGGAAACCGCCGTGCTGCTCAATTGACAAGCGAAGATGTGAGTGGCAGTGCTTATATGATCTTATCTTGCTTCATTCACCAACCTCAATTCCAAGGTCAAACGAAGGAAAAACTAGCCAGTGTGGAAGCTACTCGTTTGGTTGAAAATACTGTTAAAGACCACTTTGATCACTGGTTGAGCGACCACTCTCAAGCAGGGGTACAGCTTCTTGAGCACGTTATTGCACGCGCTGAAGATCGCCTTAAGCGCCGGCAAGCAAAAGAAATCGCCAGGGCCAGCGTAACCCGAAAGCTTCGGTTACCCGGAAAGTTAGCTGATTGTACTTCAAATATTGCCGAGAACAGTGAAATATTCCTTGTGGAGGGAGATTCAGCAGGAGGGTCGGCCAAACAGGCTCGAGACCGGGCAACCCAAGCCGTTCTCCCGTTGCGTGGCAAGATTTTAAATGTCGCTAACGCTACCCTGGAAAAACTTCATGCAAACCAAGAAATACGGGACCTAGGCCTTGCCTTAGGTTGCGGTATGGGAAAATTATGTGACCCTGAAAAATTACGCTACACCAAAGTTATCATCATGACTGATGCAGACGTTGATGGCGCCCACATTGCTTCACTTCTCCTGACCTTTTTCTTCCAAGAAATGCGCCCTATCATTGATGTAGGCCATGTTTACTTAGCCCAACCCCCTCTTTACCGTCTCACCCAAGGGGCAAAATCAGTATATGCGCGGGATGATGCGGAAAAAGATCATCTCCTTAAAAATCATTTCAAAGGGGCAAAAAACATAGACATTGGCCGGTTTAAAGGGTTGGGAGAGATGCTTCCCGCTCAACTACGGGATACCACCATGCACCGCGACAAGCGGACATTGTTGCGCGTTTTTATTGGTGAGAATGAAAATGTTGCCCAATTCGTGGAGCGCCTCATGGGCAAAAACCCTGAGGCACGCTATCATTTCATTCAAGAGAATGCGCCCCACATCCAAGATATAGATGTATGATAGAATATCTCTAATTCTCAACGCCTATTAATTCAACATCGAAGTGTAAGGTTGCATTTGGAGGGATCACACCACCAGGACTGCTTGCGCCATACCCCAGTTCTGGAGGGACAATGAGTGTACGCTTGCCGCCAATTTTCATGGTGGAAATCCCCTCATCCCAGCCTTTTATGACTTGCCCAGCGCCTAAGGTGAATTTGAAAGGTTCCTTCCGGTCACGAGAGCTATCGAATTTGGTCCCATCTGGCAATGTTCCTGTATAATGAACAATAACGATTTGTCCCTCTTCTGGTGCTTTCCCCGTCCCTTCTTTCACTTCCGTATATTGAAGGCCAGATTCCGTTGTGGTTGGCTGTTTTGCTGCGTAAATTGGGCTACCGGCTATGGCAGTAACGATGGATAAGATAGCAATTTTTTTCATCATGGGACAGTTCCTCCTTTGTTTATACCTCATAGTTGCGATAACCCAATCATTTGTCAATATCTGACTCTATCAATTTTCTATAGTTTTTTAAAATGTAGATAGAGCCTAGTAATTTTAGAATCGATATGCATAATATGTAGCTAAAATACACAGAAAATAGAAGCGATACATCATGCGAATAGAAACAGCCAGCTTAACGAATAAGAGATTCGATCCTCTTAAGAGCTTGCCGTATAATGATTTTAAATTTGACCAATCGCGTCTGAACGTCGAGATACGGAATCGAAAGAGCCGTCTTCCCTGGCGAGGACAATTTTCCCCCAATTTAATTGAATACATTATGGAAATTGTTTGTTCAGATAGTCGGGCGTTTTATGATCCATTCTGTGGGAGTGGTACAGTACTTTACGAGGCTTTAAGCCGCGGTCTACCAGCCTGGGGGATGGAGATAAACCCAGCTGCCTGGCACCTAGCAGCGCTTGCAGGATTTGCAAACTTACCTTCTGAAGATAAAACAGCTATTTATTTGTACATTAAAAAAATTGCCACAATTGCAAGCCTTAATAATGAGAAGCTTGGATTGTATGAGAACGATCCAACAACATTCCTTCATAAGGTTCATAATCAAGATAACCATCCCTTTCTTACGCTCGCGCTTGCAGCAGTGGTTTTGCTGGGAATGGGAAATGAACGCACCTTAACGCATTCATCTATTTCATATGGAGCCATTGCTATCCTACCGTTGCTAAGGAGCCTTATGGAAGTAAGCACTGCGGCAAATTGCTATTTAAGGGATGCAAGACAGACACACCTGGATGATGAAACCATCGATGCCGTAATTACCTCTCCTCCTTATATTAATGTCTTTAATTACCACCAAAATTATCGATCAGCTGCTGAGCTTCTGGGGTGGCTTCCTTTGGAAGTCGCACCATCTGAAATTGGAGCAAATCGCAAACATCGTATGAATCGTTTTCTAACTGTTATTCAGTATTGCCTTGATATGAGTGCCTGCCTTGATGAAACTTCTCGCTTAATGCGTCCTAACGCTCCTTTGGTAGTTGTTCTTGGTCGTACCTCAAATGTTTTAGGGACATCAATACGAAACGGTTTTCTTATTAAAGAGCTACTGGAACTCTCTGATGCATTTACTCCTGTGCAAAGTGCAGAGCGCGTCTTCACAAATCGTTTTGGCGAGCGCATATATGAGGACATTCTTATTACATATCGACAAAAAAAAGGAAATATTAACCTTGAAGAAGCTCGCTTGATTGGAATAGCTGCTCTTTCTTCAGCTAAAAAGATGAAGGCGGTTCCTCCTCATAATCAGGAAACTCTTGAGCAAGCTATTGAACGTTCACAAGACGTGCGTCCATCACCATTGCTTAACATCTCAGTTCCAAAGAATTTCATATGTAAAGAAACCGAAAGGGCTGGTGACAATGTACGTTGTTAAAACAGCAGCGCATGGCGACAAACTTAAAGCGCTTTTAATTAATGTGAAATTACCAATTGCAGACCGCAAACGAGTAGAATTAGCTATTGAGAAGTATGAAGAGTGGATTGAAAAAATAAATAGTATAAAGAGGGGGCATGAAAATATTTTGAAAGCTCTTGTTACAGCAATAAATGAATACAAACTTTTTATAGAGCTAGAACTAATATTTAATTCAGAAGAAGATTTTATATATCGTCAAAAAGGACAGTTGAAAATTGATAATACGATTCTTGAAGAATTTCTTCCTTATTTATTTGATGATAACTTAGTACCAGGTTTAACGCGTCTTACCAATATTAATTGTGGTCCTCAATCATCGTATGCTGGCTTAAGCTTTGCATCGCCTTTCTTGCCTCTCAATAACGGAGGTGTATTTTTAAAACTTAAAGATCAGGATTTTGCAATATCTAAATACCATCGACTTACTATAAGTAATGAGGTGGATACCCATAATAAATTTGAAGCAAAGTTTTACGTTTCGCACTTTGCCACTGAAATTAAGACAAATCTCGATAAAACAATGTTTCAAGAAGCTTCACAGACAGCCGCCGAGCTTAAACGCGTTGTACCAGGCGCACGTTATGTCCTCCTATGTGAATTTTTGGATATGACGCCGATTACGACTAAACTTACCTCTATAGATGAGGTAATCGTTCTAAGGAAAGCCAAGCGTTTAGCGTCTAATGTGAGAGCAGAATTTAGTACAGGAAATGGGCGTAAGCAGACCCGCCAAGTATATGAAAAATTTCTCTTAAATAATCCGCTTCAACTTGAATGTTTCGAGCGCTTTTTATCGCATCTTAATGAGTGTTTTCCTGAGAAAGAAGCTGACGCAGAGGATGTGGTATTAGGACGAGGCTACTTCTAAATAAGGGTATACACTTGAAGCAGATCTGTTATATTTATACCTCCCTCCCCCCTTGCGATTTTCCATTAAAAGCAATAATACTAAAGATAGGGATATTTAAAAAAGCAAAATTGGGGAATCGCGATGAAATTTTCAAAATTAATGACAGTTATTCTAGCTGCATGTACACTTTTCGTGGCATGTGACGGGAAAAAAGATGGCAGCGGTAAAACGTTGACCGTTGGCGTGTCGGCTGACTACGCCCCTTTTGAATTTTTTAATAATGGTGAAATTATTGGATTTGACATCGATTTAATGACCGAAATTGCCAAACGCCTTGGGAAGGATGTCAAATTTAAAGATATGTCCTTTGATGCCATTTTAGGGTCACTAGCTACCCAGCGAATCGATGCTGCCATTTCCTCTATCACGCCAACGCCAGAGCGCCGCAAATCTGTTGATTTTTCAAAAGAATATATCCAATCAGACCGTATCATGCTTTGTAAAGGAACCTCATCCGTTAATTCTGTATCTGATTTAGCTGACGGTACCATCGGTGTTCAAAGCGGTTCAACCCACGAAACTTACGCCAATAAAGTCTTGAGCAAAGATGTCCACGTAACGGTAAAATCTTTAACCAGAATTCCAGATTTGCTGCAAGATATGGAAATTGGGAACACGAGCTGTTTTATTTTAGATAATCTTCAAGCGAAACCAATCATGGAAGCCCAGGCGAATTTAAAGATGGTTCCCCTGCCTGGAGAAGTCAGCTCTTCTGCCATTGGTTTTCCTAATGGCTCCCCATTAACAATGCAAGTCGACAAGATCCTTGAGGAAATGGAAGCCGATGGTTCCCTTGCAAAATTGAAGGAAAAGTGGCTACCTCCTTCATGACCCTACACTTCGACATCATATGGCCTTCCCTCCCCTTCATTTTGGAAGGGGTTGTGGTCACCATCAAATTTACCCTCATGTCCCTCTTGTGCGGCCTTCCGCTCGGGGTATTGCTGGCTCTTGCTAAAATATCAAGCCCCATTCTGCGTAGCATAGCGAATGTGTATACCTCCATCTTCCGTGGAACACCACTTTTGGTCCAGCTGTTCATTTTCTACTTTGCCACACCCCAGTTAACAGGCTACGCTATCTCAACTTTTGAGGCGGGTGTTATCACCTTCTCTTTAAACTCTGCTGCTTATAGTTCAGAAATTATCCGTGCCGGCATTCAAGCTATTGAACAAGGACAATGGGATGCTGCTTACGTCTTGGGGCTATCTTATCGACAAACATTGCTTACCATTATTTTGCCTCAAGCTGTGCGCAATATTCTTCCTGCTCTTGTGAATGAGATCGTTGATTTATTAAAGGAATCAGCCCTTATTTCAACTTTAGGCGAGGCTGATCTTCTTCGTCGCTCTCAAATTATAGCCAGTGAAAAATACCTCTTTTTTGAGCCTCTTCTGGTTGCAGCTATTGGGTACTACGTTATGGTTATGGTGATCAGCTTCTTAGCCAAGGCCTTAGAGCGGAAGCTTCATCATGCTTAAGGTAGAGAACCTTTCCAAGTCATTTCACGACCATCTGATTCTGAAGGATGTGTTATTTGACCTTAAGGTGGGGAGCATCGCAGCCATCCTCGGCCCTTCAGGAAGCGGAAAGTCAACGCTCCTGCGCTGTATCAGCCGTCTTGAAACCGCTGATACAGGAACTGTAACTTTTCAAGGGCAACCTCTCTCCTCTATGCCAGCTTCTTCTATCGGGATGGTCTTTCAAGGTTTCTATCTTTTCCCTCATATGACTGTTTTACAAAATTTGACTCATGCCCCCCTTCAACTGAAACAAATGTCCAAGCCCCAAGCACAAGACCAAGCTATGGCTTTGCTAGAAACTTTCGGGCTGCGTGATAAAGCTACTCGATTCCCAAATCAACTGTCTGGTGGGCAAAAGCAGCGTGTTGCCATAGCCAGGACCTTGATCGTCAACCCACCTATATTGTTATTTGATGAACCCACGTCGGCTCTGGATCCAGAATTGGTTACTGAAGTTGCAAGTTTAATTCAAAACTTGAAATCCCCAGACCGCCTGATTATGATGGCTACACACGAATTGCGCGTGGCAAAGTTGGCGGCAGATCAAGTTTTATTCCTCGATCAGGGTGTTTTGGTCGAAAATGAATCGGCCAAAGTGTTCTTTAAGAAACCAAGAACCAAGCGTGCCCAGCAGTTCTTAAAGAACTTATCCATATAGTAAGGGGCAGTCTTATGGTACAATTAGCAGAGATCAAACGCCACAAAACCCATGCTGTTGCTGTAGGAAAATTTTTGATTGGGGGAAATGCCCCCATCCTTGTCCAATCCATGACCAACACAGACACTGCGGACGCAAAAGCAACCGCTGACCAAGTCATTAGCCTCGCCAAAGCTGGCTCAGAAATCGTTCGTATTACCGTGGATCGCCCTGAATCAGCCGCTGCTGTTGCCAAAATTCAGGAGCTTGTTGAAAAAGCAGGCTTTAACGTTCCTCTCGTCGGTTGTTTCCATTTCAATGGTCACCGCTTGCTGCAAGATTACCCCGATTGCGCGCAGGCGCTTGCAAAATACCGCATTAATCCTGGCAATGTTGGCTTTGGGCAGAAACGGGACAAACAATTTGATATGATGGTGGAAACCGCCATTAAAAACAATAAGCCCGTCCGTATTGGTGTCAACTGGGGCAGCCTTGACCAGGACTTAGCCCAAGGGCTGATGGATAAAAATGGAAAATCTGCTTCTCCGCGCTCAGCGGATGAAGTTTTACGCGAAGCCCTTGTGATATCAACCCTATCCAGCGCAAGGCGGGCTGAAGATGTAGGTTTACGGCCTGACCAAATCATTTTATCTGCCAAGGTCAGCCGCGTTCAGGATTTAATTGCTGTATATCGGGAACTCGCCCACCAATCCAATTATTCCCTACATTTAGGTCTCACTGAAGCGGGCTTAGGCTCCAAGAGCATTGTGGCCACGACAGCTGCTGTCAGTATCCTGCTCCAAGAAGGGATTGGTGACACCATTCGCGCTTCCCTCACCCCCAGCCCTGACCAACCCCGCGAAAAAGAAGTCATTGTCTGCCAAGAGATTCTTCAAACCATGGGACTGCGCTCCTTTACACCGCTTGTTTCAGCATGTCCTGGCTGTGGGCGCACCACCAGTACTTATTTCCAAACTCTGGCCACAAAAATCCAAGGTTTTGTTAGAGATCAAATGCCAATCTGGTCCAAAAAATACCCCGGCGTTGAGACGATGAACTTGGCTGTAATGGGGTGTATCGTCAATGGTCCCGGAGAGAGCAAACACGCAAATATTGGCATTAGCTTGCCAGGTACTGGCGAATCACCGGTTGCTCCTGTCTTTATGGACGGTGAAAAGACGCACACATTACGCGGTGACCACATCGCTGAAGAGTTTCAAGATCTTCTCGTGAAATATGTGGAAAGGCGATACGGAACTTAATTGCAATCCAAGGTTTTTCATCTCGTTATAAAGCCGTGGTAACTTTACCTTAACCGTATTGAGTTAAACTAATTATATTAGGCTTTAAAACTCATATGTGAAGAGGTGAATTATGTATAAATTCCTAAATATACTAGCGATTTCTTTAATCTCATCCCAGATTATCCCAAAATGTTTAGCAGAAGGGACAGAAACGTTTAGCTTTAATGCGCATATTAAGTGTCCAGAAATTAACAAAGATTCTGTGTCTGAGAGCTATATTCAACAAGATATCCCTTATACTTTCAAATTTCAGGAAGATGATAAAAATTTTGAAGCTGGGCTTCTACATGTTGAAAAAGCAAAAGCAAAGCGGGACATCGTTCTGATCAATATGCACCAAAGTCATATGCCTTTAAATACAGAACCTGCTTTTAAAAAAGACCATCGAACATTATCTTGGGGAACACCGTATGAAGCTGCTGTGCAACAAGCAATGTCGGCTCTTCATCATGCACATGATCAATCAGCATTACTGAAAGCCTGGACAGCTGGAGATTTGAGAGATAGCGTCAGCTTTGTTATTATCCCAAAGGGAGCGATAATGACTTTCAAAATTGGGTATGCATCATCACAAGAAGCGAAATCTGAGTATCGCACGGGTGGTGGAATGCAAATGCGATTAGCCAATTTGCCAAAAGGAACAATCGTATTAACAACACCGTTAAGTCACAGCGGCAGCAAAACGACATACCCTCTTGTTTGTTTATTTGAAAAGGCTCTTCAACAATATAATATGCGTGCTCCTAAACAGAAACTTAGCTCAGTGCTTGGAGATGTTGATATAGGAATCGCTGATCCAAAGCAGTATGTGGATGATACTTTTGAAGATTATACAATCAATAAAGGTTAATACGAAAAGAAGAAGCAGTATTGTTGTTACCACATAAAAAGGCGATTACTTACCCCTTATCCGCAAACGGATTCTTACCCTGCCGCATGTATATGCGCAAAGGCACACCAGGCAGATCAAAGTCTTTGCGCATCTGGTTGATAAGATAACGGAT
>Ga0172376_10002287_pt1 | contig 23573 bp, 23 predicted proteins | sample Lak35m_FD_121114 | JGI IMG/M metagenome (GOLD analysis project Ga0172376, IMG submission 121114) | Freshwater microbial communities from Kabuno Bay, South-Kivu, Congo - kab_092012_35m | ecosystem: Environmental > Aquatic > Freshwater > Lake | place: Democratic Republic of the Congo: South-Kivu... | reverse complement strand
CTCTGCTCACGATGAAGCAGGCGTTATTGACTCCGGTGGAGTTGACGAAATCTCGGTCATTCCGTGGTCTTCACTGCTGAAGCATCGCATTAAGAAACGCGTTGGTCTGACGCATCGCAAAGCTACGCTTGGCGTGTTACTTGCCAGCGTGTTCACGGTGAGTTTCACCATCACGTTGTTAGTGGTATCGCTTAAGACAGTTGCCGATGACCTGGGCAGCACGGTCACCATCATGAGTTGGACGACTACTGGTCCATTGCTGGCTTTTGGTGTGGTTGGTCCTGCATTCGGCAAAGCGGGAGATCTGTGGGGACACAAGCGCGTGTTCGTGTATGGACTTGTTGGTGCTGGTGTGTTCTCCTTAGCAAGCGCATTCGCATGGAACGACATGTCACTGATTGGATTTCGCACGCTCAGTGCCGCATCTGGGTCTGCAACCGGACCAGCAGCAATGGCGTACATCAATCGAATGTTTCGTGCCGACGAGCGCGTGCGACCACTTGGCTATTGGAGTTTTGTAACTGCAGGTGCTCCCGTTATCGGAGTAGTTGCAGGTGCACCACTTGTTGAAGTTTTCGGATGGCGAGTGATTTTCATGGTGCAAGCTCCGCTGAGTTTGATAGGAGCTTTGGTTTCATGGCGACTCTTGCCAGAAACCGATCGCCGTGACAATGTGCGATTTGATGTGAAGGGTTCACTCACACTTGGTGCGGGTGCCGTTCTTATCTTGCTCACCATTAACCGCGGAAACTCGTGGGGTTGGCTCAGCCCGCAAACGCTTGGCGCAGGAATTGCTGGAATTTGTGCATTGTGGTTGTTCTATCGAGTTGAAACCGTTGCAACTGATCCATTGATGCCGGTGAAGTGGTTGAAAACTCGCAACGTTGCATTTCCCGTAGTAACGCAGGGGCTCATGAACATCGCATACATGGGCAGTTTCTTGTTAGTTCCGCAGATGTTGGAAAATGCGTTGGATTATTCGCCATCACACATTGGATGGCTAGTGATTTCGCGTCCATTGACCTTTTCGCTGATTGCTCCATTTGCTGGGTTTTTCGTTGGCAGGTTAGGCGAGAGAAAAACGGGAATGCTTGGCGCGTTCATGATTCTGCTCGCGATGGTCGCCTTGATTTCAGTGCAGTCGCCTAACAGGGACTGGAAAGTAGTGCTGGGGCTTTCGTTGACGGGTTTTGGAATGGGAATTGCTGCGCCATCACTCACTGCCTTGCTTGCTGCTTCAGTGAAAGAGAGCGATATGGGAGTTGCGAGTGCAATGCAACAACTGATGTCGCAGATGGGTGCTGTGCTCGGCGGTGCACTGATGATTGCCGTGCATGACATTACGGAAGGCAGCGGAAAAGTAATTAGCTATTCGTATGGATTACTTATTGGAGTAGCTGCCACGACTGCGGCAATCATTACAGCAAGTTTGGTTCGTTCAACCGAAAACTAAAGCGTTGACGTGATGGCCATGATTTCGGCCGCAACTTTTTCTGCCAGGTCGTCTTTCGGCATGGCAATTTGCATTTGCATCATTTTTGTCATGTCGCCTTCGACCTTTACTTTGCCTGACAAAAATGCCTGCATACCTGCTTGTGGGTCTTGCTCAAGAAAAATCGCACGAGCAGTTACGTAATCGGTGGTCACCGTGAGGTCTGGTGATTCGAGATGACCCAAGTCCATGACGAGTTCGCCCGATGAGGTGTCGATGTGGCTGTGAATGACCCCATCGCCAAACGGCACGTTCTTCACCACTTGATTCATGCGAATCGAGACGGGAATCTGTGGTGCTTGGCCTTCAAATTTGGCACGAATGAGCCGCGCCTCGGCAATCCACTCGGGGGAGAGAAAAGGATTTGGCACGTGACGCAGGCTAGTTGTTGGCGGCGCGAATTGCATCTCGTGTGTCAATTGCAACAGCGCGACTGGCCTGCGCGAAATCTTCGCCGTTGCTGGCGTACAAAACAGCGCGCGATGAGTTGATGATCAGACCAGTTCCTTCTTCGTTTCGACCTGCACGCACAGCAGATATAACATCTCCACCTTGTGCACCAATTCCTGGAACAAGGAATGGCATGTCGCCAACGATTCCTCGAACTTCTGCAAGCTCTTGCGGGTATGTAGCGCCCATGACCAATGCGGTGTCGCCAATGTCGCGCCACTTTGACGCTGCAGCGATTGCAACATGTTTGTACAACGAAGTTCCATTCACAATTTTCGATTGGAACTCTCCACTGCCGCTATTTGATGTGCGGCATAACACGATGGTTCCCTTGCCTGAAGTTTGCAGAAACGGCATCAGTGAATCAGTGCCAAGATATGGGTTAACCGTGACGGCGTCTGCTTGATACCGCTCGAATGCTTCGCGCGCGTACAGCGCGGCGGTGTCGCCAATGTCTCCGCGCTTTGCATCCAGGATGAGCACCACGTGTGGATATTGCGTACGAATGTGATCGCACACGGCTTGAAGCTGAGCCTCTGCACCAACAGCAGCGAAGTATGCAATTTGTGGCTTGAACGCACACACGGTGTCGGCAGTTGCATCAACTATGTCGATACAAAACTTTTGAATGCCAAGCGAATCATTCTTGAGGTGCGTGGGAAGTTTGTTGATGTCTGGGTCAAGTCCAACGCATAGTGCAGAATCAGTTTTTGCCCATGCGGCATTCAACTTCGAATAGAACGACATGTTGTGGCTCAGCCGACTATCGCAATGGCGCCGGTGGGGCAGAGCTCTTCGGCCGCGGTCACTTGTGCGCGAAGGTCCTCACTTGGTTCAGCTTGAAGGATGTACAGCATTCCATCGTCGCGAATTTCAAACACGGTTGGAGCCTGATGCACACAACCACCCGTTGAAGCGCACACATCAAGATCTACGGTTACGCGCATGCCTCAACAGTAGTTGAGGCCGATGTAAGTGAGTTACTTAGATTTAACTCCCAAGAATTCCTGAGCAACATCGAATATCCCAGCAGAATCAAGTCTGTAGTGGGCATACAGTGAAGCTGGTGGGCCAACTGGCACGTGCACGTCAGGTATGCCATGACGATAGAGCCGCGTGTTTCCGAGTCCGCCATCCATGAGTGCTTCGGCGAATGCGGTACCGAGTCCATTCGTTCGGTTGTGCTCTTCAACCGTCAAAATGTTTCCGTGCGCAGCAATTTCTGAGAGAGATTCAAAATCGAACGGTTTCAATGTGTGAAAGTCGTAAACAGAAGCATGAATCCCAGATGCAGCAAGTTGTGTTGCAGCCTGAAGTGATGGGTAAACCTCTGAGCCAGTTGCAACAATTGCCAAATCCGAGCCGGATCGTAATTTGATGGATTTTCCAAAGGTGAGCTTCGGTACCTCTTCATAAACTTCGGGGTCTCGCCCGCGTCCTAGTCGGATGTACATTGCGCCATCGTGGGTGAGTGATTCTCGGAGAATTGCTCGAAGATGGTTGGCGTCAGTTGCACAAACCACAGTTAAATCTGCAATTGTGCGCATAATTCCGATGTCTTCGAGGCTGTGATGGCTAGTTCCGTAGAACCCCATCGAGATTCCTGAGTGATGGCCAACAATTCGCACTGGTAGGTGAGGGTATGCACAATCAGTTCGGATCTGTTCACAACCAAGGAGCGCCGCAAAGGCTGAAAATGTAGCTGCGAATGAAATTCGCCCACTGGCTGCAAGTCCTGCAGCAATGGAGATCATGTTCTTCTCTGCAATACCTGTATTAAAAAATCGATCAGGATGACGCTCAGCAAAGTCTGACGATCGATTTGCTTTTGCCAGGTCAGCTGTCAGAACAACAATTCGGTCATCTTTATCAGCGAGATCCGCAAGTTCTTCTCCAAAGACAAACGCTGGAATTGCTTTTGTTGAACTTCCATCGACCGATCTTCCGTCTTTAAACTCAGTACCAACATTTGCGGTTCCTCGGAAAAATTCACTCTGATCTTGGCTTTGCGACATGATTTTCCTACCTTTCTATTCCTGTAATTAAGCCTTCGGATAGTTCGGTCATCACATCTTCATAATCTTGTCCGACGAGGTTTCCAACGTGCCAATGAGTTGATAACTCCATGCGTTTAACTCCGCGTCCTTTAATGGTTTTTGCGACAATTAGATGTGGAGCACCGTCTGCTGATCGCGGAAGGTCAGACATCGTGTCCAATATTTCATCAAGGTCATGGCCATCGATGGTTCTCGTGACCCAACCAAATGACGCAAAGCGTTCGTCAATCGGTTCAACATTCATTACGTCTTTCACGAATCCGTCAATGCAAAGCTGATTGTTATCAACAATTGCAACTAGGTTGCCGAGTTTGTGATGACCAGCGAACATCGCCGCTTCCCAGATTTGTCCTTCGCAAAGTTCTCCGTCTCCGAGCATGCACCATGTCTTATGGTCGGATCCACTGATCCTTCCGGAGAGAGCGATACCAGCTGCGATTGATAATCCATGGCCAAGAGAACCAGAACTAAAATCAACACCAGGAATTTTTTTCATATCAGGATGATCCCCAAATGGATTTCCAAATTTTGTAAATTCGTCTAAAAGTTTCTCATCGAAGTATCCAAGTCGGCCCAAAATTGGGTAGAGACCGATTGCTGCATGGCCCTTTGAAAGGACGAATCTGTCTCTTTCACCCCACTTTGGGTTTTGTGGATCAATTCGTAATTCGGCGAAATACAACGAAGCAAAAAGTTCTGATGCAGAAAATGACGAGGCATAATGCCCTGCTCCAGCTATTCGAGAGAGCCGGACTGTTTCTTTTCGAGAAGACATCGCTTGTTCCTGTAGGTGCGATACAAGTGTTGCTCTCTCTGTGCTTCCTCGTCTTGGAATCATTAACCCTCCATTAGTTGATGAGTATCTACGTTTTTGAGACCTAAGCGACTGAGCTGCAAATCTAAAAGCTCAAGCTGTCTATCGGCAGGAAAAAGTTCTGGATATATAAGTGCCTGAAGTCCAAGACCATCAAGAAAAGCAATTAATACATCAGTGAGGTCCACCGCAGACAGGGAAGATTTATCAAACGAATCAATGCGTGATACCAATCCGAGCACAATGTTGCGCCATCGATCATGGTCTTCGTGCTCTAAACCTCGTAGCTCGGGATGAATGAGCGCCTTGCCCCAGAAATTTACGTCCAGTGTGAGCTCAACTGCCCGATTGTCATCAATTGGAAGTACCTGCGCCAAGACTTCGCGTAGAGCGAAGTTTGGTTCTGACTCCGAAATAATGTCGGCCATTCTTTTTGCAATTCGCTCGTCTGCAAGTTCTAGAGCCTGGCGGAGGATGTCTTCTTTGTTGCTGAAGTAGTGAGCAAGCGACCCAGCTGAGCATCCAGCTTCTTTGGCGATAGCTCGAATGGTGGTCTTTTCAAGACCACCTCGGGCAATAACTCTTAAAGTGGCCGTAAGGGCACCAATCCGTTTCAAATCAGATTTGGACTGTTCATTCATTGCGGGCTCTGTTTCCTCTTATAAATTCTGGCGACAAAGTTTCGCTTGACATTTGTCACGTGGGTGGGACATTATAAGACGGATGTCCGAATTACAAATCGGTCACATGAAGTTCATTATTCGACAACGTTGGGGGAACGATCAATATGAAGAATTTAAATCACGGATTAGTGAAGCGTAAAAAACGGGGCCGTCTTGCGATTGCGGGTGTTGCTTTAGCAACATTGGTAATTGCGAGTTGCGGTGGCAGCAGTTCAAGTTCAACTGACACAGATTCGTCTGCTCGAGAGTTGATCGTTGCGCGCGACATGGATATTAATTCATTGGATCCATCACGAACGTATTGCGATACCTGCCAGATTTATATGGCAGCAACTTACGAAACTTTGATTGGCTTGGATGTAAACGATCCATCCATTCAAATTCCACGCATCGCAACTACATGGGAAGCAAACGCGGATAATACAGTTTTTACATTTGCTTTGAACTCTGACGCTAAATTTTCTGATGGATCATCAATCACATCGGCTGATGTGAAGTGGTCTTGGGAACGTCTGATGAATATTAAGGGTTCTGCTAGCTACTTCCTTGATGGAGTTTCATCGCTTGAGGCTCCAGACGACGCCACTGTTGTGGTTACATTTGCGGCTCCGAACTCAGCCTTTCTTGCAATTGTGAGTTCTACATATATGTCAATTGTAAATAGCAAGGTTGCAAGCGAAGAAGGCAACGCAATTGCTGCTTCCGGAGCAGATACAACGGACCTAGCTGAGCAGTGGTTCTTTACTAATTCGGCAGGTAGTGGCCCATACACGCTTGAGTCCTATACCGAGGGTGACAGTTTGGTGCTTGTTAGAAACGAGAATTACTGGGGAACTCCTGCGGTCTTTCCAAAAGTAACGATAAAGCAAGTAAAAGATGCAAGTGCGCAGTTGCAACTTCTGCAGAACGGTGATGCGGACATTGCAATGCAGTTGAGTTTTGATTCAATTTCTCAACTTGACGGCAATGCATCTGTAGTCGCTACTCCAAAGGATTCTTACAACTACGTTTACATTGCGTTAAGTCCTGGAGCAAAGGGTGCGGAAAACCTGAAGGACCCGAAGGTTCGCGAAGCAATTAAACTTGCTATCGATTACGATGGAATGATTGACATAACCGTTGCGGGAAATGGTAAGAAGCAAGCTTCCCCGATTCCTAATGGTTTCACCGGTAGCGCAGATCTTGCACTTCCAGCGCAAGATATTGAGAAAGCCAAAGCATTAATGGCTGAAGCAGGAAAGGAATCTGGCTTCTCTATAGATGCAATCTTCCCGAATGCAAACGTTTACGGTGTTGACTTCAACGTCATGATGCAAAAAGCTCAACAGGACCTGAAAGCAATCAACATTGAATTGGTACTACAACCTGTTGAATGGGCAAAATGGAGCGAGACGATCAAGGCTCAAGGCATTCCGATTACAGCTGTTTACTTCGCGCCCGATCACACGGATTCGAGTCAATATGTTCAATACTTCGGAATGATTGAAGGTTCTTCATGGGCTAAGCGTGCAGGTGGTGGAGCAGCTGGAACACCAGTTTCAAACCCAACCGAGAAAGATTTACTTGCAAAAGCACTTGCAGCAGGTTCCGACGCTAAAGCGGGACTGTATACGCAACTTGGCCAAGAGCTGATAAATGATCTGGTGATTTTGCCAATGGTCAATCCGCAATTGGTAATTGCGAATGCCAGTGATATCGAAGGCATGCACTACAGCGCATGTTGCAACCTGGAGCTTGGAAAGCTCACACTGAAGAAGTAGTAAAAACACTTACAAGTAATTAGCGGTGGGGGCTGGCAGGGATGTCAGCCCCCACTAGTTATTGGGGATTGATGTTTCGCTTTATCTTTCGACGATTAGTTGTTATGCCGTTCCTGCTCTTTGGAATTGTCACTATTTCGTTTGCAATTTCTCGATTTATACCTTCTGATCCGTTGATTTCAATTGTTGGTGAGCGACAACTCAACAATCCAGTTGTGGTGGCAGCTGCCAAGCAACGATGGGGTTTAGACAAAAGTATGTTTGGTCAGTACAGCTCGTACATGGGCAATCTTGTCAAGGGTGATCTTGGAATTTCATTTCGAACAAAGACGCCAGTTGTGGGTGATTTAATTGATCGATTGCCAGCGACATTTGAGCTTGCGTTCACAGCGATGTTTTTTGGAACTGTTGGCGGGGTATTGCTGGGTGTTCTTGCTGCGAGCAGAAGGAATAAGTTCGCGGATCACGTAAGTCGACTGTTTGCGTTGGTGGGCTCGTCATTGCCGGTGTTTTGGCTGGGTCTTGTGGTGTTGTACGTCTTCTATGCGCGATTGGGGCTTATGCCAGGTCCTGGGAGACTTCCACCAAGAGTGGATTCTCCGGAACACATCACAGGCTTTTACTTGTTTGATGCGATGTTGACTGGCAACTTCAGTTTGGTTTGGCCAATCCTTCAGCGACTGCTGCTGCCGGCTTTTGCACTTGGTTGGGGCTTGATGGGGATTATCTCTCGACTTGTTCGTTCGTCAATGTTGGATGAACTTCAAGCCGACTATGTGAGAACAGCACGAGCTAAAGGTCTGACGGAAAGAATTGTCTTTCTTAAACACGCGTTACGAAATGCATTACTTCCAGTGTTGACTGTGTCGGGTTTTTCGATTGCATCGTTACTTACAGGCGCTGTTCTTACGGAAACCATTTTTTCGTGGAATGGTGTTGGTTCTTATGCGGTCGCCGCAACGCGGTCACTTGACTATCCTGCAATCAACGGGGTCTGCATCCTTGGCGGAATGATATTTTTAATCTCGAATCTTGTAACCGATGTGCTTTACGCGTACGCCGATCCCAAAATCAGGCTTCAATGAGTGCAAACAAACTAGAAATTGATACTGAAAAACGACAATCTCGTTTGAGTCGTGTATCAAATGTTGCCAAAAGACCACAAGTTGCATTTGGTCTAGTTATTGGTATTTTTTGGTTAATTGTGCTTTGCGCAGTTTCTATTTGGGCGCCTTACGATCCATTGGAGGCAGTTGACAGTCGGCTACTAGCTCCGAGTATGTCTCACCTTCTCGGTACTGATGCGCTTGGTCGAGATGTACTGACTCGAGTTCTCTTTGGGGCTAGAGAATCAATGCCAATTGCAGCTGCAGTAATTATCTGTGCGACGGTAATTGGCACGTTACTTGGCGCTGTCGCTGGATACGTGGGCGGCTGGGTAGATGCAGTTGTCATGCGAATAACCGATGTCGTGATGGCCTTTCCAGCGATATTGCTTGCAATGGCGATTTCGGCAGCACTCGGACCAGGATTGCGAAACGGATTCATAGCAATACTTATCGTGTGGTGGCCAATTTACGCACGATTGGTGCGTGGTCAAGTTTTGTCAATTAAGCAGCGAGAGCATGTAGAAGCGGCCATATCGATTGGTGCAACTCGGAGAAGGATTCTCCAAAAACACGTAATGCCAATGGCGATAACCCCGGTACTAGTCAATGCAACGATGGATTTTGGTCAAGTGGTTCTCTTTTTGGCCTCATTAAGTTTCCTTGGTCTTGGAGCGCTTCCTCCATCACCCGAATGGGGTTCAATGATCACGGAAGGCGCAAAGAATTTCTATCAATGGTGGATTGCTGTTGGACCGGGACTTGCAATCCTCACTGTTGTACTTGGATTTAATTTTCTTGGAGATGGGCTACGAGATGTCTTAGATCCTCGTTCTAAGGGGGAGAAGTGAATTCGTTGTTGTCTATTAAAGACCTTCATGTTTCATTCGGAAATGGCCCGAACTCTGTGGACGCAGTGCGGGGAATAAATCTCGATGTGGAGCGGGGAGAAATAGTAGGGATTGTAGGTGAATCCGGATCTGGGAAAAGTGCATCAATGCTTTCAGTGCTGCGCCTGCTACCACCAACGGCGCACATACGAGGATCAATATTTTTTGAAGGACAGGATCTATCTAACTCAAGTAGCCGCGAAATGAGAGAAATCAGAGGTGGAAAAATTGGAATGATTTTTCAGGATCCAATGACATCGTTGAATCCATCATTTCGAATCGGAGCACAAATCACAGAAGCAGTAATGCAACATAGTGATGTATCGACAAAGGTTGCAGTTTCAAAAGCAACAGGTTTGCTTGAAGTGGTGTCAATTCCAAGACCTTCTGAAAGCATGTCGTTGTTTCCGCATGAATTATCTGGTGGCATGAAGCAGAGGATTATGATTGCGATGGCAATTGCAAATGATCCAGAATTATTGATTGCAGACGAGCCGACTACAGCCCTTGATGTAACGATTCAAGCCCAGATTCTTGAGGTTTTGCGAGGATTACGAGAGACTCGAAAGTTGTCAATTGTCATTATTACTCATGACCTTGGCGTTGTAGCTGGACTAGCGGACAACGTAAATGTGATGTACGCAGGAGAGATTGTTGAATCAGGCAATGTAGAAGGACTTTTTTATCAGTCCTCACATCCTTACAGTCGTGGTTTGTTGTCATGTGTTCCTCGCTTGGATATTCGAGAATCAGCACTTCACCCAATTGGTGGAGATCCACCGAAATTGTCTGAGAGGTCACCTGGTTGCTCTTTCCAACCGAGATGTAAAAGTTCGACTTCATTGTGTGAGACAACAAAACCCAAACTTAAACGCTCAGTGTTAAGTAGGTTGATGGTGTCTTGTCATAATCCGATGGAATCATCTGAAACTGCGAAAGCAACTATCTGATGGACTCAAAGATGGTGAATACTCCAATCGTTTCAGTGCGCGATTTGGTGAAGACATTTGCTGGTCGAGGAACTAGTTTTAAACAGTCAAAATCTCAAGTGCAGGCAGTTGCTGGAATTTCTTTTGATATTCACCAAGGAGAAACCCTCAGTATTGTTGGCGAATCTGGATGTGGAAAGAGCACGACAGCTCGGTGTGTAACCAGAATCCTAAAACCAACTAGTGGGTCTATCGAACTTTTTGGTACTGAAGTTTCTCAAGCATCCCAAGAAGAAATTCGACCTCTTCGTCGTCAATTTCAAATGGTGTTTCAGGACCCATACGCATCGCTCAATGCCAATATGACTGTTGAAGAAATTATTTCGGAGCCTTTGATTGTTCATGGATTTCCCAAATCGGAAATAAGAGACCGTGTAATGACTGTTGTTCAGCAGATGCATTTGCATCAGTCGGACCTCAGTCGATTTCCACATCAGTTTTCTGGTGGCCAACGGCAACGAATTGGAATCGCGCGGGCAGTGGTGATGCAACCGAAATTTGTAGTGCTAGACGAACCTGTAAGCGCGCTAGATGTAAGTATTCAAGCAGACATCATCCAGATGCTAGAAGAACTTCAAGAATCCCTTGGGCTTGCATTCCTCATGATTGCTCATGATTTGTCCGTAGTGCGTCACATGAGTGATCGGGTAGCAGTGATGTATCTCGGCAAGATTGTCGAGATTGGAACTAATGAGCAGATATACGAAAAGTCATCTCACCCGTATACCCAGGCATTGCTAGCATCGGCACCGATTCCAGACCCGAGAGTTGAAAGAAATCGGCAGCGAATAATCCTTAAAGGTGATGTCCCAAGCCCAGTAAACCCGCCTTCGGGCTGTAGGTTTTGGACGCGATGTTGGAAAGCAGAAGAGATTTGTTCGCAAGTCGAACCCTTGCTACCGGAATCAAGCAGCGGTCATCAGGTTGCGTGTCATTTTCCAGAAGAAGTAAATCTCATCACTAAACGGAGGGCATAGATATGTCACAAGAACTTATTCATTCGCTGGCCGCTGACGCTTCGTGGCGGATTCGTGCAAAAAGTGTCATTCCGAACGGTATGTATGGTCATCAAAATGCAGCCTCTCTCCCAGAGGGTTTTCCTCAATTCATGGAACGAGGTGAGGGCTGCCGAGTTTGGGATGTAGACGGCAATGAGTACATCGACTTCATGTGTAGTTATGGACCAGTTGTACTCGGGCACAAACATAAGGCTGTTGAAGCTGCTGCACGCGCCCAGGCTGAATTGGCTGACTGTCAGAACGGCCCATCTCATTTAATTGTTGAGTTGTCAGAACTTCTCGTGAAAACTGTGAAGCATGCAGACTGGGCCATGTTCCAAAAAAATGGAACCGATGCGACTACGGCATGTGTGACTATTGCTCGTGCAACTACTAAAAAGCGAAAGGTCCTTGTTGCCAAGGGGGCTTACCACGGTGCGGCACCTTGGTGTACACCAAACCCGAATGGAGTGCTGGACGAAGATCGCGCACACCTTGACTATTTCATATTCAATGACATCGAATCAATCCGCGAAGCAGTAGAGCGAAATTCTGGCGATCTCGCTGCAATTGTTGTGTCACCTTTTAGACATGATGCACGTTTTGAGCAAGAGATAGTCAATGTCAAGTTTGCTCAATATCTTCGGAAAGCATGTGACGAAATTGGAGCAGCGCTCATTCTTGACGACGTCAGATGCGGATTCAGACTTGCTCTTGGTGGAAGCTGGGAGCCAATCGGTGTAGAGCCAGACTTGAGTGCATGGAGCAAAGCAATTGCAAATGGATATTCGATCGCCTGCGTTCTTGGTAACGATAAGTTCCGTGATGGGGCGAGTCAAATTTTTGTTACTGGTTCATTCTGGTTTTCGGCCGTGTCAATGGCTGCATGCATTGCCACTATTGAAAGTTTGAAAAAGGAGGATGGCGTTACGAAACTGATTCTCGCTGGAGAGCGCTTTCGTGAGGGTCTTGCAGCTCAGGCCAAATCACATGGTCTTTCAGTAAATCAAACAGGACCAGCGCAGATGACGCTTGTGACTTTTGCACAAGATAAGGCGTTCGCCATGGCGAACGTATGGACTGGTGAGGCGGCCAAACGAGGTGTGTATCTGCATCCTTGGCACAACATGTTTACTAGTTCTGCACACACTGACGCCGATATAGATCAAGCCTTGTTAGTAACTGATGAGGCTTTCTCCATTGTTAAAAGCAAGTTTGGTTCCAACTAACGAGTTCTAATCTTGTAAAACTCAATTTCTAGTTGCTTGCAGAGTTTTTGCGAGTTGCCTCGTGGCGTTGAAATGCGCTGAGTACCGCACGCAGTGATGCCGTGATGGTGTTCGGGTCGATGCCCACGCCCCAACGGTTGTGGCCGCTGTCGTCGCCGGTCTCTACGTAAGCGACTGCAGTGGCTTGTGATCCCTGGCCAAGCGCGTGCTCGGTGTAGTCCTTCACATCGAGGTGACCACTGAACTGCCCACGAATGGCGTGAACGAATGCATCGATTGGACCGTTGCCTTTGCCCATGAACGTTTGTCGGGTGCCGTTGATGTCGATATGGGCCGTGATCTCGGTATGTCCGGTTACTGACTCGCTCTTCAGTTCGTGGCTAACCAAGTTGTACGCAGGAAATTCAGGGAGGTATTCATGCTTGAATGCGTCCCACAACATCATCGGACTGATTTCGGTTCCCGAATCTTCAGTGATGTGCTGAATGTTTTGCGAGAACTCAATTTGTAAACGTCGAGGAAGATCAAAACCATGCTCTGCCTTCATGATGTACGCAACACCGCCCTTGCCCGACTGGCTGTTTACACGAACAACCGATTCGTATGAACGGCCAACATGCTTTGGATCAAGCGGCAAGTAAGGAACACCCCATTGGTCGTAGCTGTCGGAAAGAGCCTCGAAGCCTTTCTTGATTGCGTCCTGGTGACTGCCAGAAAATGCGGTGTACACCAAGTCGCCAACGTATGGCTGGCGCTCGGGAACAGGCAGGCGATTGCAATATTCAGCATCGCGGCGCAGTGCATCGATGTCGGTGATATCGAGTTCTGGGTCAACACCATTCACGAACAAGTTCATGGCCAACGTAATTAGGTCGACGTTTCCGGTGCGCTCGCCGTTGCCGAACAATGTTCCCTCAACGCGATCTGCGCCAGCCATAACGCCAAACTCTGCTGCAGCAACTGCGCATCCGCGGTCGTTGTGTGGGTGCAACGAAATGATGACTGTGTCGCGCTTGGCAATGGTGCGAATGAACCATTCAATAACGTCGCCGTACACGTTTGGTGTGTAGCACTCAACTGTTGCTGGCAAATTCAAAATCAGTTTCTTTGCGCTAGTTGGTTGAATGACCGACATCACTGCTTCACAGATTTCAATGGCAAACTCTGGCTCTGTCAGCGTGAAACTTTCTGGCGAATACTCGTAGCGAACATCGGTGCCAGGCAGCAGATGTTCCAAGTCTTTGCACAACGTTGCAGCCTTCACCGCAATGTCGATGACACCTTGCTTGTCGAGACCGAATACCACCCGGCGCTGTAGTGGATTAGTGGAGTTGTAAAAGTGCACGATGGCGCGCTTCACACCCTTCAAACATTCATACGTGCGCTTCAATAAATCTTCGCGGCACTGCACCAATACTTGAATAGTGACATCGTCGGGAATGAGATCTTGTTCAATCAGCAAGCGAACGAAATCGAAATCGGGCTGCGAAGCAGAAGGGAATCCAACTTCAATTTCTTTGAAGCCCATTTTTACGAGTGTGTTGAACATGCGCAGTTTGCGCTCGGGATCCATTGGGTCGATGAGCGCTTGATTGCCGTCGCGAAGGTCGACTGAGCACCACAACGGTGCCTTCGTGGTGACGTTGTTCGGCCAGGTGCGGTCCTTCAGCACCACCGGTATAAACGGTGTGTACTTTTCGAATGGCATCTTTTTTGGGGTTACGGGCTTTGGGGCCATGTTGCGTTTCTTTCTCGGTAATGAAAAAACCCTCTGACCTTTCGGTTCAGAGGGTTTCGGCGACAGCGAATATGGGGCTGGCGCCGTTATGTAAGTAGAAGGTCCAAAACTTGCGCTTGCATGATGAAACCAGCCTAGCGGTGGTTTTAGCGAGGTGTCGGACTGAGGAAGTTGGCGAACTGCCAAGGATCCGTGAGGTCCAACAAACTGTCGTCATTACCGAATCCTGGGAACGGATCGAAGCGTTCGGACAGCGGGGTCCAGTCGGCTGCTGCCGAGTGAATTTCGCCGATGTATGGACGAGTCCACTCCAAAAGCTCGCGCCATGGAAGGTCGTCGGGCACGCACACGCCAGCAGATGGGTAGGTGAGTAGCCAGCGAACTGCCGCAACGACTGAACCACCAACCTGCAGCGTGGTTGCACTTTGGCCAGGAAGAATGCTGCGCGCTTGGTCGATGTCGAGCAACGAGCCCGTCCACCATGACTTGTAGTCGTGACCCATGAGCAATACGCCAAGTTCGTCGCGACCGCTGATGATCTCGTTATTCAAGATGCGCTCGCGGTCTTGCATCTTCCAATTGCGCATACGCAATTCCAGCACGCTGTCAATCGCAACATCGGATGGGTGATAGGCGTAGTGCACGGTTGGTCGGTATGCGTCGGTGCCGTCTGCGTTTTTTACCGTGAGGTGTTTGCACATGGTGTAGGACTCGCCGTGGCGAATCACCATGCCGAGGTTTTGACCGCTTGGCACCCAACTTCGTACCCACGTTTCCATTCCTGGTTGCGCAATGCAGATTTGATTGCGGGGGCCATCGTCATGATGCTCGTGCGCATTTTTTGGCATCCACTTTTCGTGCGTGCCCCAACCAAGTTCTGCTGGTGCAATTCCTTCTTCGTAAAAACCTTCAACCGACCAGGTATTGCAAAACTCGTTTACTTCTTTTGGCTTGTTGGTGATTTGCGTATCACGTTCGGCAATGTGGATGACCTTGGTGCCGGTGAGTTGTGCGAGCACATTGAACTGCTCGGCTTCCAGTGCTGTCTGCAATTTTGCTGAGCGGCTTCCTGCCTTGCCGTCTTTCAGCAATGCAGTAGTGATGTCGACAAGAGCTTGTTTCACCAGATGGCTCACCATTCCAGGGTTGGCACCGTGTTCAACAACTGCCGATGGACCGTTATTCGAACCCCAGCGCTCGATCATTTTGCGCATTTCCTGGTGACGCACATAGAGCGTGCGGTCTTGAGGGGTGGTGGTCTGCATGTCTTGGTATGGGTCCCACAACTCCACTGAAGTGTTGAGGTAGCGAACGCCATGATCGCGACACCATTCAATAATGGTTGGGCCATCAATGTTCCATGCAAGGTCAAGCAGAATGTCGCCGTTACCTACGCGTGCACTGAGGAACGAATCGAGATTGTCGCGCGTAACGCGATCTTGTTCGTATCCAACACCCATTGCCAACGCGTCGGCAACACGATGACGGTTGTCGCGGAAATCAACAATGTTGATGGTTTTTGGGTCAAACTTGAGATCGCGAATCATCAATGGAATCGCACATTGCGCAACAGATCCACAGCCAAGCACCAAGGTGCGTTTTGGATGTTGGAATGTTACGGAAGCTGGTGCGTTCACTTCGACGCAGACGGCGACATCTGGTCGCCTGCATCGATTGCGCTCAACATTGTTTCGAGCGTTGCTTCAAAGACAGTGTCTGAAGGAATGAGCAACTGCTGCCAGTCGTATGCAATTCCTTTACGACCCGTGAAGGTTGGCTCGATACTGGTATGGCGATTCTCCAGGAATGATTCCTCGGACTTGAAATTGTCGATTGGCATGAGCACCTCCTTAGGGTCGTTAAATACAGAATTTTGACTTTATAAGTTTTTGACGCCTCTGCACACTATTTCTGACTATCTCTTTGGCGCTCGGAGATGGTTGGTAGCGTGACAGCACTCGTGACGACGCCTCAACCTGACTCCAAACCGGCAACCACGGTGACCACACCTACTGGGTTCGCCGACCTGGGAGTGCCTGCCAACATCGACACAGGGCTTGCAGCAGCGGGCTTTGCTGGTCCGTTCGCCATTCAAACCGAAGCGATTCCTGTCGCGCTTGCTGGCCACGATGTGTGTGGTCGTGCTCGCACTGGCTCGGGCAAGACACTGGCATTTGGTGTGCCAATGATGTCAAAAATTTCTGTGCCAGCAGCCCCGGGGAAGCCTCATGGCCTGGTGCTGGTGCCAACTCGCGAGCTTGCGCTGCAGGTTTCTGAAGTGCTCGGACCAATTGGCAAGCAGTGCGGCATTCGCGTGCTTGCTGTTTATGGTGGCGCCGACAGACACAAGCAAGTAGTCGACATTGAACAAGGTGTGGAAATCATCGTTGCAACTCCATTGCGACTGATCGACCTCATGAAGTCAAACGAGTGCGACCTCAGTGCAATTCAAGTTGTGGCGATTGACGAAGCTGACCGCATGGCAGATGAAGGTTTCATGCCGCAAGTGGAATGGATTATGCGCCACGTCACCGGCGAGCATCAAACCATGTTGTTCTCGGCAACGCTTGATGGCCAAGTTGGCAACTTAGTGAAGCGTTACATGAAAGATCCGAAAGAAGTGTCGATTGATTCACCAACCGACACGGTTGGAACCATGCGCCATTTGTTTTTAGCAATTCATCACATGGATAAAGATCGCGTGATTGCAAATATTGCTGCCGCTCATGGTCAAACCGTGGTGTTTTGCGACACGAAGCGCGTGTGCGACAAAGTTGCCGAAGCGCTGCAGAAGCTTGGCGCAAAGGCATCGGCGCTGCATGGTGACATGCCGCAGAACGCACGTGAAAAAGCGTTAAGCAAGTTTGAAAAGAACGAATTGAAAATTCTTGTGGCAACCGATGTTGCGGCCCGCGGAATTGACATTGACGATGTTGCAGTGGTTATTCACTACGTGCCACCTCTAGATGTGAAGACGTACTTGCATCGATCTGGTCGCACCGCGCGCGCCGGACGTGACGGTTGGGCAGTAACGCTCGCCGAATACAACCAGCACACCACGTGTCGCATTATTCAACGAGGTCTGCGACTTGAACCGCAAGCTCCGATTGAAGTGTTTTCAAACGATGCGCGCCTGCGCGATCTGTTTACTTTTCTCTCAGATTAATTAGGAAATTCTCTTCCAATTGTGGCTATTGATATCCACATAAACGGCATGACGGGAATTGATATATTCATCGATGTGGGCCAATCGGACAAAAGACAAGTTGAATTAGTGCCTCGCTTTGTTGAAAATTACGAATCCGCTCGTTTGACCTGGCTAAATAGGATCCGAGCGGAATCAGTTTGGACCACCAATTCAATGACGGCCAAGGACGCAATTCTCAAAGATCGAATTGAAAATAATTCGTGACGGGACTGGTGCTCGACGCATCAGGTGCAATTGAAATTGTTTGTGAAACCGAATTAGGTGAGAACCTATTCAATGTTTTGAGCCGCTTTAGTCCGTGGTGGGTTCCAGATCATTTTCATATTGAAGCAGCTGCCGGTCTTCGAAATTTGTATGTGAGGAATCTGCTCACGTCTGATGTCGCATCTACTGCACTACATCGAGTGCTGGAGATGCCACTGTTCGTTGAGAGGTCGTTACCCAATATTCCGCATGCGTGGAACCTCAAGGACAATCTCACAATTCAAGATTCGCTTTATGTGCTCCTTGCCAGAAAACTTGGTCTGCCTTTACTGACGAGTGATCAGCGGCTGATTCGGTCGCCACATCTTGGCGTAGTGGTACTTCAAAGCGACGACTTTTAACGCTGGTTTAGCCAGGCGGGGCGGGACGTCTCGAAACTCGAGATTGCATCGCTCTTTGTCATGGTGATGCCAACATCATCAAGGCCGCGGATGAAGCGGTCTTGCGTAGAAGCGTCCATGTCAAACTTCTCGGTGATTCCGGCGCTTGGAATTTCAACAGTCAAGCGCTGAATGTCGATCGTGATTTCAGTAGTTGGATCGGATTCGAGGACAGTCCAAATGCGGTTGACCGTTGGCTCCGACAACACAACAGGAACAAGTCCGTTCTTGGTGCAGTTGTTGCGGAAGATGTCGGAAAAACTTGGTGCAATGACCGCGTTGAATCCGCCTTGCAAAATTGCCCACACTGCGTGCTCACGTGATGAACCAACACCAAAACTTGGGCCAGCAACTAACACGGATGCCCCTGCATAGCGTTCGTCGTTCAGAACGAAGTTGCGATCATCGCGCCAAGTGGAAAACAATCCCTTTTCAAAACCGGTGCGTTCAACACGCTTCAACCATTCTGCTGGAATGATCTGGTCGGTATCCACGTCGGAACGCTTCAGTGGAACGCCGCGTCCAGTAATGATGCTGACAGCCTTCATGCCAAGTCTCCTGGAGTAGCGAAGTGGCCAGCAACAGCGGTTGCTGCGGCAACTTCTGGCGAAACGAGGTGAGTGCGGCCACCGCGGCCCTGACGGCCTTCAAAGTTGCGGTTGCTGGTGCTCGCTGCGCGCTCACCAGGTGCAAGTTTGTCTGGGTTCATTGCCAAACACATGGAGCAACCAGGCTCACGCCAGTCGATTCCTGCAGCAATGAAAATCTTGTCGAGGCCTTCGGCTTCGGCTTGTTTTTTCACTTGGTGACTTCCCGGCACCACCATGACGCGCTTCACCGAAACGGTGCGACCCTTCACCACGGCTGCTGCAGCACGTAAGTCTTCAATGCGACTGTTGGTGCATGAACCGATAAACACGGTGTCTACTTTTACGTCGCGAATTGGAGTGCCAGCTGTGAGGCCCATGTATTCGAGTGCGCGTTCAACAGTGTTGCGAGCAGTTGCGTCTGCGTAATCGGCAGGGTTTGGAATTTTTCCATCAATGCCAATTCCTTGTGCAGGGTTGGTTCCCCACGTTACGAATGGTGTGAGTGACGAAGCATCGATGACCACTTCGGTGTCCCAAACAGCGCCGTCATCGGTGCGCAGTGTTTTCCAATCGGCAACTGCTGTATCCCACTCTGAGCCAGTTGGTGCATGTTCGCGACCCTTCAAGTATTCGAAGGTCACGTCGTCTGGGGCAACAAGGCCTGCGCGTGCTCCAGCTTCAATTGACATGTTGCAGATGGTCATGCGACCTTCCATCGACATTGCGCGAATTGCTGAACCGCGGTATTCGATGACATGACCGATGCCGCCACCCGTACCAATTTTTGCAATGACGGCAAGGATGATGTCTTTGGCAGTTACGCCTGGTGCAAGAGTTCCGTCAACAGTGACGCTCATCCACTTTGGACGCGATTGCGGAAGTGTTTGCGTTGCAAGAACGTGTTCAACTTCGCTGGTGCCAATTCCGAATGCGAGTGCACCGAAAGCACCGTGTGTTGCCGTGTGGCTGTCGCCGCACACAATGGTCATGCCGGGAAGTGTGCGACCTTGTTCTGGTCCAATGACGTGCACAATGCCTTGCTTGGCATGGCCCATTGGATACAACGTGACGCCGAACTCTTTTGCGTTTGCACGCAACACTTCAATTTGCTTTGACGAAATTTCGTCGGCAATAGGCAAGTGAATGTTCTCGGTTGGAACGTTGTGGTCTTCGGTTGCCACCGTGAGATCGGGGCGTCGCACGGTGCGGCCGTTAATGCGCAGGCCGTCAAATGCCTGAGGGCTCGTCACTTCATGAACAAGGTGAAGATCGATGTACAACAGGTCTGGTTCGCCGGGTGAACTTTGCACCACGTGGCGGTCCCAGACTTTTTGAGGAAGCGTGAGGGGCTTGCCGTTTGAATTGGCCATGCCTCTATTCTGCCGTGAATTGCCCGAATTGGCTCAAATCAATGTCCGCATTAGGGATTCACGCCACACATCGGGGCATGACACAACACACCATTAGCCCAGTCACACTCGCCACTTGCGTAGAACACAGCCTGCACATATCGCTTGATGGTTTCGATCTTTCTCGGGCACGCCTGTATGGCATCAGCATTGTTAACGAAGAAGCCGCCGCACGCAATGAAGACGGTGCGTTACGAATCACGTTTCTTGCAGAGCACGGCGATGTGTACGAATTGCTTGAAGCTCAAACGAGTGCCATCGTGCGCATGTTCGACGCCGCAGTGGTGTTGACGTGTGGGTGGGCCGCTCCAATTCGAGATGACGATGATGAAGATGAAGAAACGTCAATGCCGCCTAGTCAACATCCAGAACGGAGGCGAGTTCGTTTAGTTGTCGTGGTAGGTGATGGCGGCGTTGGCTCGGTGTTGCGGTTTGCCGATACCCCGAATGATGTGGTCACCGATGCGGGGGCAGCGAGAGGCAGCCTGGCCGATGCGGTCACCAATTTATGGTTCGACTGCCCCGTGAATGTTGCCCAAAACCCCACAGATTCGGCATTGCAGGAGTAGCCGATAACTTGAATGTGTGAGTTCAAGCATCGCCAACAGCGTTGACTACGGCCCTAAGTCTGCGTGGGCCGAGGAAGTTCGTGCGCTAGCCAAAGAGCGCGATGCAGTCATTCTTGCGCACAACTATCAGGTGCCAGAGATTCAGGAAATTGCGCACCATGTTGGCGACTCGTTAGCGCTTTCTCGAATTGCCGCACAAGTAGATGCCAGCACCATCATTTTCTGTGGCGTGCACTTCATGGCAGAGACCGCAAAAATTTTGAGCTACGACAAAACGGTGATCATTCCCGATGCCGCTGCCGGATGTTCCCTCGCCGACACCATCAATGCCGATCAGCTCCGTGCGTGGAAGGCCGAGCATCCAGGTGCAGCAGTAGTGAGTTACGTCAACACGACTGCAGCCGTAAAAGCTGAAACCGATATTTGCTGCACGTCTTCGAATGCGGTTGAAGTGGTGCAATCAATTCCGCTTGACCAAGAAATTTTGTTCTGCCCAGATCAGTTTCTCGGCGCGCATGCACAGCGCGAAACCGGACGAACCAACATGCACATTTGGATGGGTGAGTGCCATGTGCATGCCGGAATTAACGGACAAGATTTGAAGAACATGGTTGCTGCAGAGCCTGAAGCAGAACTGTTCATTCACCCAGAATGCGGATGCGCAACTTCGGCAATGTATTTGGCTTCAAGTGGAGCAGTACCAGCAGAGCGCACGCACATTCTTTCCACTTCAGGAATGATTACCGCTGCGCAAAACACAGATGCCAAAAAAGTGTTGGTTGCGACGGAGACAGGAATGCTGCATCAGTTGCGCAAGGCAAACCCGCTAGTCATTTTTGAGCCGGTAAACCGCGCAGCAGTGTGCAAGTACATGAAAATGATTACTCCAGGAAAACTGCTTCGTTCATTGCGCGACGGCACCGCTGTGGTTGATGTTCCGCGTGACATTGCAGACAAAGCACGTGCTTCGGTAGAGCGCATGATTGCCATTGGCACGCCTTCGCGTACGAAGGAATAGTCACAGTGCCGACAGGTTCGCGCGTTCATCAGATACCTGTGAATTTGCCAACTCAACTTGCTGCTCCAGCGGTTTCCTGGACTCGTGAAGTTGATGTTGTTGTGCTTGGATCTGGTGCGGCAGGGCTTGCTGCGGCGTTAGCAGCTCGACCAGTAAGGGACGTATTGATCATTACGAAAGACACGCTTGATGCTGGAAGCACTGCATGGGCGCAGGGCGGGTTAGCTGCGGTTCTTGACCCAGCCGACACTTTTGGCGAGCATGTGCGCGACACGCTTGAAGCAGGCGCAGGTTTGTGTGACGAGGCGGCTGTTACTTCGCTGGTGCGCGACGCTCCAACCGCCATTCAGTATTTGGAAAAGTTGGGCGCAGCATTCGACCCAGGCAGTGACGGCTTGCGTGCACTCACACGCGAAGGTGGCCACTCACGCTCGCGCATTGTGCATGCCGGTGGCGATCAATCTGGCGCTGAAGTGCAGCGCACACTCGACATGAACGCCATTAACGCAGGTGTTGAAGTAATGGACCACGCCTTTGCTTTGGACTTGGTGTTTGGCAAGTCGTCTGGAGGACGCCGCCGTATTGCCGGTGTGCGAATTGCAAAACTTGATGCGCAAGGCAACGTTGAAAGCGTTGGGTTGGTGAAAGCCCCAGCAGTAGTTATTGCAACTGGTGGATATGGGCAAGTGTTTGCAAGCACATCAAACCCTCCAGCAGTTACTGGTGATGGTCATGCGCTTGCATTGCGCGCAGGACTTACGTTGCGAGATCTTGAGTTTGTGCAGTTTCACCCAACCGTGTTATGGCACTCGGCAAGTTCGACTCAGCAACAGATGTTGATTAGCGAAGCAGTGCGCGGCGAAGGAGCAATTCTCTTTGACGCTGCTGGAGAGCGAATTATGCAAGGTGCGCACCCGCAGGAAGATCTTGCACCACGAGATGTGGTTGCATCTGCCATCAGTGCACGTATGGCGCAAGCGCCAGTAGGCGTTGATGATCACGTGTATTTGGACGCCACCGGCATTGAGAATTTTGAAGAACGCTTTCCGTTCATTACTAAGGCTTGCCGCGCAGCCGGAATTGGCCCGCTCACACAACGAATTCCTGTTGCGCCTGCGGCGCACTACACATGCGGCGGAATTGATTCGAACCTCGATGGCATTACTGAAGTTGATGGTCTGTATGCCGTCGGTGAAGTGGCGTACACAGGTGTGCATGGAGCTAATCGCTTGGCATCGAATTCACTCACCGAAAGCTTGGTGGTGGGAACACGAGTAGGTCGCAACCTGGCATGGAAAATGCCAGAACGCGTAGAGCCCGAAGAGACTGTTGAATCGGATGTTGCAGGACTGCTTGATGATTCGTTGCGCACTCACGTGCGAACACTGATGAGCAAGCACGTAGGCGTGCTTCGCAGGCCAGAAGGATTGCAACATGCGCTTGATGCGTTAGCAATAGCTGCCGAAAAAGTTGATGCGAGCTTGGTTCCTTCGCGGCGCAATTTTGAAGCAACCAACATATTGACCGTTGCCACGGCAGTTGCTGCAAGCGCGCTCGCACGCACAGAGAGCCGTGGTTGTCACCGCCGCACAGATACGGCAGAACAACGTGAAATTTGGGTTCGACACCTTGAGGTTTCTTTGCGCAGTGGTTCGTTGTCAATTAGTGGAATTCCAAACGAGGCGTAACCATGATGCACCACAAGCTCTCTGATGATTCTGCTCAGCGCATTACTGCAGTGGGTTTAGAAGTTGATGCTGTGCGTCGTCTTATTTCGGTTGCCCTAGACGAAGACTTGCACAATGGCCCTGACGTCACCACAAATTCAACAGTGCCTGCGAAGCAGCGAAGTGCTGGTGCGTTCGCATCTCGACAAACGGGTTGTATTGCTGGTTTGTCAATTGCTGGCGCAGTATTCGACATGGTGTG
>Ga0172376_10002283_pt1 | contig 23578 bp, 20 predicted proteins | sample Lak35m_FD_121114 | JGI IMG/M metagenome (GOLD analysis project Ga0172376, IMG submission 121114) | Freshwater microbial communities from Kabuno Bay, South-Kivu, Congo - kab_092012_35m | ecosystem: Environmental > Aquatic > Freshwater > Lake | place: Democratic Republic of the Congo: South-Kivu... | reverse complement strand
GGAGGCAGCAAATCTAAAGGGCTTCGAAGCAAGCAGCTGGTTCGGCTTATTGGCCCCGGCAGGCACCTCTGCTGATATTGTGAATCGGATTCAGCAGGAGGTCGCGAAATCGCTGGCAACACCTTCAATGAAGGAGCGGCTAGCAACACTTGGCGCCATCCCAAGCGGCAACACACCCGCGCAGTTTGCGGCTCTGATTGAGTCTGAGCACAAAAAATGGGCCGAGGTCGTGAAGGCCTCGAGCGCAAAGGTCGACTAACGAAAGGATAAAGAATGGCTGCTTACATCGTGGTTGACACGGTCATTCAAGACGAGACCGAAATGGAGCGTTACAAAACTCGCGCAAAGCCTTTGGTGGAGAGGTTTGGCGGTCGGTACCTTGCCCGCGGAGGCCATTTGGTGGTCAAAGAGCGCAAACTCTGGTCGCCTACACGGATCGTCTTGCTGCGATTTGACAGCGTGAAGCAGGCCGAAGATTTCTATGAATCCGCTGAGTATCAGGAACTCCTGCCGGTCAGCCAAAAAGCGGCGGACCGCACGTTTTTGATCGTTGAGGGAATTGAGTAGGTCATCTCGAGAGGAGTCTACTGGTGTCGATCTTCGATATAATTGCCGAGCGAAAAATTCAACACGCTATAGAACAAGGCGAGTTCGACAATTTGCCTTTTCAGGGGATTCCGATTGACATCCTGGAGGACTTCTCTATTCCAGTGACCCTGAGATTACGAATGGCGTGCATGAAATCTGCGCAAGAATCGGGTCCTGACGATTCACCATTGGCCCGATACTGGGCGGCAAGACGGTACTCCTTTCGCCCGGCGATCAACGCCTGGCATCGTCCTGTTCGATCTCCGAATCCTTCCGCTGCCGCTCTCGTTTGAGTCGTTCTTTTTTTAAGTCGTAAAGCTGATGAACACCGAAGGCAAATACCAGTAAGAAAACGCCAAGCTCAATCCATATTCCCATCGCCCCCTCCATCAACAGCAGTTCTTTTGGTTCTCTTACCGAACTCAGTACCCCGGAATAGCAGGGCGATTCTGCGAGGCTTTTTCCTCGTCGCGCTCACCGCAAGCTGACAAAGCAAATGTCGCGAGCCACAACAGGATCAAGATTCGCACGTGGGCCTCCATTGGTTATTTGAGTGCGGAAGCTAAGTATGCCACCAGACTGATTCACTGGTCCGGGCTTCTCCCCCAACTTGCCGCCAAGGTATCCACTACTTCTTGCCACGCCTGTGGCCCGGTTACAGGGTTTCGTCCTGTATGGACTCCTTTGCCAGGATTTGCCCCATTTGGAACATTCGCCCTGAGCCTGACAGTGCCTACCGGATTATCGAAATCATGGTGACTGTCTGGATAAAGCACTGCCCTTGCGCCAACTCTTCTGGCCAGTTCAAGACAGGGCGCTGCTGGTGTCCAGTCGTCTAATTCGCCAAGCAGCATCAGCAAAGGGGCTGTAGGTCGGTAAATGGATTTCAAAGCAACGCTGCAGCCGGGATAAAACGCAATCGCAATGCTTGGATGCGCCAAACGAGACGATGCAACAGGGTCGTTTGCGTCTGTAGAGGCTAGCACTGTGCTGCCTCCGTGCGACCAACCAAGCAAGGCGATCTTATTCACATCCGCCCAGCCCTGAGTGGCAAGCCAATTCAATGCTCCAGTCACATCACCACGCCTGTGCAGTTGATTTATTTTTCGGCCCTGAATTTTTTGCAAACAGAGACTCTGCTCACCTCGCATACTAAAACTATCAGGGAACAAAACCGAATACCCTTTTGAAATCAATAGCCGGGCCATGCCATCATGCCTGGCACTGAGCTGCCCACTTCTCGGACCCGAGATTACATAAAGCCCCGCACAACCATGCAGCGCAATCACCACCGGACGGGGACGATCAGCCGGCAGGCCTTCCGGGCTGACTAACCAGGCTCTAAGTTCAGTACCGTCTGCACTTGGCAATAACAACGACTGATAAGTCTGTGCAATACACAACGCAGGGAGCGCGCACAGGATAAAGAGGGTGCAATGAACAAAACGACTCACGCCAGCTCAGGGTTGGACAGGTGCCTGCCGTCTAGATTGCCTGAATCAACACAGAGTAAGCGCCACTATCGAATCCCCCCACAACAATCACGGTGTCAGTGGTCGTGGCAACTGAAAAAGACAGAGATGCGTCCAGGCCAGAGCCACCGTTGTCGTCCCAGATTGCATCGCTAAAATCGTAGTCAGAATCGACATAAACGTACGGGTCATCAAGCGGATCAGCAGCACTGAAGGGCTTCACGGTGACGCGGTAGCTGCCCTGGTCGAGCGTGCCAGTATAGAAGTCGAAATCAAATGCTTGGGCGAGCTGACCGTTGACCGAGACACCGAGCGACAGGCTGCCGGCTTGGTAGACATTACCCAAATCGTCGTCGGTGTCAGTTTCCGAGCTAAGGCTCAGCACGTAGTTGCCGGTCTCGCGATCGGAATAAGCACTGGCCGCAATGTAATAAGTCCCACCACTCTTTGGGGTGAAATGCAAAAGCGCGTTTTCCCCATCGCCACCATCATCATTTATGGCGACGACTTGACCGTCGCCATCGTAAAGCGTGAGGTAGCTGTCGGCGAGACCTTCTAGAGAAAAACTGTAATCGATGCCGGACTCCAGATCCACGCTATACCAGTCCTCGTCACCACCGAAATCGATATTACTGCTGGCACTAGCTCCGCTCACAAGGCTGGCCTGACCAGCGGCATCGGGAATATCGATAGAGTCTTCGCCGATCACCTCGCTGTGGATCTGAAGCGTATAGCTGCCAATGTCATCAGCCGATAAAGCCGATGCGCGCAACGTGTACGTGCCCGAACTGGCAGGGGTGAAGTGTAGCTCCGAATCGAGAACGACCCCACCATCGTCGTTTGAAGCCAGCACTTCACCGTTTTGAAACAACTCAAGGAACGGGTCGCCGAGCGTCCCGGCACCTGAGTCCGCGCCGCGTAGCGAGAATGTGTAGCGCATCCCAGCATTGAGAGTGAGATTAAAGCTATCCCCTTCCCCACCAAAGTCGATTTTCCCTTTCACCTCAATCTCGTCGGTGTCGATGTCGCTGATATCACCTTCGTCGAGGGCTTCCCCAGGCGAGATCTCCAGCGTGTAAGTGCCGGAAGCGTCACCTAAGTAGGAGTCAGCCACTAAGAAAAAACGGCCGGTCGACGGAGCGAGGAACGTCAGTCCGGAATCAAGATCGTCGCGGTCGTCGTTTTCGACCAGCGACACACCCTTGGCATCAAACACACGCAGGTATGGATCTTTTAGAGTGTCCCCGATAAGTTCGATGTCATAAGTCTGCCCGGCAATTAAATCGACGCCAAACCAGTCGCGATCCCCTACCGGCGCGAGCGATCCGGTTACGCTCTGTCCGACACTGATCCGGCCAGCCGTCTGCAGCGAGTCACCAAAATCATCTTTAGGGGCGGGCGCAGGAGAAGGGCCAGGAGATGGCGTCGGGGTTTTCGTACCCCCGCCAAGTGCTACCACCGCCTCACCCATCGCCTTGATATTAAGATGCCGGAAGGACGCCTCAGAATTTTTCACGCCATCAGCAGGAATTTCACGGTCAACAAAGCTTGAGGCGCTGGACTGCAGTACGCTGTAGACCTCCGCCACAGTGAGCCGCCGGCCAAGGGTTTGCTGAGCGAGCTCCTGCGCCAGCGCCACCGCACCGCTGACAATTGGGGTGGCCATGCTGGTGCCGCTCAAAGCCACGGTACCCCCAAGAGCGCTCGCCGCGAGGACGGCCTGGCCTGGTGCCACGATATCAGTCAACACGCCACTGCGTTGCGAAAATGCCGCCAGCACACTGGAGCTGTTGTTCGAGGCGCTCACGCCCAACGCATTGGGATCAGAGGCCGGTGAACCGACTCCCTGTGCCTCGTAGTTTTGATAAGAGTTACCGGCCGCAACAAGAGGCACCACACCGAGCTTCACCAGCGCAGCCATCTCGTCGCCGTAAAAGGTTTTTCCCGCAGCGTTTAAATTATTATCCTGGCCAAGCGACATATTCACCGCAACAATGTTGTAAAGCGATGCGTTTTTGATCACCCACTGCAGCGCCTGCTGGATGTCGTTACTCGAGCCAGTACCCTTTTCTTCTAGCACCTGCAGCAAAATGAGGTTTGCGCCTGGCGCCATACCTGGCGCTGTGAGCCACTCCGAGGCCACTAAGGACGCCACGTGAGTACCGTGTTTATCCTTCGCATCGCGTGTTTGGGCACCATTGCGTTCGGGCGTAAAGTCGGCCGAATAAAGAATCCGATCGGCCATCCCATTTTTATCGGCATCCGCTCCAAAGACGGGGTGAAGGAGATCGAACGAACTGTCGAGCACTGCCACCGTCTGCCCCTTGCCCGTAACACCAGCGAAGCGTGAGTCGGCGAGAAAGTCGTCGAGCCCCGCAGTCTTCGTGGTATTCGAGCTAACGATTGCAGATGCGCGCGCGATAAACGACACCACCGGAATTTCGGAGCTACTGATTGAGAACACTGGCCCAGTTTTGCCAAGATCCCTTTGGGTGACGACCGACTCTACCGCTGTTGGGACAGCCGACAGTGCTAGAGCGAGGCTGGTTGCATCCGATCCAACCGCGCTCAGAAAGCCGCGCGCAGAGGCTGCTGCTGCCTCGCCCACATAGGCAACGGCAGCATCGCTACGCGTCGAAAGCTGTCCAACGAAACGCTCCATTACCTGCAACTTGTTGGCGACAACCAACGCATCTTCGTTCTGAGCACCCCGCAACACGGCAATGGCCATCTCAGCAGGCGTATAACGCCCTGCCGCGAGTTCGTTTGACCAGTAGGTTGCCCCTGCACGCTCGGCAACGCGTCCGAAAAGGTTTAGATAAATGGCATTGACCTGCTCGGCAACCGAACCGCCGGAGTACAGCGCCTGCGCCTCGGCCGATGCGCTAAATGAGGCGATGACAGCGGCCTGAGATGCACCCGAGTATGCCGCAAAGCCCGCTGGGTCTGGCGGACGGCCGAAATACGCGAGGTAAGCTTGATATAAGGCACGTGCATCCATGGGCGACCCTCGAGTGGTTATGCGCTGAGGCTAGGATAAGCCATAAATGAACTTTTTTGCTGCTGATTTATTTCCTTTTTTTTAATTTTTCAACGGATCGTTTGACGAACAAACGAGTGCCGAAATCATCGGTATCCAATTGACTTATTCACTTCACTATAGCTAAACAAAAATTTTTTATATCCGACGACTGAATACCGTAACAGTTACTTCGTTGCTCACCGACTTGTGCAAGACATATGTTTTTTAAATCTGCTGAACCGATTGAATAACAGTTTGACTTCTCTTTCTTCGCCAAGGCAAGACAGAGGTTCTTTGAGTCCTGATTCTGTATGGAGTAGCAATGTGATGGATTAGCGTAAGCAAAAGTACACAGAGCACTCAGCATCACGCCGCAAAGGATTTGCAATCTCACTTGCTTTCCCTTAATCCTTAATCCAACGCATCGTCAGTCGGTGGGATGATCCTGAATCGGTTTGCCTGTAACTGAATTTATCTTGACGCCAGGTTCGTTGACAAAATAAGGCTGGCACATCTTTTCACCGTCCCATTTCTGCCCGCACCAACACTCGCCTTCAGCATTGATAATACAAGTACCACTGCCGCAACATCTGTCGTCTTTCATATACTCTCTTGCGGTAGTAAATTTCAAATCAACCATTTTCTTGTTTTCTGTGATTAGTGATGAACTTCTCGCTTACGTCATCTGGCGAAAAATTCTGGACACTCCCGATAGGCACCTTCAATGTCTTGAAAGAACTGCTCGTAGCCTTTGGCGGAAAATGGGGTAAGGTTGAAGTCACAAATCATCCGATAACAGCGTCTCAGTCGTCTGTGCATCAGCCACTGGTCATATTTGGTACTGATCCAATTCATAGAGAAGGGTCGCCGGTTTTTCGGGAGGGTGGGATTCAAATCATCCGGAAAAAAATATATAAATCAATTATTTAAGCAGTCTGCTTCGTCATCAGTTACCCGCTAATTTACCCTCACAAAAACCCCTACCCCACCCACGGCTCATAGGTAATCCCACTTCCGATTAGGCCCAGCACACCGGTTTGATTCTCGGGAGACTCGGCAAAGTCTGCTAAGACCTTGGCCTTGGTTTTTTCCGGGTTGGTATTCAGTTGATTCAGCCACCAGTTATAGCCAGAGGCCTCGGGCTGCCTGCCTAGAACGTTGTTGTAGAGCTTGGTTAGGAACTGATCGTTGGTGGGGTTGGTGCCATAGAGCGTCCTGAATTCATTGGAGTCCACAAACCGGGCCGAGACCTCGATCAGATCCATTCCCCGGTCGATCTGAGCTATCCAGTAGCCCAGCCCCCCTTTGTCTCCGTTCATGGGGTCACGGTTAAAGGCGGCCTTATAGATCCGATAGGCCATTCCGCTCATGCCACTGAGATCAAAAGCAATCGATTTGTCGATAAAGTCAATTCGTTCCACATCCGTGAGTCGGTCTACCTCTGAAGAGTTACGCGATGTGAGGGTCAATTCGCCAGCCATGACGCCTATGTTGTAAGCAGAGGAGAGCGCTTGATAGACAAATTTATCGATCTGACCCTGGCCTTTGACAATTTCACTCTTCGCGGAGTTAGTGCCAATGCCATTGATTGATAAAGTCACAGGCGAGGTAACAGCGGTATCACCAGCAGCCGCACTTTTCGCAAAGTCCATTTGAAGAGCGTATCGAGTAATCAGACTGCCGGTTTGATTTACCCAAGTTGTTATTGGACCCGTCGAGACGGTGGCATTGGGTATCGATAGCAGAAGGTTCCTGTCGAGGTCCTCCGGCCCGAAGTGACCGAAAGCGAGCATCTTACTCACGTCCGTTCCGGCATTAAACACACCTTGCTGCTGCATCGCATAGAAGGCGACCGCATCAGCCGATTGATAAACGATAAATTTGGCCGCCCACAATTTAGCGTCAGGTGCAATGTCTACCCGAAAATAATCCGCATCGTTACGTACTATTTCACCATGAATCAGTAGTGTATGGTCAAGCGCCCCCACTGAATCTGGATTCATTGGGTCGTTTGAGACCTCGCGCCAGCCGCGTCCATTTCTGTCAAGGACTAACTCGGTCGGCGTCGATGGATTGCCAGCCAGATCTAACTGTCGTAATGACAGCTTAGGAAATGCATTCCCCAGAATGGACAGACTGGAACCGATACCGGCTCGCCAAGATTGACCCTGGTCAAAAGAATACTCCCACGATGCATCTTGCTCGAATCCGCTCAAAAAAAATCGAGTAACCCCAGTTTGTTCTGCCAAAACCGCATTAACTGGGCTGGGCGGCCGCGTATCTAATGTACATTTTGCTACGACAATATCAGAAACATTCCCCTGATTATCGCGAGATCTAACCCATATTGTCTGTTCTCCATCCTGAGTAACCTCAAAGCTATTACCTTGTCCTACGATCCATGTCGCACCTTGGTCGAGGGAGTATTCCCAACCATTATCCGAGATGGTAGAGAGCGACCACAAACCAGTTCGGGTTACGCCGTCAGTTACCGACAGTCCGGTGTCCGTAAACTTGAGTACGGGCGCTTTCAACATTGGGCTAATGAAAGAAAGATTACGGCAGTTCTATGATCGGCCGGCTGGCGATAACCCCGTGACGGTCATCCCGCCCATGACAGCCCAGTTGCATTTGCGTTAGGCCTGTCACCTCTGTCCACCCACCGGTCTAAGCTTGCTGGGCCCCAAAGATAGAGCGATCAGCAATTAATCGAACTCGCCGGATGCCTGTCCTGATGTCCAGCGAGTTCGACACGCAAGTTCAGACAGCGATCTTTCCGCCATCGTTACGCGTGATCACGATAGTGGCAGAACGGGGGCGCTGGCCAGCACCGAAAGCGGCATCAATACCACCACCGTTCGATGGCCATGTGCTCTCGAATGCGAAAGCGGTAGCGACGGTTCCGATAGCAGATGTGTTTTCGCCCGGATGCTGGATATTAACAAAAAGACTTTTTCCGTCGGCCGACTCCGTAACCCCCGTGATCTCACATCCCTTGGGACCGGTCAGGAATCGTTGCAGACGGCCCTCGCCAAGCAGGCCACCAACAAAAGTCTCCTGAACACCCGACGCAGACCCCTGCGTGTTGACGATGACCATCTTTCGGCCATCACCCACTGTGCCTGGAATTGCAGCAAGGAGCATGCAATGGGTCTCATCCGTGAAAGAGCCATCATCAGTCTGAATCCACAAAAGACCAGGTGTGGAATTACTGAACCAGAGACCATCAGGAGAGGAAAACGAATTCGCTGTAGTCAAGTCAGACACGTTGACGTACTTGCCTGCATCCTCCTCGGAGCCGAAAACAAAGATATCCCAGGTGAACGCAGTAGCGGTACCGACCGAGCCATCCTCCTTGAAGCGAACGATGTGACCATTCGGGTTGCCTGAATTTCTTCTTCCGTCCAAATCGGTGTACGCACGAGGATTTACTGCATCCGTAGATGCCGGTGTGCGATTTGCGGAGCTGTTGTTCGTCATGGTGACGTACACCTCACCATTGAGCGGGTTCACGCTGGCCCACTCAGGACGATCCATTTTGGTAGCACCCACAGCATCCGCGGCAAGACGGGTAAACACATAAATCTCAGCCTGGTTGGCAAACGAGAACCCATCCTTGTTGTAGTTGGCAATTAGAGGATTTGCGATGGATAGCTCGATCCACTCCCCGCTGCCGTTGCTGTTGAACCGTGCCACATACAGTTTGCCCTCGTTGAGGTACTTATCCCCGGCCGCCATGCCGCGGCCGATATCGGCAGGGTCCCAGTTTGCAGCCGTCACGAACTTGTAGACATACTCGTTGCGGGAATCGCAGCCCATATAGAAGGCCAACGGGCGGCCGGCAACGGGGATGCTACACGCAGCCGACTCATGCGCGAATCGCCCCATCGCCACGCGCTTGGCCGGCGTGGAAGTCGGAACTAGGGGGTCGATTTCGACGTTATAACCAAAGGTGTTGGGCTCGTTGCGGAAGTCATTTGCAGCCGATGCTCCATCGGCACCCGTATTCCAGCGGCTGAAGCGGAAGTCCGTATCGGCAAGGTCGGTCGGGGTGTACCAGCCCTGACCGGTGGCTGCAGTTGCGGTTGCGCTCAGGGGGGCGCGCGCCACCCCATAACGACGGCGCGCCTCTACGGCCTTCGCATCCGGTGCCTTCGAGTTCGACGGAATATTGGTATAAACGGCCCAATTTTCTTCGCAAGTCAAGAAAGTACCCCATGGCGTATCGCCCGATCCGCAATTATTCAAAGTACCGCGTGCGGTTGCGCCAGTCGTGTCGAACCTCGTTACGAACAAACTACGAATAGCCGCCAGATGTGCGGCAGGGCCGGTCACATTCATCAGGGATTGCGCCGTTACCCGACGATTAAGCGGCGAACTCAGCTTGTATTGCGAGAACACACCGCGGGCATCTTTTTGTAATTCTACGATCGACACGCCATGGTGATTGATCTCCTTGAGTACCTCGAGACCGGGACGAGCTCGCACATCCCATGACCCGAACTGATCAAACTTCTTTCCATTGACGCCGCCGGATGTTTGTCCGCGCGGATGAAAGAAATGAGCGTCGGCGGAACTCTCGTGGTTGACCGCGAGGACGGCTCTATCCGTCGCGGTCTTCGAGTACTTGCCCTGGGCATCAACATAAAACAGCCACATACCATCGTGGTGATCACCCACCCGCCGCGACCAGTCATCGGTCTCGAGGCCAAGATTTCCGTATGCTGCAACGCTATCGTCTAGACGATCGCCGGTTGCATGAACTACTGTCACGCGATATCCGTCTGGCACGACTACGCTATCCATCAAGTTCTTGGAGACCGGTTTGAATGTCAGCGGAGTGTTGGGACGGCCCAGAGCGGGCGGGGGCCCATCATCACCGCCACAGCCCGAAACCAAGGGTAATGCCGCTACTGCCCCCAAACCTACCCCCCCTTTGAGAATGTTGCGACGCGAAGGACTGGCAAGCGCGCGCTCCTTTAACTCCAGAATGTGTGAATTCGAAGAAATATTGCAGTCGAGGTAGTTTTCTTTGTCCATGAGTTACGTCCTGTCGCGGTAGTTGATTGCGGAAGAAATTCGAAACGGCCTTCGCAGGATTATCGAGATTTATGACACGGAGATGAAAACTACAATCCGAACTTCAATGACCCTAATGAAATATTTCTGTCATCGTCCTGTAACCTCTACCTTCCTTGCAAATTACTCTTCCGCTCATTTATCCGCAGTGCTCAGCCCATTTGATCGAGGCAACGGAACTTTCGTCTGCTGCCCACCCCGCACCAACATCACCGCGTCATCAACGATTCCTTGAAATAGCAACCCGTCAGCAGCAGGCTCCCCCTTGCGAAGCGTGCGTTGTGGTCCGTCACGCACACTGATCACAATCGCACCGAACCGACCGGAGTCCATCCAACCCAGCAAGCGTACCTCGCTGGCTTTCGGTGGGGCCTCCTGACCGCCGCCAGCGCCGAACAGTACCTCGGCGCCACGTGGTGCAGGGGGTTGTAAGACGAAGTCTGCGGGGGGTACGACGATCCGCAATGGCGAGGGGATCAGCAGCCCTATCAAAGACGATATCAGCAAAGGTGCCAGCATCACGCCGACTGCGCACCAGCCTGCCAACTCGAGTGTTAAGGGAAGACGTCTGGCTGAAAATAATCTTGTCAAAGTCACGATCGACTCTCGATTCATCGAATCATGGTATTGATCTCAATCAAGGGTGTCATAACCGCGAGCACGATCAGCAGCACAACGACACCCATGATCAGAATCAGAGCAGGCTCAAGGAAGGTGGTGAGCATCACGGTCTTTCGGCGCAGGTCGAAAGTCAGCTGATCTGCTGCGAGTTCTAGCATGCGCGACAAATCTCCGCTGCGCTCGCCAATGCTGATCAGAGTGACGAGCGTAGACGGAAAGCCGCCCATGGATGATAAGGATCGGCCGAGCTCTGCGCCCTCGCGCACATATGCTGCGGCGAGCCGCAACTGCTGCGACAGATGACGGTTTCCGACAACAGCAGCAGCATTATCCAGCGCCCTCATGAGCGACACACCGCCAGCAAGAGATATGGCCAGTGTTCCGGCGAACTGACTGCTGGCATAATTGAGCAACAGCGGCCCCATCAGCGGCAGCTGCAACAACGACCGGTCGAACGCCGTTCGCAGCTTGGCGGATTGGCGAAAGGCAGCTGCGAAAAAGAGTGCCGCAGCAAGGATCAGCAGCAGCAAACTCCAGCCCCACTGACTCAGAAACGCACTCAGCACTATGAGCATTCGCGTTAGCAGGGGCAATTCACTCGCCTGCTGATCCAAGACACTAACGATCTGCGGCACCACATAGGACATGAGCATCACCACGACCATCAGCGCTACGGTAGTAACGATCAGCGGATATGCCAACGCTGCTGCAATACCCTGTTTCAACTGCTGGTTAGCCTGCATAGCATCCGCCACACGACCAACAACTGTGATGAGGCTTCCAGCGTTCTCGCCAGCGGCAATCAGACTGCGAAAGCTCTCGCTGAAGTGCTCGGGTCGTCTGGCCATAGCCCGACTCAACGAGGCACCTTCCCGAATCGCCGCGCGCAAGTCCTCGAGTACCCCCGATAATGGAACCGGGCTCTGCGCTGCAATCAGAGTAATCGAGCGATCAAGTGGTATGCCCGCTTTGAGAAGAACACCGAGTTGACGCAAGAAGAACTCCCGGTCTCGCTCGGAGAGCTTCTTCTTGAACCATATCGTTCGCACGGTCATGCCCCGTCCTGATCGAGGACACCCACATCCAGAGCGGTCACTCGCTCCAGTTCCGCACGGGTGGTGACCCCCATCGCAACAAGCCGCTCCCCATCCGTGCGCAGGTTACGAAAGCCTCTGCTCAGCGCGGTGCGTCGAATTCCGTTGGCATCCAGGCCGGCGCGGATGCTCTCCTGAATCGCTCCGTCAACCGTGAGCATCTCGAAGATGCCCAATCTTCCAGAGTAGCCGCTTCCATCGCAGGCGACACATGCCATTCCTTCGCGCACGCCACTGGAATGACAGGCGCCGCAACCACGACGAACAAGCCGCTGAGCGAGAATTCCGGCGAGGCTGGAAGAGAGCAGGTAAGGCTCGATACCCATATCGAGCAGGCGCGTAACGGCTGATGGCGAATCATTGGTGTGCAGCGTGGCCAAGACAAGATGACCAGTCAACGCAGCCTGAATCGCGATCTGAGCCGTTTCAACATCGCGAATTTCGCCAATTAGAATCACATCGGGATCCTGACGCAGGACAGATCGCAGTACATGTGCAAAGCCCAGGCCAATTCTTGGATGCACCTGCGTCTGCGACACCCCAGGCACCTCGTACTCGATGGGATCCTCAACTGTCATGATGTTTAAGCCAGCGACGTTAATCCGTGCAAGAGCCGCGTAAAGCGTAGTGGTTTTGCCTGAACCAGTGGGGCCAGTCACCAAGAGAATGCCGTGGGGCCTACGGATGATCTGACATAAATCATTCAATGTATCGTCGGCCATACCCAAAGACTCGAGAGTCCGCATCTCCTGTCGCTTCTCCAGGAGTCGCAACACAGCACGCTCACCCTGGCCGGTGGGCAGTGTAGAGACACGTATATCGAGCACGCCCGATGGAATCCGCACCGAGATACGGCCATCCTGTGGGAGTCGCTTCTCTGCGATATCCATTGAGGCCATAATCTTGATGCGCGAAATGATGGCAGCATGAAGCAGGCGAGGCGGCTGAGCGATGGTTCGGAGCAGGCCATCCAGACGAAAGCGCACCACCGAGCTGGTCTCGTACGGTTCGAGATGGATATCCGACGCTCCCCGCGCAGCCGCCTCCTGAAAGATAGCATTGACCATGCGCACCACAGGCGCGTCGTCATCGAGACTGTCGACATGCGAGGGCGTCGTGGACTCCTGCAGAAGGGCCGCAAGGTCGTCACCAACCGATGCAGCTCCGATGACTTGAGCCGCAGTCGCCGGACCATGGTGGCGGGCTAGCTCATCGGTAACTTCGACCTCGTTGCGCATCACCGGTCGCGCCACGAGAAACCGATCGTCAGAGAGGAGTTCAGCAAGGGCCCATGCTGGTGTCTGCCGGCAGTACCATACTTCCGTACCGTCTGGAGATGGCGTGAGTTGATGCTCGCGCAGAAGATCGACATTCATTACTGAACCCGTTGGCCAGCACCGGGGGCGGCCGGCGGAATGATGGATAGTGGAACGCTTGGAATTCCGAAGTCAGGCAACACCAGATGATCCGCTGTAGGCAGCTGCTCACGGACTGCCTGAATTGCTTCATAGCGACCGCTCGTGAGCAGATTGCCACTCTCCGGAGATCGCACCACCGTTGGACGGAGGAAAACAAAGAGATTGCTCTTCTTGCGGCTTCGGTTGTCGTAGCGGAACAGATTACCGACCACGGGTATATCTCCCAGCAACGGGACCTTACTCCGGTCGCGCTCTTCTACATCCTCGATCAGGCCACCGAGGACGATGATCTGCTGGTCCTCAACCACCACGGTTGACTCGATGGCGCGTTTGGTCGTTACCGGTCCTGACGGATTGGTAAGATCGAGAACACGGGAAACCTCCTGGAAGATCTGCATGCGAACACTGCCACCCTCACCAACAACCGGCTTCACCCGCAGTGTGGTGCCAACATCGCGGCGCTCAAAGGTCTGAAATGGATTCCCCGCCTGATTAGTCGATGTGGTGAAGGAGCCGGTGATGAAACCCAGGTTTTGCCCAATGACGATACGTGCTTCCTCGTTATCGAGTGTCATCAGATTGGGGGTGGCGATGACATTGCCATTGGCCGAGGTCTCAAGGGCTCTCGCGAGCAATCCGAGGTTGGCAATAGTCTGGCCACGAAATGAGATTGACCCACGGAGTACCCCGATGTTCAGGCCTTGCGCTGCACCCAGCGGATTGGCTGCGAGATCTAGAAGATTCGTGCCGCCTCCGCGGGCACCGAAATTTACACCCCCGAAGCCACGTGTCGAGGATGAGTTCAGCCCGTCGAGAAACTGAAACTGCACGCCAAACTCCGCTGCACGATCCGAACTGACCTCTACGATCAGTGACTCGATATACACCTGTGCGCGACGCACATCCAACTTGTCGATCACACCTCTGATTTGCCGATACAGTGGCTCTGGAGCGACCACCAAAAGTGCGTTCAAGTTAGGCTCGGCTTGAATGATCGCACCATCCGCGACAGCACCTGAAGCCAGTGTCAGACTCTGCATAGTAAAAGCTCCAGCGCCACCACTCGCGGGCGATGATCCTGACATCGCAACGCCGGGCATGACCGACTGGAGTCCTGGTTGCTGGGGGCCTCCCCCCGGCTGCGCTACAAGGGGAGCAGCGGGTGTAGCGGGAGCTGATCGACCCGCACCCGGCCCAAATGCAGCGCCTGCTCGGTACAAGGCCTGAAGCGTCTGTGCAAGCCGGGGAGCATCCGCATTCTTCAGATATACCACATGCACATTGCCTGCGGTCGATAACGGACTGTCGAGGTCATGAAGCAGCCGTTCCGCCTGGTCAATGCGGGCACGGTCATATCCGCGCAGCACCAGACGGTTATGCCGACTATCCACCAACAGGCTCACAATTTGGTTGCTATCAATTGCTTGGGCTGCGGTGCCCCGGGGGCGATTGAGCAGTTGATCCAGAAGTGGTGCAAGGTCTCCGGCATGTGCATAACGGACATCCACAACACGTACCTCGCCAAGCTCCGATTTGTCCAGCGAGGCAATGATCTCGGAAATGCGCCGAAGATTCTCGACCGAATCCCAAATCACCAAGCTGTTGGATGCTGGAGAAACGATCATGGGATTCGTAGCCGGGATAATGGAACGAATCGCCTGCATCATCTGCGTGGCACTCTCGTGGCGCAATGTAAACACTCGAGTAGCAAGACCAGTGGCAGCCGCGGTAGAGAGCATGGGTGGAATGAATTGCTTTGCTTCTGAAGAGGGCACGACACGAATGTGGCCATCCGCCTGCACAACGGCAAAACCCTGCAGCGAGAGGGCGGACACAAAAAGATCGTAGGCCCGATCCAGACGCATCTGCTGTGGGGACTCGAGCGTGATCTTCCCTTTGACACGGCCGTCAAGCAGAATGGGAGTGCCGAGTGATGTGCTGAATGCAGCAGCGACTTCGGCTATCTCGACATCGCGAAATGCCAGGGTGACGGGTTGGGCAGCAGAGACTGTCCTGGCGGATCGCGGCTGGGCTGACCCAGAGTCATCCCTTGGGAAAGCACTACAGGGCGCCATCACCAAAGACAGTGCCAGAGCTGCACATGGTGCAGACCGAGCAAAGAAAAGTTTACAAACCGAGGCGTAGCTCATGCGTGGATCCTTGTCGTTTCTCTATCAGAGCCAGCAGCCCTGCCATAAACTCGCAGTCGCGTTGGCAACGGAACTGCACACTGCCGGTGGGTCCGCGACTGATTCCACCGCGACCTGACAACTCTAGCGCCGAGCCCGGTTCAGATGAGAGTTGCCAGTCCCAACGTCCGCGGTCTCGTTGAAGGGCCACCCGATAGTCACCGAGGGGTCGGATCGGCGACAGTGCTGATGCAAGCTGTCGAAATTCAATATCAATGCGCGCTTCATTATCGGGGATAGGTATCGATGACAGACCGCTCCACTGCACCCGAGATGAAAACGTCGGAGCCGCAATCGCAAGCAGTGCTTTAGGGGAGCCACGCAGATCAGCCGGAGAGAGATCAATCGATCCGGAAGGCACAGACCAGGACGGTGTGCCCCAACCCAGCAGGGCCCTACCCGACGGAAGCAAAAGTACCTTGGTACGGATTTCACCTTGCAAGCGAGGGCTATCGAGAAGCACTCCCCAGCTCATTGGCGGAAGACCCGAAGTCGCATCGCCGGTCACGCTCGCTACAACGCGCCAGGCCAGACGATCCACAAGAACAACAGCAGCCGACGGAGTACGATCATTGATGGGAGATGTTGGCGAGACGCCAGCATCCTTCGCAACAGGATCTGACTGCGGCCACCATTGCAGTTGAGCGCTCCCCGACCAGATCGATCCGCGTGCATCGGCAAGGCGAAGTAGGCCTTTGGTTACGCCGTTCAAAGCAAGATCAAGAAACCGTGCGGGAAGATGCCATAGCGACCCCACGAGTAAGCCTGTGAGTATCCACGGCAGGGACTGGCGCAAGAAGTGCTTCAACGAAACGGGCATCAACGTGGCTCCGCAACGGGAATGCGACCGGCAAGTGACACCAGTCCCGGGGGGCCATCTGAACGTTGTATCTCCAGACGGATCCAGGAGCCCTGGGCAAGCACATTATCGGCGAATCGGACCACCTGGCGTATCGGCTGGGCGTGCAAGCGTACCTCGAAGCTGTCGGTCGACACTGCGCGCTGCAGGTTCAGTATCACACCATGCCGCGCAGCAATATCGAATAACATCTTTTCGTCGAGGCTGCGTTGACGTGCCCCAGGAGATACTCTGTCTGAATTCAGTCTGACCGAGAGCACTCCGTCTGCTGCACGAAGTGTCGGGTTGCCAGCCCATGACGTCATGGCAGCCGTCACACGCTCTACGCCAGAATCCTGAGACGATGCACCACGACCGAGGACCATGACCCGCGACGCCGAGTGGGCGAGCCGCAAGGAGGCCATCACATCTCCTCCTGGAGACCAATCGAGGGAGAACGACTGCAACTGATCTGTACCCTCCGCTCGAAGATGTCCAGACAAATCGTGCAACAGCCGATCAATAACATCCGGCGGACTGCTGTAAGCGACTGGAGCATCTACCGCAGCTGCGGAAGCGGTATCGTCTCCAGCGATAATGTTCATCGCGACCAGCACAACGAGTACAAAAAGAGCCGCCAAGAGGCCAGGAGATACGTGCGTCAATACATCGGGAGTGTCACGATGAGTGACTTTCCGGATAGCGTGAACCAACTGTCTGCGCCATGCGGATACACCGCGCTGATGCTCGCCAAAAACCTCTTTGAGAACGAGACTGACACGCTCGCGATCGGCGGGACTCTCGGCCTCTATGACGACACCGGAGAGACCTACGGGAGCTTGCTGCCGAAGCTGGTTGAGCACAGCGCAAAGGCGCTCGATATCGAGGGGCTGATCAAGATCGACCTGAAGAGTGAAGGGTCTGCCCTCTTCGGGAGCCACATTTATCATGCCCTTACCCTGCCGGATGTGCCAACCACTCATGGCAGATACTCCATCAATTCGAGGCGCAATACGCCTTGCGCATGCCGCTCGAGAAGCGCAATGAATGATCGCTCGGCCCGTCCGTAGCGCGCGACACCAGTCGCGCGAAAGAATGTCGAACGGGTATCGAGCACGCCAGGATCAGGGGGCATAGACCCCGCAAGCAGCCGGCGCAATTCAGACGCATCACGCAGAGGAATACCTGCACGGCGTGCCAGAACATCGTCGGCCGCGCGCTTTGCATCAGCGCCGAGCATCGATTGAAGTACCGGTGCACTCGCAGTATTGACATTGACCGGCGTGCGCAGCGGGAGCATTGTCAACACTGCCGCCACCACTTCACGCTTACGGGAGTCAGGGAGGAGTGAAGGCAGCACCTCACGATGAAAGTGAACCCACACCGCACCGCGATCGGTCACATTCATCGCTGAACTGGTTCGATCGTCACGATGAAACCGTCGGGCCGAATCAATCAGCCCAGCAGACACCTGCCGAGCGGACTCATCGTCCAGACCGCAACCCGACAGCAGGCTGCGGAGTCGGGATAATGCATGCTCATCGACCTGACCACCGACAATCAGGTTACTGACATTAAAGCGGGCCTGCTCATCGGTTATGGCACCAGAGATCCACGCCCGCTGCAGCGCAAGACGTTGATCATCAGAGACTCTCTCACCGAAGAGATCCAAGACGCGGGTCTCTGCAAGGGGCCTAGCCCAGGGCTCAAAGAGGTGATCCATCTGAGCATCCTGACCAAATGCGCCACGTCGATCACTATCGAGCACCCAGCGCGCGTAGTCGATCAAGGCCTCTGCCATGAGCGCGGCCTGACCAGTGTCACGGAGGCTCTCCGCGCGAAGCACTGCAGCGCGACCCAGCCACGAGACGCTTGCGGAAAGGCTGGCCACGAGCGCGAGAATCACGAGGGCCGTCAATACCGCGGCGCCTCCCGGCGCTGAGACCCGCTGAGTCTCCTTAGATGATCGCATCATAGGAGACGCTTGGTAGCGGGCAACACCACTTCCAGTGCGGGATCCGTGGATCCCGGATTTTCAAGTGTGATGCTGATCGTGTAGAAGAGGGGTTCGCCCGGGGGCCTTGCAACTCCGGTGAACGTGGATAAAGGCCAGTCTCGCGACAGCTCGAGAGTAAGTCTTGTCGGTCGTGATCGAAGAATGATCTCGATCCCCGTACGATGATCAACCCGACGCAGGCCGTCGCCCCCCCATCGCCAGGTCGCATCAGGAAGACCCAGCGAGCTTGCACCAGGCGAGAAAACGAGCTCACGGCGGGGGGCTGGAAGTCTGGTCAGTCGATCAAAGTCCTGCCTGAGCAACTGAACGATCACCAGATCGTGACGCTGAGCAACACTGACTTGTTGTATGTCATGTGCGCGCTGCGTTGTATTCTGAACCACCCGAATGCCGATCACCGATATGATTGAAAGAATCGCCAGAGCGACAAGCGTCTCGATAAGCGTGAGTCCAACAGGTGAACGCTCAGCACTAGTCATCAGAATCCCTGCGGCAGGTACGCAAACCGTTGGGCAAGCGTCAAGGTCGAGTCACCCTCGCGAAACACCCGTACATCGAGCAGTCGGAATCTCGCGTGAAGCGTTGGTTCGTCACGAATCTCCACGCGAAACTGATAACGATCCTGTACACAGGGCCGCATGACTTCCACCATCGGCTGGGCCACCCGTGGAGAGCGATAGCGAACCAGTTCGTTATCCGCGCACAGCAGTGCGAGACTTCGGATACGCGCCTGCTGGATACTCTCCAGCGTGACGTGCATCACCTTCACTGTTGCTAGCAATCCCACCGAAAGTATGGCCAATGCCACCAAGGTCTCGATCAGTGTGAAACCGGCGGGCGCCCATATTGACATCGTGTCGCGCACGCCCGGATCAGGGCTGAACATGGTGCACCTCCCCGGTAGGCCCAACGGACAGAGCCAGGTACGCTCCTGACTGACGAAAACGCAGCACCGCGGGCGATACCAACCCGATCGGATCGATCATCAACACTCCGGATGCAATATCCGGGACGCCCCCCGCCGCCCAAGCACCGTATGCGCGATCGGCAACCGGCACCGCGGTCCACAGCCCCCTAACCTGCTCTTCTAACCTCCAACCCTGAGCACTGAAATGCACACGGTGGAATCTATGAGTTGCCATCGCCCGATCAGAGGCCAGAACAACTGCACGTTGAACCTGTCGGGAGAGAGGCTCGGGGCCGGCGTGAAAAGCGAGCCTCAGGGCATGAGCGGCGGAGGCCATCACGGTCCCCATGATGGCCATCACCACCAGGAACTCCAGCAGGCTAAAGCCCCTTGGTCGACAGGTCTGCGGCAAAACCGTCTCCCCCCTTGCGCCGGTCCGCCCCGAGAGTCTGAATCTCAACGTCTTGGCCGTCTGGAGAGACAAGGTAGAGGTAGTCGCCTCCCCAGGGGTCCTGAGGCAGGCGCCGCAGGTATCCGCCAAGCTTCCAGTTTCCTGGTATCGGATCCGTTGAAGGTTTGCTCACTAGTGCCTGCAGGCCCTGTTCCTGAGTTGGGTAACTCAGGTTGTCCATTCGGTACAACGCAAGCGCCTGGGACAAGGAGGATAAATCCTGCTTAGCAGCCACTACGCGAGCTTCGTCCGGCCTGCTCATCAGGTTGGGCACCACAGCTGCTGCAAGAATGCCGATGATCGCTACCACGATCAGAATCTCGATCAATGAAATGCCGCGAGGGGCAGTACGGTCGAGACACGTATTAGTGAATAGCAGGCGCATACATGTCTTTTTGAAACAGGTCCGCAAATCTAATCCGAACTGTGTGCACGCTCAGGCAGGATGACCTGGAATGGGCCAAGGCATGCTCCTTGAATAACTAACCCATTATTGAATCTCCTTAATATGACAATCTGATGTCAGGCCAACAACTGAATACGCACCGTAATCGACCAAAGGCAAGCCGGCGACAGGCCGATCGCAAGCAAAACCAGCTCCCTTACACGTTCTATTAAACAAGAGGGTCGGCATTGGTAACCCATTGATTTTATTGCTGAAAGTCGGAGCGATTCTCATCACAATCCGCAGGGTCGTGATTCGTGAATTCAGCCCCTAGCAGACTAGGGGCAGTCCAGGAGGTTTAAGGGGGTGAAAGAGGATCGCTCGTATCGGCCATCCCACGGTGACTAGTCGACCACAGCAGACTTCGATCTCTAGGGGTGTTTCTTAAGGTATGCAGGATGGTATGTTTTTTTCAAAATCACCCTAAAAGCCTTTATTTAAAACAACTCTGGCGGAACGGAGGGATTCAGATTATCCAAAAAAACGTATCTAAATCAGCTATTTAAGCAATCTGCCATCGTCATCAGTTACCCGCTAATTTACCCTCACGAAAACCCCTACCCCACCCACGGCTCATAGGTAATTCCGTTACCAATGAGGCTGACGACGCCGGTCTGATTTTCTGCCGACTCGGCAAAGTCGGCTAAGACCTTGGCCTTGGTCTTCTCTGGGTTGGTATTCAGTTCGTTTAGCCACCAGTTATAGCCAGAGGCCTCCGGCTGCCTGCCCAGAACGTTGGTGTAGAGCTTGGTTAGGAACTGATCGTTGGTGGGGTTGGTGCCGTAGAGCGTTCTGAACTCGTTGGAGTCCACAAACCGGGCCGAGACCTCAATAAGATCCATCCCCTTATCGATTTGAGCTATCCAGTAGCCCAGCCCCCCTTTGTCTCCGTTCATGGGGTCACGATTAAAGGCGGCTTTGTAGATCCGATAGCCTTGACCAGCGTTACCACTTGTATCAATCGCGACAGAAATATCAGAAAATTTTAGCCGCTCAATACCAGAGAGAACATCAAACACCTGAACAATGTCCTTATTGATGGTAGACAAGGTATAACTACCATCCGAGGCTTTAGAGAATGCGTAGTTCATCTGGGCGCCAGTGTAGACGGAAGTATCAATGCCTAATCCACCGTTAATTTTTGTAGGTCTTTTTTCGCTTGGATCAATCTGAGGATTTCTGTCAAAAAATGTGTCATTTCCCGCCCAGCTTCTGAGATTTGAGGAACTATTACGATCTTCGATTCGCACACTCTCTGTAAACTCGATACTGGGTTTGTAAGTTAAAGACGTTGAATAAAGCCCATATACAATCCCCGAATTCGGCTGTAACTTCTCATTTAGAACAACCTGAGCAAGAAAATCGATGGCTGAGTTACTGCCGGCGAAACCGTATAAAGACACCATTGGAAAGAAGTCGCTCGTAAGCTGAAGGCTGAAGGTATTGGAGTCCAACCCTTGAAGAGCTTTTTGCTTTATATCATTGAGAAGATTTTTTACTTTCTGACTGCTCGAATCCAATCCAACGTAAATTCGGCCAGTGCCATCATTTAAAAGCACAGAAAAAGGCCATCGGTCAATTGAATACTGTTGCGAAAATTGATGCCCTCCTGAAAATACTAGGGTGTCAATTCCACTCTGATCTGTGTTAAGTTTTGCTAATGAGTAATCCCCTTCGTTAAGCATTAGATTTTGCTTTGGGTATAAAACCGCAGTCCTATCGGTAAACTGATCGCGACCGCTATTTATGAGCAACTGAAGCGAACTAGGAAAGACCCCCTTTCCTCCCTGTACCCACATTGAATTAGCAGCGATGATATCGAGATATCCATCGTGATTAAGATCATCGACAAACAATTGATAAGTGTGAGCAATACCCTTACCGTAAGCGGACTCAAACTGATTGTATTGATCAAGAGTCGCCAAGTAAGGGCTAATTTTTTGAATTGGCCTCCAATCAGAATATGTCAATCCGTTGCCGCGATAAACCTCGATGTCAAGTCGATCCCAGCTATAGTTGTTGGTTAGCGGGTCAACGGAAAAAGATCCTCCCACATCTCCCTTCACGATCAAGAATTCATTTTCAGTCGCCGCTGGAATCACTGCTCCGGAATTTCCTTGAACACCGTGATTCGCTGAATTTCCAATAAATTTTTGACCGTCAAAAGTAAAAACTGGATTATTCGGTGCGGTCAGTGTACCTGTCAGAACAATCGGCCTGTCGTTACTCATGCTAAGTGTAGCATCATGCACTACTGCGGCAACAGGTAACTCTAAACGTTGAAAAATACTACCGGAAGAAATCAGTGCGATTCCAGGATATGGCACGAGAGATCCCTCGTTATTAGAGGGAAGTACTAGATCGTCTTTTCCATCCGAATTAAAATCAGCAACGAGAATATCTCCAACGCCATACGTTTTTTTATCACTGACATAATTACTCGTTTTTTCTCGCCAGATTCCTATGCTGTCTCGTTCAAGAATGATGATATTGGTGGGTGTCACTTTCCTTTCTTGATTTGAACCAGCCCACCCCCCCAGAATAAGACTCGGAGCTCCGGTGGGGGAGGCAAAGAAAGCGTAGAAATTATTATATAGCCAACCGTTACTGGCACTCGATTGGTCGCTGCGATCGACTGCGCGCCAGAGGGTAATAAATTTTGTGCTCATACTGGATTAAGCTCCTCAAACAAGAGCAGTTAGTATTGGTTGATTAATACTCTTTTCGACAGTCGAAAAATAACCTGCCAACGTGGCTTTGCCAAGTCAAAACGTACTGGAAATCACTACTGTCGGCCGGCCGTGCGCTGCTAAGCGGATCATGACGTTCATGCTAGTAGACGTATCGGTTAGCTGACACCCTTAAGGGGTCGGAGTAAGATGCTTATTATGAAAAATATAATTCCCGTACTCGTCACCACCGGCGGTAAGGTAGGGTGCGCACGGTGCGCGGCGAAGTCAAAACGTAGCGGCGAGCAATGTAAAAAACCCGCTATGCGGGGCAAAGCCGTTTGTGATTTTCATGGTAGCAGAAGCACCGGACCTCGAACTCAGGAGGGGAGGAAAAGATGTGCGCAAACAAAAACAGTCGACGGTAAAGACAGCCGAAAAGAACGTGCAGACAAGGCAGTAGCCTCAACCGAACTACATTTTCTTCGCGATCTACGTGTAGCACTCGGGCTGTTTGGCAATCAACCCACCGGCTGGCCAGGCAGGAAGCCCAAAAACTACCGCCCTCCAGGCCTTCAAGACCTCATTCTTGCGATATCGGACAGCAAACCAGACAAAGAAAACTAAATGTACTCAATCCCCGTCTGGCTCACCCCACCCACGGCTCATAGGTAATCCCACTTCCGATCAAGCCCAGCACACCGGTTTGATTCTCGGGAGACTCGGCAAAGTCTGCTAAGACCTTGGCCTTGGTTTTTTCCGGGTTGG
>Ga0172376_10002282_pt1 | contig 23581 bp, 13 predicted proteins | sample Lak35m_FD_121114 | JGI IMG/M metagenome (GOLD analysis project Ga0172376, IMG submission 121114) | Freshwater microbial communities from Kabuno Bay, South-Kivu, Congo - kab_092012_35m | ecosystem: Environmental > Aquatic > Freshwater > Lake | place: Democratic Republic of the Congo: South-Kivu... | reverse complement strand
TTCAGGATTGCACATGAAAGTAAATGTTGAATACTTGTTTGTTCTCCAATGTCTATCTCTACCAAGAACAACGCGAGTTTCATCAATAAACTTTGGTAAGTAATTATCTGGATCATCGTATGGGTGAATAGCAACTTCTGTTCCTAAATTGGTTTTGAAACGAACATAAGCGTCCACCATATCAACTATTGCATTCGGATAATGTAGGTAATCATCCTCTACAAAATAAACCAAATCAGCTTCTGATGAACGACCTCTATCAAATTGAGCATGGCCTGATGCATTCCAACCACGCAATTCTAACGGATTAAATTCGTAAGTATGTTTTGATGTTTTGAAAATCTCATGTAACCCATCAATCAATGTTTGTGATGAATGGTCATCAAACCAAACAAAATGTATTTTGCCATCATAATGTTCCGATGATTGCACCAATGACTTAACACATTTAAGAACTAATGTAGTTTTATCAACGCCACAGTATCTCGGTGTTGGATTTGCATGAATGTCTATGAAACTATGTGTCCGTAAGACAATATCTATACTTAATTTTTTTGAACTAACCATGTTTGTTCTGCTCCTTGATAAGCGGCTGACCTAATACTTGTTATTTGTTTTTCATTGAAAATCTCTTTTACTGCCATATTGATTGGAGGCCATACATAATCATCACCGGCAATATAACCACCACTCTTAACTTTTGGTAGCCAGTGTTCAATATCTTGTTTCACATTAAAGTAATCATGTGCACCATCAATGAAAACAAAATGCAAACTATTATCTTCATATAATTTTGATGCTTCAATTGATGGCATACGAATTGGATTGATAACGGATTTGACTGGTTGTATGTTTTTTAGAAATTCATTGTAAAGTCCGTTTGGAATTTTAAGTAGTGGTTCGTATGAAACATTTTTTGGATCTAAATGTTCCGATGAACCTTCCCATGTATCAACACAATCAAACTTTATCCGCTTTCCAGTATTGATTATTTCAACACCCATATATGTTGATGATTTGCCCTTCCAACTTCCTATCTCTACAAAGTGATATTCGTCTACATCATTACATGACAATACCATTTGTGTAAATAAATTCTCTTGAACAAACCAACCGTGTATTTTATAGTAATAATGGTCTATCATTTTATCTTTTGCCATATTGTTAATTTATTGTCAAATCTATTTGGATATGGATGTGTTGATATTAAAGAAAATTTATTTATTATTTCTGAATGAATATCAATTCCATCGTTATTCCATATTATCATGTTTTTTTCATCTACACCAGAAGGAACAAGTCTATTATTTTCATTGATAAATAACAATCTACCTTCTGGTTTTAGAATTTTATGTATGAAATCAATATCTTCTACTGGGTGTTCACTATGTTGTAATACAAAAAGACAAACTACCAAATCAAATTTTTCATAATAGTCTTTTGCATCCAAATCAATCGTATATTGTGTTGGTAAAAATTTTTTACTATTAACATATTCGGATGCAAATATCAACATTGGTTCACTTATATCGAAACCAGTTACTTTACAACCAAATCTTTCAATAATACCATGACTTATTCTACCAACACCACAACCAAAATCAGCAACATCACAATCATACCAAGCAATATCAGTATCTTCTATTATTTTTATAGTATGATACGTTTCTTTTTCATATTTTCTAGGATTATTTGTATTGGGCGTTATACAAATATCCATTGCATGCTTAATATCTGTTGGATAAAATGCTTCTTTAACATAACCCATAAAAATTATCCTTTATTATGATTTTCCGCAAGTTTAGTGAGTTCTTCACGTATTTTTGAGAAAGTATTTTCCCATTCACCATATTTTTCTTGACGAAATACTTTAACAGAATTATACCAACGAGAAGTATCACCTGGAACTGCCCATGTATAATAAGGCATGACAGGAGCAACCACCCATGTAGGAACTCCCATAGCACCTGCAAGATGTGCAACCGATGTACACGATGTAATCATCAAATCACAACCAGCAATAATGTTTGCGGTATCATCCCATGTTTTCATTTGTTCACGCATATCACCAAATGGAAGACCATCGACACAATTTTCATCTCTTTGAAGTGAATAAAACGATGTATTTGGTATATCTGAAAGCCCTATCATCAATTCTGGTGGAAATCTACGATGTTGTTCATCTTCAAAATCAGGTGATCCGCTCCATCGAATACCGACTTTAAGATTACCTGGTTTAGAAAATAATTTTCTTGGATTTGTTGGAAAAATAAACGATGAACCATCTAAATCTTCGTATTCCATATTCAATAAAAATGGTGCAGACATCGCAGGAACCCAATAATCATAGTGTGCACACATAATCACTTCATTATCCACACAAATAAAACCATGACGAGAAAATATTTCTTTTAATTCCGGAGCACAAGATACCAAAACTCTTGCACCCATATCCTCAAATCTCTTAGCAAAACGAAAATTGAGAATTTGGTCTCCGTAACCACCTTCACATCGAAAAAGTAATGTTTTGTTTGTTAAATCTTCATCTTTCCATATTTTTCCTGGTAATGCAGGAAGACCAAATACATTTATGAAGCGACCATAATTGAAATGTTCAAACGCCTTTTTCATATTGCCTTTACGCATTTCGTGCCATCCTAAATTAAAGAGAACACGATAATCGTTTTGAGGTTGTCCTCGTAGTATTTCTTCGCTTATTTCCGGTTTTCCATTGACTGCATTTTGTAATGCAATATCTAATGGATGCATTTTTTTATTATCCATAAAATCAAAACCTTTTAATTTATACTAAAATCAATAACAAATATACAAATAATTCATGTAATTAGCAAATTTTTTATTAACATTATTTTATAGCATTTGTATGGAAAGGACCAATAGATGCAGAAACCCATGTGGATAAAGATCCTATTTGAACTGGACTTGAACGATTTACAATAGTTCCATCTCCAATTTGTCCTTCATTATTAAAACCCCATCCCCACAAAGTTCCATCGGTTCGGATAGCAACCATATGAAGTGCCCCATTACTGGTACCTTCGCCTGTTTTAGCCAGTCTTAACCAATTTCTTTTTTCTCCAATTTGAACCGGTGAACTACGACTATTTACAAAATTGGTAGCATTATAGTAAACACCATTTCCCGTAGTAATACCAACTGAATATAAATTGCCATCTGTTGCCAATCCAATAGTATAAGCATTTGCAGATGACGCAGATGCCCATGTGTATAATGTTCCAACTTGAACAGGTGATGATTTTGTTACAGTTGTATTGTCACCAACTGCACCGTTTGTGTTTGTACCCCAACCCCAAAGTGTACCATCAGTTCTAATTCCGTGCCCTATTAAGTTACCAGCAGAAATAACTTTCCAATCTGCTCTTGTTCCAATTTGCACTGGAGAAGATCTATTTGTTGCTATATTGGCGCCCAATTGACCGCCACCACCTGCACCCCATGACCAAATAGTCCCATCACTACGTAAACCAACCGCATGAGTAGCTCCCATTGACACTGATGTCCATGATCGTGTTCCTATTTGAACTGGACTTGAACGATTTATTACATCACCTAAACCTAATTGTCCAGTTGTTGTATTAACACCCCATGCGTAAATTGTTCCATCCGATTTTAATGCCATAACAGAACTATCACCGGTTGTTACTGATGTCCAATTGGTATCTACACCAATTTGAATTGGTGATGATAAGTTATTAACAGAATAATTTATGTATGCTAATTCTCCTTGACTGTTACCACCAGCAATGTATAAGTATCCAACTGAATCCAGTCCCATCACAGAACTTATACCCGCAGAAATTTTACTCCAATTTGTTTTTGTTCCAACTTGAACTGGACTTGAACGAACAACAGTGTTACCTAATCCCAATTGGCCAAGAGAATTACTACCCCATGACCAGAGTGTACCATCGGTTTTTATAGCATGAGTAAATCCATTACCCATATTTACTTCCAACCAATTTGTCAATGTTCCAATTTGAACCGGAGAACTTCTATTAACAGCTGCATTATCTCCAAGTGGCAAAACACCCCATTGCCACAAAGTGCCATCAGTTTTAATAGCAGTTACAGAACTGACACCACCATATACGGTAGACCAATTTGTTTCAGTACCAATTTGAACCGGAGAGCTTCTATTATTCATCCAATTTACTTCATACCCAAGTCTACCACCATTTTGATTTCCATTGGTGTATAGTTTGTTATTTGATTTTAATTTTGCAACAGAATGAGTTTCACCTGCGGAAACTTTTGACCATGACAATGATCCAACTTGAACAGGTGATGATCGTGTTACAGTATCACCTAAACCAAGTTGACCGGATGTATTTAATCCCCATGCCCACCTGGTATCATTACTCTGCAAACCAGTAGACCAATTTAGATTTGCGGATGCAGATACCCAAGTACCAAGAGTACCAACTTGAACAGGAGAAGATCTATGAGCAGTATTAGCCAAATTTATTCCCAATGCATTTGAAGTATTAGCACCCCATGCCCACATTGTATTGTCATTACGAATTGCAATCGTATGAGATATTCCACCTGATATTTCTTTCCATGTCAATGTTCCAAGTTGAACGGGAGAAGATCTACGAGCGGTTGCTCCTAAAAACAATCCAAGTTGTCCTATTGAGTTTGAACCCCAAACCCAAAGACTATTATTAGACCTAATACCCATAGTATAACTTGCACCAACTGTAATTTTTATCCAATCATTAAGTGTTCCAATTTGCACTGGACTAGAACGAGTAGTTGTATCACCTAATCCCAATTGGCCAAGAGAATTACCGCCCCATGCCCAAAGTGTACCATCATTTGCAATAGCAACCGTATGTATACTTCCTGCACTAACTGTTCGCCATAAATTTGTTCCAATTTGTACTGGACTAGATCTGGATGTTAATCCAGTTAATCCTAATTGACCACTAGTTCCCAATCCCCATGCCCACATTGTATTGTCATTACGAATTGCAATGTTATGGCCATCAAACGTAGAAACTGACAACCAATCGGCAAGAGTACCAATTTGAACTGGCGATGACCTAACTGTTGCATCTCCCAATCCCAATTGGCCAAGAGAATTACCGCCCCATGCCCAAAGTGTACCATTATCTCTAATTGCTATTGTGTGTGACCGACCGGCAGAAAAATCATTCCAAGAATATCCGTAAGATATTTCATATGGAAGTCTATTATCTACTGAATTTGCAATTATTCCGTTTGTACCTTCGCCCCATGCCCATAGTGTTCCATCTGTTTTTGTTGAAATAGGAGAATTTCCGGCCGCAGCAATTTTATACCAATTTGTTTCTGTTCCAATTTGAACAGGTGAACTTCTCGTAACAGTATCATTTTGTGCAGTTGTTCCGGAAGACGCAAGACCCCATACCCATAGTGTACCATCAGTTTTAATAACATAACTATTTCCACCACCAACTGCAACCTCACTCCATGTATTTAGTGTTCCAATTTGAACTGGCGATGATCTATTCAAACTATTGGTATTGTCTCCTATAAAACTACCACCACCTGCATTTCCCCAAGACCAGAGAGTTCCATCAGTTTTTATGGCAGTAACATGATTGTTTCTTGTGGATAATTTACTCCAATTTGTTTCCGTTCCAATTTGAACTGGTGATGATCTAGAAATACTAGCGTTTAATCCCAACTGCCCATTTGTATTGTTGCCCCAACTCCAAAGAGTTCCATTCGTTTTTACACCTAATCTAAAAGAATTATCTCCTCCTGAAAAGATATTCGACCATCCCCCAATATCATTACCAAGTTGTGCCATTGTGGATGTTGAAAACCAATTTGGTACATACGTTCCCAATCCCCAACCCCATAGTGTTCCATTGTTTTTTACACCAAATGTATTTGTAGAAGTTGTATTTGCAGATGTCCAAGTTGCAAGAGTACCAATTTGAACAGGTGATGATCTAATTACCAAATCATTCAATCCAAGTTGTCCATTTGCATTGTTACCCCAAGACCACATAGTGCCATCAGTTTTAATAGCAACAGTATGTGAACGACCTGGATAAGCATTTGTCCAATTAGTAAGAGTTCCTATTCTAATTGGTTCATATTGTGTAGTCGATGTACCATCGCCCAATTGACCAGACGTATTCAAACCCCATGACCATAAACTACCATCCGTTGTGATTGCAATTGTGTGTGATCCAACAATAGATGCATTATCGTCTTTAACCGAAGATAAATTAGATATAGATTGATCGAAATGTGTTTTCAAATAAAAATTACCAAGATTACCGGTGCTATACTGTCCCCAAGAATACATAGATCCGTTTGCATCAATAGCATATAAACTATATCCACTGGCAGCAATATCATTCCAATTAGTTTTTGTACCAATTTGAACTGGAGAATTTCTATCAACAATTGTATCATCACCCAAATTTCCTTGTGGATTACCTCCCCATGCCCAAAGTGTTCCATCTGTTTTTATAGCATGACCTGAATAATATCCATCGGCAATTATACTCCAGTTATTTAGCGTTCCAATTTGAACTGGTGAAGATTTTGAAGTAGATGTTCCATCGCCAATAGCAGGATATGTTGTATTAGTACCCCAACCCCAAAGTGTACCATCTGTTTTTATAGCGTGAGCATGTAGAAGACCTGCACTAACTTTTGACCAGTTTGCAAGAGTACCAACTTGAACAGGCGATGATCTAGAAATAAGATCTCTCAATCCCAATTGACCACCAGTTCCCAATCCCCATGCCCAAAGAGTTCCATCAGTCTTAACCGCTAAACTAAAATAATTACCAGCAGAAATATCCGACCAGTTTGCTAGTGTTCCTATTTGAACAGGAGAAATCAATGCGCGTGTATCATTTATGGTTGATGTTCCACGCGTTCCTAATTGTCCGGTTTTTACTGAATTTTCAGATAGATTTGATCCCCAGGTCCACAATGTATTATTATTCTTTATACCTAAATTATGATTTGCTCCCGATGAAATAATTTTCCAATTAGTATCATTATCTAATTGTATTGGAGAACTTTTAGCTATATTTCTCGATATAAACAGGACATCATCTCCTGCTGTGTAAATTTCACCATTAGTATTTATTACCACAGAATTATCGGTTGTATCAACTGGTGGTATTCTCCAATTTGTCAATGTTCCAATTTGTACTGGAGTTGTAACCTGTTCGGTTGATTTATTTCCAAATACACCATAATTATTTCCACCAAGTCCCCATATAGTTCCATTTGTTTTGATGAAGTATATTGAATTTCTACCAAAATCAATATCACTCCAATTTGTTTCAGTTCCGACTTGTACTGCACTAGAACGACTAATTGTATCACCTAATCCCAATTGTCCATACAAATTACCACCCCAAGACCAAAGAGTACCGTCTGTTTTTATTCCATATGAAGATACCGCACCACCACCACCAAAAAAAGTGCATTTTACTTTATTCCAATATGTTTCTGTACCAACTTGAACAGGTGAATATTTTACTGCAGTAGTACCATCACCAAATGATCCGCCATTGAATCCCCATGCCCATAGTGTTCCATCTGTTTTTATACCGAAAGATGTACCTGCATTAACAAAGGACGAATATGCATAATTCCAATTTGTTTCTGTACCAACTTGAACGGGCGAACTTCTGTTTATAGTGTCCCCAAGTCCTAAATTCCCATAAAAATTACTACCCCAAGACCATAAAGTGCCATCGGTTTTTATAGATAAAGATCCATGTGAAATACTTTTCCAATTTGTCAATGTTCCTATTTGAGTTGGACTTGAACGTTTTATAGTATCACTCAAACCTAATTCGCCGGATTCATTTAATCCCCAACCCCATAACGTACCATTACTTCTTATTGCATGGGTATTGTAATGACCATTGATAGATGCCGATACCCAACCAGTTAATGTTCCTATTTGAGTTGGTGATGATCTGGTTAAAGTCGTATTATGTCCTAAAAAACCACTGTTTCCACCTGCAAGACTATCATTCCCCCAAGACCAAATAGTTCCATTTGTTGCAACAACAACAAAAAAATCACCACCAGCTGATGCCAATGACCAACTAACATTTGTCATATTTATTCTTGCAAATGTGCCATATCCAGGATCAACTACTCCGGTATTAGCACCATACAATACATCATTATTGGATCCACCCCAACCATATAATTCTTTTGGTGGTGTATACGGTGTATAAGATCTAGAAACATTCAATATAATATCTTTTATCATAACTTAACCTTAAACGTTTTGTGCACCGATAAAACCATACCAATTAGTTCCTTGATTTGTAGTGATAAAACCGTAAATATCCTTTTTACCGTTTGTGTTTGTTATCGCAGGAGCAGAACCGCCAGACCATGTTACTGCGGAACCCCATTGCCAAGTATAAGGTGTTCCTGTTCCTGTTGTAACAAGTGTAAAACTTCCTGCATAATCCGTTGATGGTGGATTTGCAATTGTAAATGTATTTACGTTTGCACCCCAACTAACTTCAAATATATTTGCAGTGCTCAAATCTAATGTTAATACATTTGTTAAAATAGTAGCTGTTACTTCTTTTTCTTCAACATCGGTTAAACGAGTGGTAGCAGAAATATATGCACTACCCGTAACGTTAAATATCGTTCCGTCAAAATTTAGATTAGTTTCACCGACTAATCCACCAGCAGTTCCATCGGATGTGATGACATAATTGTTTCCAGGATTTGTTACGGATGCACCAACACCACCCAACACATAAGATGCAGTTGTTGCAAATGATGCAGAAACTGCATTTAGTACATAGGAGGCGGTTGAACTATTCGTTGCAAATGATGCAGTTGTAGCAAATGATGCGGAAACTGCATTAAGAACATATGAAGCAGTTGAACTGTTTATGGAAAAAGACGCAGTTGTTGCAAATGATGCAGTTCCTTCAAGTGATCCAGTAAATGCAGATGAAGTAACAAATAAAGTTGTTCCTGTTATTGCAAGACCATTTCCTAGTGATAATTCTGCCGCTACTGGTCCTGATCCTTTACCAAGTATACGATTATTATTAGAAAAATGTATATTGTTGGTTGTAATTGTACTCCATACTGGTACTCCAGATGACCATTGGAGAACATGGTAATCAGTTAATGCAGTCAATGTTGTTATATCACCACTTCCTGCAGACTGTCTACCGAGAACACCGGGTGATATATTTTGCATTTTTGCAAAAGTTACAGCATCATTATCAATTGTCCATGTAGCACCTGCAGATGAAACTGTGATGTCACCTTTGTCACCATCGGAGACACCACCACCTCCGCCACCTAATACATAAGAAGCAGTTGTAGCAAATGATGCGGATAACGATTGAAGCGCATAACTTGCACTACCTTGTAATGAACCGGTGATTGATGTTGCTTGTAGTGAACCAGATATTATAGATCCATTTGATGCCGTTACTGATGATAGGTGTGCCTGACTTCCACTTACTATTATTTTCTTCCAATTAGACAATCGGTAACTCCATGATTTATATGAATACTGCTATAAATATATGGTTTTATGATTTCAATAACTTTTCTATATGGGGTTTTACCATATCAAAAGTAATTGATTTTGAACACTCGAATTGTCTTTGGGTTCCTTTATGTTCTGGACACCATTTCCAATCTCCCCTATCAAAATGATGTTTAGCAAAACAACCATGACAAACATCTTCATTTATTATACGAACAATATCGGATTTCATTTCTTGCCATGGTTCAGAAAACCCACTTATTAAAATGGTTGGAACTCCTAATGCCCAAGAATACCAAGTCAATCCACTACCTAATCCAACAAATAATTTAGCACCTTTTAGTATAGAACCAACTTCTTCCAACGATTTATCACTCACTTTGATAACACCGTTTGGTTGTCTATTTCCCATAAAACCATCTTGTTCTTTTGACATAAGGTAAACATCATATCCTTTTGATTTTACATAGTCTACCAACTCTTGCCATCCAGTTGGATTATTCCAATACTTTGCCTGTGCGGTAGAATGAATCGCAATACAAATGTAAGGTTTTTTTGATTGATATACCGGCAAATCTTTTACTTTTGGTTTTATTTCTTCATAGTCCAAACCTATTGCATCGGTTATAGTTTGTTGTAGAGGTATCTCATTTGCAGGATTTTTATTTACATTTGTATCAAATTTTTTATCTGAAGTATAATACCAACCAACTTTGTAAACAGCATAAAAATCAAAAAAGTTTTCAATCTTATCTACAAAATTTACATCAGGATAAACATCTCTAAAAAGATTATTATGGAATGTAAATGCATATACATCACAGTCATATTTTTTTCTAAATTCATCTACATATGGAATCCAAGCGATAGTGTCACCGATAGATGATGAATCAAAATATATGAGAACTTTTTTATCTTTTAGTTCTAATTTATGTTCTATAACTTTATTTTTTGAATCGGTTATTACTATTTTCCAATCTACAAAATGTCTTTTATTTGCCCTTGCCCAAGAATTTGTTGAAACATTTGTGTCATAAACAATTTTACTATTTGAATTATCAATAAATTTAATGTTGTAACTTTCATTAACTTGTCCCGTTATCTTTACATTAGAACCATCAATAAAATGAACTTCTATTACATTATCATATTTTATTCTTTTTACCTTATCGTATATTCTCAATGCAGTATTTTTCATATCCTTTTTTGATATTTTCTCATACATACCATTGAGTTTTCCTACAACATTTTTCCAATGAAAATTTTTAACACTATTTATTGTTTTAGTTCGTTCTCCGATATAGTTGTCAATAACATATTGTATTTTATCAACAACATCATCAACATCTCTATCCACATTAGTTGTGTGTAAATCTCCAGAACAATCAGTTGTTATTACCGGTAATCCAGAAGCAGCAGCTTCTAATACAGTTAATGGTGGATGACCGGCTTCTATACTTGTAGCATGAACTAATATACTATGGGTTCTGTATATTTTTTTTAATTCATCAAGGGTTAAATCATATTTTATTTCAACATTTGATGTTATTATACTTTTATTTTTTTCAAAAAAGTCTTTGTTATTATTTGTTGGACCAACAATAGTAATTGGCAAATTTAATTTTGTTGCTGCCTCAATTGCATACTTGAATCCTTTTCTATCAAATGTTGGATTTTCTAAAACCCCATTATTACCAACACATAATAATTTATGATTTGAAAATTTATTTTTTTTGGAATATACAGAAGTAGAAACGCCATGCTCTAAATAAATTGGAACATTATCAAAGTATTCTATTAGATATTTTGCAGGAACTATTGCCAATTCTGCAAATCTCATTGCTAATAAATTATCTTGATATATTTTATTATCTTTACCATTCAAATATAAATGGTGATCGTGACAAGTAAAAATATAAGGTATCCCTTTATGATAAAGTTCTAAAGCATGATTCCATGCATGAACATGAACAATATCATATACACCTTTTTCTATTTCATTTATGTATGGTGTATCAACTTCATGTCCAAGTTTTTCGAGTTCAATTTTATATTCCCATATAATAGTTTCAACGGCACCCCAACCATTAGGGGGGATCGGTAACAATCCTAAATTTACTTGTGCAATTCTCATAAATAAAATTCCTTACTCATTTATCAAATAATTTACAGTTTCTTTCATATGGATTTCTTCTTTGAAACCATGATATATCATAACACTTTCCGCATTAACAACATATTCCCATTCATTACCAAGTCTATCAACTGCATTTTCAAATGTTTTATTCGATACACCCATTTCTACTTCTTTAACTGTTTCTAATCTATGAGTATTGACAAAACCAAAACCATAATTTTTAGTAGCACCCCTTTTCCATAAACATATATTAAATGGCGTTTCATCTGCGTATGGAAAATAGTCCTTTCGTCTATCCATTAGATATTTGTTTTTACACATGGATGTATATTCTTCAAAAAATTCTCTACAATTTGTATTGAATGAATAAAAACAAGACCAAACATATCTTTGACTTCTTTTTTCAACATTAAAATACTTCATCAAAAGAACTTCATTGAAAATTGTTCTAGATCCGTTTTCCTCATAATACATAAATGGATATTCATGTGGACCATAACTTGCTATCGGATAATTTTCAATATGAATTGTTTTATTAAAGTCAAATCTTCTTGAAAATAAAACATCTGTATCTGTAAAAACGTAGTGTTCGTTTGGAAATAACTCCATTGTCAGTAGTGATAAATCTGATTTATAGTAATGGAATGTTGGGTATTCGGGTTTTATTTCTATTCTAAACTTATGGAGATTTTTGAATTGAAAATTACTATCAAATCCAATAGTATAATAAACTATCTTTACGTCATTTGTTATTTTATATGTTAAAGATTTTATACAATTGATTGCCTGATGTTCGCAATTTTTATCACTATAAAGAAATAATACCACTTATTTATTCCATTAAAAAGGTTTGAAAGTATACCATTGTTTCCAATATGATTCGTCTGTTGTTGAATAAATTTTCAATCCATACTCATTTGAAAATTCTGTAACTGCTTGGCGAACACCAAATTTTCCAGCATATTGAGAACTACCATCACTATTGTTTATCAACCATATATCGCCATCTTCTGGAATAAAATCGTCTCCAGAAAAAATACCACCCTTTTTTATTTTAGGCCACCATACTTCCAAATCCTGTTTAACGGCTTCATATGAATGATCAGCATCTATGTAAATAAAATCAAAGTATCCATCTGAAAATAATTTAGCAGCATCAACACTACCCATCCGAATCATATGTGCCCTATTTTGATAGGGTTTTATATTTTTTGCAGTTTCAACCATACAATCATAATGATATTGATCATCTTTACCATTCATATCAATATATTCTGAAATATGTCTCCACGTATCTACCAGATAAAGTTTTCCGTTTTTCCATTCTTCTAATATCATTTTAGAATAATCACCGCGTAAAACTCCAATTTCAACACCAACACCATTTGGAAACATATTATTTACTAATGATGCCAAATCTCTTTTTGTTGCACAAGAAGTTCTATCGTATGTTTTTTTTACAATAGTATTTGTTTTATTTTTTATTTTCTTCAAATAAACGGTCCCATCTATACTGTCTTCATATGAATTTGTTATATCGTGATTGTTCAGATTACTTTGTTTACGAATTTGATCAACTTCAAATCCATGAGAAACTATTTTTTCAATCATTCTTTTTGCCTGTCCATTGTCATTTTGATGGAACTCTATTAAAAATGCGTCTGTAATTTCAAAAATTTCTTCTTCAAGATTTTCTATTATATCATACTCAGCACCTTCTATATCCATTTTTATTAAACCAATTTTATTCAAACTTTTTTCTTTTGTAAATGATTTTAATGATATAGAAGGGACTATTATCTCTTTTGGTATACCGTTTCCAGCGTGTTTGCTTACATGATCTTTCGATATTGAACCTATTGTAGAATTATTTTCAGTTATGTAAAACGTCAAGTTTTCATCATTTATGTAAATTGCCTTCTCAACTATTTCATAATCACTATGTTTATTCAGTATTGAATACATATTTTGTATTGCATTTGTATTTGGTTCAAATGCATAAACATTTTTACACCCATTATTCAAAAGATATAATGTAAATAAACCATTATTAGCTCCAATATCAAGAACATTGTCTATATTCTTTATATCATAACAATCATAATTGCCATTTACAAACATTTCATTGTAATTAAAAAACAAACAATCAAATGGATTGGAAATATTTAATACCGTATTACGTTTTTTTTCAGAATTTTTAATAAATAATTTTTTTGAAAAAATAAATTCATCATTGTTTGTATAAAATTCAAAAGTAAATCCTCTAAAAGTCTGTTCATTCATAAAATCATATGAATGTTTTGGAACAGGAATTGTCCAATATGAATTTTTATTTTGAAAAATTGCACTAAACCAATAAATAGGAACATTTGAATCAATGTCTTTTATTGAAATTTTTGTTTCTAATTTGCTCGATTCTAGATATTGTATTTCTATTTTGTTTTCGTCATCTAAAAATTTGAAATTAAATGCAGAAGAAATATCAAATTGAATGTCATTTGGTATATTTAATTTATTACAAATAGTTCTCATATTTTCATACAAATCATCAAAATCTAAATAGTCTATTGTTTCATACTTATCATACATACCCATATAAACTGGTAAATTGTATATCAATGATGGAATACCATGACCGATTGCTTCCCTAATTACCAATGGACTTGTTTCTTTATCTGTTTTAGATCCTCTTGATGTAAACAGAAACAAGTCCATGCAAGAATAGAAATTATCAACATCACCCCTCTCTCCCCAAATTTTTACATTTGGCGGACAATCATCTAATAGTGGTTTCCAATATGATCTAAAGTTATCAGCTTGATTACCAATAAAATGAAATTGAATCGGATAATCAACTAATTTTCTAGCATAATCAAAAATTTCAGATTGATTTTTTCTTGATGTGAATAAACCAACATTCAAAACGTGTTTAAGATTTGGATTCAAACCTAATTTTTCTAAACCTTCTTTTCTGTTTTGTCTTTCTTTATATTCAATATCCGCTTCAAGTATTGTTATTGGTATATTCAATTTTGAAAAGTTCTGTCTTTGATATTCGGATATAAGTGCAAAATAATCTGGAAAATATAATTTTTTAGTATGGTCAAACGATGAATCATGCGAAGTTTCTACTATCGTGTATGTTCTGTCAATTGAATACAATTCCCTAGCAACTTCATTTTGCATAAAAAATTCTGGCATTTCTTGAAGGTGAACTATATCTGGATTTACTTCTTTAATTATTTTATTCAATTCACTTTTTTCTTTTCTCAAAGAATAAAATTTTGCACCAAGAAGATTTACTATTTTTTTTCTCTGAACAACAAATATATCTGCTATCATTGAGTATTCAACACAATAGACATCAACTTCATCTTTTATTTTTTTAATAAGAGATAGAGTATATTGCGGTAGACCACCTGTGGAAAGATGTGGCACCACAAACAAAACTTTTTTCACAAAACCACCTTTTTGAAATTAAAACCTATAATCCATATCTATTTTTTATGACATCAAAATTTTGTTGAACTTCGATTGAAGACAAAATCTTATTATACATCCGAAATATACTTATTTTACCATCAAAACCAAAAATTCCACTATTGTTTGGGTTTATATCACCAATTACTAAATTAGCAGCAGTATTTATATTACCAAAATTTCCAACATATGTGGGACTGTCTTGAACTTCAATACCATTTCTATAAACTTTACTACCACTACTACCAACCGTGATAACTATTTGTTGCCATGAGCCAGTTGTTGGTGATGTTACCCAACTTAATTGAGTTGGTGATGTTGTTCCAATTCGGAATGTATATGAACTGTTTGTAAAAAATCCAACATAACCATTTGTATTTAATGCCCTTTTTGAAAACAACATATTAGGTGAACCAACTCCTTGTATAGTTTCAATTCTAATCCACATTTCTATTGATATGGCACTCATATCATCCAATGTTGAATTATCAGGTATTGAAAAACTATCAACTTGTCCAGTTAAAGTTATACTACCACCATTTAGATCAAAAGAACCACTTTCATTAGTAGAAAATGTTGGTGTTTGAACAAGAGTTGCATCATTCGAGTTATCAGTAAGGTCTAACCAATTACCACTACCAATATATGAATACGCATCTAAATTTAGAACTAATGAACCGGTTGTATAACTTTGAGTAGTTTCTGAACCAGTTTGTTCTGCTGGTATAGATTGAGTTAGTATAAATGAACCAACACCACTGGTGTTTCGTATAGTTAAACCACCATTGCCGCCAGTATTGATTATTCTCAAACTCATTTTACATATAACTGTTGAAGTTTGTAAACAAGGTCATATACAACTTGCACTTCTTTCCCTTGAAATGTGCATTCCGAAATCAATTTTAATAAAAACTCCAACTCCCCCTTTGAAAAAGGAGGAATTGGAGGTATCGGACTATTTTCGTTATTTTCTTTTTTAATCAAAGCCATGATAAAACCTATTATTTTTTCCATAACAAATATACAAAATTTTATGAATATATCCAAATGTTTCCTGAATTACTATCAACAAAAATTGTTCCGTATCCAGTAGCACCACCATAAACAGGATTAGAAGCAGGATTTGCACTTCCTTCTTGTATCACACCCATGAATGCATCTGGTGTAATATTAGGAACACCACTTGGTGCCAAATTATTTTGAAGTGCCCATCGGTCTGCACTAGCATCAACTCCCAAAGCATAGCCGGTTGTTGAACCTTGTTGAACAATTATACCACCATCAGTATTTCCGTCAGAACCAGAAGCAAATAATGCGAATTGGTCTTCAACTAAAAGATTTGTTGTATCTATTGTTGTGGTTGTTCCATTAACCGTTAAATCACCTGCAACAGTAACATTAGCGCCATTAAGAGTAATTGCAGTTGTTCCACCACTTGATTTAATATCATTACCGGTTACTTTCAAATCACCAACAACTTCTACATCACCTGTTCCACTAAATGTGAGGGCAGTTGTGCCACCATTCATCTTAATATCATTGCCACCAACAGTAATATCGCCTGTTAAAGTTACATCAACAAATTGTGGACTGTCTCCTGTTTGTAGACCGGTATCAACATCGCTGTTTACACCGTTAATTGTTGCACGGACTGTGCCTTGTGACGGTGAACTAAATGATGAACCACTAACTGTTCCACTTGGAAGAGCAGAAACTACACCACTTGTAAATGTTGTTGAGTTTACATCAAGTGTAATGTTTGGTGTGCTTCCTTCGCCAGTTGTTGCGGATGATATAAGAGCACCAGAGGCAGATACGGTAGCAACATAATTACCTGTTGTATCTGTTCCAAGAGCAACCGAATTGGCTTGTATTGTTGCAACACCGGTTGATGCATCTATAAAAATATCGCCGCTAACACCGGCATATGATGATGAATTAAAGAAAGTTTGCATTGAACCAGAATTAACAGAAAGACTATCTGTTGCTTCTACGGATAAACCACTACCAGCAAGGTCTGTTAGTAAATTACCATAAGTAAATTTCTTATTACCACTTGTTGCATCACCGGCATCATCATTAACAAAAAATTTATCAGTTGAAGATAAATTGGTTGTTGCTGTTGATGGGAAGGTTGGTGTAGCGGTTACACCTGTTAAACCAGCACCGTCTCCTGCAAAGGAACCTGTGAAAGAACCTGTCAATCGGGTATTTGCTTGTGTTGTTTGAATTTGCTGATTAGTACCGACCAACACACCAACCGAAGCACTAACCGCTGCTAATTCGGCTACACTACCCGATACTATAAGTTTTTTCCACGTTGCCATTTAATTCTCCAAAAATTAGATTGTTTATATGAATAAATATAGATTACTTCCTGAAATCACTAAGCTACCTGTTGTTTCTAACACAGGTAATTGATTTGTTGTTGGTAATACAAAATTACCTTCAACATTTAGACTACCACTAATATATGCAGATCCGGTAAATACCATTGTATCTGCATCAAAAATTGTGCTACCGGTTACGGACAATGAACCTGTAAATTGATGGGTGTCATCCAAAGTATCACCAAATTTTGATGATCCAGATACCAAAAGTGTTTGATAATTTACAACCGATGAAGATACTACATAAGTTCTTGCCGTTATAGTTCCACCTACCAAAAGGTTTCCGTCAAAATTTGCATTTGTTGCATATAATGTTGAAAATCTTGGTGAGTCACTTTCAGCCAAACCCAATACACCCCTTTGACCTGATCCAGAAATAATGTTTGTTCCGAATAAATGTGAAAGTGTTTGTGTGGAACTCGATACTATGCCACTTGGTTTATTAAGTATATTATCCCAATAAACACTACCACTCAATTCACCATCAGTAACAAATCCTAAATCTTGAATTTGTTGTGAAGATGAAATTACACCAGAAAATACACCACTAAAAAGTGGAGCAGTAATTGTTCCTTGTGATGTAAGTGAACCACTTAAAAATAATGAACCAGTAAATTGGTGAGTATCATCTATTGTGTCACCGAATTGAGTTGAACCTGAGGCCTTAATTGATTGTATATCAACAATTGATGATGATATTATGTATGTCCTAGCAGTAAGAGTTCCATCAATAAAAGCATTACCATCTATTGTTAAATTACTACCAGATATATTTCCGAATACAACATTATCTGATGTTCCCAATCCTATTGAACTTCTTTGATTGGAAGATGATACTATTCCTGTTCCTGTCAATACTTGAACAGAACTTGATACAATTCCACTTGGTTTATTTACAATTTCATTCCAAACACTTGAAGTAATAAATCCAAAATTTTGTATTTGTTGTGAAGATGATATTGTTCCCGCAGCAACAAGATTAGTCAATCCACTACCGTCACCAACAAATGTTCCGTATACGGATCCAGTAACATATATCGAACCAGTAAATTGATGAGTGTCCAACATATCATTACCGAATATATTTGAACCACTACTGAATGATTGAGTTACATTTATTACCGATGATGAAATAATTAACTGTCTAGCAGTTAAATCACCGGTTAAAGTTAAGTTACTAAATGTTGGTGAGTCAGTTGTAGCAAGACCAAGCACTCCTCTTTGAGCAGAACTTGATATTACATTTGTCCCAACAAGGTGTGAAAGAGTTTGAACAGATGAAGATACTACACCATTAGGTAATGATGCCGCACCGATATTGGTTAATTGAGAACCGTCACCCTTAAAATAGTAAGCATCTACGGTTCCAGATACAGCCAATAAAGTAACAAGAGATCCAGTTCCGTCAAGAAGTGTTGCATCATCAACAGGATCCGTTTGAAGTAATCTATAATAAGACTCGGAAACAAATAGATTGGTTAGGTCTCTTTGTGAACTTGGCAATTATTCTCTCTCATAGTGTATGACTGTATAAATACATTCTCACTATAAATATGTAAAAGATTTTTTATCCCATAACAATTACTGTAAACTCTAAAATTGTAGGTATATTAGCAAACACCAACTCTAAAGTATTAGTATTAGTATGTGTTGCAGTATATGGTTCTGTTGCATTTCCTGGATAAAAAATTTCTTCATTTCCACCATTTTCACGAATACACATCATAATATCTTTTGTTGCAAAATTATGATTTATTGCAAAAGTATCATCTATTCCATTACCTATTGTAACGGTGTATTTTGAAAACGATATACCACTACTTCCGGATGTTCCACTACTACCAGATGTTCCCGATGTTCCGTATGTTTGACCAGAAGTTCCAGCAGTTCCACTACTTCCAGATGTCCCACTTGATCCTGCTGTCCCAGCAAGACCCTGTGAACCCTGGACACCAGATGTTCCGGATGAACCACTTGTGCCAGATGGTCCTTGTGTTCCGGATGAACCTGATGAACCTGAAGTTCCACTTGATCCAGAAACACCGGCGGTTCCACTTGATCCAGATGAACCCGATGATCCTGAAGTTCCACTTGATCCTGATGTTCCTGATGAACCAGAACTCCCACTATTACCGGCAGTTCCCGATGAACCAGATGTTCCAGAACTGCCACTTAATCCAAGTAAATTTATTTTCCATACTGAATAAGATCCACTTCCAATTGTTTCTTCAACTAAAAATGTAAGTGATCCGGTTCCTGAATTGTATGAAACAACGGAACCAATTATCTTATTAGCATTGTCATAAGAAATAATAATAGTTTGCCCTACTGTATAAGCAAGATTAGTTCCAATTGTTATTGTTATATTTCCACTTGCCGTACCAATATCTATTGTATCAGTTGATGTTGATGAATACTTATCACCAGATAATCCAGAAGTTCCGCTACTTCCGGATGTTCCGGATGAACCTGATGTTCCAGAAGTACCTGAAGATCCAGATGAACCTGATGTTCCGGATGATCCATTTTGTCCAGAAGAACCACTACTACCAGAAGTTCCTGATGAACCTGCCGTTCCACTGCTTCCAGCAACACCTTGATTTCCAGAAGTTCCACTTGTTCCGGATGTTCCGCTACTACCGGAAGTTCCAGATGATCCAGAAGTCCCACTACTACCAGAAGTCCCACTACTACCACTACTACCAGATGTTCCCGATGATCCTGGAAAACCAGTATCTCCTTTTTCTCCAGATGTTCCACTTGTTCCACTACTACCTGATGTGCCCGCTGAACCGGAAGTTCCATTTATTCCAGATATGCCACTACTTCCAGAAGAACCAGCAGTTCCACTACTACCTGATGTTCCGGATGATCCGTTATTACCCGATGTTCCACTTGTTCCACTACTACCAGAAGTTCCTGATGATCCAGATGTTCCACTTGATCCACCACTACCTTGTGGACCAGGAGCACCTGATAATGATATGTTCCATGATGTATATGTTCCAGTTCCAGTTGCTGTTGTTACATTTATTACAAGTTGTCCAGTTCCACTATTATATGATGTAACCGTTCCTTCCATTTTATTACTACCATCATAAGCAACAATAACATTTTGTCCAATACTTAATTGTAGACCAGTATCAACAGTGAATGTTTTGGATCCTGTTCCAATTGAATTTGATGTATTTGATGTTGTTGTGTATCTATCACCAGAAAGACCAGATGTTCCATTATTACCAGCAGTTCCGGATGTTCCCGAAGATCCAGATGATCCATTATTTCCAGGTAAGCCAGTTACACCAGATGAACCACTGGAGCCGCTTGAACCCGATGTTCCAGATGATCCGGATGTGCCGTCTGTACCTGATGATCCACTTGAACCAGATGATCCGGATGTTCCGGATGATCCACTTAATCCGGATGTTCCACTACTACCAGAAGAACCAGATGTACCAGATGAACCATTATTACCAGGAGTTCCACTTGTTCCCGAAGAGCCAGATGTGCCAGATGAACCCGCAGCACCTTGATTTCCAGAAGTTCCACTTGTTCCGGATGTTCCACTTGAACCATGTGATCCTGCACTTCCAGCACCACCACTTGTAGAACCATTTATTATAGCATTTTCTATTATTACATGACAACCATCCCATTTAACGTATGATTCACCACACGTTCCGTTATTACAACTACCACCAGAAGTTCCTGATGTGCCAAATGTTGGATTATTTGAACCACTCCAACCTAAAAGAAATTCAGAACTTGAACCTAATATAAACAAATCAAAACTAGATGGCGTAGAACCAAAATTAAAAGTTGAACCACATTCATTTATCATATTTACCGAATTTTGTGAGAATGTTCCAATTGTCTGATTATATGGATTTCCAGTTGTTAATCCCCACCCAAAACTTGAAAGATTGTTTGGATTATTTATCGCATTTTGAATACCTTGGTATTGATATGGGTTTATTGCGGATCCCGATCCTGATGCAGTGTTTGTTGAATTATTAGCAAATAATTGCATACCACTCGAAGTTGTGGATGCAAGAAATGTTGAACCTGTCATCATATTATTATCGCCTTGAATGTATACATTTCCACCTTCAAAAAATACATCATTTACAGTTGTCTCTACATTAGATTCTCGTAATGTGTCATTGAAGTATTGTAATTTTATATCAAGGTATTCTAACTTGTGATTTTGATCAACTGGAACATAAAGAGTGGTTCTCTTTGGTGTAAATCCAAATTCTACTGTTTCTTTAACTTCTATATTCTGCAAAACTACGCCAGTATTTGTTAAGAATCGTAGTTGCCCTAAACCATTATTATCTGGAGTTATAGAAAATTTATTATTAAGGTTAAATTGATTATCAAGATTTTTTATATCAACCGAACCAATGTATTTACCAAATTGAGAATCTGTTTTGAATGCATCACCAACTCCATATATTTCAAGAACAGGTGATCTTTTATCACCTGATTTATACCTATATGCATCAAAATTGACTTCATACAATGTATCTTTATAGTATTGAGTTGCAACACTTGAATCTTGTTCTATAACTATTGCAGCATTATTTAGTAATGCACCAGCAGTAGTTACTTGTATTCCAGAAAATGTATTAGAAGTGTAAAGTGAAGTTGTTGCTGCCGGTGCATCATTAAATGAAATTGCATTCCAATAATTTATTCCACTTAATGTAATCAAACTTGGACTACCTGCAATAGTTACATTTATATTAGAACTAAATTTACCAATTGGATAATCTACTATTTGAGAATCGTAATCAACTAAAATGTTTTTTGCTTCAATTTTACCATCGTATATTTGTTTGTAATCTGCACTTGGATCATTTTTACTTTTAGCAAAAACAGCAACACGACTAACAGAACCAACTGTTGGATCTATATCATTTACATCTATCCTTGCATAATTTTTTATATTTTGAGTTATATTTTTACCAGTTAAAGATTGGTTATATCTCAAAAAGTATGGTTGGTTTTCAGAGGTTTGGATTTCTGATGATTGACCTTCTACCCCAATAGCAGTCAATTTTTTATCAATTTCCATTACATAATTACCATCAACTGAAACTATACTTGCAGTGAAATCAAGACTTCCAGTAGTATATGTTATTAGTGGATTAGTATTTGATGAAATATACGGAAATGAAATTGTTGCATTTGTATATGCTTCTGGAAAAACTTCACCCAAAGAAAATAATTTTGCCTTTCCGTTTTCAAAAGAATATCTTACTGTTCCTGTTTTGGTTGTTTCTTTGGATGTGCCTACAAATCTGTCTTCTACAACAGAATACTTTTTTTCCGTTACGGAAATTGATGGGTTTGTATCAAAAATAATATCATTATCATTTATCTTGAATTTATCAAGACCTATCTTGTAAACAAATTTTATATTGTTTTGTTTTACTTGATCGGGATTTATTCTATTTCCATTCAAATCGGTATTGCTTGTTCCGATAAACGTTATTGTTCCCGTTCCAAGTGACGTTGTTCTGTATACATAAACAGCAACTATTCTTGTTCCGTCTGCCTCTTCGGCAGTTGTAACATGATGAAATGTATTGTTACCGTTTGAATCCAATACTTCAATGTATATTGGATAATTTTGTGACAAATTATTGAAGTTTGGTTTTATCTTAAAAGAATTTTTACCAGCAGAAAAGTATTCTGGTATAGACGTTATATTAAAGAAATTCGTAGATAACTCCGATGTATCTACAAATTGTGAATTGGTATTTATTAAATTACGTTTAAGTTGTTTGTATTCTACCATCCTACGTCTCTATTTTAGAAAATCCGTTTTCTTTTTTAATCTCAATATGATTATCAACCATGTCACGAACACTATCTATGTGTGATATAAGTATCACAAACTCAAATTGTGTTTTCAAATACTCCATGAACAGAGAGAAGTTTGCCATAACTGTTGGATCAAGAACACCCAATCCTTCATCTATTGCAATAAAGTTTGGTCTTGGTAAAGACGAAACT
>Ga0172376_10002281_pt1 | contig 23582 bp, 26 predicted proteins | sample Lak35m_FD_121114 | JGI IMG/M metagenome (GOLD analysis project Ga0172376, IMG submission 121114) | Freshwater microbial communities from Kabuno Bay, South-Kivu, Congo - kab_092012_35m | ecosystem: Environmental > Aquatic > Freshwater > Lake | place: Democratic Republic of the Congo: South-Kivu... | reverse complement strand
CGTTATCAATTACATCAAGAACCAAGACCACAAGCGTGTAAACATCGAGAATATGAAACTGTTCTAGTCGGCGTTAGCCGACAAGATAGAAACCACCAGCGGATGAGCTGGTGGTTTTCATTTGTCGTTTTCCGTCCCCGATGGTACCCTTGAATGGTTATCATCCACGTGTTTCCGACGTATGGCGACGCTCATATTCGATATCGAGACGGTCGGGGAAAATTTTGACGAGCTCGACGGGACGACGCAGGAGGTGCTTACGCGCTGGATCCGACGGGAATCGTCGGATGAGGGCGAATACCAGGCCGCGCTTTCCGATGTGAAGGAGGGACTCGGTTTTTCGCCGCTGACCGGAGAAATCGTAGCGATCGGCATGCTCGACGCGGAACGTGACAAAGGGGCTGTGTATTACCAGTCTCCCGGAAGCGAGGGGACGTTGTCCGAGGAAGGCGCGTTCAAGCTCGAAGCGATGTCCGAGAGGGATATGCTCGCGAAATTCTGGGAGGTGGCGGAGAGATACGACACTTTCGTTTCTTTCAACGGGCGATCGTTCGACGCGCCGTTTTTGATGATCCGTTCCGCGATTCATGGCATCCGTCCCGGAAAGAACCTCGTCGCGAACCGGTATGTGAACTACCAGCCGGGGAACGCGAAGCATATCGACCTGCTCGAGCAACTCTCATTCTATGGCGCTCTTCGTCGGAAGGGGAGCCTGCATCTTTGGACCAGGGCGTTCGGTATCGAGAGCCCGAAGGCGGGCGGCGTGTCGGGGGACGACGTGGGCGCGCTGTTCCGCGAGGGGAGGTGCGAGGATATCGCACGGTATAATTCAGGGGATCTCCGTGCGACACTCGCGCTCTACCGGAAGTATTCCGATTATCTGTCACTGTGATATGGGGTCAAACGGATCCGGCCTGAGAGAGGCGCTCTTCGCCGATGCGAAGACGGGACTTACGTCGTTTCGGGAGCGGATCAATCCGCTGCTTCGGCAGCATTTCGACACGGTCATAGCCGAGACGGTGAAAGAAAACGAGTTGGTGGCAAACGCGCTCGGTGAAGTCAGGGACATCATTCTCGCCGGCGGGAAGCGTCTTCGCGCGGCCATGATGTGTGCCGGGTATTTCGCGGCGGGAGGGACGGACGAGGAGCGGATCCTCCGCGCCTCGATGAGCATCGAGCTCGTGCACGCGTTCCTTCTCATTCACGACGACGTGATCGACCGCGACGATCTCCGCCACGGAAGGGAGTCGCTTCATACGCATTACACCCGGTTCGGCAAGGCCGTTTTTCCGAGGAACGGGGATGCGGCGCACTTCGGGGATTCGGTCGCCATCATTCTCGGCGACATGGTATCCGCACTCGGCAACGACCTCATTTTCCGATCGGGATTTCCTCACGAGCATGTCTTTTTGGCGTTGTCCGAACTGCAGCGGATCGTCTCGTATACCGTGATCGGACAGATGATGGACCTCTCGTTCGAATTTCAGAAAAAGATCGGTCGGGAGGATGTCCTTCGCATGTACGAATACAAGACCGCGAAGTATACGGTCGAGGGACCGCTCGTGCTGGGCGCGCTCCTTGCCGGTGCCGATGAGGGGTTGATCGCGGGACTCAAGCGATATGCCGTACCGACGGGAGTCGCGTTCCAGATCCGTGATGACATACTCGGCGCGTTCGGTGCCGAGGAGAAGCTCGGAAAACCGGTCGGATCGGACATCGAGGAAGGAAAACGGACTCTCCTGGTCCTGTTCGCGCTCGAGCGTGCGGGGAAGGCCGAACAGGCCGAGCTTACCCGTATTCTTACGTCGGGACGACTCGGGAAGGGGGATTTGGAGCGGTTCCGTTCCATCCTGCGCGATTCCGGCGCCCTTGATTTATCATCCGATTCCATGATTCAATTGGTGGAGGAGGCAAAACGGTCGGCCGGATCGGTCGATGTTCCCGATGACGCGAAAGGATTCCTCATATCCGTCGCTGATTACATCTCCGAACGGAATTTTTGATATTCGATATGCGAGAGACGACATCCGTCATTCCGAATCATGTGGTCATCATCCCCGATGGGAACCGTCGGTGGGCGCGTCAGCGCGGACTCGATCCCTGGAAAGGACACGAGGCCGGAGCGAAGACCATGAAGGAGCTCATCCGTTCGGCGCGGGACCTCGGTGTCCGCGAACTGTCGCTGTGGGGCTCGTCGCTCGACAACCTGAAGAAACGGCCTTTGGCGGAGAGCCGCGAACTGCTCCGTATCTATTCCGAACAGTTCCGTGAACTTTCCGAAAGCGAGGAACTGGTCCGGGACCAGGTCCGCGTCCGGATCATCGGGCGATGGCGCGAGCAGTTCCCTTCGCCGCTCAAGAGTCTTTTTACGGAAATCGAGGAGAAGACGAAGGACCACGCGGGTCACTTCCTGAACTTCTTTATCGCGTACAGCGGAGTCGACGATATGTTGCAGGCTTTCAAATCGGTCGCGGATTCGGATCTCCGTTCCAAGGATATTTCCGAGGAGACGGTGAAGGAGCACCTCATGTCGAGAGAAGTCTCGCCGGTCGATCTCCTGGTCCGGACCGGAGGGGACGCGCATCTGTCCGCCGGATTCCTTATGTGGGAGACGGCCGATTCCCAGCTCGTCTTTTCCGATAAGCTGTTTCCCGATTTCGGGACGGATTCTCTCCGTGAGGCCATTGAAGAGTTCACGGGACGTGAGCGAAGATACGGGAAGTAAAGCCTTTTTTTACGGATATGCACCGGCCTTCGGCCACAGGGAGCGGATCCGGAGTGTTCCCGGAACCGGTTTTGCGCCAAGGCAAGGGGAAACGAGGTTTGACAAAATCCGAAGACTCTCTTACAATGGGTCTACACAGAAAAAAGCTTCTTCACGGGGCACGGATCGACGTGGACTGGTGTCGTGCGGGCGGATAGTCCGTCCGGCGGAAGGGCTTTCTGTTTTTGCTTTGTTTCATCGGTTATCAAGAAAAAAATCCCTCTATGGGAAATACGAAAGACGTGATCCGGATGGAAGGCGTGGTCGCCGAGTCCCTTCCGAGTGCGACCTTCAAGGTCCGACTCGAGAACGGGCACGAGGTGCTCGGTCATATTTCCGGAAAGATGCGGGTCCACTACATCAGGCTTCTGCCCGGGGACAAGGTCATCATCGAGATGAGTCCGTATGACCTTTCGAAAGGACGGATTGTCCAGCGACTCCGGCAATAAGCGGTTGACAGGCTATACGTGAAAACGATATGAAAGTGAGAGCATCGGTGAAAAAAATCTGCGCCAGTTGCAAGATCGTCCGTCGGCGTGGCAAGGTGTTCGTCATCTGCACGAACCCGAAGCACAAGCAGCGGCAGGGGTAAAGGATGACAGCTTCAAAAGCTTCAAAAGCTTTCAGGAAACCGAATATCGGGATCCGGGAGGCGGGGAGGCTGAGGAGCATATGAAGCTTAGGAAACTAACGAAGTCCCATTATGGTAAGAATCGCAGGCGTCAACATTCCGGACGGGAAGCGGATCGACGTTTCTCTCACCTATATCTACGGCATCGGCCCGGCATCCAGCCGGAAGATTCTCGATGAACTCGGTATCGATCCGGCCATCCGGACGAAGGATCTCTCCTCGGCTGACGCCAACCGGCTCCGCGAGGCGATCGAGAAGAAGCATCGCGTCGAGGGCGAACTCCGCCATCAGGTGAAGATGAGCATCAAGCGTCTTCGCGAGATAGGCTGCTATCGCGGTTCCCGCCATCAGAAGGGGCTCCCGGTCCGCGGTCAGCGGACGAAGACCAATACCCGGACCGTCCGTGGCAATGTCCGTCGGACCATGGGAAGCGGCCGCCGCAAGGAAGGGGCGAAGACGTAAATCCTCCGGCCCTTTCGGGCGCGGACGGCATAAGCGACGATATCACCATCAAAGGATATGGCAGACGAAGTACAGAAGGAGAACGTGACGACGACGGAGGTCGCGGCGGAAAACGCCGAGGCGACGGTCGCGTCCGCCGAGACCGGGAAGAAAAAGAAGAAGGGCAAGAAGTCCGTCTTCCGCGGTCGCGCGAGCATTCAGTGCACGTACAACAACACCATCGTCACCCTGACGGATCAGAACGGTGCCGTTCTCGCCTGGTCGAGCGCGGGACACCTCGGATTCAAGGGCGCGAAGAAGTCGACCCCGTACGCCGCCACGCAGGTGGTCGCCGAGGTCGCCGAAAAGGTGAAGAAGTTCGGCCTTCAGGAGCTCGACGTCTTCGTGAAGGGTGTCGGAAGCGGTCGCGAGGCTTCGGTCCGCGCGCTCGCCAACAACGGGTTTGTCCTCCTTTCCATCAAGGACATCACCCCGCTTCCCCACAACGGTTGCCGCCCCCAGCGGCCGCGAAGAATCTAATCACGGACAAGAACGCGAAACGATATGGCACGAATCACGGATAAATGCAGACTCTGTCGCCGCGCCGGCGAGAAACTCTTCCTCAAGGGAGAGCGTTGTTTCTCGCAGAAGTGCGCGATGGTCCGCCGCCCGACCGCTCCCGGTGTACACGGCGCGAAGCCGTCCCGCTCCGGAAGCGAATTCGGTCGTCAGTTGGCCATGAAGCAGAAGATCAAGCGCGTGTACGGAGTCATGGAACGACAGTTCCGCTGTCACTTCGAGGATGCGAGCCGACGGAAGGGAATTGTCGGTAACGAGCTCCTCGGTCGTCTCGAGCGTCGCCTCGACAACGCGGTGTATCGGCTCGGGTTCGCCCCGTCCCGTGCGCTCGCCCGTCAGCTCGTCTCGCACAGCTGCTTCTCCGTGAACGGCCGTCGCATGAATATCCCGTCATTCGAGGTGAGTCCCGGAGACGTGATCTCCGTGAAGCCGGGCAAGCGCGAGAAGACCTATTTCAAGGATCTCCACGAGAAACTCTCCGGAAAGAAGGATGTTCCGAAGTGGCTCGACATGGATGCGGTCAAGCTCGAAGGGAAAGTGATTTCCCTTCCGGGCCGCGACGATGTCGAGGTGAATGTCGACCCCCAGCTTGTCGTCGAGTACTACTCGAAGTAACCCATAAGTAATCCGAAGGAGGATGTCCCGGCGCCGCCACGCGCCGCCGGAGCGTTCGGAGAAAACCTATGATTCCGGTACCCCAGAAACCCAAGGTCACCCAGATCGGGGACAATGTCGCGAAATTCGAAATCCTCGGATGCTATCCGGGTTATGGCGCGACGCTCGGCAACGCGATCCGTCGCGTGCTGCTTTCCTCACTCGAGGGCGCGGCCGCGCAGTCGGTGAAGATCAAGGGCGTCTCGCACGAGTTCACCGCCATCCCGGGCGTGTTGGAGGATGCCGTTCAGATCCTTCTCAATCTGAAGCAGCTCCGTTTCCGCCTGCACGGCGACGAGACGGTCAAGGTGACCCTCAAGGCGAAGGGCGAAGGAGCGGTGAAGGCCGGCGATATCAAGGCCCCGTCTTCGGTCGAGGTCGTGAATCCCGACCAGCATATCGTCACCCTGACCGACAAGAAGGCGGAGTTCGAAATGGAACTCGAGATCGGCAAGGGTATCGGTTACGTTCCCGTTGAGACGCGCGAGAGCGAGGAACGCGAGATCGGTACGATCGCGCTCGACTCGATCTATACGCCGGTCCGCCGCGTGAACTATGAAGTCGAGAACATGCGCGTCGGTAAGCGGACGGACTATGACAAGGTCTCGATCGAGGTCGTGACGGACGGAAGCATCGCTCCGGAGGCGGCGTTCTCGAAGGCGGTGGATATCCTCGTCGGACAGTTTTCGGCCATTCAGGACGGGGGAGCCGAAACGGAAATCGTCGAAGCCGCGGAAGTCGAGGCTCCGAAGAAGGCCGTGAAGAAGGCTGCGAAGAAAGAGGAGGAGGGCGTGAAGCCGGAAGCGGCGGAATAATCGGATCGTTTTGGCGTTTTTCGTATGAACCACAGGAAATCGGGACGGATATTGAGCAGGAACCGAAACCAGCGCCGGGCACTGTTCCGGACGATGTTCGGCAGCCTCGTTCTGCATGATCGGATCGAGACCACCCTTGCCAAGGCGAAGGAACTCAAGGACAAGGTCGACCCCATCATCAACAAGGCGAAGCGGAGCACGGAGGACGCGACGAAGAAGGTCGCCGCCATCCGCGAGCTGCGTCGGACGCTTCCGGTCGCGACCGTCGACAAACTCGTCTCGCCGGAGTTCGTCTCCCGCTTCGAAGGACGGGAGAGCGGATACACCCGCGTCGTGAAACTCGAGGCCAGGAAGGGCGATGGCGCCGAGATGGCCGTCATCGAATTCGTTGTCTAGTCTAGTTGCAACCGTATGAAAAAGCAGGTGAACCGGAAATATCATTTGTTCGACGCCCAGGGAAAGGTCCTCGGTCGGCTCGCGACGGAAATCGTCGGGGTCGTTTCCGGGAAGACGAAAGTCGACTACGCCCCCCATATCGATGGCGGTGATTTCGTCGTGGTCATAAATACCGACGGTCTTCAGGTCACCGGAAACAAGCGTGAGGACAAGATGTATCATCATTTCAGCGGTTATCCGGGGGGCATCCGCTCCATCGCCTTCAAGGATCAGATGAAGAAGGATTCCCGGAAGGTGCTGTATCAGGCGGTCTACGGGATGCTTCCGAAGAACAAGCTCCGCGATCAGATGCTTACCAGACTCCGCATGTACAAGAAGGCCGAGCACGAGGAGAAGACCATTCATGTGAATCACGAATAACGCATATGGCGACGAAAACCGCGATCATCGAGAAGGAAAAGAAGACGACGAAGTCTTCCGTCACGGGCGGGACGTATCTGTATGCGGTCGGACGTCGCAAGACGGCCGTCGCGCAGGTCCGGCTCTATCCGGACAAGGGGAACGACAAGCACGTCGTCAACCGCAAGGACTACACCGAGTATTTTCCGGTGGCCCTTCAGCCGGTCCTTATCGCTCCGCTTTCGGCGCTCGGACTTTCCGGTGATTTCGTCGTCTCGGCGACGGTCAAGGGAGGCGGCGTGAACGCGCAGGCGGAGGCGATCCGTCTCGGTGTGGCCCGTGCCATCCTCAAGCACGACGAGGCGTTCCGTACATCGCTCCGCGCGGAGGGATTCCTTACCCGCGACGCGCGCTCCGTCGAGCGCAAGAAGCCGGGACTCAAGAAGGCTCGTCGCTCCCCGCAGTGGTCCAAGCGCTAACCGCCCCGATTTTTCGAAGCTCCGGCATGTGCCGGAGCTTTTCTTTTTCCCGTCGGGAACGGACGGGACTTCTCCTTTTCGGATTCATCGTTTTTGGCGTCCGTTATCGCGCATGCTTTCCCTGTCGATCGGACGGTGATTTTTTCGTTTCGTGATTTGTGTGGTATAGTATTTTCATGAACGGCACCGAACAGGAATTCCAAAAAAAACTCGAGGAAATTTTCGATGCGGCCGACCTTCAGGAGGATGATCGGAAGTTGTGGCACGGTCGACTTGACCATGCGGGTGAATACGTGCGTAAGATGTTCATCGACGTGTTCGGGGAAGATCGGAACCTGCTTCTCTTTTTCACCGGAAACATACGCAAGCGGCTCGCCGCCGACGGTGATCGGGCGAAGCTCGACGAGATTGCGGAGGAAGAGAAGGCGTACTTTGCCGGACTTATGAGGGGAGCCGAAGAGTAGCGATATGGAAAAAGGTCCTGATTTCAATTTTGGAAAGGGTACGGGTGAAAAAAAGCCCGAGACGGGGTTCGGAACATATCCGGATCTTCTTTCGGTGGAAGCGGGAAATTTCCACGGAAGGGTCCATTATACCCCCGAAGGGACCGCGCTTCGCGTAAGGGAGGCCGCCGGTCTCGCCCTTCCGGACGGCCCCGAGTCGTATCCCGGCGAGGACGAGCGCGAGAACGTGGCGGAATCCTATTCCCGGGATATCGGCGGCCTTATCGAATATGTCCGCGATACCCATTCCGAAGAGGAAGCCAAGGAGATACTCCGTGACCTTGAACGCCTGATGAGGGAATGCGAAGCGGCTTCCGACGAGGAAACCGGAGTGCCGGCGGAGAGCGTGGAAACGGAAATCACCCCGGTTTCGGTTTCAGGAAAAGAGGACGTCCCTCATTCCGGTATCCGGGCGTTTCTGGACAAGCATCCCGGACTTGAGAAATATTTTACCGCGGCACTTCTCACTTTTTCCGTCTTTTCCGCAGGAGAAGTGAAGACGGCGGAAGCCGGCGTCAAGGTATTCGCACCGACCCGGTTCGAGAGGGATTTCAGGGGAGGTGGACATTACGATACGGCCGATTTTGACAACGCATATCGTGAGGCGCGGTTCCGGATGCAGGAATGGATGCAGAGGAAAGATATCGCCGCCGACAATATCGTCGAGGCGATCCAGACGCTTCAGGTCGCGGAGATCGCCTTTCAGAGGAATCTCCATTACCTGGAAGGGAAGTTCGATTCGCGGCTGTCGGACATCGATTCGGCATATCGCGACAGGATGTCCCTTGAACGGAATCCGGCCAAAAGGAACGCATTGAACGAGGAACGGAAGCGGACCCTGCTTTCCGAAAGGGCGCTTGCCGCGGAAGGGATTTCGAGAATGGAGAACGATCTCAGGTCTCTGCAATCGGCCATGCTCGAAAACATGGACAGGAACAGTCTTTATTCCGGATCCGGCAGGATGCAGGTTCTCGTCCGGGAATTCGAATACAACCTTCGCAGGCTCGACGCCGTGAACAAATCGGAGGCGGATGTCACCCGGAACTATCTGTACGATGAATTGTCGAGGTACGGTCTCAAGACGGCTCGGCCGGTATCTCCGGCGCACCAGCCGACATCGACCATAAACGATGATGCGACTCCGAAAGCTCCGGAAGCGAAAGTGAAGCGGGAAGTCGTCAAGCCGGCGGCCAAGCCATCCGTTGAGCGGCGGGATTACGGCGGCCTCACCAATCCGGCCGATCAGCGGCTGTTCGATGCCATGCGCTAGGGCCATTATCAGGCAGGGTTTCACGTGATAAACAACCGACCCGACGCATTGTCGGGTCGGTTTTCATGTCCGGGGAGTATCGGGTTTTCCGGTCGGCACAAGATTACTGTCCGAAGAAGCCGACCGGCTCCGGGAAGCTGATGAAGGAAAACGTCGTCGTATCGGAATCAACCGATCCCGAGATCGTGTAGAGTTCGTTTTCAGCCGGAAGGGTGATGACCTGCCGGAGTGTTTTCCCGGACGATGGGAGGACGGTTTCGATGTTTCGGCGACCGCGATTGTCGAGCTCGGCTATCTTGAGCTCGCTGCCGAGAACGAACAGGACATGTTCGTAGTTTTTTGTCCATTGCGCCTCGGAGATCGGGGAAGAGAACCGGGCGATCTGCAGGATCTCGCCATCCTCGCGGGTCGGTTGGACGTCCCAGTCCCGCGTGAACAGGACGGATGCCTCGTTGTCGGTGAAGAAGAGGAGCTTCTTCCCGTCGTCGGAAAATTGGATTCCCTGGATGCCGGAACCGAGTTTTACGACGGAGGGTTCGAGTTTCCCGTCGTCGTTCCAGAGGAATCCTTCACCGCCCTGGTCGTAGATCGCGATCCGCCGATCGTCGTACATGGTGAGGAACGGCTTCGTGAAATGGGTCGCTCCGGGAATCGTTTCGGCGATCGTTTTCCGATTCGTGCCGGTCAGGTCGGCGAACGGGATAAGGGAGATGACACCCGAAGCGCGGTCGAGGATCGCCGCGAATCGGCCGGAGAGATCGTAAGCCGAGATGTTTTGTGCGACGGTCGTGATCCGTTGTCCTGTATCGGCGGCATCGGGACGGATGAGGAGGAGCGATCCCTGGGACAGGACGAAGAATGTCCCGTCGTTGTCGGGGTGCCAACGCGGATTTTCCGGATCGGTGACCGGAACGATGTCCTGGAGGTTCGTCGCGGTGCCGGTGTTCCGATCGATGACGAATACCGCGCGCCTGTCTCCCTCGCGCGATCGGAGCGGGACAAGGAGAAGTTTCTCGTCCTTGGACCATTCCACGTTCCGTCCGTCCTTCGGATCGAACCGGTATTCGCGGTTCGAGAATACCTGTTCCGCCGCGCCGGTTTTCCGTTCGAGTATCGTGATGGTCGTTTCCCCGTCCTTATCGCCGACGAGCGCGAAGTATTTCCTGGTCGATGAGTTGAACACTTTCACGAAGCCGCCCTCCGCCATCGTCGTCGTTTCATAGGAGGAACGTGGCAGGAGTATGTTCCAGAATTCCGTCGAGACGCCGCTTTGTATGATGACCTCTTTTTCCCAGGGGAGGTATCCTTCCGCCTCGACACGGAGAAGGTGCTCTCCGGGCGTGATGCCGGTCACATGGATCGATTGGTTGATATTGTGAAGCATATCCGACGGGACGGACTTCCCGTCGAGCGAGATGCCGACGGCACGGGGATTCGACTTGATCGTGACCGAGCCGGTATAGATGAAAATGCCCCGGTCGAAGCTGAACCGGTAGCCGAAGGTGAAGAAGAGGATGGATGCGGATGTCGCGAGGAAGAGGACGAGGAATGCCCAGAACACGAGTTTGTGGAGGCGGTCGAGATTCATTGGTTTCCGGTTAATCGGTTTCCAGTATATCATGCCGGGACACGCCGGGGAAGGGGCTGTCGGGCTTTGAAAAGGCCTTCAAAAAGGCGTTTTGACGACCGGAAGCCGGCATGATATCATGCCGGAAAAGACACAAACCCATGACTTCCATCGTTTCTCTTTTTCCGGCCACGTTTCCCAAGGAAACCGCCGGACTCATCGTTTTCGGCGTTGTCTTTGTCACGGCGGGTATCGGGGTCGGTTTTCTTCTCGGCCGGAACCGACTTGTGAACGTGGTCATGAACGTCTATGTCGCGCTCGTTTTCACGAACGCGTCCGCCGGCGTCGTTCCGAAGGATTTTTTTCTCTCCGACGCCGGATTGTTCGCGGTCCTGCTTGTTCTTCTGACCCTGATCGACCGGTCGTTGTTCGAAGTCCATGTCCCGTCCCTGAAACAGGATATGTTGTGGCGCGTCGTCGTGACGGGGATCGTCGTGACGGGTATGGTCGTAAGCGTGCTGGTGACCCTGCTTCCGAAAAAAACGGTTGCGACATCTCCCGTTCCGGTCCCGTTTCAATACTTCGGAACACCGCTTGCCGAAATCCTCTGGCTGGCCGTTCCGCTTCTTGTCCTGCTTTTTCTCAATAAGAAATCGAAATAAGGCTTTTAAAAGCCTTTTTTTGTATTCCATTCTCGTGGAACCGTCGTGGGCACCGTCCCCTTGACAGCTTTTGATTCGCTCCCTATACTGGGAAAGCAGTTTAAGGAAAGAAGCCGGTGTTTCTTTTTTTATTCCGCAAAAGAACTTTCACAAAAGAGACAATCGCAAATTTTTGTGGTTGGTCCTTCTATATTTCTTTGAGAAGAAATCAGTCGGTCGCGAAGCCTTCGGGCTTCGCCGGAAGTGTCTCCTTCGGGTGACGCTTCCACAATTATTGAGAGTTTTCAGCCGAAGGCTGACCACCCTTTGGGTGGGATCCTTGTGGGACCGGAGTTCCGATTCCGGCTATCCATGATCGGTTGATTTTCTCGGTAAAATTATTGAGAGTTTGATCCTGGCTCAGGATGAACGCTGGCGGCGTGGATAAGGCATGCAAGTCGAATGGGTTTAGGCCCATGGCAAACGGGTTAGGAACACGTAGGAATCTGCCTCGAAGTCGCGAATAACTCGGAGAAATCCGTGATAATACGCGATGTGCTCTACGGAGTAAAGATTTATCGCTTTGAGAGGAGCCTGCGTCCTATCAGCTTGTTGGTGAGGTAACGGCTCACCAAGGCTATGACGGGTAGGGGGTGTGAGAGCATGGCCCCCAACATTGGCACTGAGACACTGGCCAAACACCTACGGGTGGCTGCAGTCGAGAATATTCCACAATGGACGAAAGTCTGATGGAGCGACGCCGCGTGCAGGAAGACGGCCTTCGGGTTGTAAACTGCTTTTCTCAGGGAAGAATTTCGATGACTGTACCTGAGGAATAAGAGGTTACTAACTCTGTGCCAGCAGTAGCGGTAATACAGAGACCTCAAGCGTTATCCGGATTTATTGGGCGTAAAGCGCAGGTAGGCGGGCATGTTAGTCGGATGTCAAATATCCCGGCTCAACCGGGAAAAGGCATTCGAAACGGCATGCCTAGAGATAGTGAGAGATCAGTGGAATTCACGGTGTAGTAGTGAAATGCGTTGATATCGTGAGGAACACCAAAGGCGAAGGCAACTGATTGGCACTGTTCTGACGCTGAGCTGCGAAAGCGTGGGGAGCGAATGGGATTAGATACCCCAGTAGTCCACGCTGTAAACGATGCATACTAGGTGCGGGGAGAATCGACCCTTTCCGTGCCGTAGCTAACGCGTTAAGTATGCCGCCTGGGAAGTACGAGCGCAAGCTTAAAACTCAAAGGAATAGACGGGGATCCGCACAAGTGGTGGAGCATGTGGTTTAATTCGACGGTAAGCGAGGCACCTCACCAGGGTTTGAAATTCAGCTGCAGGGCCCAGAAATGGGACGTTCTTCGAGAGTGCTGAACCAGGTGCTGCATGGTTGTCGTCAGCTCGTGCCGTAAGGTGTTCCGTTCAGTCGGGAAACGAGCGCAACCCCCGTGAAATGTTACAATGTGTCATTTCAGACTGCCCACCCCTAAGCGTGTGAAACATGCTTGACTTACAACAAACAACCTACGACTTACAACGATCCCGTTGTGAGTTATGAGTTGTGAGTTGTCGGTTAAGCGCTTCGCGCATTTTGGGGTGGGAGGAAGGCGGGGACGACGTCAAATCAGCATGGCCCTCTGACACCCTGGGCTACACACGTGCTACAATGGCGGGGAACAAAGGGCAGCCAAGTCGCGAGACGGAGCTAATCCCAGAAAACCCGCCCCAGTTCGGATTGGAGTCTGCAACTCGACTCCATGAAGCCGGAATCACTAGTAATCGTGAATCAGCCATGTCACGGTGAATACGTTCTCGGATCTTGTACTCACCGCCCGTCACGTCAAGAGAGCTGGCAACACCAGAAGCCCCCGGGTCAAATCGGGGATTACGGTGGGGCTAGTAATAGGGACGAAGTCGTAACAAGGCATCCGTAGCGGAAGCTGTGGATGAATCACCTCCTTTCTAGGGAGTATCGGTGCAGAGTTGTTGACCACGGTCAACTTCTCAAACCAACGGTCGATCGTACCGGCGCAAGTCGCGTACGATACCTTCTCAAAGTTACCGTAGACAGGACCAACCATAAAAGAATGCGATACGAAGAAGACGCCGAAAGGCGTTTTTTCCGTTTTCAGGATACCCGATCCGGTCGGGGCGATGATACCCTTGCAACCGGACCGGAAATGTCCTATGATGACATATCGGAATCGGACGGTTACGGAGAACGAAACAAAGGAGGCGGAGATGAATCTGGAGCTTAAAAACGAAGTGGAGTCGTTTCTGAAGAAGATGAGGGCTTTCTACATAGGACTCCACGGGGAACTCTTGAGGGACAAGAAGATACACGGACGCCGTTACCGACCTTTCAGGTTGGAAGCACTGGGAAGACAGTTGCAGGGAATCCTGAGCGACTGTGACGTGGCTGTCCGGGCTTTCGGGGAAGATGACCTGTCGGTCGTGATCGATTTCTTCGAGGACATGGGGGCGGTGAGAGACCCTTTTCGTCCGAAGTTCGTGGAGAGTTATATGAAGGATGCGTGGCATCCGACGCGTGTCGCCGAAAACGACACGGAAGCGACGCTCAACCTCATGCGGTATCTCGAGATGACGTTGCGTGAGTCGATCGAGATCAAAGAAACGTGACGAGTCGTGATGACAGACGGAACGGCGTGACCGCAATGGTTGCGCCGTTTTTTTATCCGTATACCCTCCCGATATTGAGAAAACTCGAAAAAAATAGTATAAAGGGTATGGTTTTTCCGTTTCGTTCTTTATCAAACGAATCAAAAGGAGGGGTGAGGAAATGGACACGAAGATAGTCGTAAGTGACGGTCTTGGAAACATGAGGAGCGTCAAAAGGGAGATTGATGATCTGATTGCTTTCAACGACCCGGAAGAGGGTATGGACGGGTATTGTGTCTGGATGTTGCGTGAGGCGGGCATGGATATAGCCCTGAACGATGTGGGAGAATTCTCCATCGGAATCGGTCCCGGTGTGGTGTCCTGGATCCCGAATCCGTGCGTTCCGGGCGTGACTCCGGCCGTCTTCGCGGAAGAGTATTTCGACGCGGCGATTTCCGAAACGCGCATGGAGGCGCTTGGTTGTTGCGCTCTCATGCTCCAACAGTCCGGTATACGGTGTCGAAAATACGGGGTCGGCAGTTTTTCAATCGACCTGGGAGTCGGAACGGTTTCATGGATTTGCGCTTAAGGGCTGAATGACAGGGTTGTAGGAATAGTGGCGACTTTCATAATGAAGGTCGCCATTGCCGTTTCAGCCCCATTTTCCCCGCTTTCCGTTCCCGTGTGCGGGACGGATGCAAACTTTTTCCGGTCATGCCGTACTATCGGCATAAAAGAGCCGCGTCTCAATTTCCGGCGGTCGCTTCCCCGGCCGGCTCCGGGACGTTCTGGCTTAAGGGCTGTGAAAATGCTACCCTGAGTGGAGAAAGATGACTTCCGCCCGCACGGGATTTCCCCGGCGCGGCGGCTGTGCCGATTATTTATCCAGGCTATATGAAACTGAGACTGAAAAAATGGCAGATTCTGCTCGGTGCGGCGGTCGTGATCGGTGGCGGTTATTATTGGTACACCAAGGCGAATACGAAGAATGCCCAGGTCCAGTATGTCACCACGGCGGCGGAGAAGGGGACGCTCACCACGTCCGTTTCCACGAGTGGGAATGTAATCGTGGATGAGAGTGTGAACATCGACCCGACGATCACCGGGACGGTGGCCAACCTTTCGGTCAATGTCGGCGACAAGGTAAAGAAGGGGCAGGCGCTGTTCACGATCGTGAACGATCAGTTGAGCGTGACGACCTCCCAATCGCAGACTTCGTTCGCGCAGTCCCAGAGTTCGATTCTGTCGGCCGAGATAAGCCTGAAGCAGGCGAAGGCCACCTATGCCGCGGACAAGAAGAGTGACAGCGGCGTCAGTTCCAAACAGAAGGCCGTGGACAAGGCGAAGGTGGCGGCTGCGGAACAGGCCGTGGCGGTGGCTCGGCAGGCGTCCGGCACGTCCAACCTGAGCCTGCAATACCAGCAGCAGACCGCCGATAAGCGTATGGTGGTCGCTCCGCTCGACGGGACGGTCAATGCCGTCAATATCAAGAACGGGGATGACCTGAGCAAGCTCTCTTCCGGGAGCTCCCGCACGGTCCCGATCATCATCGGCAACCTGACCACGCTCAAGGCGCAGGTCCAGATAAACGAAGTCGACATCTCGAGCGTGCAGATAGGGCAGAAGGTGATGCTTACGTTCTCGGCAATCGACGGGCTGACCGTTTCCGGGAAGGTGGAGAAAATGGATTCCCTCGGCACGGTCACGCAGGGAGTGGTGACGTATAACGCTAAAATCAGTCTCGACGAGGTGGATCCGAGGATCAGGCCGGGCATGAGCGTTTCCGCTTCCGTCATAACGGGCGTGAGGCAGGATGTGATCATCGTTCCGAACAGCGCCCTGAAGAAGCAGGGGAACGGCAACTCTGTCCAGGTCCTGAATTCGGGACAGACGCCCGATCAGGTCACGGTGCAGGTGGGCGCGGTGAACAATACCGATACCGAAATCGTGAGCGGAATCAATGTCGGCGACAAGGTGGTGACACGGACCATCGATCCGAACGCCACGACCGCGACAAGCGTTTCGGGTGGCACGAACCGGGTCAGGATACCGGGCGGACCCGGCGGATTCTGAGGCCGGGCGATCGGGAGTCATGTTTTCAGAAACGTCATGATCGAATGCAAGAACATCCGCAAGACGTACGTGAACGGGGACGTCGAGACAAACGCCTTGTCCGATGTTTCTTTCCGGATCGACAAGGGCGAATTCGTCGCGATCATCGGTCCGTCCGGATCGGGAAAATCGACCCTGATGCACATACTGGGCGCGCTCGATACGCCGACGTCCGGAACGTATGTCCTGGACGGTCAGGAAGTCTCGAAGCTCGATGATGATGAGCTTTCGGATCTCCGGAGGAAAAAGATCGGATTCGTGTTCCAGGCGTTCAACCTGCTTCCGCGGACGACCGTCCTGCGAAACGTCATGCTGCCGCTCCTCTATTCGGATACCGCGGAGAAAGACCGTGAGGAACGGGCGCGGGAATGTCTCAGGTACGCCGGAATGGAGGAGGGCAAGTTCATGAATCTTTCGAATCAGCTGTCCGGCGGACAGATGCAGCGTGTCGCCATCGCGCGCGCGCTCATCAACGACCCGTCGATCATCCTGGCCGACGAACCGACCGGGAATCTCGATACGAAGACGAGCAAGATCGTCATGGAAACCTTTCGGGAACTCAACCGTCGGGGACACACCATCGTCCTGATCACGCATGAGCCCGAGGTCGCGCTCTATGCGGACCGCGTCATCACGGTGCGTGACGGGGTCATAGAGAAGGATGTGAAGAACGTACGCTAGATATCGATACGAACATATGGTCGCAACGGATCTGTTGAAGGAAACGGTATTGTCGCTCTCAAGCAATAAGGTGCGTTCCAGCCTTACCGTTTTGGGTATCGTCATCGGTATCGCGTCCGTCATCACCATGGTGGCGATCGGACAGGGTGCGCAGAGCTCGATATCGGCCCGTATCCGGTCGATCGGTTCCAATCTGATCATCATCACTCCCGGAGCGCAGCGCACCGGCGGCATAAGCGCCGGGCAGGGAAGCTCGCAGTCGTTGAAGCTCGACGATGCCACCGCCATCGGGGGCGAGGTGCAGGGCATATCGGGAGTGGCGCCGGAAGATACGCACCGGTACCAGGTGACGGCGAAAGGGAACAACACCAATACGCAGGTCATAGGAACGGTCCCGACCTATACGGATATCCGGAACGTGAACATCGATACGGGGACGTTCATCACGGAGTATCAGCAGCAGACATCCGCGAAGGTCGCCGTGCTCGGTTCCGCCGCGCGGGACGACCTGTTCGGCGCGGGTGCCGATGCCGTGGGGCAGATGATCCGGATCAAGAACATCGACTTCCAGGTGATAGGGGTGACGTTGTCGAAGGGAGGAACCGGGTTCAATAACGCCGATGACGCGATCTATGTTCCGATCACGACGGAACAGCATTACCTTTCCGGCGACACGTACGTGACGACGATCAGCGCGTCCGCGCAGAGCGCGGACATCATTCCGGCCGTGCAGCAGGATATCTCGACGTTGCTTCTGCGGCGCCATGGGATTTCGGACCCGACTGAAGCCGATTTCAGCCTTGTCAATCAGGCCGACATCATCGCGACGGCATCGAGCGTCACGGGGACGTTCACGATCCTGCTCGCGTCGATCGCGGGCATATCGCTTCTGGTCGGCGGAATCGGCATCATGAACATGATGCTTACCACGGTGACGGAACGCACGCGCGAGATAGGCCTGCGGAAGGCGGTCGGAATACGGAAGCTCCATATCAACATGCAGTTCCTGATGGAGGCGGTGGTGCTGACGTTTCTGGGCGGCGCGCTCGGGATCGTGCTCGGATGGGTGGCATCCCTCCTGGTCTCGCATTTCGCGAGTCTGACGACACAGGTCTCCATGTCCTCGATACTGCTCGCCTTCGGCGTTTCCGCTGGTGTCGGGATACTCTTCGGGTTTTATCCGGCGCGTCGGGCGGCGAACCTTTCCCCGATGGAGGCGTTGAGATACGAATGATCAGATAACAGATAACAGAGGACGGGAAACATTGAACAGTGAACAGTGGGGACAAGGAACAGGGGGGGGTGGAGAACTTACAACTGACAACGTATAACGTGCAATCCGGAACGGGGAGTGGAGAGCGGAAGTAGAAGCGAGACGGGAACGGAGACGGACAGATTGACCTGCTCCCCTGCCCGCCCCAACGGGGTCCCTTTGGGAGGGGGAGCTGTCGGATCTTCGAGACTGAGGGGTGGGATCGTTATGGAATCTAAATCAACGTATTGAAATATATGAACAAGAAGAGTCATGTCATAGGGATGGTCGCGCTCATCATCGTCATAGCCGCGGGAGCATTCTATGGAGGGATGAAATATGACCAGAGCCGACGGGTGGGCCAGTTCGCGGCGCGTGGTACGGGTCAGGGCGGTGGTGCCGGAATGGCCGGTCGGCCGGGCACGGGCGGGCAGCGCGGGGCGGGAACATCGGGCGGCGGTGTCCAGAACGGGGGAGCCGGTGATTTTTCCGGTGGACAGATCACCGCGAAGGATGATACGAGCGTGACGGTGAAGACACGCAACGGCAGTTCCCAGATCGTATTCTTCTCACCGTCGACTGCGGTCGGGAAGTCGGTTTCCGGTTCGACGTCCGACCTCTCCGTCGGTCGGGAAATCATGGCGAACGGAAAAAACAATCCCGACGGGTCGATTTCGGCGACCAGTATCCAGATACGTCCGGATACCCCGCAGGATCGGTAAGAATAAAAAGAATATCGTGATACCGGGAGCCCTGTCGCCACGAAAGCGACGGGGCTTTCTTTCCGTTTGACGTTCTTGTTTCACGGTGTATACTTCTCTATATAATATGAGTAAACAAAAGCGTATGGAACTGCTCACGACGAAACAGCAGATTGTCCTGCAGGCGATCAAGGATTTCTTTTCCGAGAAAGGGGAGATGCCGACCGTTCGGGAACTTCAGGAGAAATCCGGCGAGCTCGGGCTCAAGCTGAAGAGTCTGCGGAGTTTCTTTCTCTATCTCAACGAGCTCGAGCGCAAGGGATTCATCGAACGTACCTCCGAGGACCGCGGCATCCGGCTCAAGGAAGTGACGGGAAAGACGTTTCTCGATGTGCCGGTTTTCGGCATGGCGAACGCGGGCGCCGCGACGATGTTCGCCGACCAGTTCATCGAAGGGTATATCAAGGTCTCCAAGCGTATCGTTCACGATTCCCGGAACGTCTTCGCGATACAGGTGTCCGGTACCTCGATGAACCGCGCCAAGGTGAACGGCAAGACGATCCGCGACGGGGATTTCATCCTTGTCGATTCCGCCTGGAAGCACTATGACAACGGCGACAAGGTGCTCGTGGTCATCGACGGGCTGGCGACGGTCAAGACCTTCCGGAGCGTCGACGGACGGAACATAGCGCTTCTTCCGGAGTCGTCGGACAAGAGGCATAAGCCGATATTCCTTACCGACGAGGACAATTTCGTGATAAACGGCAAGGTCATCGATGTGCTTCGCGTGAACGGATGATAAGAAGCGAAAAGAAGGATCGGGACTGTATTTTCGTGTAAAAACATTCAAACAAGCCGTTTTTCGACCCTTGACAAACGGCTTTTTCAGGTGTATCATACGAGGCTTTCAAAGGGGAAAGCGTATCGGGGAACAGGCTCGCGGCAGGGAATCATCCGTAACCCCGCGCGTATGACGAAACGGATCGTCGCCACGAATGAACTGCTCCGCATGTCCGTCATAGGCATTCAGTTCGTGGCGGGAGTGAGATTCCTCGCGGGTCTGTTCGATTCCGACGAGACCGTCCGGATACTTTGGAAATCGGTCTCGAAAACGTTCGATCTGACACACGTCATTCTTTCGGCGGCGACGGATACGACCGGTCCGCCCGAGGCATTGCTTCTCGCGCTCGGTTTCATGGGATTCGGGTACATTCTCTTCGCGGTCGTTCCGGGAACGGTCGCGAAGATGGAAAAAGGGAAGGGATTCTTTTTCGAAAACTGACGATATCGCGTCTTCCTCACGCACGTTCTGAACCGCTTCGGCGGATTTTTTTTATGTCCGGGCATCGTCGTGGACGACGATGACGGATTTTTCCCGCTCCGCCTTGGCCGGTTCCGGGGGGTGGACTTTGCCCGGCGGGTAGGCCCAGATCGCATCGAAGAGGATCCGTTCGGCATAACGGTAGTTTTCGCCACGACGGGTTCCCGGGTCGTTGACGATGAATGCTTCGGCCTTCGGATCGTAGCCGGTCATGACGAGCATGTGCGTGACAGGACCCGGGGCGGTGAAGTTCGGATTGCCGAGCGCCTTGCCGTATGTCGGCACGAGGATGATGTTCCCGTCCGCGAGTTCCTTCTTGAGATCGGCGAGGGAGATATTCTTTTCGATCGTGACGGCATCGTATCCGAAGTATTCACGGAATACGGATATTATTTCCGAAAGGTCGATGTCCTCGTGATATCCGAACTTCTTTTTCTCGAAGTCGGCGAGTCTTACGATGCCGTCCGCGGCATCGGTCGCGGCGATGGATTTCGTGTCGCGGACCCAACCCATCGCCATCAGCACGGATGCCTCCTCGCAGCCGTCCTGGAAGATCGGATTATCCCATTTCCCGACCGGCGCCTGAGTCGTAAACGGGACGATCTTTTTTTCGGCGACCGATTTTTGGCCGGCTTGTTCCGGTTTCTCCGTTTCCGGTGCGGGTTGCCGCTCCGTTTGCGGTTCCGGAGCGGTCGTTTCCGTTGCCGGTTCCGCCGGGGTCTTGAAATGCAGGAAAACCGCCTCCCCGACAAGGAAGGTCGAGACCGCGAGAAGGATGAGAAGCGATTTTTTCATATGGATAAGTAAAGTATACACTATCATTTTGCCGTTTCCGCAAAAAATGGTAGTATCGTCCTGACGGGGTCATCATTAACGGAAAACGCATGATATAGGAACGACCGACCTACAATCGAATACGCTTATCCAGAGTGCGGGGAGAGTACTGGCTCGACGATCCGCCGACAACCATTCGGACTATTCCGGACAGGTGCCAATTCCAGCCTCTCTGAGGGAAGATAATCATTATTTCCTGCGTGAGTGCAGGTTTTTTGTTTTATGACGACAAACTCGAAGACGGCCGAATTCGTCAGCCCGGGACATCCGGACAAGGTCTGCGATTTCATCGCGGATTCGATACTCGACGCATACCGTGCCGGAGACCCGGAATCGCGGGTGGCGATCGAGGTAATGGGCGGGCACGGGTTGGTGACGCTCAACGGGGAGGTCACTTCCCGCGCGAAGATAGACCCGGAGCGGATCGTACGGGAAATCGTCGGGGACGGCGTCCGTATCATCACCAACATCGTCGCGCAGAGCCCCGAGATCGCACAGGGCGTGGATACGGGCGGGGCGGGGGATCAGGGTATCATGAAGGGGTATGCGACGAGCGAGACGGCTTCACGGCTGCCGCTCGAGTACGAATTGGCGCGTTTCGTCTGCCGCGAGTTGTATAGGATCTATCCGTACGACGGCAAGACGCAGGTGACGATCCGTGACGGGAAAGTCGGGACCGTGCTCGCGAGTTTCCAGAACAGCAAGAATGACGAGCTCCTCACACATCTCAAACGGATCATCGACGCGGAGGAATATCTTACGAATCCGGCGGGCGAGTGGGAGAGCGGGGGATTCGACGCGGATACGGGACTGTCCGGTCGCAAGCTCGTCATCGACAACTACGGTCCGGAGGTCGCTATCGGCGGCGGTTCCTTCTCGGGCAAGGATTATACGAAGGTCGACCGCTCCGGAGCCTATATGGCGCGGAAGGTGGCCGTGGACTATCTGGAAAAATACGGGGCGAAGGAAGTGGTGACAAAGCTCGCCTATGCCATCGGGAAACCGGAGCCGGTGATGGCGGTCGCGGTCGTAGACGGAAAAATACTGCCGATCGAAGGGTATGACCTGACGCCACGCGGATTGCGGGAAACGCTCCGACTCGATACGATCCGTTTCGCGGATACCGCCCGCTGGGGACACTTCGGGCATGAGTTTCCGTGGGACACGGTTTCGTAAGGAGAAAATGAGTATTAAAAACGGACCCGATCGGGTCCGTTTTTATTCTCTTCTCAGGGTCTAATACCCCGCGGCTTGCCGCGGATAGGTCTCGCGAAGCGGGACTGGATCCCGGGTCAAGCCCGGGATGACAAGTCGGGAGATACCTCGCGGCTTGCCGCGAGGAGTTTCATTTCACGATTTCACTCGATGAACATATAGTCCCGGTGGATGACGGCTCGGCCGCCTTTCGTTCCGGCAAGGGATTTCACCTGTCCGGCATCGTATCTGACGATGCCGAATCCGAGTCGTCCATTGTCGGTATCGCGTATTTCCACGACATCGCCGATATGGAAATCTCCCATGATTCCCGTGATACCGACCGGGAGCAGACTGATCGGTCGGTTTTTGGAAAGGAGGATATCTCTCGTACAAGTGTTTACGATCACGGCACCCATCGAAAGGCCTTCCGAATGGGCGAGGCGACGCTTCACTCCGCTGATTTTCTTGGAGGGGACGATGGTCGTTCCGATCGGCTTTCCGTCGATGATGTCCCGAAGCACGGATCGCTTGCGTCCGTCCGCTATGTGGACGGCTATACCTGAAGAGGCGAGCCGTTTCGCTACCGCGAATTTCGAGATCATACCGCCGCGCCCGACAGCGGTCCTGTCCGTCGTGACGTGTCTGCGTATGTCGGCGAGTCCGGCCGCTTCGATCCGGGGAATCGTCCTCGAAGACGGGTCGGAAGGATTCCCGTCGAGTATCCCGTCGACGCTCGTGAGGATGACGAGAGCGTCCGCGCGGAGTTGTGCCGCGACGAGTCCCGCAAGCTCGTCGTTGTCGGTGAAGACGAGTTCCCTGATGGCGATGACGTCGTTTTCGTTCACGACCGGAATGATCCCGTCGCGGAGCATATTCTGAAAGCACTGACGCATGTTCTGATAGTGGTTCCGATCCCGGAAGTCCTCCTTCGTGACAAGGACCTGTGCACAGGAATATCCGCGCTTGCGGAAGAGTCCGGAATACGTCTCCATGAGTCGGACCTGTCCGACCGCGGCGAAGACCTGTTTGTCCTCGACCGTTTCTTTTGTCCGCCTCGGGCCGATGATTCCGCGGCCGGATCCGACGGCGCCGGATGTCACGAGAATGATCTCGATGCCGCTTTTTCTCAGTGCTGAAACCTGTCGGACGATGTTTTCGATGACCTGTCCGTTCAGGAGCCCGTCATCGTGCGATAGGACTTTCGTTCCGATTTTTACGACGATACGACGATACATGTGAGGTCGTTCGGTTGTCATGTCGGGTGTTGTCGCGGAAAACGGTCTAGGCACCGCCTCACGATTATTCTTGCTGGAATAATCGCTCCGGCGTTCTCGTCCTGACTCAGAGCCCGTCAAAATCCCATCGCTTCTTCTTGTCGAAAAGAATCGCTTGCCGGCTGAAAACCGAAAATTTCGGCTGCAAACCCTTCAAGCCTCATCGGGTTACGACAGTAACCCTTGATCGGCTTTCAGGTTTTTCGCTCGAAATTTTCAATTTTCATCTCGACATGGGATTGTTGTCGGGCTCTGGCGGAATCGTCCGCTTCCTCCGGACGCCCGTCGCTTCGCTTGTGCGCCCGGCAGGACTCTCCTTCGACTCGTTTCCCGCCGTCGCGGAAAACGGTCTAGGCACCGCCTCACGATTATTCTTGCTGGAATAATCGCTCCGGCGTTCTCGTCCTGACTCAGAGCCCGTCAAAATCCCATCGCTTCTTCTTG
>Ga0172376_10002279_pt1 | contig 23587 bp, 23 predicted proteins | sample Lak35m_FD_121114 | JGI IMG/M metagenome (GOLD analysis project Ga0172376, IMG submission 121114) | Freshwater microbial communities from Kabuno Bay, South-Kivu, Congo - kab_092012_35m | ecosystem: Environmental > Aquatic > Freshwater > Lake | place: Democratic Republic of the Congo: South-Kivu... | reverse complement strand
TGGGTCACCGGGGCGATGTCGGTGCTGTGCACCGATTCCTACATGGGGGTGTCGGGCTACCGCATCGACGCGACGCAGGTCGCGCCCTACACGCCAAAGCCGCCGCGCTGAAGCCGCCGCCCGAAGGCCGCCGCCCAGAAGCCGCCGCGCTGAAAACGGCAGCGAGGCCCTCGCGTCCCGCACGCGGCCGGAGCCGTGGCGCCGACAGCCGCCCAGCCCGGCGTAAGGTGTTCAGCGCGCAGGACTGGTTTTGATTGCACCGCGCCTCAGTTTCTCAGCCGCGCAGGAACGCCGGGTGACGCACCGAGGCTTTCAGCCGTGCGCGCTGGCGGCGCAGGTCGGCGTAGCGCAGCAAGGCCTCGATCAGGTCGTCGTCGGTGGCCAGTTCGAGCGTGTCGGCGCCGCTGGCGGCCAGGGCGTCACGCAACTGCGCCTCGCGGTCTTCGGCGATGCGCGCGTAGCGCTCGCGGAAGCCCGGGTCGGCGCTGTCGATGAACAACTGCTCTCCGGTCTCGGCGTCCTCGATCGTCACGAGCCCGATCTCGGGCAGCGCCATCTCCAGCGGGTCGTACAGCCGCACCGCCAGCGTCTCGTGACGGCGCGCCAGCCGCGCCAGCGGCGCCTCCCAGCCCGGGGTGCTGATGAAGTCCGAGACCACGAAGACCAGGCCGCGACGGCGCAGCGTGCCCTCGGCACGCGTGAGCAGGTCGGCCAGCGCCGTGCCCGCGACGTCCGGGGTGGGGGTGGTGCCCGATGTCTTGCCCGGCCGCACGGAGCCCCGCGACGCAGGGCGGGGTTGCCGCATGCGCTGCAGCAGGTGCAGCACATGCTGCCGCGACGATCCCGGGGGCAGCACGCCTTCGACGCCCTGGCCGTAGAAGACCGCCCCCACCCGGTTGCCGCGCTGCGTCAGCACCCGCGCCAGCGCGGCGACGAAGCCGGCCGACACGGCCAGCTTGGTGACGTCGCCGGAGCCGAAGTCCACGCTGCCCGACAGGTCCAGCAGGAACCAGGCCGTGAGGTCGCGGTCCTCGGTGAACTGCCGCACGTGCGGCACCTGCAGCCGTGCCGTGACGTTCCAGTCGATGTGACGCACGTCGTCGTGCATCTGGTACTCGCGCAGGTCGGCCAGGTCGACGCCGTTGCCCCGCCGCAGCGTGCGCCAATCGCCCTGCAGCAGGCCGTCCAGCCGGCGCAGCACCGTCCATTCCAGACGGCGCAGCAGGGCTTCACTGTCGCCGGTGCTGGCGCTGGCGCTGTTGTTGCCGGCCGTCGACGCCGCAGCGCGTGCCCGGGCATCGACCCGGTCGCGTGGCGACGTCGCTGAGGCAGGGCTGGTTGTGGCCTCAGGCATGCGCCGCCTCTGCGGCATCGGCGCTGTGCTGCATCGGCTTTTCCGGCATCGGCACCCGCGCCATGATGGCCGCGACGATGTCATCCGCACTGCGGTTCTCTGCCAGCGCCTCGTAGCTCAGCACGAGCCGGTGGCGCAGCACGTCGGGCACGAGGTCGGCGATGTCCTCGGGCAGGGCGTAGGTCCGTCCACGCAGCAGGGCGAGTGCGCGCGCGCCCTCGATCATCGAGATCGTCGCCCGCGGGCTGGCGCCGTAGGTCAGCATCCGCTCCAGGTCGGGCAGACCATGCCGCGCCGGCTTGCGGGTGGCGCCCACCAGCTTCACAGCGTAGGTCACCAGCGACGGGTCCACGTAGACCTCGCGGCAGGCCTTCTGCAGCGCCGCCAGGGCGTCGGTGTCGGCCACCGGATGCACCTCGACGGCCGGGCCGGTCACCCGCTGGGCGATGACGAACTCCTCCTCCTCGGTGGGGTAGTCCACCAGCACCTTCATCATGAAGCGGTCGACCTGCGCCTCGGGCAGCGGATAGGTGCCCTCGGTCTCGATCGGGTTCTGTGTGGCCATGACGACGAAGGGCTCGGGCACGCGGTGCGACTCGCCGGCGATCGTCACCTGCCGCTCCTGCATCACTTCCAGCAGTGCGCTCTGCACCTTGGCCGGCGCGCGGTTGATCTCGTCGGCCAGCAGCAGGTTGGCGAAGACCGGGCCGAGCGACGTGCCGAACTCGCCGGTCTTCTGGTTGTAGATGCGCGTGCCGATCAGGTCCGCCGGCACCAGGTCGGGCGTGAACTGGATGCGCCGGAAGCTGCCCCGCACCGTGCGCGCCAGGGTCTTGACTGTCAAGGTCTTGGCCAGACCCGGCACGCCCTCGACCAGCAGGTGGCCCTGCGCGAGCATGGCGATGAGCACGCGTTCGAGGAAGCGGTCCTGGCCGACGACGACGCGCTTGACCTCGTAGAGCACGCGCTCCATCAGGGTGGCGGTCGATGCTGCGGTGTCGTTCATGGGGGTCTCGTCTCGGGCGGTTGGGGGTCAGAACGGCGGGATGCCGACGGCGGAGGCGGCGTTCTCGATCGGCACCGCGAAACCGATGCCGATGAAGGTGCGGGCGTCCGTGGGATTCAGGATGGCGGTGACGATGCCCACGACGTTGCCGTCCATGGTCACGAGGGGCCCGCCGGAATTGCCGGGGTTGGCCGCGGCGTCGAACTGGATCAGGTTGGTCAGCGCCTTCTTGCCCTCGGGGTCGCGGAACTCCCGACGCAGACCCGAGACCACGCCGCCGCTGACGCTGGGACCGATGCCGAAGGGGTGGCCCACGGCGACGACCTGGTCGCCCGGCATCAGGTCGGCGGTCGAGCGCATGGTCGCGGCCTGCAGGTCGTCAGGCAGGGAATGCGCCTTCAGCACTGCCAGGTCGTTTTCCGGCTGCATGTTGATCAGGCTGGCCTCGGACTCGTGGCCGTCGAAAAATCGCACCTTGATCCGCTTGGCGCCCGCCACGACGTGCAGGTTGGTCAGGATGGTGCCGTTGTCGACGATCACCACGCCCGTTCCAAGGCTGCGGTCGAGCGCGCGCTGCTCGGGGTTGTCGGCGCCGTCGTCCTTGTCGTCCATCAGGCCGAAGACCCGGACGACCGACGGTGCGATGGCCAGCGCGGCGCGCGCGTAGGGCGAGGGCAGGGGCTCCTTCTCGAGCGAGGCGCGCACGGCACCGTCGATGTCGTCCTGTGTCAGGGGCCGCGGGGCCGGAGTGCCCCCCACGACCACGGCCATCACCAGGCTGGCCACGAGCGCGCCGACCAGACCGCCCGCCGCCGCCGGGTGGCGTCCGGCGGCGTGACGCAGCTGCCTCCAGCGAGCCCGTCCGGCGCCGGCCACGGGCGACCCGACAGCGGGTGCGGCATGGGACTCGGCGGCAGGCCCGGTGGCGGCTGCTGCCGGCGCTGGCGCCGGGTCGGGGAGGGGCCCGGTCCCCGGCGCGGGGGCTGGCCGAGCGCGTCCCTGCGGCCCCTCGGCGCCAGGGCGCCGAGTCGACCGGCTGTACAGAGGAGTCTTGGGCATCCGGGGCAACCTCCATCCACGACAGGTTCACGGTATCACGGTCGCCGATCGGATGCATCATCCGGGCCCATGTGGATCGACACCCATTGCCACCTGGATGCGCCCGAATTCGACCCCGACCGCGACGACGTGGTCGTGCGTGCTCGGCGGGCTGGCGTGGGGATGATGGTGCTGCCGGCCGTGCAGGCGGCAGACTTCACCACTGTGCGGGCGCTGGCACACCGCATCGATGGCGCCTACGCCCTGGGCATCCATCCGCTGCACGTGCCCGGTGCGACCGAGGCGGACCTGAAGGCGCTGGACCAGGCCTTGCAGGCGCACCGGGACGATCCGCGGCTGGTCGCGGTGGGCGAGATCGGACTGGACCATTTCGTGCCCGATGTCGACCGGGACCGGCAGACTGCCTTCTTCCACGCGCAGTTGCGGCTGGCCCGGGCGCACGGTCTGCCGGTGATCCTGCATGTGCGGCGCAGTGCCGACGCGCTGCTGCACGGCCTGCGCCGCATCCCGGTGTCCGGCGGCATCGCCCATGCCTTCAACGGCAGCCTGCAGCAGGCGCAGGCCTTCGTGGCGCTGGGCTTCCGGCTCGGCTTCGGTGGCACGGTCACCCACGAGCGCGCGCTGCAGATCCGTCGGCTGGCTGCGGCCGTGGCCGACAATGTGCCGGTGCTCGAGACCGATGCGCCCGACATCCCGCCGCAATGGCTGTACCGCACCGCCCACGCCCGCGCCAGCGGGCTGCCTCAGGGCCGCAACGAACCCGCGGAATTGCCCCGGATCGCCGCGGAGCTGGCTGTGCTGCGGGGCTGGACCCTGCAGGAGACCTGTGAGCGCACGGCGACCAATGCGTGTGCGGCGCTGCCCAGGCTTGCCGGCTTGCTTGACCGCAGCCCAGCACCGGATCCCGAACCGCCGGCGCAGGGGCTGCAGGGCTTGCCCTGCGGCTCGGATGCGGCATCCAGGTCCATCCGATGGCGGCCATGACGGGGCAGGATGCCGTGACTGCTGCCGCGACCGAGGTGCCTTTGCCGCTGCTGGCAGGCCTGCCTCCGGTACTGGCGCCCGACGCACGCCTGGTGGTGCTCGGCAGTTTCCCCGGCGTGGCGTCGCTGCAGGCGGGGGCCTACTACGCGCACCCACGCAATCAGTTCTGGCCGATCTTGTCGGCCATCTGGGGGATCGACCTCGTGGCCGCCGACGACGCGCAGCGGCGGCACATGCTGATGGCGCGGCGGGTCGGTCTGTGGGATGTCTACGCGCACTGCCGCCGGCCGGGCAGCCTCGACAGTGCGATCCGGGACGCGCAGCCCAACGATCTCGGCGCCCTGCGCCGCTCAGCCCCCGGGCTGTGCGCGATCGCCCACAACGGCGCGACATCGGCGCGCGCGGCAGACGTGGCACGGGCGCTGGGCGTGTCGGTCCATGTGCTGCCTTCCACCAGCCCGGCGCACGCGAGTTGGAGCTTCGAACGCAAGCGCGTCGCCTGGGCCGAGGCCTTCCGCGCGGCGGGTGTGGCATGAGGTCTGGGGCCTCATGCCCTTGCCGACGGGGCAGACCCGTGTCCGGAGCGGATCGATGAGCCGCCAGGAGGCCCTCCTGCCCGCGGCCGGGATGTCCGAGCACGACGGCGTGCGCTACCTGCACCTTGGGTCCCCCTGGGTGCAAGGCGCGATGCGGCTGTCGGCGCCGGCACGCATCGAGCTCGAGTACATCCAGCGCATGACCGCCGCCTTGTTGTGGTGGCCGCCCGAAGCGGTGACGGGCGCGCGTGCGGTGCACCTGGGCCTGGGCGCCGGCACCCTGGCGCGGTTCACGCTGCAGGCGCTGCGCATGGACACGACCGTCGTCGAGATCAACCCGCAGGTGGTGGCCGCGTGCCGCGCCTGGTTCCGACTACCGGCGTCGTCCGATCGCTTTCGCATCCATCTCGGTGATGCGGGCGCGTGGCTGCGGTCGCAAGGGGCCGACGGTGGGGTACGCTGGCTGACGGTGGATCTGTACGACGAGGAAGCCGCGGCCCCGGTGCTCGACGACGAGGATTTCTACCGAGCCTGTCGCGCAGCCCTGGACGAGCAGGGCGTGATGTCGGTCAACCTGTTCGGACGCCAGGCGCAGTTCGCGCGCAGCGCGGCGCGCATCCAGGCGGCCTTCGGCGCCGGGCGCGTGTGGACGATGCGTCCCACGCGTGAAGGCAACGTGATCCTGCTGGCCAGCCGCGCCCTGGACTTGCCGCAGCACGCCGTGCTGCTGGAGCGGGCCGCGGGTTGGGAGGCGCTGCTGGCGGCGCGCCACGGCGTGCCGGCACGCAAGTGGCCCCGCATGATTCGGCCTTGCACGTCCGAGTCGACGGTCTGACCCAGGCCTGCCGCGCCGGTCGATGCCGGGGGGGCTTACGTGAAATCCACAGGTTCTTCCGTCGGATGACATCCCTAGAATCAGCGCGGTCAGTCAGGGAGACGACAGGATTTCCGGGCCTTCAGGCCCCAGGAGCGTAACTTGAAGGTGAAGAGCGAGAAGGATTTCTGGTCCGGCTTGATGTTCGTCGTCGCCGGCACGGGGTTTGCCTGGGGTGCGACGAACTACAGCTTCGGCAGCGCCGCCCGTCCAGGCCCGGCCTATTTCCCTTTCGGCCTGGGCGTGATCCTGGCCGTACTGGGTGCGATCATCCTCTTCAAGGCACTCGTCGTCGAGACCGAGGGCGGTGACCGTATCGGTGGGATCGCCTGGAAGCCGCTGGGCATCATCGTCGGTTCGGTGGTGCTGTTCGGGTTCATGCTGCCTTTGCTGGGCATGGTGATTGCGCTGCCGCTGTTGGTGCTCACGGCCGCCCTGGCCGGTGATGAGTTCCACATCGGCGAAGCGCTGATCAACGGCGTGGTGCTGACGGTGGCGAGCTACGGGATGTTCATCAAGGGCCTGGGACTGATCATCCCGGTGTGGCCCTCCTTCATCGGCTGAGGAGCCCGCCATGGAAGAGATGTTCAGCAACCTGGGCCTGGGCCTGTCGGTTGCCTTCAGCCTGCAGAACCTTCTTTATGCGTTCTTCGGTGCCGTGCTCGGCACCCTGATCGGTGTGCTGCCCGGACTCGGTCCGGTGGCGACGATCGCGATGCTGCTGCCTAGCGTGTATGCGCTCGACACCACGCCAGCGCTCATCATGCTGGCCGGTATCTACTACGGTGCGCAGTACGGCGGCTCGACCACCGCCATCCTGATCAACGTGCCGGGCGAGGCGTCGGCGGTGGTCACCGCGATCGATGGCTATCAGATGGCTCGGAAAGGTCGGGCGGGTGCGGCGCTGTCGGTCGCGGCGCTCGGATCGTTCTTCGCCGGATGCGTGGCCACTTTGGTGATTGCTGCGTTCGCCCCGCCGCTGACCGAACTGGCCTTCAAGTTCGGCCCGGCCGAATACTTCTCGCTGATGGTGTTAGGTTTGATCGGTGCGGTCGTGCTCGCTTCGGGGTCGCTGATCAAGGCGATCGCCATGATCATCCTCGGGCTGCTGCTCGGGCAGATCAACACCGATGTGATCTCGGGGGTGCCGCGCTACAGCTTCGACATCCCGGAACTGACGGACGGGATCGGCTTCGTCGCCATCGCGATGGGCGTGTTCGGTTTTGGTGAGATCATCATGAACCTCGGCAGGCCGGCGGAGCAGCGCGAGGTGTTCACCAAGGGCGTCAAGGGCCTGTGGCCGACGATGCAGGATTTCCGCGAGGCCTGGCCCTCGGTGCTGCGCGGCACGGCACTTGGGTCGATCCTGGGCGTGTTGCCTGGCGGCGGCGCCCTGCTGTCGTCCTTTGCCTCCTACACCGTGGAGAAGAAGCTCACCAAGAACCCGCGCGTGCCCTTCGGCCAGGGCGCGATCCAGGGGGTGGCCGGGCCGGAGAGTGCCAACAACGCCGGCTCGCAGGCGTCCTTCATCCCGATGTTGACGCTGGGCATCCCGCCGAACGCGGTGATGGCGCTGATGGTCGGTGCGATGACGATCAAGGGCATCCAACCGGGGCCGCAGGTGATGACCAGCAACCCCGACCTGTTCTGGGGCCTGATCGCATCGATGTGGATCGGCAACGCCATGCTGGTGATCCTGAACCTGCCGCTGATCGGCATCTGGGTCAAGCTCTTGACGGTGCCTTACCGTTTCCTCTTCCCCGCCATCGTCGTCTTCTGCGCCATCGGGCTGTATACGCTGAACAACAACAGCTGGGACATCTTCATGGCCGCGGGCTTCGCCATCATCGGCTATGCCTTCTTCAAGCTGGGCTGCGAGCCGGCCCCGCTGCTGCTGGGCTTCATCCTCGGGCCGATGATGGAGGAGAACCTGCGCCGGGCGTTGTTGCTGTCGCGCGGGGACTGGATGACCTTCATGTACCGTCCCTTGTCCGCTTCGCTGCTGCTGGCGGCGCTGGCGCTGGTGGTGATCGTCTCCCTGCCCGCGATCAAGGCCAAGCGGGAGTCAGCCTTCAAGGAAGACTGACCCACCGGTCGGCGCGGCTTCGCCGCGATCGACACGCGGACCGGCAGGCCGGTGCCGGAGGGCCCTGCCGCCCTGCGTTTGACGGCAGTCCCACGCCCCGCACACCTGCACAGGTGTTGCGGGCCGAACGGCGTATGGATCCAAGGGCAGGGGCCATCAACGCCCGAAGGGCGTTTCTGCGCAGCGCTTGCCGCTGGTCTCCGCTGCATACTCCACCCCATGCCCTGGCCCGCCGCGCTCCAACCCCTTCAGGCGCCGGTGTTCCGGGGGTTGTGGCTGGCCTGGCTGGCCGCCAACATGACGATGTGGATGAACGACGTCGCGGCCGCCTGGCTGATGACGACGCTCACCACCAGCCCGGTCATGGTGGCGCTGGTGCAGACGGCCTCGACGCTGCCGGTGTTCCTGCTCGGTCTGCCCAGCGGGGCGATGGCCGACATCATCGACCGCAGACGCTATTTCGCGGCCACGCAGTTGTGGATCTCCTCCACCGCCGTGGTACTTGCCTTGCTGTCCTTCGCCGGTGCGTTGACCGCTCCTTGGCTGCTGGCGTTGACCTTCGTCAACGGGGTGGGCCTGGCGATGCGGTGGCCGGTGTTCTCGGCCATCGTGCCCCAGATCGTCCCACGGGACCAGATGGGCGCGGCGCTGGCGCTCAACGGTATCTCGATGAACCTGTCGCGGGTCGTCGGGCCGGTGCTGGCCGGCGGCCTCATCGCGGCGTTCAGCCCGGCGGCGGTGTTTGCGCTGAATGCGGTGCTGGCCATCGTCGCCTTTGCCCTGATCCTGCGCTGGCGCAGCGCCCCGCGCGCCAGTGCGCTGCCCGGCGAGCGCTTCGTCGGTGCGATGCGCGTCGGCTTGGTGTTCGCCTGGCAGTCGCCCCGTTTGCGCGTGGTGCTGCTGCGCACGGCGCTGTTCTTCCTCCAGGGCGCGGCACTCGCCTCGCTGCTGCCGCTGATCGCGCGCGAACTGCACGGTGGCGGCCCGGGCACCTTCACCGTGCTGCTGTCCTGCCTGGGCATCGGCGCCATCGTCGCCGTGTTCTGGTTCCCGCGGCTGCGCGAACGCTATACGCGCGACCAGTTCGTCCAGGCCGGCACGCTGGTTCATGCGGGGCTGTCGTCGCTGATCGTGCTGTGGCCGGAACTCTGGCTCGCCGTGCCGGCCATGATCGTCGTCGGCGCGGCGTGGATCTCGGTGGCGAATTCGTTGTCGGTGACGGCGCAGATCGCCCTGCCGGATTGGGTGCGCGCGCGCGGCATGGCGATCTACCAGATGGCCTTGATGGGTGGCGCGGCCTTCGGCGCGCTGCTGTGGGGGCAGGTGGCAGGACTCACCAGCGTGCGCTGGGCGGTGCTCGACGCGGCCGTCTTCGGCGTGGCGGTGTGGCTGGCCACGCGTCGGCGCCCTTTTGCCACCGGTCCGGAACTCGATTTCACCCCCGCTCCGCGCAGCGGCCTGACACCGCCGGCCATCGCCCTGGAACCGGATGAAGGCCCGGTCATGGTCACGATCGAATACCAGATCGACCCCGCGCGCGCGGCCGACTTCGCCCAGGTCATGGACCGCACGCGGCGCGCCCGACTGCGCCAGGGGGCCCTGTCCTGGGGCCTGTTCCGCGACGTCATGCAGCCCGGGCGCTATGTCGAGTACTTCGTCGACGAGAACTGGGTCGAGCACCAGCGGCGGCTGGAGCGATTCACGGCCTTCGATGCCGGCCTGCGCGAATTGCGCCTGTCCTTCCACATCGGCTCCGCGCCCCCGCTGCTGCGCCGCTACGTGGCCGACAGCGAGGTCGAGAAGACCGGTCCGCCGATCTGACGGTGCCGGTCTGACGGTGCCCGTCGGAAGGCCCGCAGGGTGCCGCCGGGGCGTACTGCCAGCCGCGAACCTCGGGGCACGGATCGCGCCGCAGCGCGGTGCGTTCGCCGATGCGTCCTGCGGCGACGTGCCGTCGAGGGCCTCCACGTCCCCGAGCCCGAGTTCAAGCGCGAGTTCAAGCCCGAGCACGTTGCTCGCGCAACGCGCGGCGCGAGAATCCGCCGTCCGTTCACTTCCAACAGGTCTCGTCCGACATGACTTCTCCCTTCGACTGGACCGCCGGCTATGCCAGCCAGCGCTCACCCGTGTTCGCACGCAATGTCGTGTCGACGTCGCACCCGCTGGGGGCGCAGGCCGGCCTGAAGATGCTCGAGCGCGGCGGCAACGCGGTGGACGCGGCGATCGCCGCGGCGGCGACGATGATGGTGGTCGAGCCCTGCAGCAACGGCCTGGGTTCGGACATGTTCTGCATCGTCTGGGACGGCACGCAACTGCTGGGCCTGAACGCCTCGGGCTGCGCGCCCGCGGCCTGGACGCCGGACTACTTCCGCCGCAAGTACGGTGCCGATGCCAAGGCCCCGCCCAAGCGCGGATGGGATTCGGTCACCGTGCCGGGGGCGGTCGCGGGCTGGATGGCGCTGCACGAGCGCTGCGGCCGCCTGCCATTCGCCGACCTGATCGCGCCGGCCATCGAGATCGCCGAGCGCGGCTACGGCGTGCCGGTGATCGTGCAACAGAAGTGGACCAACGCCGCGTCGTTGCCGGAGATCACCTCGCAGCCGGGCTTCGCCGAAGCCTTCCTGCCGCACGGGCGCGCGCCGCACGTAGGCGAGCGTTTCGCCTTCCCCGAGGCGGCGCGCACGCTGCGCCTGATCGCGCAGACCCGAGTGAGGCCTTCTACCGCGGCGAGATCGCCGAGGCGGCCGCCGCGCATGCGCAGGCCCACGGCTGCGCGATGACCGCCGCCGACTTCGCCGCCTACCGCCCGGAGTGGGTCACGCCCATCGAGAAGCGCTACCGCGACCACACCCTGCACGAGATCCCGCCCAACGGTCAGGGCATCGCCGCCTTGATCGCCCTGGGCATCCTCGACCGTTTCGACCTGGCGTCGCTGCCCGTGGACGGCGTGGCCTCGCAGCACCTGCAGATCGAGGCCATGAAGCTCGCCTTTGCCGACGTCTACCGCCATGTGGGCGAGCCGCGTGCGATGACGCTGACGCCGCAGCAGATGCTCGACGACGCCTACCTGGACAGCCGTGCACGTCTGATCGACCCGCGCCGCGCGCAGGACTTCGGCCCCGGCCACCTGCCGCAGGGCGGCACCATCTACCTGACCGCGGCCGACGAGCAGGGAATGATGGTCAGCTTCATCCAGAGCAACTACATGGGCTTCGGCTCCGGCGTCGTCGTTCCGGGTTACGGACTGAGCCTGCAGAACCGCGGCCACGGCTTCACGCTGGACGAAACCCGCGCCAACGTCGTCGGCCCGGGCAAGCGGCCCTTCCACACCATCATCCCGGCCTTCCTGACGCGCGACGGCGCCCCGGTGATGAGCTTCGGCGTGATGGGCGGCGACATGCAACCCCAGGGCCACCTGCAGACGCTGGTGCGCATGCTGGACTACCGCCAGCACCCGCAGGCGGCCTGCGACGCGCCGCGCTGGCGTGTGGCCACGGGCATCGTCAACGCCGAGAACGGCTTCGATCCCGCCACCGCGCAAGGCCTGCGTGACCTGGGGCACCGTGTCGAGCCCTTCGCCGACAGCTATCAGGACTACGGCGCCGGCCAGTTCATCTGGCGCCTCGGCGACCCGGCGGTCGACGGCTACGCCGTGGCGAGCGATCCGCGACGCGACGGGCTGGCCGCCGGCTGGTGAGCGCTGTCGCGCCGATCGACCGCGCCGGCCTGGCGCTGGCCATCGGCGGCGCGGTGGCCTTTTCCGGCAAGGCCATCATCATCAAGTTGGCCTACCGTCACGGCGTTGACGCCGTGACGCTGCTGATGCTGCGAATGGCGATGGCGCTGCCGATGTTCGTCGCGCTGGCGTGGTGGGCCGGGCGGGGCCAGCCGGCGCTCACCGCACGGGACTGGCGGGTGGTGGGAGCGCTGGGGTTCAGTGGCTACTACCTCGCGAGTTTCCTCGATTTCCTGGGCCTGCAGTACATCAGCGCCAGTCTGGAGCGGCTGATCCTCTACCTCAACCCGACGCTGGTGTTGCTTCTGGGGTGGCTGCTGTTCGGGCGTCGCGTGAGCCGAAACCAGTTGCTGGCGCTGTCGATCAGCTACGCCGGGATCCTGGTCGTGTTCGGGCACGAGGTACAGCTCGAAGGGCAGGCCGTGGTGCTCGGCTCGTCGCTGGTCTTTGCCTCTGCGCTCAGCTATGCGCTGTACCTGCTGTACAGCGGTCGCGAGGTCGGCCGGCTCGGCGCCCTGCGGCTGACCGGGCTGGCCTCGACGGTCGCCTGCCTGCTGTGCATCGGTCAGTTCCTGCTGCTGCGGCCCTGGGGCGTCGTCCTCGATCTGGCGCCCGACGTCTGGGTCCTGAGCGCGCTCAATGCCACGCTGTGCACGGTGGCGCCGGTGTTGATGGTGATGATGGCCATCGAGCGTGTCGGCCCGGCCGTGACCTCCCAGGTCGGCATGGTCGGCCCGGTGTCCACGCTGATGCTCGGCGTGCTGCTGCTGGGCGAGCCGCTGACGCCCTGGGTCGTCGCGGGCACGGTGCTGGTGCTGGCCGGTGTCGGGGTGCTGGCGCGCTCGCGCTGAACACGGCAGACAATCAACGACGGTTTTCTTCCTCTACAGACATCGGAGCAGACAGCACATGGATCTCGGAATCGCAGGCAAGTGGGCACTCGTGTGTGCCGCGAGCAAGGGGCTGGGGCGGGGCTGCGCCCAGGCGCTGGTGCGCGAGGGCGTCAATGTCGTGATCACGGCGCGCGGCGAAGAGGCGCTGCAGGCCACCGCGGCGTCGCTGCGGGCGCTGAACCCTGCCGTCGAGGTGCGCACCGTCGCCGGGGACATCACGACGGCTGCGGGCCGTGCCGCGGCATTGGCCGCTTGCCCGCAGGTGGACATCCTGGTCAACAACGCCGGCGGCCCGCCGCCAGGCGATTTCCGCGACTGGGACCGCGAGACCTGGATGCGCGCGCTGGACGCCAACATGCTGACCCCGATCGAATTGATCAAGGCCACTGTCGACGCGATGGCCGAGCGCGGCTTCGGTCGCATCGTGAACATCACCTCCGCCTCGGTCAAGGCGCCGATCGACGTGCTCGGTCTGAGCAACGGCGCGCGTTCCGGCCTCACGGGCTTCATCGCCGGCCTGGCGCGCCAACCCCGGCTGGCGTCGCGCAATGTCACCATCAACGGCCTGCTGCCCGGCCCCTTCGACACCGACCGCCTGCGCGCGACGGTCGTCGGGGTGGCCGCGAAGACCGGCCAGACGGTCGAACAGGTGCTCGACGAGCGCCGCCAGGGCATTCCCACCCGGCGCTACGGCACCGCCGAGGAGTTCGGCGCCATGTGCGCCTTCATCTGCAGCGTGCACACCGGCTACATCACCGGGCAGAACCTGCTGCTGGACGGCGGCGGCTACCCCGGCACCTACTGACGGCGGTCGGCCGCACGCACCCCGGTGCGGGCGGGCCGCACGGCCGCGCCCGTGCCCGAGGTGCTGACGGCGATGCCGCCGACGATCAGCACGAAGGCCACCAGGTGGTAGGCCTGCGGCACCTCGTCCAGGATCCACAGCGACATCAGCGCCGCCGACAGCGGCGTGAGGTTGTAGAAGAACGCCGCCAGGGCGGGCCCGCCCTCGGCGACGCCGAGCCCCCAACTGCGGTAGGCGACCAGCGAGGCGCCGATCGCGGCGAACAGCACTGCCGACAGGGTGCCGACGTTCCACTGGATGGGTGCTGCGCCCGCCCACTGTTCGGCACCGAAGAACAGCGCCGAGGCCGGCAGGCCGAACAGCACCTGCACCATCAGCAGACCCGCCCAGTCCCAATCGGGGCGCTGCGCGCCGCGCATGTGGGCCGGTGGGCGCGCCAGCAGCCAGCTGTAGACCGCCCAGCCGATGGTGGCCAGCAGCATGTACAGGTCACCGGGGACGAAGCGCACGGCCGTCAGCACCTCCCATGATCCGCGGCTGACGACGAAGACCACCCCGATCAGCCCCATCGCAGCGCCGGCGATCTGGCGGCGCGTCGGGTGCTCACGATGGACGACGACGCCGATCAGCATCATCCAGGCCGACAGGCTCGACGCCACCAGCGTGACGTTGACGGGTGTCGAGCTGACCAGCGCCAGGTATTGCAGCGAGTTGTAGGCGCCCACGCCCAGCACGCCGACGGCCAGCAGGTAGGGTCAGCGCTCGGCAATGCGTGACCAGGGATGCAGCGCACGCCAGGCCAGCGGCAGCAGGATCACCGCGACGATCACCCAGCGCAGGAAGTTCAGCGTGAAGGGCGGGATCTGCCCCACCATCAGGCGGCCGACCATGGCGTTGCCCGACCACATCAGCGGTGGGATGGTCAACAACAGGATCAATCGTGGGGTCAGTCGCATCACAAAGGCCTCGGGCAGCCCGGCATGGTGCCATGGCGTGAGGTACGGCGCGCCAACGTCGCAATTGCCGCGCTGCGGCGTGCGGGCTGACCGGGCGCCGCTACGGATGAAGACCCGTGCAAGGGGTGGTTCGAGGGCCGGTACGAGGGCTGGTACGAGGGCCGGTGCAGCCGCTGCTGGCAGGTGCAACGGGAATGCAGGACACTTCGGTCCCTCGGTGCCGGTGGCCGGTGCGTGCCGTCGCCGGCCCGATCCGCCGCGGCGGGTGCGGTACAGGCCGTCCTGCACCGGTGCGGCTCCGATCAACTCCCGTACAAGGACCCCAGACGATGCCTCGTGCCATCCAGATCTCCGCCTTCGGCGGTCCCGAACAGATGCAACTGGTCGACCTGCCCGTGGGTGACCCCGGGCCCGGTCAGGTGCGCATCCGTCACCACGCCTGCGGCCTGAACTTCATCGATGTCTACCAGCGCACCGGTCTGTACCCGAACGCACTGCCGCTGGCGTTGGGCATGGAAGGCTCGGGCGTCATCGAGGCCGTGGGCGAGGGCGTCACGCACCTGAAGGTGGGCGATCGCGCGGCCTACGCCAGCCAGCCGCCGGGCAGCTACTGCGAGGCACGCGTGATGCCGGCGCGCACCGTGTGCCGGCTGCCGGACGCGATCGACTTCGACACCGGCGCGGCGATGATGCTCAAGGGCCTGACGGCGCAGTACCTGCTCAAGCGCGCGCGTCCGGTCGAGGGGCTGGAGCCGGGCGACTTCGTCCTCTTCCACGCCGCCGCCGGCGGGGTCGGCCTGATCGCCTGCCAGTGGGCGCGCGCGCTCGGCCTGCGGCTGATCGGCACCGCCGGCAGCGCCGCCAAGTGTCAGCTCGCGCTGGACCATGGCGCCGAGGTCATGGTCGACTACTCGAAGGAGGACTTCGCCGCCCGCGTGCGCGAGGTCACCGGCGGGCGTGGCGTCAAGGTCGTCTACGACTCGGTCGGCAAGGACACCTGGGAGCGCAGCCTGGACTGCCTGCGGCCCTTCGGCCTGATGGTGTCCTTCGGCAACGCCTCGGGCCCGGTGCCGCCCTTCGCGCCGGCGGTGCTGGCCAACAAGGGCTCGCTGTACGTGACGCGCCAGACGCTGTTCACGCACATGTCCTCGCGCGAGTCGGCGCAGGCCATGGCCGACGACCTGTTCGCCGTCGTCGAGGGCGGGCAGGTCAAGATCCGCATCGACCAGCGCTACCCGCTGGCCGACGTGGCCCAGGCGCACCGCGATCTCGAATCCCGCAAGACCACGGGCTGCAGCATCCTGCTGCCCTGATCGGTCCGTCCCGTGGTTTGTGGCGCCCCTGGGGGGCGCCGGGGCTGAACATGGGTCCGTCCCCGCAGACGGACCTGTGTCGGCCGAGGAGGCCGCGCTCCGCGCAGTCGTGGATCGGGCCGGGCGGCGCCCGACCCTTTGGGGACACCTGTCAGGGCTTCGGGATCCCCAGGTCGGCGGGTGACTTCTTCGTGGCGCCCGCCTCGTGCAGCGTCCAGGTCGTCACCGACTGCCACTTGCGCAGGAAGGCGTCGGCTTCGGCGCCGCCGATGTTCATCACCACGTTGCCGCGGGCATTCATCAACTCGACGAACTTCGGGTTCGATGCGGCCACCTTGAAGGCCTCGGTCAGCCGGGCCTTGGCCGCGTCGGGCACGTCGCGCTTGACGAACACGCCGTAGAACGGCCCCCATGGCAGGAACTTCGCCATGCCGGGCAGGTCGTTGGTGATCGGCGGGATGCCCGCATAGGCCTGTTCGTTGACCACGGCCAGGGCCTTCACGCGGCCGGCGCGGATGTGTTCGGCCGCCGCGCTCAGACCCACCGGCATGAAGTCCACATGCCCGCCCTGCAGCGCTGTCAGGCCCGGGCCCTCGCCATCGAAGGGCACCGAGGTCACGGGCAGCTTGGCCACGGTGCTGATGAAGGAGCCCACCGTGTGCGGCAGTCCCCCCGGGCCCGTGGAGCCCATCTTGATCTTGCCGGGGTTGGCCTGCGCGTCGGCGATCAGTTCCGATACCGACTTCCAGGGCTTGTCCTTGTGCGCCACGATCACGCCCACGCCGCGGCCCAGGATGTTGACCGGGTAGAACTTCGAGTAGTCGAGTTCGCCCAGCGACATCACGCCGTGCAGCTGCGGGTTCTCTGCGCCGATCAGCAGGGTGTAGCCGTCGCTGGCCTGCTGGTTGACGAAGTTGGTCGATATCGCGCCCGCGCCCCCGGAGCGGTTCTGCAGCACGATCTTGCGGCCCAGGGCCTCCTCGGCCAGCGGCGCGACGGCGCGCGCCACGACGTCGGTGGCGCCGCCGGCACCCCACATGATCACGCCGGAGAAATCGCGCGCCGGGAAGGTCTGCGCGAGGGCGGGCAGCGTGGTCAGGGCGCATGCCGCGGTCAAGGCGGCGCCCAGCGCGGCCGCGCACGCGTGGCGTCGGCTGGGATGGTTCTGGTCGTTCATTCCTGGCTCCTCGAGGGTCGGGTGATTCGATGGTCGTGCCGGGTGTCCAGACCCGGCGCCGGGGCCGGAATCTATCCAATGCGGGTGCGATGCGTAAGGCTGGGAAACCCGAGGCCGGCAGGCTTGGGCCTGCATCGGCCACCCCGGGGCAGGCCCAGGGATGCCCCGGTCCGGTCCAGGCAGGGTCGTCAGGCGGGGGGCGCCGGGCGCTCCTGCCCCACCGCGGCGCGGTAGGCGTGCCAGGAGGCATGGCCGATCACCGGTGCCGTCAGCAGCAGGCCGAGGAACCACGGCAGCAGCGACAGCAGCGTGATCACGCCGATCAGCGCGGCCCACCACAGCATCACCCCGGTCTGCGTCAGCACCAGCCGCAGGCTCGTCAGCCCGGCGGTGATCGAGTCGGTCTGCCGGTCCAGGATCATCGGCATCGACACGACGGTGACGGCAAAGATCAGCCCAGCGAACACCGCGCCGACGGCAAACCAGGCGACGATGAAGCCCAGGTTCTCCGGGTCGAGCAGCGCCAGCAGCGAGCCCTTGAAGTCCGGCATGCCGTCGAAGCTGACCGCGAAGATCACCAGCGTCGCGCGCCCCCACAGCATCTCCAGCACCAGCAGCACGAAGCCGAAGATGCCCAGTTGCGCCGTGCGCGTGTCCCAGGCCATCAGGCTGTCGCCGAAATCCGGCCGCTCATCCGCCTCCAGCCGCTGACTGACGCGGTACAGCCCCAGGCACAGGAAGGGCCCCATCAGCAGGAAGCCGGCGCTCAGGGCCAGCGTGTAGGCCGGCGCGCGCTCGTAGACCTTCAGCAGCGCCCAGCCCATCACCATGAAGACCGCGCCGTAGAACAGCCCTATGCCGGGTGCACGGCGGAAGTCGCGCAGGCCGAGCACGAGCCAGCGCAGCGGGTCGCTCCAGCGCAGGGGGTTCAACTCGACGGCCATTGAAATCGATTGTGGACTTGGCGCCAGTGCCGATGCCATCATGGGCAACCCGAGGTGGGTTGACGTGGATCAAGCGTTGGTGGGCTGCTTCGCGAACGCCGGGCGCAGTCCCGGGGCTGAGAGGCTCTCAGATCACCCGCGCCTCGACGCTCGCCGCCGCTGCATTCAGCCGGGACGGGTGCAAGGGCGCGAGGTCGGGTGCGGCGCAGGGTGCCTGCGCCACCATCGCTGCGAGTGCGCACCCGACGGCCGGCGCCTGTTGCATGCCGTGGCCCGAGAAGCCGCAGGCCGTGTAGGCGTTGCGCCAGCCGGGCAGCGGCCCTGCCAGGCCGTTGTGGTCGTGCAGGTTCATCTCGTAGTAGCCAGCCCAGGCCGAGCGCACCCGCAGCGCCTCGAAGGCCGGCACGCGCCGCGCCAGCGCCGGCCAGATCACCTCATCGAACAGGGCGTGATCGATGGCCTCGAGCGGTGGCTCGTCGGGGTCGCCGGGCCCGCCGGCCTCGACCGTCCGGGGCGGCGCGCCGGCGATCCAGCCCCGCCCCTCGGGCCGGCACCACACGCCCGACGGGTCGATGAGCAGCGGCGCGTCGGCATACCGCACCGGTGCGTCCAGCACGAACACGTCGCGCTTGCGCGCGGCCACCGGCAGTCGCACATCCAGCCGCGAAGCCAGCGGCGCGCTCCAGGCCCCCGCGGCCAGCACGAAGGCTTCGGCCTCATGGCGCCGGCCGTCGGCGGTGACCACCGCCTGCACCCGCGCGCCCTCGGTGACGAAGCCCGCAGCCTCGGCAGGCACGAAGCAGGCGCCGCAGGCGATGGCCTTGCGCCGGAAGGCCTGCATCAGTGCCGGGCCGTCGAACCAGCCCTCGCCGCGCAGCCCGAGCGAGGCGAGCACCACGCCCTCGGTCGACAGCCAGGGGAAGCGCGCCTGCAGCGCCGGCGGCTCGAGCAGGGCGACCTCGACACCCATGGCGCGCTGCAGCGCGTGGTCACGGCGCATCGCCTGCGCGGCGGCTTCGTCCCCGGCCAGATAGAGGTAGCCCGACTCGGTCAGCCCGATGGCCGGTGCCTGGCCGTCGACGGCGAGTTCGCGGTCGATGCGGCGCAGGAAGTCCATGCTCCAGGCCGACAGCGCGATGTTGACCGGTGTGCTGAACTGCTGCCGGATCGAACTGGCCGACAGCGCGCTGGAGGCGCGCCGGTAGGTCGGGTCGCGCTCCAGCACGGTGACCTGGGCGGCGTGGTCCCGGGCCAGGAAACAGGCGGTGGCCGCGCCCATCACGCCGCCGCCGATGATCACTACACTGCCTTGCATGGTGCAAGTCTATTCAGCCGCCGCGGTGCATGCCGCGCTGTCCTGGCAGGCGCTGTCGCAGGCGCTCGAATCGGCCTTCGTCAACGGGGCGCAGGTGCCGGTGCGTCACGTCCATCCGCTGTCCGAGCGCGACGTGATGCTGCTGATGCCCGCCTGGGACGAGCGCCTGATCGTCACCAAGCTCGTGACCGCGATCCCCGGGGCGCCGTCGACGGTGTGTGCCACCGTGCTCGCTGTCGACCGCGCCACCGGAGAGCCCCTGGCCGTGCTCGACGGCGAGGCCGTGACGCTGCGCCGCACCGCCGCGGCCTCGGCCCTGGCCGCCACGCGGCTGGCGCGGGCCGATGCGAGCGAGTTGCTGGTGGTCGGCAGCGGACGCCTGGCCGGCTGGGTGGCCCGGGCGCATGCGGCCTTGCAGCCGGGACTGCGGCGCGTGCGTGTGTGGGGCCGGCGCGCGCAGCCGACGGCAGCGCTGGCGCAGGCCCTGGCCGATGAAGGCCTGCCGGCCGAGCCAGTCGCCCCCGGCGGGCTGGAAGCGGCCGTGCGTGCGGCCCATATCGTGAGTTGTGTCACGACGTCGGCCGACCCGGTCGTCCTGGGCGATTGGCTGTCGCCTGGCACCCATCTCGACCTGGTCGGCGGCTTTCGGCCCGACATGCGCGAGGTCGACGATGCCGCGGTGAGGCACGCGCGCATCGTCGTCGACACCCGTGGCGGCGCGCTGGCCGAGGCCGGCGATCTGGTGCAGCCGCTGCGCGAAGGGGTCATCACCCCACAGGCCATCGTCGGCGACCTGGCAGAACTGCTGCGCGGGCAGTGCGCGGGCCGGCTCGACAGTCACGGGATCACGCTGTTCAAGTCGGTCGGCACGGCGTTGGAAGACCTGGCCGCCACGCGCCTGGTCCTGCGCGATCTGCTGGACGGGCGGGGGGGCAACCAGCCCTGATCCCGGGGCGGGGCGCCGGCGCTCGACCGGGCTCCGGCCGGCCATCGCACTCGCGCAGAATCGGCGTTTTTCGACGATGGAGACGACACCATGGAAGGATGGCGCTGCGAGACCCTGACCGGCGCGGCAGACCTGCGCTGGGGCCCCTTGCCGCGCACCGAGCCGGGCCCGGGCGAGGTGCGGGTGAAGGTGGCGGCCGCCAGCCTGAACTTCCCCGACCTGCTGGTGGTCGAGGGCAAGTACCAGTTCAAGCCTGAACTGCCCTTCGTCCCGGGCTCGGAGTTCGCCGGCACGGTGGACGCGCTCGGCCCGGGCGTGCAGGGCCTGAAGCTCGGCGACCGCGTGGCCTGCAGCGGCTTTGGCGGCTTCGGCACCCACGCCCTGGCCGACGCCGCACGCGCGCTGCCGCTGCCCGACGGTGTGGACCTGCGCGACGCGGCGGCCTTCCTCTTCACCTACGGCACGTCGATGCACGCCCTGCTGGACCGCGGCGCGCTGAAGGCCGGTGAGACCGTGCTGGTGCTGGGCGCGGCCGGCGGCGTGGGCTCGGCGGCGGTGCAGATCGCCAAGGCCGCCGGCGCCCGCGTCATTGCCGCGGCCTCGACCGCCGCCAAGTGCGACTTCTGCCGGCGGCTGGGCGCAGACGCCACCATCGACACCAGCGGCGACGATGTCCGGCAGGCGATCAAGACCCTGACCGGCGGTCGCGGCCCGGACGTGGTCTACGACCCGGTGGGCGGCGCGCTGGCCGAGCCGGTGTTCCGCTCCATCGCCTGGCGCGGCCGCTACCTGGTCGTCGGCTTCGCCGGCGGCGGCATCCCGGCGCTGCCGTGGAACCTGGCGCTGCTCAAAGGCGCCAGCGTGGTCGGCGTGTTCTGGGGTGACTTCGTCAAGCGCGAGCCGATGGCTTTCGCCGCCGACCTCAAGCGCCTGTTCGAGGGCTACCTGCGCGGCGACCTGCGCCCGGCCATCGACACCGTGCTGCCGATGTCCGCCCTGCACCAAGCCTTCGAGCGCATGGGCTCGCGGCAGGTGATGGGCAAGGTGGTGATGGTCAATGACGGGTGAGGGCTGACCCTTGGCGCCGACCTGGCCGTTGCCAGAGCCGTGTCAGGCGGTCTCGGGCGTCAGCACGATGCTCCTGACGAACAGGGTGTCATGGCTCAGGTCGATTTCCCCCGGCCATTCGACCGAGCCCGCCACCACCTGCGCCTTCCGGAAGAGCTTCTCGTCCTGCAATTCGCGGAAGACGCCCTTGTCCAGATAGGGGTTCATGTCGAAGACACGCACCTCACCGTTGTCGAACGCCAACCGCAAGCGGTAACCCGGCAGGGCTTCGACGGACTGCACCATGGGATTCATGTCGGGAAACTCCTCGGGGTCGACATCCTGGTCAGATCATCGCAGAGGGGCGATCCGGCCCGGACGGAAGCCTTGCGACGCCATCCTCCACGCCGCGGTCAACTCGTCCCGGTGGAGTTCGATCCAGGCCTGGATCAGACGGGTCTGTGCTCTCGGCAGGTCACCCGCCAGCAATTCTGCCGTTTCGATCGCGAACTGTGCTTGCGCGCCCTGGTACTGCACATGGATGTGCGGCATGTGGTGCTGATCGGTGTCGAAGAAGTACATCCGAACCAGGATGCCGTAGAAGGCGCTGATCAGCGGCATGAGTTGTCCTTCCGGTTCTTCGAAGGGGAAATCGCTAGCGCCCCGCGCGCCGCACCCTCAGGATCTCGTCCAGGATCACACAGGCCGCGCCGAGCGTGATCGCGCTGTCGGCGATGTTGAAGCTCGGGAAGTAGCCGCCCGGGAACAGCGGCTCCAGGATCGCGAAGCGGAATTGCAGGAAGTCCACGACGTGGCCGTGCAGCAGGCGGTCGATGACGTTGCCCAGCGCGCCGCCCATGATCATCGTCACCGCGAAGCAGAACAGCTTCTGCGTCGGGTGGCTGCGGATCATCCAGACGATGAAGGCCGAGGCCGCCAGGCCCAGGCCGACGAAGAACCAGCGCTGCCAGCCCGAGGCGCCGGCCAGGAAGGAAAAGGCCGCGCCGGTGTTGTGCACGCGCACGAGGTTGAAGAAGTCGGTCACGCGCTGGCTGTCGCCGAGCGTGAAGCTGGCGATGACCAGCGTCTTGGTCAGCTGGTCCAGCACGATCACCAAGGCCGCCAGGCCGAGCCACAGCCCGAGGCCCGGCCCGCCGCCCGCACCGCGCGTGCCCTTGCCGAGCACCGCCGCGCTGCCGCCGGACTTGCCGCCCTTGCCCGCGCCCGCCATCAGGCCACCGCGCGCGCCTCGCCGGCGCCGTAGAGGTTGCGGGTGCAGCGGCCGCAGATCGTCGGGTGCGCCGGGTCGTGGCCGACGTCGTCGCGCCAGTGCCAGCAACGCTCGCATTTGCGCGCGGTCGAGGGTTGCACCTCGATGCGCAGCGCCTCACCGTCGGCTGCGGTGCGGACCTGCGCCACCGAGGTGATGAAGACGAATTTCAGATCCTCGCCCAGGCTGTCCAGCAGCGCGCGGTCGGCTACGTCCGCATGCACTGTGATGTTGGCCTGCAACGAAGAGCCCACGCCGCCTGCGGTGCGCACGGCCTCGATCTCCTTGTTGACCGCATCGCGGATCTCGCGGATGCGCGCCCAGCGCGCCAGCAGTGCCTCCTCGGTGGGCGAAGGGCCGGCCACGCGGGCGGTGAGCCCTTGCGCGGCCTGGCCGCCGAAGTCCCAGAAGGTCTCGGTGAAGATCGTCCCGCTGGCGCTTCCGGGTGAGAACACGGCCCAGGCCTCCTCGGCGGTGAAGCTCAGGAAGGGCGCCATCCAGCGCAGCATCGCCTGCGTCAGGTGCCACAGCGCGGTCTGCGCGCTGCGCCGGGCGGTGGAGCCGGCGGCGGTGGTGTACAGGCGGTCCTTCAGCACGTCGAGGTAGAAGGCGCCCAGGTCCTCCGAGCAGAAGACCTGCAGCTTCGCCACCACCGGGTGGAACTCGTAGACGTCGAAGTGGGCGCGGACCTCGTCCTGCACCTGCGCCGCGCGCGCCAGCGCCCAGCGGTCGATCTCGAGCATGGCGTCGAACGGCACGGCGTGCTGCGCGGGGTCGAAGTCGGCGGTGTTGGCCAGCAGGAAGCGCAGCGTGTTGCGGATGCGGCGGTAGGCGTCGACCACGCGCGCGAGGATCTTGTCGTCGATGTTGAGGTCGCCCGAGTAATCGGTGGACGCGCACCACAGGCGCACGATCTCGGCGCCGAGCTTGTCGCTCACGCTCTGCGGCTCGACCACGTTGCCCAGCGACTTGCTCATCTTGCGGCCCTGGCCGTCGGTGGCAAAGCCGTGCGTGAGCAATCCGCGGTAGGGCGCGCGGCCCTCCAGCGCGCAGGCGATCAGCAGCGAGGAGTGGAACCAGCCCCGGTGCTGGTCGTGGCCTTCCAGGTACAGGTCGGCCTCGGGGCCGTCGACATGGTGGCCGGCATCTGCGCCCGCAGGCGCGTCGTCGCCCGCATGCGAGCCCTTGAGCACGTGCGAGAAGGTCGAGCCCGAGTCGAACCAGACGTCCAGGATGTCGTGGCTCTTGCGCCAGTGCTCGGCGTCGGCCCCCAGCCAGTCGGGGTC
>Ga0172376_10002278_pt1 | contig 23601 bp, 21 predicted proteins | sample Lak35m_FD_121114 | JGI IMG/M metagenome (GOLD analysis project Ga0172376, IMG submission 121114) | Freshwater microbial communities from Kabuno Bay, South-Kivu, Congo - kab_092012_35m | ecosystem: Environmental > Aquatic > Freshwater > Lake | place: Democratic Republic of the Congo: South-Kivu... | reverse complement strand
TTCAAACCTCTTTTTGAGTGGTCTGTTCGGGGTGCTGCAGGAGGTAGAGCTTGTAGTAGAGGCCCCGTTTTGCCAGAAGTTCCTGATGGTTGCCGGTTTCCCGGATCACGCCCTTGTGCAGAACGATGATCCTGTCAGCTTTCTGCACGGTTGAGAGCCGGTGGGCTATAATAATCGAGGTACGCTCACTCATGAGTTTCGCCGTTGCCGCGTCAATCAGTGTCTCTGTTTCCGTATCAACGGAGCTGGTTGCTTCATCAAGTACCAGAATTTCCGGATTGTAGAGCAGTGCCCGCACGAATGCGATCAACTGTTTCTGGCCGGAGGAGAGGCCGGTGCCGTTTTCAAGCACCCTGTACTGGTAGCCGCCGGGGAGCTGCTCGATAAACCGGTCTGCTCCAACCACTCTTGCGGCTTCCCGCAGGGCTTCGTCGGAGACATCGGGATTGCCGAAGGCGAGGTTTTCGCGAATGGTGCCGGAAAAGAGAAAGACATCCTGCATGACAACTCCGACAAGTTTTCGCAGTGAACTGGCCTCGATTTTCCGGATCGGGATGTCGTCAATGGTGATGGAGCCCTTGCTGAAAGGGTAGAGTTTGGAGAGAATATTGATGATTGAGGTTTTCCCGCTCCCGGTTGCCCCGACAATGGCAACTTTTTCGCCATGCCGGATATCGAAGGAGATATTCTTGAGTATCCAGTTATCGCCGTCGTAGGCGAACCAGACATTGCTGAAACTTATTTTCTCCCTGAAGGTTGAGACGGGCTGCACTTCTGCAGGGTTTTCAATCCCCTCCTTTTCATCAAGCAGTCTGAAGATCCGGTCTGATCCGGCAATTGCCGTCTGAATAACGTTGAACCGGTCGGAAAGGTGCTGAAGAGGGCGGAAAAAGAGCCATATATACTGCACAAACGAAATAACCACTCCAATGGTGAGGTCAGCCTTGAGCAGGCGCACGCCGCTGTACCATATCACCAGACCCGCCGCCGCAGCACTCAGCACTTCAATAAGCGGATAGTAGATGGAGAAATAAAAAACCGTGCGGATGTTAGCATCCCGGTGATCGCGGTTAATGGCGGCATAGTTCTCATATTCCTGCTCCTGGCGATTGAAGAGCTGTACGATGCTCATGCCGGTAATATGTTCCTGAAAGAAGGTGTTCAGGCGCGCAAGATGGGTTCTGACATCCTGAAACGCAACCCGTACCCTGTTTTTGAACAGGATGGTTGCATAGAGCATGAGGGGGAGAACGGCGAGTACAATAAGAGTCAACTGCCAATCTATCCACACCATCAGGACAACGATAAAAAACAGCTGCAGGATATCACCGAGAATCGTGATAATGCCGCTTGAGAGCATCTCGTTGAGCGATTCAACATCACTTGTTGTTCTTGTGATCAGTCGTCCTATGGGATTGCGGTCATAAAACCGTGCCGGCAGTTTTTGCAGATGGGTGAAAATATCCATCCGGAGGTTGAATACGGCCTTCTGGCCGATAATCTGGGTTAACCATGTGGTGATATACTGCTTGATGCCGTCAAGCAGTATGGCTCCTGCAAGCAGGATGCTGATAAAGGCGAGTCCCCTGAGATCGCCACGGGCGATATGGTCGTCAATGGCGATTTTTGTCAGATAGGGTCGAAGCGGACCAAGAAAAGAGCCTGCAATGGTAATTGCAACAGAGGCAGCCACAAGGGTTTTAAATGGCTTGATATAGGCGAAGAGACGGGAGACAATATAGCTGTCCACCGAGCCTTTTTTCTCTATGCCAAGTGTTTCGTCCTGTTGTGTCCGGAAGCTTTTGTTCTGCTCTTTACTCATTATTTTTCATCCAAATACCTGCCGTTTGCAGCCATTTCAGAGGTCATTCATGGCCCTGCGTTCGTTTCTCTATATCCCTTTTCAGTGTATCAGCCAGCGCTTCAGCCTCCTCTTTTGACGGCGCTTCGGAATAGATGCGGATAATTGGTTCTGTGTTCGACGGACGTAGATGCACCCAGCTGCTGGAAAAATCAAGTTTCAACCCGTCAAGAGCGCTTGATTCAGCTTCAGGGTATTGCAGGGCAATATCGGTCAGAATATTCTCGAGCGATGAACGGTCAGTTTTTCCGAGCGTAGTTTTCTGCTTTGACATCACATAGTCGGGAAACTCTTTTCTGAAAGCTGAAAGAGAGCCGTTAGGGTTTGTTGTGCGCCAGTGGGTGAAGGCTTGTACAAAGAGCGCTATGCCGACTAGAGCATCCCGGCCGTAGTGCAGTTCGGGAAGAATTATTCCTCCGTTACCTTCGCCGCCGATAACGACCGATTTTTCTTTCATCACTTCGATCACGTTGGCTTCTCCGACTTTTGCGCTATAGCATTCGACGCCGTACCTTCCGGCAATATCTCTCAGTGCACGGCTGCTGGAGAGGTTGTTTGCCACAGCGCCGCTGTGCTTTTTAAGATAAAAGTCTGCGCAGGCTACAAGGGTATACTCTTCGCCGAAGAGGGTCCCGTCTTCACAGATGAGTGCGAGTCGGTCGACATCCGGATCAACAACAATGGCAAAATCGCATCCGCTCTCTTTGAGTCCGGCGATGGTTGCCGAAAGATTCTCCTCAATCGGTTCAGGATTGCGGGGGAAGAGGCCGCTGCCGCCGCAGGCAACCGGAACGATATGCTCCATGCCGAGCTTTCTGCACAGCTTCGGCACTACGGCATAACCGGCACCTTCAACACAGTCCACAATTACCCGGAACTGCTCTTTTGCTATTGCTGCTGTATCAACAAAAGAAAGTTGCAGAATCTTTTCGATGTGCAGGTCGTCATAGCGGTCATCATGGGTGATGGCGCCGATATGATCCCATCCGGCCGGGCAGAACTGCTCTCTGTCTGCTATTGCAAGCAGCTCGTCAACCTCCGTGGCAGTCAGAAACTCGCCAAGGTGGTTGAGCATTTTCAATGCATTCCAGGCAACAGGATTATGGGATGCGGTAATGATCAGCCCTCCGTCGGCACATTCGGAGGTGACGGCAATCTCTACCGTTGGTGTTGTTGCGATATCAAGGTCGATAACGTCACAGCCGCAAAGCACCAGAACATTGCTGACAAGATCACCGATAGCCTTGCCTGTAGGCCGGGTATCCCTGCCGATGACTATCCTCGGACGTTTTGTCCGGTCATCCTTACGGCGAAGAATCCATGAGGCAAAGGCCATGGCAAAAGCGGTAAGATTTTTTGGGGTAAGGCTTTCACCGACTATACCGCGTATGCCGGAAACGCTGATCATCAGGCTCATAAGAATCAATGAATGAATTGAAAAAGATCTGGCGCAATATAAGGAAAAAGGGCCGAGTTCTGAATGCCGTTCCTTGCCGGAATGGAGCAGGCATGCACCGGGGTCGGCTTGTACTGAAACCCGAAGAGCGTGGCGGGGCTTTTTCAGGATTTCTTGATACTCTTTTGATTATTTGCTCCTTTCTTCTATATTATATGCCCTTTGTTATTGAAGCAAGGAGGCTTTTGAAAAATTTTATATCCTAACAGCAACCGTATATGCCTTTACACAAATCGGCTGAAAAAAGACTGCGGCAGTCAGAAAGAAGAAATGCCAGGAACAGAGCAAGGAAAAAAGAGCTTAAAGTTCTTGTCAAAAATATGCAGAAACTGATTGATACCCGTGCAGACAAGGCGGAAGTTGAAGTCGCCTATCGTTCGGCTGTTCAGAAACTCGATCGTCTTGGCGTCAAGAACTATATCCATGCCAATAAAGCATCCAGAAAGAAGTCTCAGCTGACTCGTCTTTTGAACAGTTACGGCAAGGCCGAGTAAGCGTTGAATGCCAGCTTTGCAGTTCAATACTGATCTTCATTCTCTGACATCCGGCCTGAAAAATCCGTAACAGACGCGCTGTTAGCGGCTTTCAGTCCGGGTTTCCATTCCTTCTCTCATGTTTGCATATTTTCGTGGCAGGCTTGTCTCACTCCTGCCGGAAGAGGCGGTTGTAGAGGTTTCCGGTATTGCCTACCGGTTTCTTATCTCCGCGAGCACCAGCCGACAACTGCCAGAAACGGGCAATGAAATATTGCTTTATTCCCATCTCTCGGTCAGAGAGGATGCTCATCAGCTTTATGGTTTTATTACAGAAGCTGAGCGGCAGTTGTTCCGCCTGCTTATACTGACTTCCGGTGTGGGGCCAAAGCTTGCTCTTGCGGTTCTTTCCGGCCTGCAGGTTGCGGAAGTTTATGACGCAATTCTCGCGAACACTCCTGAACGGCTTTACGGGATCACCGGTGTGGGCAAAAAGACCGCCGCACGCATAATTCTTGAACTGCGGGATAAAATCCTGAAGCTTTCTCCTGCCGGCACTATTGCGGCACCGGCAGCACAGCTATCCTCCCGGATGAGGGATGATGCAATCAATGCCCTTGTGACTCTCGGTTTCTCCAGAGTTACGGTACAGAAAGCTGTGGACTCCATTCTTGAAAAACATTCCACTCTCAGTGTTGAGGAGGTAATCAAATCAGCTCTTGTTTCAATTCATAACAGTTAGCAGATAACGGTGACCTATCAGGACGCGCTTGATTTTCTCTACCCGCTTCACCGGTTCGGCATAAAGCCGGGTCTTGACGTTGTGCGTACCTTGCTTGATCACCTTGGTTCTCCCGAAAGAGGTCTCGGTCTGGTGATTCATATTGCCGGTACGAATGGAAAAGGGACCGTTGCCGCCGCTCTTGCATCAATATTCCAGGCTTCCGGCAAAAAAACCGCACTCTACACCTCTCCTCATCTTGTTGATTTCAGTGAAAGAATGCGCATCAACGGAGAACCGATTCCCGGAGAGCGGGTGGCCTGTTACTGTTCACAGCTCAAACAGAGAGCGGCCGGTACTCATTACACCTTTTTTGAAGCAACAACAGCGATAGCCTTCGCCTGGTTTGCTGATGAAAAGGTTGATGTTTCCATTATCGAGACAGGCATGGGCGGGAGGCTCGATGCTACCAATATTCTGGATCCAGACTATGCCGTTATTACAAGCATCGGGCTGGATCATACCGATTGGCTTGGAGAGACCCGTGCACTGATTTCGGAGGAAAAAGCGGCCATAATAAAAAAAGGGTGCAGGGTTTTTACTGCGGTTTCCGATCCGGAAGCTTTTCAGCCGATATCCTGGGTGGCTGGATTGCATGAAGTATTGCTCTTTGTTGCAGGTCAGGATGCGGTCTGGAGTGTTCTCTCTGCCGAAGCAGGAGCGCTTCAGCTTGACCTCCGCACGGCTTCAGGGTATTATCCGGCTCTTAAAGCGCCCCTGAGCGGATCGTTTCATGCCTCCAATGTTGCACTTGCAGTGATGGTTGCCGAGGATGCAGGTGTTGCACCGGCATATATCTATGCAGGTCTTGAGCAGCTTTTACGGACCGGTTACCGGGCAAGACTGGAGAAGATAGGAGAGCATCCCGCAGTGCTCCTTGATGTCTCGCACAATTCCGATGGCATGTGCCAGACGGTCAATGCCATCGCTGATTTCCGGAGTGCATACCGGGCTGTACACGTTATTCTTGGTCTGGCTTCGGACAAGGATGCCGTTTCGGTTATCAGGGAGCTTGCCCGTCTTGACTGCGATTTATATCCGGTCAATATTCCCTCGGAACGCAGCGTTCCAGCTGAACAGCTTGCCCGGCTATGCATTGATGAGGGCAATGAGGCAACGGTGTTTAAAACAGGAAGTGAGGCGCTCGGGTATCTGAGGGAGTATTCGAAATCCGATGACCTGATTCTTGTGACCGGATCATTTTATCTTGCCGGAGAGATCATTGCTTCAGGTTACTGAAGCGTGCTGCGGTTTGAATGAGAGTTTTTTTACGGAAAAAGTTTTATATTTTAGTCAAGCCACATAAATGCTTCATTTACCCAAGAGAGACATCCGTTTCATAATTCCTTGTTGTGATTATCCCTTTTTCAATTATAGAAACTCTTCCCCTGTCATCTTCTTTTTCCCTGCTTTCATGTTGCATGAAAACGCGTTAAAGCTAACTCCCGTCGAAGATGCTGGTTTTGACCATGATTGTGGATATGCCGTCCGGATATGACGGGCTATCCTCATCTTTTCCTGTTTATTTTTTTTGAATAACAAGCGTTGAATCCCATTACAATGTCGAACAATCCGGTTTTTAAAGGTCTGGACATCAATATGCTCCAGAAAAAGAAAGTTTTTGAACTGCATGCTTTAGCCAAAGAAATTGGTGTTATGGCGGCAGGGTTGCGGAAGGAGGAGCTGATTTTCAAGATTATCGAAGCCCAGTCTCAGAAAAACAGCGATTCTGAAAGTGGCAATGTCATGGTCAATACCGGTGTTCTTCAGGTTATCCCGGAAGGGTACGGTTTTTTACGCTCAGCCAACTACAACTACCTCTCCTCTCCTGATGATATATATGTCTCTCCTTCGCAAATCAAGCGCTTCAACATGCGTACCGGTGATACGGTATCCGGCCAGGTCCGGGCACCGAAAGAGGGTGAGCGTTTCTTTGCACTGTTGAAGATCAACACCATTGATGGCAATGATCCCGAAATCACAAGAGAGCGTCCCTATTTTGAAAATCTCACCCCTCTTTTTCCCCGCGAACGGCTCAAGCTCGAAACCAGGCAGTCGGAATACTGCGGGCGCATTATGGATATTTTCACTCCAATCGGCAAGGGGCAGAGAGGTTTGATTGTTGCGCAGCCGAAAACCGGCAAGACCATGCTCCTGCAGATGATTGCCAATGCGATTATCAAAAATCATCCCGAGGTCTACCTTATTGTGCTGCTCATTGATGAACGTCCTGAAGAGGTAACCGATATGGCACGCAGTGTGCCTGCCGAGGTCGTCAGTTCAACGTTTGACGAGGATCCTGAACGCCACGTCCTTGTAGCTGATATGGTGCTGGAGAAGGCCAAGCGGCTTGTAGAGGTTGGCCGGGATGTTGTGGTACTGCTCGACTCTATTACCAGGCTGGCACGGGCTCATAATACCATCATTCCACACTCCGGAAAAATTCTCTCCGGTGGTATTGATGCCAATGCGCTGACCAAACCCAAGCGCTTTTTCGGTGCAGCCCGTAATATTGAGGAGGGGGGCAGTCTTACTATTATAGCCACAGCACTTGTTGATACCGGTTCGCGTATGGATGATGTTATCTTTGAAGAGTTCAAGGGTACCGGTAATATGGAGCTGCTGCTTGATCGCCGCCTTTCCGAACGGCGGATTTTTCCTTCCATTGATATTCTCCGTTCCGGCACCCGAAAGGAGGAGCTGCTCTTTTCACAGGAAGAGCTTTCCAGAACATGGCTTCTCAGAAAATATCTTGCCGACAAGAATCCGATCGAATGTATGGAGTTCATGCGAGAGAAAATGGCCGATACAAAGGACAACAAGGACTTTTTCAAATACATGAATGCATGATTGTGCTCTCAAGCCGGACGGGATCGTTTGCAACACCATTATTTAAAATGAAATACTGTTTAAGGATGAATTTGTATTTGCGCTTTTGGGAAAACTTCCTATATTATCTGCCTTTAAAACAAGTGGAAAGACATTTACTACATGCCCTGCGGAAAAAAAAGAAAACGTCATAAAATGGCGGTACACAAGCGCAAAAAGATGCGTCGCAAGAACCGGCACAAGAAGCGCTTGAGATACCAGAACAAATAAGTTCCGGTACGTCTGTACTTTTGTTATTGGTTGAGAATATAGCTCAGTCGGTAGAGCATCTGCCTTTTAAGCAGAGGGTCGAAGGTTCGAGTCCTTCTATTCTCACTGATGTGTATTGTTATTTCTGAATTTTGACAAGCCCGAGTGGTGAAACTGGTAGACACACTATCTTGAGGGGGTAGCGCCGAAAGGTGTAGGAGTTCGAATCTCCTCTCGGGCACTTGTTCATCATTAAAGCCGCGTTTTCGCGGCTTTTTTTTTGCATTTTTTTCTTCTCCTTCGCTCTTATTTTGTCTATACAGAAGCATCTCAAGGGAGATCGTTCTGTTCTAACAGTCAGGAATCAAGGGAACCCATCATGAATATTGCTGTATGTCTCTGTCAGGTGCCTGATAGTGCGTCGGTTATCGGTTTTGCTGACGGAGCATTAGACCGTTCGAGAATCAACGAGGTTATCAATCCATACGACGAGTATGCCCTTGAGGAAGCGGTGAGCCTTAAAGAGCGTATTGCGGGGAGTTTGGTAACCGTCTTCACTGTTGCTCCTTTGTCGGCAAAAGATATGCTGCGCAAAGCGCTTGCACTGGGAGCCGACCGGGCAGTTCTCGTGAGTGCAACTGAACCCTCTGATCCCTATCTGAGAGCCCTGCAGTTGAAGAGTGCGCTGATGGAATTTTATGAAGGGATTATTCCCGACCTTGTTTTTTGCGGGAAAAGCTCTACCGACTTTCAGAGTGCACAGGTTCCTTCAATGCTTGGAGCATTGCTGGGTATAGCATCCGTAAGCGGCGTAACTTCGCTGAATCTTTCGGGTGAGCATCTGCATCTTGAGCGGGAGATTGAGGGGGGGGTTGAGCAGATTGAGCTTCACTATCCTGTCGTGATCAGTGCGGAAAAAGGGTTGAATCAGCCCCGGAAAACAACGGTCAAAGCCGTCATGGAGGCCAGGAAAAAGCCGATAGATCTTTTAACTGTATCGGTCGACGTGGCTCCTCTGGTTCTCATGAGTGACCTTAAAGCGCTTGAACGGAAAAAAGTATGCCGATTTGCAGAGGATGAAAAGGATCTGGTACTGCTCCTTTCCAATGAGTTCCCTCTTTTTTCGGGCGATTAATAAACCGTTACCATGACAAAATTTCTGGTATTTCTGGAGCAAAGGGAGGGGGTTCTGAAAAAATCCTCTATTGCTGCATGGAACAGGGTTCAGGAGTTCGCGGCTTTATCTGCGGGCGCAATAGTGACCGGACTTCTTGTCGGCCCGTTGGACAGGCAGCCGATTGGCGATCTCCTTGCCGGAGACGGGGTCGTTTATCATGCAAATGCAGAGCTGCTCCGCCCGTACCAGCAGGAATCCTATACCCGCATTGTTGCCTCGATGATCACGCAGGAGAGTATTTCCGCACTCTTTTTTGCTGATTCATCTCTAAGCAGGGATCTGGCTCCTCGACTTTCAGTCTTGCTTAAGGCTTCACTGCTCTCGGGAGATCTTCTTTTCAACCGGCAGGGGTATCCTGACGGTTCTTTTCGTCCGGTTTATTCGGGTTTGGCCACGGCTTCGTTCTCACCGCAACGAAATATCAGCATCTATACTCTTTCGCCTTCGCGGGGAATGGTCACCCGCTCTTCTGCCGACGGCACCGTTCAGGTGATGCCGACAGCGCAGCATCACCACAGCAGCGATAACCTTCTTGCTGAACTTCGCAGGATTGTTCTTCGCCAGAACAGCCTTGATATTGCCGAAGCCGGTATCATTGTTGCCGGAGGCAGAGGAATGGGGAGCAGCGCGGGCTTTGCCCTGCTTGAAGAGCTTGCAGCTCTTCTTGGCGGAGCAGTCGGCGCGAGCCGATTTGCTGTTGATGAAGGGTGGCGAGCTCATGCTGAGCAGATAGGTCAGACAGGCAAAACGGTTGCGCCGCAACTCTATTTTGCCTGTGGAGTCTCCGGTGCTCCCCAGCATCTTGCAGGGATCGCTTCAGCAGGAATTGTTGTGGCAATAAACAGTGATCCGGATGCATCAATTTTTCAGGTTGCAGATTATGGTATTGTGGGTGATGTGCATCTTGTGCTGCCAAAACTGATCGAAGCGCTAAAGGAATTTTTGAAGAAGAAATGATTAACAGTACCTTATGGTTAATAAATATCCGGATAGGCTTTTCATTTTCGGGTATAACGTAAAATATTTTTTGTAAGCCGATGCGTAAACTTCAGGTAGATATTCTCGGACTTTCTACCAGTCCACATACCAATGGAGCATATGCCCTTATTCTTTATGAGTTGGAGGGAAAGCGCAAGCTTCCAATTATTATTGGCGGGTTTGAAGCACAGGCCATTGCACTGAAACTTGAAAACATAAAACCCCCGCGTCCCTTTACTCACGATCTTTTCAAAAATATAGCCGATGCATTTCATCTGCATGTCAATGAAATCATTATTGATGAGCTGCATAATGAAACCTTCTATGCCAAGGTTGTCTGTGAGGTAAATGGTGAAGTGCATGAAATCGACGCCCGCCCGAGTGATGCCATTGCTATTGCGGTGAGGTTCAATGCACCCCTTTTTGTTACTGAAGAGATTATGAATGAGGCCGGTATAAGAGAGGAGCAGAAGGAGGAGGGAGAAGAGGAGATCCCGGCTGAAGCCGAAGAGGAGATGCCGCTGGTATCGTCAAGTCTGGATACACGGCTTGATGAACTTCAGAATGCGCTTAATGAAGCGATCAGCAATGAGAACTATGAAGAGGCGGCAAGACTTCGTGATGAGCTGTCGCGCCTGAAAAGCAGCTCTTGAGATGGTATGGTTTTTTTGAAAAAAAAAAGGAGGTTCGAAGCCTCCTTTTTCAGGTTCATCTGTTCAGATCAGAAGCTTACCCGAAGTCCAAGCATGGCGCTGTGGCTTGAGAGAGCCGGATTGTCAACAGTTGTAAAGTAGCGATACCGTGCATCAAGCTTTACCTTGTCACCGATCGGCGCGGCAAGACCGGCACCAAACTGGTATGCCAGATTGGTATTGTTGCTTCCTACGAAATTTGCTGAAGCTTCAGCCACACCAAGTCCACCGGTTGCATAGAGATCAACACCGCCAAGGTCGATGTCATAGTAGCCATTGCCCATGAGTGTAAGAACTTTCACATCGTTTGTGTTGGCTTTATAGCCATTACTCTGGTAACCTACTTCAGCCTCAACCCGGTTGCTTCCGTAATCACATCCAAGTGCAGCTGTTGCTGCCAGACCTGTGTCCAATAAGCCGCTGTTGATTTTCGAAGCACCACCGAAAAGGCTTACATATCTGTCTGCAGCCAGAGCTGGTGCAGCCGAAAGAGTCAATCCCAAAGCTGCAATAAGCAGTGAATAAGTTTTCTTCATCATCTCTCCTGTGTTAGGTTAAATTTCCGTACCGTATCATACTATAGAACATAGGTTAACTCTGTATAGTTCACTTTAATTTACAAATTACCGTACTATGATCATAGTTGATTTCATTCATTCGCCGTGCCGAAGCTGAAGAGAAGTCCCCATCCCTGTTTTGTCTTGGCCGGAATGCTTTTAACGGCATCAAATCCGTAACCATAATCAAGACCTATCTGCCCGATAACCGGCAGGTAGAGTCGCAGGCCAAGTCCGGCAGATTTTTTCAGGTCTGAAAAATTCACTTCCCCTTTGCTACGCCAGAGGTTACCTGCCTCAACAAATGCAAGTCCATAGATACTTACCGATTGAGACATGGTGATCGGATAGCGCACTTCCGAAGTGAATTTGGAATAAATCTTTCCTGCATAGAGGGTGGAACTGGAGCTGGTGCTGCCGAGAGGTGAACCAAGACTCCGGTCGTCATATCCCCTGAGCGGTATGGTAGGAAGGTTGGACATGCCGCTGCCTCCCATATAAAAATATTCGGTATAGGGGATATAATCACTGTCACTGAATGTTGAGAGGTAGCCGTGCTGTGAGGAGAGGTTCAGTACCAGTTTTTTTGAGATCGGGAAGAACCAGCTGGAGTTCACCGATAATTTATAGAAATCAACCGAACCGGGAAGCGGGCCTCCGGCGAGCTGAGCCGTGAAGATATTTTTACTTCCTTTTCTGGGATAGATCGGGCTGTCGATACTGTTGCGGCCAAAAGTCTGCGTTATGGAATACTCATTGGCTTCTGTCGGGGCATCAGCAGGCAGATCGATAAAACTGAGAAATCCGCCTTTGCTGTTCAGATATTTCAGCTTCCAGTTGATGGAGAAATAGTCGTCAGGCCAGGTCAGTCGTCTTCCGACAGAGAGTGTTGTACCCAACTGGTCAATGACCGTCGGGTTGTCGACGCTGTCATTGGTATAATCGTATGCACTATGGGTTTTAAAAGCTGTAAATCCTACGTTTGTCGGGCCGCCGAATGCCCATGGCTCAGAAAATGAGAGGCTTAACGTGTTATAATTATAGCTGCCAAACTGCCATTGCAGTCCGAGTTTCTGACCGTCACCGTGCGGCAGGGGGTTGTAGGCTTGCGGGTTGAAAATATCCTTCAGGGAGAAGTTATTGAAGGTGACACCAAGGGCACCGGTGAAGCCGGTGTTCCCGTATCCTACCGAAGCGTTGAAGGTGTCGGTCTGCTTTTCCGTTACACTGTAGGTCAAATCAACCGTGTTGTTCTCCGGGTTCTGCTGAACGTCCGGTGATATCCGATCCGGCTCAAAGTAGTTGAGCATGTTGAGCTCCCGGATACTGCGCACCACATTACTGCGGCTGAACATATCTCCCGGTATCGTGTAGAGCTCGCGGCGGATCACATGGTCCTTCGTTTTGCTGTTGCCTTTAATGTTGACGGTATTCAGCTGGAACTGCTCCCCCTCCCGTAAGGAGATCGCCAGATCTACGGAGTCGGGTTTTACGACTTTTTCGTCAAGTTTTGCATTGAATGCCAGATACCCGCGATCCAGATAGAGTGAACTGATATCACTGTTGTCCTGGGAATAATTCAGCCGTTCCTGAATCATTCTGGCATTGTAGACATCACCCTTTTTGATCCTGAAGTTGTTGTTGAGTATTGCTGTTGTAGCAAAATCCTTGGTGTTTCCACTCCATGTAATGTTGCGGATAGAGTATTTGCGGCCCTCTTCAAGGAAAATGTCAAGAAATACCCCTTTTTTATCAGCGGTGTAGCTGAGCGAATCACGAAGAATTCTTACATCACGATAGCCGTTGTTGCGATAAAACTCTTCGAGAAGGTTCTTGTCATCGCTGAATTTATCCTTGTCAAGCTTTGGTGCGCCGAAGATTTTGCGCCACCAGGAGTTCTGGGAAGTCTCCTTGAACACCCCTTTCAGTTTATTCTGACTGAAAGCCGTGTTGCCATGAAAGGTTATTTTTTCTATAGCTACCTTTGCCCCCTCACTTATTGTATAGTGGGCGGAGACATGATTTTTGCCATTATCCTTCAGAGTAAACTCTGCACCGGCGGTCAGATAGCCCTTTGTGGCATAGAGCTTTTCGATCTTATTTGCCGCAGTCAGCAGATCCTGCTCGCTGATTTTCTGACCCGTTACAAGCGCGGTTTTGGTAAGCAGTTCATCACTTTTGTACTTTCTGTTTCCCTCAAAGGTTACCTTATCAAGAATCCGCAGTTCATGTACCGTAAACCTGAGGGAGATCCTGCCCTGGCCGAGATCGTTTTTTTCAACACTGATATCGCTGAAGCGCTGGAGCTGCCAGAGGTATTGCATTGCTCCGGAGAGTTCCGTTCCGGGTATGGTGATCCGGTCATTGACTTTGACCGGAAGGCTTGCCGTTAATTCCTGCTCACTCAGTGTCTCCAGTCCGACAAAAGATATTTTTGCTACCGTGAACGAATTCTGTTTTGCTTCAATGGCTTTCGCCGGTTCAGTAACCTTTGTGCGTTTTTTTGCCTCAACAGTATTTACAGTAAAATTTAATGCAAGGGCCGTCAGAACTAACGTTATCAGTGGTTGCGTTTTTTTCATGAATTACGTAGGTATCAATCCTTTTAGTGCTTGGTTGAAGCTATATTTTTTTTCTGAATCTGTTCACTTGTCTGTCCGAATCGGCGTTCCCTGTTCTGATATTCCAGTATGGCGTCATAAAGCTGCGACCGACGAAAGTCAGGCCAGTAGGCATTGGTGAAATATATTTCCGAATAGGCGTTCTGCCAGAGCATAAAGTTGCTTATCCTGAACTCACCGCTGGTTCTGATCAGCAGTTCGGGGTCGGGCATTGATGCTGTAGAGAGGTAGGATGAGAGCAGCTGTTCGTCAATAGCATCCGGATCAATATTTCCAGCCTGTATTTCAAAAAACATGGAGCGGCAGGCCTGGACTATATCCCATTTCCCGCTGTAGCTGAGCGCTATATTCAGTACAAGTTTGTTATTGTTTTTGGTGAGTTCCATGGTGTTTTGCAACACTGCTCTCACTTTTTCAGGAAGTCGCGCTATGTTTCCGATAACATTGAGCCGGATGTTGTTGTCATGCAGTTTTTTGGTTTCGCGACCAATAACTCTGACAAGAAGCTGCATCAGGGCTGAAATCTCTTTTTCGGGCCGGTTCCAGTTCTCTGTAGAAAACGTGAAAAGGGTAAGGTATTTGATGCCAAGCTGGGAGGCGGCCTCAACAACATCCCTGACTGAATCCACACCGGCAATATGACCCTCAAGTCTTGTTTTTCCCTTTAAACGGGCCCACCGGCCGTTTCCATCCATAATTATGGCAATATGACAGGGGAGTTGGCAGGATGATTTCAGTTCGGCTTGCAGCCGTTTGTCAGAGGTGTCACTGTCAGTTGAAAACCAGTGGGGCTTGAATGATGATGATTGAGCCATTGTCTTGATTATAGCCATAACGCTCTTTACTCCTTATAGCTTACGGGACTACGAGAACCTAAGCCGCTGATGTTTTCAGAAGACGAAAACACCTTAAATTGAGTGAATAATATGCAGTTATTTCTTATTATACAAACTTTAGACAGATCACAGCTCCTGTAGTAAGATCCTCATTTTCATTGTTAAAGTGAGCAGCAATCGACGCGGCAAAATCTTATCATAAAATAATTTATAACTGACGTGCAATTAAGTGGTTACGAGGATCTACGTTCCAGACTTCTCTCCCGGGCAATAAGCTGTGAGGAGGTCGTTCGTCTCTATCTGGACCGTATTGATCAGCATCACGCTGACAATATCTATATAACTGTTTTCCATCAGCAGGCACTTGACCGGGCAAAAGCCCTTGACAGGAAACTCTTGGAAGGGGGTAACCCCGGAAAACTGTTCGGTATGCCGATAGCTATAAAGGATAATATAGCTATAAAAGGAGCCGGACTCACCTGTGCATCAAAAATTCTTGAGAATTACGAAAGTGTCTACGATGCAACAGCCGTTCTGCGCCTTGAAGAGGCTGATGCTGTTTTTCTTGGCAAAACCAATATGGATGAGTTTGCCATGGGCAGTTCGAATGAGAATTCGGCATTCGGCAATGTTCCCAATCCTTTTGATAAAACACGGGTGCCCGGCGGCAGTTCGGGAGGATCGGCGGCGGCAGTGGCCAATGGTCTGGCAATGGTAGCTCTTGGTTCCGATACCGGGGGCTCTGTCCGCCAGCCTGCAGGTTTCTGTAATATTGTCGGTTTGAAACCGACCTATGGACGTATTTCCCGTTATGGTCTGGTGGCATTTGCCTCCTCTTTCGATCAGATAGGGGTTCTTGCCATGAACTGTGATGATGCGGCTCTGGTGCTTGAGGTCATGGCCGGCAAGGATGAGCATGATGCCACCTCTTCACTGCATGCTGTGCCCGACTATCGCGCTGACATGGCAGCGGTCTCTGTTGAAGGTCTCAGGATCGGAGTTCCTTCGGAGTTCTTTCACGAAAGCCTCAATTCTGATGTTGCCCGCCTTGTAAAGGGCAAGCTTCATGAGCTCCGTGACAAGGGCGCGGAGCTTGTTGATATAACCCTTCCTGAAAGTGATTATGCAATCGCGGCTTACTACATTCTGGTCACGGCGGAGGCTTCATCCAATCTTGCCCGTTTTGACGGAGCAAGATATGGCTATCGCTCAGGCTGTGCGGAAGATCTTGCGGCTATGTATGTGAACTCCAGAACGGAAGCTTTCGGCAGGGAGGTCAAACGCAGGATCATGCTTGGAACCTATGTGCTTTCCGCCGGTTACTACGATACCTACTATAAAAAGGCCCAGCAGGTACGAAGAGTCTTTCAGGACAGGTATCGTGAAGCGCTTGAGAAGGTTGACGTCATTGCCGGACCGACCTCTCCGTTTCCGCCATTCGGTATCGGTGACAAAACCGGAGATCCGCTTGAAATGTATCTTGCTGATGTCTTTACCGTTCCGGCCAGTATTGTCGGTATGCCGGCTGTCAGTGTGCCTGTCGGATTCGACAGCCTCAGCCTGCCTGTCGGTCTGCACCTTATCTGTAACTTTTTCGAGGAGGGGAAACTGCTTGGTATAGCCAGACATATGCAGGCTTCCTGATAATTTCTTAGGGCGTATTTTATAACCATCAATACTAATCAGTGGCTCTATGAGTGTTTTAGTTAACAAGGATACACGCCTGCTCGTGCAGGGAATTACCGGTGGAGAAGGTACCTTTCATACCTCCCAGATTCTTGAATATGGAACCAATGTCGTTGCCGGTGTTACTCCGGGAAAAGGCGGCGTGCTCTATCACGGTAATGAAAAGGACAAGTTTTGCCGACCGGTGCCAGTTTTTAACACCGTGCGCGATGCGGTGGAAAAGGCGGAAGCCAATGCAACCGTTATTTTTGTGCCGGCGGCATTTGCTGCCGATGCCATCATGGAGGCTGCTGATGCGGGACTTAAAGTGATCATCTGTATTACCGAGGGTATTCCGGTCAATGATATGATGAAAGCCTATGCATTTGTTCAGAAAAAAGGTGCTGTGCTTGTCGGACCAAACTGTCCCGGTGTTATTACTCCGGGCGAAGCCAAGATTGGTATTATGCCGGGCTTTATTCATAAAAAAGGGACTATCGGAGTGGTCTCCCGCAGCGGCACCCTGACCTATGAAGCCGTGCATCAGCTAAGCCAGGTCGGTCTCGGTCAGTCAACCTGTATCGGTATTGGCGGTGATCCGATCATCGGTACGCGCTTTATTGATGCCATTAAACTCTTTGCCAATGATGAGGAGACTGAAGGTCTCGTTATGATTGGCGAGATAGGCGGAAGTGCCGAGGAGGAGGCTGCCGAGTATATCAGCAAACATTTCAAAAAGCCGGTTGTAGGATTTATTGCCGGTCGTACTGCGCCTCCCGGACGCAGGATGGGGCATGCAGGAGCAATTGTTTCAGGCGGAAAAGGAACTGCTGAAGACAAGATAAAAGCAATGGAAGCCGCAGGCATTCATGTAGTTGACAGTCCGGCAGATCTCGGTGAAGCCATGCTCAAGGCTCTTGGACGATAAGAGAAGAGATTATGAATTTTGTGTAGGGGCGACCCTGTGTGGTCGCCCTTTTTCACGAAGAAAGATCCTTGTTAAAAACCGCGTTTTTCTTCTATAGGTCCCATTTGTCCTGTTCTTCAATACCTTCCCCCGGTTCCTAAAGCCCCAGTGTAATCAGGTCGTGAATGTGCACAAGCCCGACCGGCCGATGTTCACTGTCACACACCATAAGCTGTGTTATCCTGTAGGTTTCAAGGATATCAAGGCACTCCTTGGCAAGGGTTGTCGTTGTAACGGTTTTCGGATTCGGTGTCATGACCGAACCGGCGGTGCGGCTGAGAAACTCTGTGCCATTCTGAACCAGGCGGCGAAGGTCACCGTCGGTAAATATGCCGGTGAGTCGCCCATCTTCATTAACAACCGCGCTTACACCATACCGTTTTGAGGTCATTTCAAGGATAAGTTCGGTCACAGAAGCCTGTTCATCTACAACAGGGACGGCACTCTCTTTGGCCATGACGCTTGAAACCTTTACGGTCAGACGGCGTCCGAGTGATCCTTTGGGATGAGTCAGGGCGAAATCCCGCTGGGTGAAATTTTTCCGTTGCATGAGGGCGATGGCCAGTGCGTCTCCCATGGCAAGCATGGCTGTGGTTGAGGTGGTCGGAGCAAGATCGTATGGGCAGGCCTCCTTTTCAATACCGGTGTCGAGCATGATATCGGCATTCTGGGCAAGAAATGAACGCGGGTTGCCAGTCATGGCAATGATTGATACCCCTATCTCTTTCAGGGCGGGCAGGATAAAGTTCAATTCATCGGTAGTGCCGCTTTTTGAAAGGCAGATGACCGCGTCACCACGACTGACAATTCCCAGGTCACCATGCGCGGCATCTGCGGGATGAAGAAAAAGAGCGGTCGATCCGGTGGATGCCATGGTTGCAGCAATTTTCTGGCCGATTATGCCGGATTTGCCCATACCGGAGATGATGATTTTTCCGCTGCACGATGCAAGCAGCTCAACTGCACCTGAAAAACGGCTGTCGAGTCGCTCTGCCATCATCTGAATTGCCCGTGCTTCCTGAATGAGTATTGATTTGCCGGTTTCTGTTATATGCAGGTTCTGTGACGTTGCGCTCATAGTTACCAGAAAAATTGTAGCTTCAAATGACGAAAAGATGATCGGTTTCTGTTTTTATAAACTGTAATATCGGCTAAATTGAACAATTATGAGTTGCTTTGCTAATCATAAAGCTTTTTGTGTATGAGTTGGGTCGTTCTGATGTTTTTATCCTGGATATTATTTGCCGTCTTTGCTTTTCTCTTCACCAGGTTTGTCGGATATATGAAAAGGGAGCAGAATCTGCAGATAGAGTCCTTGAGGGATACGCTGATTGACAAGGATAATCCGGTCGGTCTCTACGGGGATGAACTTGAAAAACTCAAACAGCATCAGCAGGAGGCTCAGCGCCACCTCAGGGATGTTATTTCAAAAATACCCGTGATACAAAAGGATGGCAGGTTTCAGATTGATGAGGAGGCACTCCGGTTGCGCAAGGAGGCCAGCAATGGCAATGGTGTGTCCGACAAAAATAATGATACGGTTTAAGGTGTTCTGATCTGTTTACTGCATGCTTTCAAAACTGAAACTTCTTTTCAAGGATACAGTTATCTACGGTGTGAGCTCCATTCTTGCCCGCAGTCTCAACTATCTTCTGGTTCCCCTTTACGCAAACAAGCTGACGACATTCGATAATGGTATACAGACCATTGTCTATGCCAACATAGCGCTCGCCAATGTTCTGTTCTCCTATGGGCTTGAGACCTCATATCTCAAGGTTGCCTCTGATTCCACCAACCGGGAGAGAGATGAAACCCGGCTTTTTTCAACGGCGTTTATCTGCCTTTTTCTTACCTCGACCCTTTTTGCCCTGCTGATAGCACTTTTTGCTCCCGAAATTTCCCGATTGATAGGCCTGTCGGCTTCTGATTTTCCATTTATCCGCTATGCGGCACTGATTTTATGGCTTGATACTCTTCTGGTCATACCCTTTGCTGAACTTCGTCTCAAAAGAAAGGCGCTGCAATTTGCCGTGGCAAGAGTCGGCGGGGTTATTGCCGTTGTCATCAGTGCTCTGCTGCTTATTCTTCAGTTCAATGCCGGGCTGCACGGTGTGTTTATTGCAGAGGCATTGGGCTCTTTAGTCAGCCTGATTTTTGTCGTGCCCGTTTTTCAGCAGTTCAGGCTCTTTTTCTCAACCCTGCAATTGCGTGAAATGCTGCGCATCGGCCTTCCCTACGTTCCGACCGGGATTGCCGGCCTACTGATTCACCTCATTGACCGGAACATCCTGATCAGGATATCACCTGCGGAAATTGAAAGGATATATGGCAAAGGGTTCGAGGCTTCGGATATTGTCGGTATCTATGGACGTATTGCAGCATTCGGTGTGGTGCTTCAGCTCTTTATCCAGGTGTTCCGTTTTGCCTGGCAGCCCTTTTTCCTTCAGCATTCGAAGGATCCTGATGCCAAACAACTTTTCCGGCATATCCTGAGTATCTCTACCCTTTTTACCATGTTTCTGGCGCTTGCCGCATCTTTGTTTGTCCCCGACCTTGTCCGTTATCACTACGGGGGAAGCTTTTATCTCCTTCCTCCCCGATACTGGATCGGCCTTTCGGTTCTGCCCTGGATATTTTTAAGCTATGTGTTTGATATGGTCTCCACCAATCTCTCTGCAGGGTTGCTTATTACCGGCAATACCCGTTATCTGCCTGTTGTAACCTTCTCAGGAGCTGCGGTGACTGCCCTTTGCTGCTGGTGGCTCATCCCTCTCGGCGGCATGGATGGAGCTGCCTATGCTATTGTTGCCGGTACATTCATGATGTGCCTTGTTATGGCATGGTACTCCCTGAGGCTCTTTCCTGTCAGCCATGACTGGCTCAAGCTGGGCCTCTTTCTTGCTGCGGGAGTTGCCCTGGCCTGGTTTCAGAGCATGTTTCCATCCGCTGTGCCTCTGGCAGGTTCGGCAATTGTGTTGAACACCGGACTGCTCCTCCTCTACCTTGTTTGTGCCGTGCTGCTCTTTCGTGAAGAGGCTGCACTTGTTGCCATCCGGGTGAGGGGAAAATTCGGGAGGTAGCGCTATCTCGGGCCGCCCTGACCTTCAGGGTGAAACCGCCTCTGACCTGTCGGGTGGTTGAAGCCCCCTCGTTCTCGACTGCCGGAGAATCTTCTTGTGGAGATACGATCAAGTACTTTTTTGAGAGAGTCCCGCTGTTCCGGTTTGCATATCTTGGCCAGTTCATAAAAATGAAGGGCAAGCTCTCTCTCTATCGAAGCCTGGTGTGAACCGATTTTGGCGGCCAGAGTCGAGATCTTTCCGCTGTCAGGCTTATCGTTCAGCGCCTCTTCCACCAGTTGTTTTTTCAGCACACCGATCGCCTCCATATCAGGCTGCACTTTACGGAAATGTTTCTGGCGGAGCTGCTGGAAACTGACGGTTTGCGATTCACTCAGACCAAGCGGCAGAGTAAACGGATTCTGACGATGGAATTGGCGGGCACCGGTGCCGGCTGGTTGCAAGGTGCAGCTGTTCTGCCGCCAGAAAAACCCGAGCAGCGCGATATTGAGCAGCACAAGAAAAACGACCAGCGTTGTGACAACTCGCTTTGAAGTAAGAAAATTCATGATATCATCAGGTCAGGTTGCCCGGGAATTCATGTTCCCTTCCCGGGGTGAAAATCAGGAGCGGTTCTGCTTACAGGCACTTTGTGCCGCAATTGCCGCGCATCGGACGACTCTCGATCATCTTCTGCATTTCATTGCGCTGTGACGGGCTCAAAATTGAGCCGACTTCTGAGATATGGCGGCTTTTCATGCGTGCCAGCTCTGCATGCTTTCTGCCAATTCGTTCCGAGAGGCGCTGAATCACTCTTCTGTCAGGGTTGCTTTTGAGTGACGCTGTACGAAGCTCGCGGTTAAGAGTTGTCAGCTCCCGGTGTTCGGCTGCCATAAGCTCGAAATGTTTTTTCTGGAGCTTTGCCATCTGCTCGCTCTGGCGATCATCAAGCTTGAGCTGCTGCTGACAGGCTCTTGCACCGAAGTTCATTCCCCTTGCTCCCGGTTTTCTCATCTGCTGCATCGGCCCATTCGGTCCCGGACAGTAGCCATTTTGCTGCCATTGATTCTGTCCCCCGTTTTGTCCGTTAACCGGAGGATTGCACATCGTCCCCCGAACAGAGGCCGTATCGGCATCTGAAGGACGGCTGGAATCTGTTGCAGGTGCAGCCGAAGCGGTAGTGAACCCGAGAAGCCCGGCGGCTATTATCATCATCATGCTCTTTTTCATCGTTTCTCTATTTGTCTTATTAGAATGTTTCATAGTCATCAGTGACGGTAAAAAAATAGTTCTTTCAGCCAACACGCCGAAGCGCTTTATTGTGCCGGGTTATTATCCGTTCCTGTATCAGCTGATTGCGTTGCTGTCTGGTCGTAGTAGGCAAACTCCTGGGTTGTATAGTCATCACCCATGTTGTCAAGCAGTTCGCTGATTCCCGCACCAAACTGTGTCGTATTACTCTTGAGTGAGAGCAGCGCAGTGCTGAGATTGATGACAAGAAGCAGAGCCATCAAGGCAAGCCGGACATCAAAGTAGCGGCTGAAACCAGAGCTTCCTTTTTTCGATCCCTCGCCGAACTCACCTTCAATCCGTTGCATAAGCCGCACTCTGAAAAGATGATGCACCTCAAGCGGTTTCAGCTCATCAAGAAGTTGCAGGGTTTTGCCGACCGCTCTCTCTATGTTTTCGTTCTGTTGTTTCATCATGTATTCCTGTTTCATTGAGTTCGACGACAGGTTTCTGAAAACCTTGTGCGAGCCTCCAAAAAAATCAATGGTTTTGATAATAGCTATAGAGCCTGTCGTGCAGGTTTTTTTTTGCCCTGTGAATCAGCGACTCTACAGCGGATACCGACGTTTTGAGGATATCGGCAATCTCCTGGTTGCTGAAACCATCCTGCTTGCTGAGCAGAAACGCCGCTTTCTGGCTGTCGGGCAGCCGGTTGAGTGCATCCTGCAGTATTGTTGCCCGTTCGCTTTCGGCCAATGCTTCGGCAGGATTTTCACTGAATGGAGCAGGAAGTTCTGCCGAAGGGTCCTCAACACCGATCATTCTTTTCAAGGTGCCGAACCGCTTGACTCTTTTTATCCTGCGCAGGTGGTCGAGTGATTTGGTTACGGCGATCCGGTATATCCAGGTTGAGAGTTTTGACTCTTCCCTGAACTGTTCAAGGGAACGGAACACCTCTACAAAGACATCCTGAGCCAGATCTTCGGCATCTTCACGGTTAAAGACAAACCGGTAGCAGGTATTGATTACCATCTCCTGATGTTCGGCAACAAGGCTTTTGAAGAGAACTTCTTTTGACGTCATACCCGATTTCTGAAATGACCTTGTTTCTGCCTTTGCGGCAATTGTCGCATCTGCTCTATCATTCATCACTGCATTGAACCTGATCTGCTACCTGGTTTCAAGAACCCGTTGCATGTTGGACGTTGAGTGCCCTGAATTCATGCGCGGATAGTTGAAAAAAATGCAGACTCGACTTTTGCCTGAAAAACCAGGGCCCCGATAGTTCAGGGCCCTGGGTGTTATATTGAATGTCGGAGCCGGTTCAGGCCAGTTTTGCCGCAAAGGCAAGCACCTTCTCTACCTTCTCCCGGGAGTCCGCTTCGCAGTAGAGACGCAGAATCGGCTCGGTGCCGGATGGCCTGATCATCATCCATCCTCCTTCAAAGTGATATTTGTAGCCGTCGAGATCGTTGAATTTCAGCACCTTGTACCCGGCAATGGTTTCAAGATCTCCGGTTGAAGCCTTCGCAATTATTGCCTGCTTTTTCTCTTCGCTGACATGCAGATCATGACGGCTGAAGCAGAAAAATCCATACTCATCGTAGAGTTCCTGCACCAGCTCCGAAAGGGTTTTTCCCTTGCGGGTCATCATCTCAAGGACCAACAGTCCGGTATAGACACCGTCGCGTTCCGGAAGAAACGAGGTAATGCCTATGCCGCCCGACTCTTCGCCGCCGATAAGAATATCATTGGTGGTCATCAGTTTGCTGACATGCTTGAAGCCGACCGGCAACTCGTGAAGGATGAGATTGTTTTTGCGGCAGATTTTGTCGATGATATCACTCAGTGCAAATGATTTTGCAACTTCGCCCTTCTGGTGCTTCTCCTCGACCAGATCTTTCAGAATTATGGCAAAGAGTTTATGGGAATCAACAAATGCCCCGTTTTCGTCGAGCATGCCGATCCGGTCTGCATCACCGTCATTGATAATGGCTACATCGGTCTCAACCTCCTTGAAGAACTCAATGAACTCTTCGATATACTGCGGCATCGGTTCAGGGTTGATGCCACCAAAGCCGGGGTTAAGGCTACAGTGGTAGCAATTGACCATCGACTCGTCGAAGAGGTTCTTGATGAGATCCTGCCCTGCACCGAACATGGCATTATG
>Ga0172376_10002273_pt1 | contig 23613 bp, 25 predicted proteins | sample Lak35m_FD_121114 | JGI IMG/M metagenome (GOLD analysis project Ga0172376, IMG submission 121114) | Freshwater microbial communities from Kabuno Bay, South-Kivu, Congo - kab_092012_35m | ecosystem: Environmental > Aquatic > Freshwater > Lake | place: Democratic Republic of the Congo: South-Kivu... | reverse complement strand
CCGGTCACCCATTCGGAAGGGGCGGCCGCCCCTTCCGAATACCCTCTCAGCTTCAACCGATTCGGGTTTCTTGAACATGCAAGTACCGACGCGGCACGCGTCGGGGAGGGAGTTCCTCTCCGCCACTCCACCCCCGTCATCCCGGACGCGAGCAAAGCGAGCGATCCGGGACCCCGCTTTAGCTGCGCCAAACAACTCCTCCGTCTGCAGCAGCTGACGCTGCTGCATCCACCTCCTCACTGCGTGAGGAGGACACGCACATCTCTCCCTCGCTTGCGAGGGAGTACCGACGCGGCACGCGTCGGGGAGGGAGTTCCCCTCCGCCGCCCAAAACATCCTGCGACAATGTGTTCTCTTTTTGTTTTCGGCGATTTCGGCGATATTCGGCGCTCTCAATCCATAGCGTCGAAATCCGTCCACGCAGCAAAGGGCTCACATCAGACCCAGTTGCCGCAGGCTCGCGTGACCATCGCGCCCCACGATCAGGTGATCGTGCACGCTGATATCCATGGTCCGCGCCGCCTCCACGATCAGCCGGGTCATCTCGATATCGGCCGATGAGGGGGTCGGGTCGCCGCTGGGATGGTTGTGCACCAGGATCAGCGCCGACGCCTGCAACTCAAGCGCCCGCCTGACAACTTCGCGCGGATAGACCGGTGCATGATCGACCGTGCCATCGCCCATCCTCTCGTCACGGATCAGCTTGTTCTTGCGATCGAGAAAAAGGACACGGAACTGCTCCCGTCCCAGTCCCTGCAGGGTGCGCTGGCAATAGGCAACCACCGAACTCCATGAGGAAAGGACATCGCGCTTCGCAAGTGACTGCGCGCCGGAGCGCGCGACCAGGGCCCCGACCAGCGCAATCGCATCCGCCGCGCCTTCGCCAACGCCCTCGGTCCGCATGAGGTCCGCACGCGAGGCAGCCAGCAGCCCCGACAGGTCCCCCCTGAAGGCCTCGTTCAGGCGCTTGGCAACGGGCTTCATGTCCCGCCGGGGTACGGCGAGGCAAAGCAGCAGCTCCACCAGTTCATAATCATGGACGCCTGCGCCTCCACCCTCGCGCAACCGCGCACGCAGCCGTTCGCGGTGGCCAAGGCGATGATCGTGAAGGGCAGGGGCTGCTTCGTTCAGTTCACGGCGTCTCATAGGGTGGCTTGTGCAATCCTTTCGGCGAGGCCGTGAAGATCTCGACCCCCGTGGATGTCACGCCCACACTATGTTCGAATTGTGCCGAAAGGGACCGGTCTTTTGTAACAGCAGTCCACCCGTCGCTCTTCAGCTTCACCTGCCACTTGCCGGCATTCACCATCGGCTCGACCGTGAAGATCATGCCTTCCCGGAATTCCAGCCCCGCACCCGCCTGCCCGTAATGCAGGATATTCGGCGCATCATGGAACACCTTGCCAAGCCCATGACCGCAGAAGTCGCGCACCACCGAATAGGTGTGCGCCTCGGCATAGGCCTGGATCGCCCGCCCGAGGTCGCCCGTCTTGTTGCCGGGCTTGATCACCGAGATGCCGCGCATCATCGCGTCATAGGTGACGTCCACAAGCCGGCGCGCCTTGAGCGGCACGTCACCGCACAGATACATGCGGCTCGTGTCGCCGTGCCAGCCATCCGCGATAGCCGTCACGTCGATGTTCAGGATGTCGCCATCCTTGAGTTCGCGCTCCGAGGGCATGCCGTGGCAGACGACCTCGTTGATCGAGATGCAGCTCGAATAGCGATAGCCGCGATAGAAGATGGTCGCAGGAATGCCGCCATGGTCGACCACGAAGTCATGCGCCAGCCTGTCCAGCGCATCCGTGCGCACACCGGGCTTCACCTCCGCCGACAGCATGTCGAGGCACGCCGCCGCCAGCTGGCCGGCCTTGCGCATGCCCTCAAAGCCCTCCGGACCATGCAGCTTGACCGCACCCGAGGCGCGCGAAAGATGTGTGTGTCGTGCTTCGATATAGTTCATGGAACGCCGCGTATTCGCCTGGTGCGCCTAAATGCACCCGGTCTCCGCCGCTCGTCAACCTTGCCCGCCGGTGCCCGAAGGGCGTAGATGGAAAAAAGGGCGCAGCGCCCGCCCACCAGGGATAAAGTAAACCGTGACCGACGCCACCGAGCCGAAACTGTCCTTCTTCGACGCCAACGGCAGCCGGATTGCCTGGTTCGAGTGGGGCACGCGCGGCCAGGAACCGCTGCTCCTCATCCACGCGACCGGCTTTCACGCCCGCGTCTGGGACCGCACCATCGCCGCGCTGAAGGAGCGCTACCACGTGATCGCCGTCGACACGCGGGGCCACGGCCGCTCGGAAAAGCGTGGCCCCGTCCGCGACTGGCGCGACATGGCCGACGACATCCATGAATTGCTCTTGCACCTTGCACTGCCCCGCATGATTGGCGCAGGCCATTCCATGGGCGGGCACCTGCTCGTGCAGCTCGCTGCACGCATGCCCGAACAGTTCTCCCGCCTCGTTCTGGTCGACCCCGTCATCATGTCGCCTGAGGTCTACGAGGCCCGCAAACCCTGGCCGCCCGAAGGCGAGCATCCGGTCGCACGCCGCCGCAATAGCTGGGAAAGCTGGGAGGCCATGTTCGAACTCTTCAGCCACCGCAAGCCCTACAATCTCTGGCAGCGCGAGGTGCTGGTCGATTACTGCCGCCATGGTGTCATGCCAAAGGCCGACGGCTCCGGTGTGGAGCTGGCATGCCCGCCCGCAATCGAGGCCTCCGTCTACATGGTCTCCGGCAGCAGCGCGATCCACGACGAAGCGCGCAGCGTCAAGGTGCCGGTAACCGTGCTGCGCGCCCGGCTGCCGGGTCCCGGTCCGCGCGACCTGACGGATTTCACCGCCTCACCGACATGGCCGGACCTCGCCAGCCTCTTCAAGCAGGGGCGTGACGTGTTTCTTCCCGAGCTCACGCACTTCATTCCCATGCAGGACCCCAGGCTCGTCGCGGCCTTCATCGAAGGCAGGCGCTAGCCCCTCAGGGCTTCACGGAGATCTTCGTATCGACGCCCCAGTTGCCCGGGCTGACCGGTGGGTCTTCCGGGTAGCATTCGGCGAACATGAACATCGACTTCACGGTCAGCACGTGCGGCCCGGGCGCGAGGTCCTTTCCAAGGACGACCGTCTCGCTCTTGCCCGCCGCCAAGGGCGCCGTCCGGCCCACCTTCTTGCCGTCGACCTCCAGCGTGAACCGCAAGGGGGCGCATTGGTTATAGGGCGTCATCACCGACGCGACCCACGCCTCGCCGGCCTTGGACACGCTGAACGGATAGGAAAACCCGTTCGCGCACTCGACACCCTTGCCCGCCACGCGCGTGGCCGCACCGCATTTCCCCCAGCGCACCCCGGCCTCGGCCGGCGCGCAGGACAGGGTTGCAAGGGCAAGGATCGGGGTGGCAAGGGCCGCAATGCGAAGGGCAGGGGACATGAATGCTCCTGGACGGGACAAGGCGTGCAGGCCTTGGCCTGTCACAACCGGATTTGGCGTGTACAATACACCAACCACTCAAGGCGACGAAACCACGATGCTGTCACAAAAGGCCCGCTACGCCCTGCGCGCGATGCTGCACCTCGCATCCCAGGAGCAGGGGACCTCCTACCAGATTGCCGATATCGCGGACGGGGCAAATATCCCGCGCAAGTTCCTCGAGCAGATTCTGCTCGAGCTCAAGCGCCGGGGGCTTGTCCACAGCCACCGCGGTCGCCATGGCGGCTACAGCCTGGGGCGGGCGCCGGGCGAGATTTCCTTTGCCGAGATCATACGGATCATCGACGGCCCGCTCGCGCTCAGCCCATGTGCAAGCCGCACCGCTTATCGCAAGTGCGAGGACTGCGAGGACGAGGTGACCTGCGCCATCCGCAAATCGCTTGTGGACGTGCGCAACGCCACCGCCCGCATCCTCGAGCACCATTCGCTGGCCGACGCTCTTGCAGACAAGCGGAAACTCAAGCCCGGCGCCTGACAGCTTATACAATATAATCTCTATTGACTTTGTAGACTATTAGGTTACCCTGCAATCGACCGCCCTGCATGGCTACGATGAAGGAGCCCTCACGCATGACCGCTCGCGCACGCATTACGGGATACCTGCTGGCAGCACTGTCGTTCATCTTCCTCTTCAGCCAGGCCGCTTTCGGCAAGGACATCACGCTTCTCAACGTGTCCTACGATCCGACCCGGGAACTCTATGTCGGCGTCAACAAGGCATTCGCAGCCGAATGGAAGGCAAAGACCGGGGACACCGTCATGATCAACCAGAGCCACGGCGGCTCGGGCAAGCAGGCCCGCTCCGTCATCGACGGGCTCGAGGCCGATGTGGTGACCCTCGCACTCGCCCATGACATCGACGAGATCGCCGCCCGCGGCAAGCTGCTGTCGGCGAACTGGCAGTCGCGGCTTCCCAACAACGCCTCGCCCTACACCTCGACGATCGTCTTCCTCGTGCGAAAGGGAAATCCACGCAAGATCAGGGATTGGGGCGACCTCGCGGCTGCAGGCGTCCAGGTCATCACGCCGAACCCCAAGACCTCGGGCGGCGCACGCTGGAACTATCTGGCCGCCTGGGCCTGGGCCCTGCGCCAACCCGGCGGCAGCGAGGCCAAGGCCCGCGATTTCCTCACGCGCCTCTACCGCAACGTGCCAGTGCTCGATACGGGCGCCCGCGGCGCGACCACCACCTTCACCCAGCGTAGCATCGGAGATGTTTTCATCTCGTGGGAGAACGAGGCCCATCTCGCGCTGAAGGAGCTTGGCACCAGCAAGTTCGAGATCATCTACCCTTCGATCAGCATTCTTGCTGAACCTCCGGTCGCCGTGGTCGATCGCAACGTGGACCGCAAGGGCACACGCGCTGTCGCCGAGGCCTACCTGAAGTTCCTTTACACGCCACGCGCGCAGGACCTGATCGCGACAAATTTCTATCGCCCTGCCGACCCGGCTGTGGCCGCCCGCCATGCGAGCAAGTTCCCAGCGATTCCTCTGGTCACCGTGGATCAGGTCTTCGGCGGCTGGCAGAAGGCTCACGCGACACATTTCGCCGATGGTGGTATCTTCGACCAGATCTACCAGCCGGGACGATAGGTGGCGCAGGCCAGCACAGCATGGAGATTCAGGCAGCCGAGCGTGCTCCCCGGTTTCGGGCTCACGTTCGGCTTCGCCATTCTCTACCTCAGCCTCGTTGTCCTCATCCCGCTGGCCGCCCTCCTGCTGCGGCCCTGGGAGCTTGGCCTCGCCGGCGTCTGGGAGACGATCACCTCGCCGCGTGTACTCTCCGCCCTGCGCGTCAGCTTCGGCACGGCCGCAATCGCAAGCCTCATCAATGCCGTCTTCGGCCTCGTCGTGGCCTGGGTGCTGGTGCGGTACGAATTTCCCGGCAAGCGCATCCTGGACGCGTTCGTCGACCTTCCTTTCGCGCTGCCCACGGCAGTCGCCGGCATCGCCCTGACCGCGCTCTACGCGCCGAACGGCTGGTTCGGCCAGTATCTGGCAGCGGCCGGCATCAAGGTCGCCTTCACGCCGCTGGGCATTGTCGTGGCGCTGACCTTCATCGGCTTGCCCTTCGTGGTGAGAACCGTCCAGCCCGTGCTCGCCGAAGCCGAGCGCGAGCTTGAGGAGGTCGCAGCAACCCTCGGCGCCTCGCGCGGCCAGACATTCCGCCGCGTGATCCTGCCCGCAATCCTGCCGGCCTGGCTGACCGGCGTGGCCCTGGCCTTCGCCCGCGCGGTGGGCGAGTACGGCTCGGTGATCTTCATCGCCGGCAACCTGCCGCTCGTCTCGGAGATCGCCCCGCTGCTGATCGTGATCGAGCTCGAGCAATACGACTACGCAGGCGCCGCCGCGATCGGCATGGCCATGCTCGTCCTGTCCTTCGCCATTCTCCTCTGCATCAACCTGCTTCAGGCATGGGCGCGGTCCAGATGAGCGGGCAGGCGAACCGGAAACGGAATTTCCCATTGCCCACGCAGGAGGCGCCGGCCATACGCCTCGCCCTGACGCTCGTCGCGGTGGGTTTCGTGGCGCTATTCCTCCTGACGCCCCTGGTCGCGGTATTCACCGAAGCCCTGCGAAACGGCGTTGGCAGCTTCATTGAGGCCGTGACGGAAAAGGATGCGCAGGCCGCCATCTGGCTGACGCTGACGGTGGCGGCTATCGCCGTGCCCCTGAACACGATCTTCGGCCTCGCCGCAGCCTGGTCGATTGCCAAGTTCGAGTTTCGCGGCAAGAGCCTGCTCATCACCCTGATCGACCTGCCGTTCTCGGTCTCGCCCGTGATCTCCGGCCTCGTCTACGTGCTGCTCTTCGGCGCGCAGGGTTACCTGGGTCCGTGGCTCGACGCGATGGGCATCAAGGTGATCTTCACGGTAACCGGCCTCGTGCTGGCGACCGTGTTCGTGACCTTTCCCTTCGTAGCCCGCGAACTGATCCCGCTGATGCAGGAGCAGGGCGTCTCCGAGGAAGAGGCCGCCCTGACCTTGGGCGCCACCGGCTGGCAGATGTTCTGGCGCGTGACCCTGCCCAATGTGCGCTGGGGCCTGCTCTACGGCGTGCTGCTCTGCAACGCCCGCGCCATGGGCGAGTTCGGGGCCGTATCGGTGGTCTCCGGCCACATCCGCGGCCTGACCAACACCATGCCGCTGCATGTCGAGATCCTCTACAACGAATACAATTTCGCCGCCGCCTTTGCCGTCGCCTCGTTGCTGGCCCTGCTGGCCATCGTCACGCTGGTCCTGAAGAGCCTGCTCGAATGGCGTCACGGCGGTGAGATCGCGGCAAGCCGGAGGCATTGAGGCAAAACGCGCATGAACAGGACAAACGGATAGGCACACATGGCGCTCGAGATCGAGAACCTGACAAAGCGCTTCGGCAAGTTCCCCGCCGTGAACCAGGTCAGCCTGACCGTGGAGCAGGGCGAGTTCATGGCCCTTCTCGGTCCCTCGGGCTCGGGCAAGACCACGCTGCTGCGCGCGATCGGCGGCCTCGACATGCCGGAGGAGGGCACGCTGCGCTTTGACGGGCAGGACATCACGCTGCAGCCCGCACGCGAGCGCAAGGCAGGCTTCGTATTCCAGGCCTATGCCCTGTTTCGCCACATGACCGTGGCGCGCAACATCGCTTTTGGCCTCGATGTGAAGCCCTGGGCGAGCCGCCCGTCGCGCCGCGAGATCAAGGCCCGCGTCGACGCGCTGCTGGCGCGCATGCAGCTCGAAGGCCTCGGCGATCGCTACCCCAGCCAGCTCTCCGGCGGCCAGCGCCAGCGCGTGGCCCTCGCGCGCGCCCTGGCGATCGAACCGCGCATCCTGCTGCTCGACGAGCCCTTCGGCGCGCTCGACGCCAAGGTCCGCAAGGACCTGCGCCAGTGGCTGCGCACGCTCCACGACGAAACCAGGCTCACCACCATCATGGTCACCCACGACCAGGAAGAAGCCCTCGCACTCGCCGACCGCGTCGCCGTCATGAACAAGGGCCGGATCGAACAGGTCGCCACCCCCGCCGACCTCCGCTCCACCCCCGCCACCCCCTTCGTGAAGGACTTCCTCGCAAGCTAGCCCCGAACATCATGGCCGGCCATATTTTTCGTCATGGCCGGACTTGACCCGGCCACCCAGTTCAAATTGGCCCCGTCATGGCCACCCATGTTTTTCGTCATGGCCGGGCTTGACCCGGCCACCCAGTGCCAACGCGCCCTCGTCACAGATTCGGCCCCCTCGCGACAACTGAAACAATCACCGCCACGGTCCCGCCCCGAACGCCACGCCAAGTGGACGTAACGGAGGAACTGCATGCGTGAATACGGAGGGTTCACTTACATCCTGGCCAGCCAGCGCAATGGCACACTGTACACGGGCGTGACCAGCAACCTGGTTGGTCGCGTATGGAAGCACAGGCAGGGCACCGCATCGTCCTTCACGGCAAAGTACGAAGTGACCCGCCTCGTCTGGTTTGAGCCGCATGAGTTCATTCTTGCCGCGATCCAGCGCGAGACATCGATAAAGCGGTGGCCACGAAAGTGGAAACTCGACTTAATCGAAGACAAGAACCCGCAGTGGAGAGACCTCTACGATGACATCCTGCGCTCGCGCGAGTTACCGGACTGGGCGAAATGAAACGGCAAACCCGAGGCCGAGGCACCGCCCCTGGGTGGCCGGGTCAAGCCCGGCCATGACGAGCGCAATAACACAAATGTTCGTCATGGCCGGGCTTGACCCGGCCACCCAGTGCAAAGCGCGTCAAAGCCCGAACCCGCCCCCTCCACACCTCTGGCCTCACCCCCGTGAAATTGCTATCTCTCCCGCCATGAGCATCCGCCCCTACAGAGACATCATCCGCAGGAAAAGCCGCAAGATCCGCGTCGGCAAGGTCGAGGTCGGCGGCGACGCGCCGATCTCGGTGCAGTCGATGACCAACACGCTGACGACCGACATCCAGGGCACGATCCGCCAGGTCAAGGCGCTCGAGGCCGCCGGCGCCGACATCGTGCGCATTTCCTGCCCCGACGAGGACTCGACCCGCGCGCTGAAATCGATCATCCGCGCCGTGCAGGTGCCGATCGTGGCGGACATTCATTTCCACTACAGGCGCGCCATCGAGGCGGCCGAGGCGGGCGCCGCCTGCCTGCGCATCAATCCCGGCAATATCGGTTCGGCCGAGCGGGTGCGCGAGGTGGTCAAGGCCGCCAGGGATCACGGCGTATCGATGCGCATCGGCGTGAACGCGGGCTCGCTCGAGAAGGACCTGCTCGAGCGCTACGGCGAGCCATGCCCCGAGGCGATGGTCGAAAGCGCGCTCGACCATGCGCGCCTGTTCGAGGACAACGACTTCCGCGAGTTCAACATCAGCGTGAAGGCCTCCGACGTGTTCCTGGCCGTCGCCGCCTACCAGGGCCTGGCCGAGGCCTGCGACTACCCGCTCCACCTGGGCGTCACCGAGGCCGGGGGCCTGATGACGGGCACCGTGAAATCGGCGATCGGCATCGGCTCGCTGCTCTGGGCAGGAATAGGGGACACGATCCGCGTCTCGCTCTCTGCCGACCCGGTCGAGGAAATCCGCGTCGGCTTCGACATCCTGAAGTCGCTGAACCTGCGCCATCGCGGCGTCAACGTGATCTCGTGCCCCTCCTGCGCCAGGCAGGGCTTCGACGTGATCAAGACGGTCGCCATCCTCGAGGAGCGCCTCAAGCACATCACGACCCCGATGTCGCTCTCGATCATCGGCTGCGTCGTCAACGGCCCCGGAGAGGCCGCCCAGACCGACCTCGGCTTCACCGGCGGCGGGGCAGGGTCCGGCATGGTCTATGTCGCCGGCAAGCCCGATCACAAGATGGACAACGACCGGCTCGTTGACCACATCGTCGAGCTGGTGGAAAAGCGGGCCGCGGAGATCGAGGCAAAGCGCGAGAACGCGACGCCCGACGCCGCAGCGCCAGCGAAAGGCACGCATTGACCGACACAAGCCGCAAACTCGCCACCATCATCGCCCTTGACGTGGCGGGCTTCTCCGCGCGTACGGAGGCAGACGAGGCGCGGACGATCGCGCAGATCGCAAACCTGCACCCCGTCATCGAAGGCATTGCCAAGGCGCATGGTGGCCGCGTCGTCAACACCGCTGGCGACGGCTTCATGCTGGAGTTCGCCTCCGCCCTGAGTGGTGTCAGTGCGGCCCTCGAACGCGCCGCGGGACGAATATGGCAAGGTGTACATCTATCCCCGCAATTTGCATGGCCTATCTGGGAGCCGGCGATCGCGAACGCGCCGCCCATTACCTCGACGAGGCTGTCAAGGCGACAGGGCCATGGCTCTACCTGAAGATTTCCATCGATCCTGCTTTCGATGCCCTGCGCGATCACCCGCGCTATCTCGCCCTGAAGGCCAGCTACGCGATCTGGGCCGCGGCCAACCCGAAAGACGCGCCACGCCAATGACGGACCCTGGCCGCAAGCTCTCCACCAATGTGGCCCTCGGGCCCGAATGGGCAGTTTCAGGGTAGTTCGGGTCAGTTTTCAGGGCCTGAAAAGGTTGATTTTCCGGCGTTTCGAAGCGAGTATTAAAGAAAAATGCGATGTCCTTTAGTAAGGAGGTTGTGTTATTCAAGCTTATGACAATCGGATCGGACACCCCGGCACCACGGTTGGGCCACTATATCGAAAGCACTGCAGGTGGAGAGAAAGTGCGGGCCTTTGTCCCGGCACCCCTGCCGCCGGTTCCGCCGCTCAACGCCAGTCGGTTCCTGAGGCTTTACGACCGCGCACGCGGCGCGATCGGAAGGCTTGAGGGTGTCACCACAATACTCCCGTCGGCCCCCCTGTTCCTGTTCATGTATGTCCGGAAAGAGGCGCTCCTGTCATCGCAGATTGAAGGGACACAGTCATCCCTGTCCGATCTCCTGCTGTATGAGAATGATGAGGCGGTCCGGGTTCCGCTCGATGATGTCGCCGAAGTGTCGAACTATGTCGCCGCAATCGAGCACGGCATGAGACGGTTGCGTGGCGGTTTCCCCTTGTCGCTCCGCCTGCTGCGCGAGATGCACGACATCCTGTTGACGTCGGGGAGAGGAGCCAACAAGCAGCCGGGCGAGTTCCGCCGCACGCAAAACTGGATAGGCGGGACGAGGCCCGGCAATGCGCTTTATGTCCCCCCGCCTCCCAGCCATCTCGATGAGTGCCTCGGCGCGTTTGAACGCTTCCTGCATGCCGACGATCCGTCGATGCCACCGCTCATTCGGGCAGGGCTTGCACACGTTCAGTTTGAATCGATCCACCCGTTTCTCGACGGCAATGGCCGCCTTGGGCGCCTGCTGGTCACCCTGATGCTCTGCGAGGCCGGCGCCCTGCGGGAACCGGTGCTCTATCTCAGCCTGTTTCTGAAGGGCCGGCGTGACGATTACTATCGCTTGCTGCAGGAAGTCAGGCAATCCGGGCGCTGGGAGGCCTGGATGGAATTCTTCCTGACCGGCGTTGCGGAAACCGCCGAGCAGGCCGCTGACACGGCGCGCGAGCTGATGGCCTTGTTCGAGGCGGATCGCCTGGCGATCTCGCAGCATGGGCGCGCCTCGACGTCGGCATTGCGCGTGCATGAGTTCATGCAGAAGCGCCCCATTGTTACGATTCAATCCGCCGCGCGAGAACTGAAACTCTCCATTCCAACAACCGGCAAATCGCTGGACCTGCTGAACGGCGCTGGCATCGTGAAGGAATTGACGGGCAAGCGCAGGGGGCGCCTGTTTGCCTACACGAAATATCTCAAGCTGCTGGACATGGGAACCGAGCCGTTGCAGTCATGATGGCTGCTGATCACGTATCCCCTTCTCATTCTGCTGCTGTGGCGCAAACGGGACGAGAGAAAAAGGCCTGGCCTCTACGTTCATGAATTCGAAGAACAACGAAAGGAACACTCCATTGTCTTCAACCCTCTCCCAGCCGCTGAAGCTCCCCTGCGGCGCCATGATCAGGAACCGCATTGCGAAATCCGCGATGACCGAGGGCCTGGGTGACAATCGCGGCCGCCCGACCGAAGGCCACGTGAACCTCTACAAGGCCTGGGCCGACGGCGGCGCGGGCCTGCTGATCACCGGCAACGTGATCGTCGACATCGACCACCTCGAGCGCCCCGGCAACGTCGTCATCGATCGCGCGCCGGATGAGGAAACACGCCGCCGCCTCAAGGCATGGGCCGAAGCCGGCACGCGCAACAACACGCATCTGTGGATGCAGATAAGCCACGCCGGCCGCCAGACGCAGGCCATCGTGAACCCGCATCCCAAGGCCCCCTCGGCCGTTACGCTGGGCCTGCCAGGCAAGCAGTTCGGCGAACCTGTTCCGCTGACCGAGGCCGAGATCCTCGACCTCATCGACCGCTTCGTCATCGCTTCGAAGGCCGCCGAGGAGGCGGGTTTCACCGGCGTGCAGATCCATGGCGCGCACGGCTATCTCGCCTCGCAGTTCCTCAACCCGCGCGCCAACCTGCGCACTGACAGGTGGGGCGGCTCGCTCGAGAACCGCGCGCGTTTCCTGCTCGAGATCGTCCGGAAGGTAAGGGCGGCCGTAAGCCCGAAATTCGCCGTCTCGGTCAAGTTGAACTCGGCCGACTTCCAGAAGGGCGGCTTCGCCTTCGAGGACAGCCTCATCGTTGCCAAGTGGCTGGAGGACGCAGGCGTCGACCTGATCGAGGTCTCGGGCGGCTCCTACGAACAGCCCAGGATGATGGCCCTCGACGGCATGGAGGCCGTCGACCCGCAGAAGCTGCCGGCATCCACGGCCGCCCGCGAGGCCTATTTCGTGGACTTCGCCAAGGCCATGCGCCAGACGCTGAAGATCCCCGTCCTGCTGACCGGAGGCATCCGCCTGCTCAAGGCCGCCAACCACGCCATCGAGACCAGCGCCGCCGACATGGTCGGTCTGGGCCGCCCGATGTGCGTTGAGACCGACGCGCCCGCGAAGTGGCTGCGGGGCGAGGAAGAACTCACCCGCTGGGAAGCGCGGCTGAGACTGCTGCCGTCATGGCTGGCCTTCCTGAAGGCCATCCCCATGATCCGCGCCGCTGACAGTTTCGCGGTGATGTTCTGGTACTACGCCCAGCTCGATCGCATCGGCAAGGCCAAGCCCGTCGAGCCCAGCCTCTCGGTCTTTGCGGCAATGCGCGAGGTTGACGCCTTCACGCGCCGCATGGCACGCGAGATCAGGGAAGCAAGGACTGCCGCGTAATGATCGCCTCCGCCCAGATTGACCGCATTCTCGACCGCTACGCGGAGATTGAAGCGCGCATGGCCTCCGACGCCGGCGCCTCCTTCGCCAAGCTGGCCAAGGAATATGCCGAGCTGGGTCCCATCGTGGCCAAGGCGCGCGAAGTGCTGTCCATGCGCGCCGACATCCAGAACCTGACCGCCATGTCCAGCGACATGGCGGCCGATGCCGAACTGCGCGCCATGGCCGGCGACGAGTTGGTTGAACTCAGGCGCAGGCTCCCTGACGTCGAGCGCGAGCTGTCGATCCTCATGCTGCCCAAGGACGCCGCCGACAGCGGCAGCGCGCTGCTCGAAATCCGCGCCGGTACCGGCGGCGACGAGGCCGCCCTGTTCGCCGGCGACCTGTTCCGCATGTACCAGCGTTACGCCCAGCTCCAGGGCTGGCAGTTCGAGGTCATGAGCGAGAGCGAGTCCGACCTCGGCGGCTACAAGGAAGTCATCGTCAGCGTGAATGGCGCCGGTGTCTTCGCCAAGCTGAAATACGAATCCGGCGTCCACCGGGTCCAGCGTGTCCCCGCAACAGAAGCCCAGGGCCGCATCCACACCTCGGCCGCGACCGTCGCCGTCATGCCCGAGGCGGGCGACGTCGACATCGACATCAACGAAAGCGACCTGCGCATCGACGTCTATCGCGCCTCGGGCGCCGGCGGCCAGCACGTCAACAAGACCGAAAGCGCCGTGCGCATCACGCACTTGCCCACCGGCGTCGTGGTCGCCATGCAGGAAGAGAAATCGCAGCACAAGAACAAGGCCAAGGCGATGAAGATCCTGAAGGCGCGCATCCTTGATGCCGAGCGCGAGCGCCAGGATCGGGAACGCGCCGCCGACCGCAAGGAGCAGGTCGGCTCCGGCGACCGTTCCGAGCGCATCCGCACCTACAATTTCCCGCAAGGCCGCTGCACCGACCACCGCATCAACCTGACGCTCTACGAGCTCGACCAGGTCATGCAGGGCCTCTCGCTGGGCAAGATCATCGATGCCCTCATCTCCGATGACCAGGCAAGGAAACTGGCCCAGCTCGACGAGAGCGCCGCCGCCTGATTTCAGGGCCTCAGAAGGACTGGTTCAGCCTCAGGGCCGCGCCGTCGCCCTTCGGTGCCGCGGCCTGGCGCGTCGTGCCGCCCCTCAGGATCTTCTGCAGGAACAACGTTCGATCACGGTCGGGATAACTCGCAGGGCCCTTGTCGGAACGTTCTTCGAAGCGCGCCAGCACCGCTTTCCCCTCAAGCTGGAAGCCACCACCCACCGTCGGCGCCAGCACCGGCGCCAGCTTGTAGGCGACCACGTTCGTCTGCCGGTAAACCTCCGCGTAGCCGCTTGCCGCGCGCAGGTGCACGCTGTACCGGTGCGCGGTCAGCGTATCGGCAAACGGGTCGAGACCCGCCGCATCGAGTGAATTTCATTGCTGCTGGAAATCTTGACGAAAGGGCATCGGTCCCGGCGTTCCATCCGGAAGGACAGCACCTTGCGCGTCGGGTCGATGTCCGTGGTCACGCCTCCGTCAAGGGTCATGACACGCGCGGCATGGCCGTCGAGCAGCAACAACATGCACAGCCCGCCACAGCGCGTCTCGTCCCGCTGGAACCAGCCCTCGCGGTCCTGCCGGATCGCAATCGTCCCGGCCTTCAGCGGCGGCGAAAACGTGTTGCGGTCATCGGCGACCAGCTCAGACATCCTGTGGCTGAGATCGGCGTTGATGAAGTGGGTTGGCACCGACAGCAGCAACAGTGTGGCGCCGGCACCAATGACATAGCCCATCGCACCGACGTTCAGCACGCGATGCAGCAGGACACTCCCGAGCGAGACCATGAAGACAAGGGGCGCAAAGGCAAGGGCAATGGCAAGCGGAAGCCCGACGACCGTGATGGCCACAAGGATGACGATCGTGGGCGCAAACACAGTCAGGGCCGCGGCCAGCCCGGAGATGAGCAGCCAGTTGGCGATCAGCAGCTTTGCGAAGCTGAACAAGCGCATGGGCAAGGTCATCCAGCAATTGGTCGCCGGATTTCATCACGGGCTCATGAACCCGGCGCGAAGGGGCGGTGCAGGACCACCAGCGCTGTTGGCATCATGGTGAACAGGCTGCTAACAAAAGTCCATGGAACTCGAGCCCGGCCACGAAACCCTGCGCGCCGCTGCCACCCGCCTGGCCGCGGCAGGCCTGGACGAGCCTGCCCGCGAGGCGCGGCTGCTGGCCCGCGCCGCGCGCGATGCTACCGAATTCGAGGCCTTCATCTCCCGCCGCGCCGCGCGCGAGCCCTTCGCCTACATCATCGGCCGCCGCGAATTCTGGTCCCTCGACTTCGAGGTGACGCGCGACGTTCTGATCCCGCGACCCGACAGCGAGACCCTCGTCGAGACGGCGCTGAAGGCCTTCGGACCGACGCCGCCCCGCAGCATCGTTGACCTTGGCACCGGCTCGGGCTGCCTGATCGTGTCCCTGCTTACGGAGTGGCCCGACGCGCGCGGTCTCGCGGTCGACCTGTCGCCCGCCGCCCTCGACGTGGCCCGCCGCAACGCCGCCCGCCTGGGGACCGAAAGCCGCCTCGACTTTGCCTGTGCCGACTTCGCGACACTTCAGGCCGGACCCTTCGACCTCGTGGTCTCAAACCCGCCTTATATTGCCTCTGGCGTGATCGGCACGCTCGACCCGGACGTGGCTGACTTCGAGCCAGGCCTCGCCCTCGACGGCGGCGCCGACGGGCTCGACGCCTACCGTGCAATCGCGCGCGCGCTGCCGGCCCTTCTCGCGCGTCGTGGCCTCGCCATGTTCGAAATCGGATGGGACCAGGCCAGCCCGGTCAGCCAAATCCTTCAAAATCAGGGCTTTGCGGTGCAACGTGTCGTTAAGGATCTTGCGGGAAACGACCGCGTTATCGTGGCCTCAAGGCCAAATTGAGCCAGCAACGCGGGAAAACGGCGAAAATTCACTTGGACCTGGACGGGGCTTTCGACTAGGGTCCGCCCCGACGGTTGAGTTTTCGCGCGCGGGCCACAAGGGGCTTTGTTTCCGCGCCGCAGGAGAAGGTCCCGCCGGACCGGATCGCATGGCCTCAAGGGCCTTGGGTGATCCACCGGACGACCAGGCAACCCGTTCAATCCGGACGACGTCAAGGCAGGCGGACAGGACAGCAGCCTCGGCTGCCATCGGACACACAGGTTTTTTGATTTTCAACGACGAACTGAGACGGAATTCCCAATGAACATGAGACAGGGGTCCAGCAACAACAACAAGCGCGGCCGCGGCCGGGGTCGTGGCAAGCACCACGGCGGTGGCGGTGGCGGCGGCGGTGGTGGTGGAGGCGGCGGCGGTCCGCGCCACCACGGCAGCCAGCAGAACCAGGACCAGGTCTTCAACATTCACCGCACGATCGACTCGAACGGCCCGGACGTGAAGATCCGGGGCAACGCCAACCACATCTACGAGAAGTACCTCCAGCTCGCCCGCGACGCGAACTCGGCCGGCGACCGCGTGATGGCCGAGAACTACCTGCAGCACGCCGAGCATTATTACCGCCTGATCATGGCCTACCAGGCCCATGTCCAGCAGCAGGGCCAGCAGCACGGCCAGCACCAGCAGCATGGACACCAGCAGGGCCAGGCCGGCCATTACGGTGGTCCCTATCGCAACCAGCCCGCAGCCGGTCAGCCTGAAGGAAACGGCAGCGTGTACGACCAGCCCAACGGCAATGGCCGCGGCGAGGCCATGGTGTCCGCCGCAGGATCTTCAGGCCAGGAAGAGGCCTACAACGAGGAAAACGCCGGTCGCTACGACTGAAGCCGGCCCTTCGGGGTTGGGGGCGCGCGCACGCCGGGTCTAGGATGGAGCCTCCGCAAGCGAGTCGGAGGTGCATCCCCCATGTCTGCCCAGCCCGCCCTGTCCTCCATCGGGAACCAGATCCTGATGGAGACGCCCAACTTCTACATCCGCCTGCTCCGCGCCGATGACGCCTCCGATCGCGTCGGTACCTGGTTTGGCCAGGCGGAAGTTGCCGAGGGCCTGAACGCCGAGCAGCGTCCACTGGCACGGGACGAACTGCGCAGGTGGATCGCCTCATTCGACCAGCAGGCAAACCAAATTCATGGCGTTTTCGACAAGCGCAATGACCTTTTGGTCACGATAGCCAACTCCCAATTCAATTGGGACATCAGGCGTGTCCTGATGAATATCGTCGTGGGTGAAGCCGCTTACCGCCACTGCGGGGTCATACTCGAGGCCTGCGTACCCGTTCGGGATTACTTTTTCGACGGCATGAAGATGAGTGTCATTACAGGCACCGCGCTCTCGACGAACCGGGTGATTGTCTCGTTTCTTGAAGGTACGGGCTTGAAGCGGCGCGAAACACTGAAGAACCACCGTTTGCTGCGCCACACAGGCACCTATGCCGACCTGTACCTCTACAGCCAGACGGCGCAGGAGTGGCGCGACTGGAAGGCGGCCAACCCGGAGACAATCGCCGCCATTCGCGACTGCGCGGCACGCTTGCCGCCGGCCTGAAATGAAAGGGGCCCGGCGCAATGACCGGGCCCCGCATTTCAGCTGTATGCGGCCCTAGGCGGGCGGGAAGTACGGGCCGGGCGGGCTGGGCGGGAGGTATGAGCCACTCGTAACGCCTGCGCCTTCCAGGATGTTGCCGAAGGTGGGCGTTTCGAACTCGGCGCCCGAGCGGTCATTCGCCCTGAGCGTGGGTTGGTCGAGATAGAAACGAACACCAAGCCACACGGTATTTGTATCGAGCGTGATGTTGTTGAAGTCCGTCTCGTTGCGCTCGTGCGAGAATGCGATCAGCCCCGATAGCGGCGTATTCGCCAACCGGTGTTCAGCCTCGACGCGCCACATTGTATGCGAGGTGGAGTCCGACAGTGCCTTGCCGCTGAAAAGTGGGTCATCAAGGTTAAGGCTGCCCCACATCTGTGTAGTAGCGAGGCTGAGGCTCGTGTTGTCGTTGATGAAGTAGCGGATCTTGCCTTGGATATAGGTGCCGTCGGCAATCGTGCCGCCGCAGGGCGCATCACAACCGATCTGGTCGAACAGGCCCATCTGACCCGAGACTGTCCAGTGAGTGTCGAAGAACTGCCCCTCGAGCGCCCCAAGACCGTAACGTGCTTCCGAGCGGATCCCGGCGCCCACCAGCGTATCATTGCTCCAGAGCGATCCCGCAAGGCCGAGGCGTGCACGATTCTCGACGGAGTGGATAAGGTGCACCGCGCCGCCAAGGTTGGCTGCGCTGTCCTTGCCGTCGACGCTGAACAGGTTGCTGGCGCGCTCGTGGAAGAGGTCCACTTGCACGTCGAGTTCGCCGCCAAGGTTCCACAGGCCCTTCGCCTTGAGGTCAACATTGACAGGGTCGTCGACCACTGAGGCCAGCGGGCCGCCACCGCTGGTAGAGCCTGCGCCGACGCTCAGTTGCACCACGCCGGTGAAGGGCGTGTCGGCACGTGCCGGCACGATGCACGCAAGCAGCGCTGCACCGCACACGCTGGATAGAAGTCTATGGTTCATGGGTTATCCCCCGGGTTGATCACATGTTCGCGTAGACGCACGCACGCGAATCGTTTGGTGAGGGTAAAGGTGCAAGAGGTGCTTCTACAAACGTTGCGACCACGGCAGTCAGAGCGGTGTGGTGTTGATACGACACGTTACTGGGCGTATCGGTGTATAAAGGGAATCCGCGTCCACCCTGTCACCGAAATCCTGCGCTCCCGGCACGGGTCCTCCCCGCTGCCATTCCACTGTGCCGCCGTGGGACACGCGCCCCCGGCATTGCACATCCAGGCGGGCGTGGATCGCACATGCCCGGCCCGAACCGCTGATTTTGGGCGGATTGCCGGAATTGCAAGAGCTTGCAGAACGAAATTTCCACCCCAAATCCAAGGTCAATAACCGCAACATCGCCTTTGTTGGTAGGGTGCCGGGGCTATAGCCTGATGGTCGCCCGTTACCGGCAAGGCTCAATCGAAGATACCCGCCCATGGACCTTCAGAAATTCACCGAACGCGCCCAGGCCTTCCTGCAGAACGCCCAGGGCCTGGCCCAGCGCTCAGGCCACCAGAGGCTGACACCCGAACACCTGCTCAAGATCATGCTCGATGACGAGGAAGGCCTCGTGGCTGGCCTCGTCCGGCGTGCCGGCGGCGATCCCGCCCGGGCGCTCAAGGCGACCGAAGCCTTCCTGGCCAAGCAGCCGCGGGTCGAGGGCTCGGGCGCCGGACAGCTCTACATTGCCCCCGAGACCGCGCGCGTCCTCGAAGAAGGCGAGCAGATCGCCCGCAAGGCGGGTGACAGCTTCGTCACCGTGGAGCGCCTGTTGCTGGCACTGGCCGTTGGCACGGCGCCGGAGGCCGCACGCATCCTCAAGGACGCGGGCGCAACGCCCCAGAAGCTGAACGAAGCCATCAATGACCTGCGCAAGGGCCGCACGGCCAACACGGCAAGCGCCGAACAGGGCTATGACGCCCTCAAGAAATATGCCCGCGACCTCACCGAGGCCGCGCGGGCCGGCAAGCTCGATCCCGTGATTGGCCGTGACGAGGAAATTCGTCGCGCGATCCAGGTCCTCTCCCGGCGCACCAAGAACAATCCCGTGCTGATCGGCGAGCCAGGCGTCGGCAAGACCGCAATCGTCGAGGGTCTTGCCCTGCGCATCGTCAATGGCGACGTGCCTGAATCCCTGCGTGACAAGAAGCTTCTGTCGCTCGACATGGGCGCGCTCATCGCCGGCGCCAAGTATCGCGGCGAATTCGAGGAGCGCCTGAAGGCCGTCCTGACCGAGGTCACGGCTGCCGAAGGCGGCATCGTGCTGTTCATCGACGAGATGCACACGCTGGTCGGTGCAGGAAAGTCCGACGGCGCCATGGACGCATCGAACCTGCTCAAGCCCGCCCTCGCACGCGGCGAGCTGCACTGCGTGGGCGCGACCACGCTCGATGAATACCGCAAGCACGTGGAAAAGGACGCAGCCCTCGCACGGCGCTTCCAGCCCGTCTTCGTGACCGAGCCAACGGTCGAGGACACGATCTCGATCCTGCGCGGCCTAAAGGAGAAATACGAGCTGCATCACGGCGTGCGTATCACCGACTCGGCGATCGTCGCCGCGGCCCAGCTTTCGAACCGCTACATCACCGATCGCTTCCTGCCGGACAAGGCGATCGACCTCGTCGACGAGTCGGCCAGCCGCCTGCGCATGCAGGTCGACAGCAAGCCCGAGGAACTCGACGAGTTCGACCGTCGCATCATGCAGCTCAAGATCGAGCGCGAGGCCCTGAGGAAGGAAACCGACGCAGCATCCCGGGATCGCCTCGTGAAGCTCGAGCAGGAGTTGGGCGACCTCGAGGAAAAGTCGGCCAGCCTGACGCAGCGCTGGAAACAGGAGAAGGCAAAGCTGGGACAGGCGCAGTCGATCAAGGAAAAGCTGGACCGTGCCCGCCACGACCTTGAACTCGCTCAGCGCCGCGGCGAATTCGAAAAGGCCGGCGAGATCGCCTACGGGCTCATCCCGGGCCTCGAGAGGGATCTGAAGAAGATCGAGGAGCAGAGCGCGACGCAGCTCGTCACCGAGGCCGTGAGCGAGGAGCACATCGCCCAGGTCGTCTCGCGCTGGACCGGCATCCCGGTCGACAAGATGCTGGCCGGCGAGCGCGAGAAGCTGCTCAGGATGGAAGACACGCTGGGGTCCCGCGTGGTCGGCCAGGAAGAGGCCGTGCGCGCCGTCTCCGCCGCCGTCCGCCGGGCCCGCGCCGGCCTGCAGGACCCCAACCGCCCGATCGGGTCCTTCCTGTTCCTGGGGCCCACGGGCGTCGGCAAGACCGAGCTTACCAAGGCGCTCGCGTCATTTCTCTTCGACGACGACACGGCCATGGTGCGCATCGACATGTCCGAATACATGGAGAAGCACTCGGTGGCCCGCCTCATCGGCGCACCGCCAGGCTATGTCGGCTACGAAGAGGGCGGCGCACTCACCGAAGCCGTCCGCCGCCGTCCCTACCAGGTGATCCTGTTCGACGAGATCGAGAAGGCCCATGGCGACGTGTTCAACGTCCTGCTGCAGGTCCTCGATGACGGTCGCCTGACGGACGGGCAGGGGCGCACCGTCGACTTCAAGAACACCGTCATCATCCTGACCTCGAACCTCGGCGGTGACATCCTGGCCGCCCAGGCCGAGGGCGAGGACACGGCCGCCGTGCGCGACGATGTCATGGACATCGTGCGCGGCCGCTTCCGCCCGGAGTTCCTGAACAGGCTCGACGAGATCATCCTCTTCCACCGTCTTGGTCGCGCGCAGATGGATCGCATCGTCGACATCCAGGTCGCGCGCCTCGCGCGCCTGCTGGCCGAACGCAAGATCGCGATCGATCTCGACCAGGTCGCGCGGGAATGGCTGGCCGACGCCGGCTACGATCCGGTCTACGGCGCAAGGCCGTTGAAGCGCGCCGTCCAGAGGCACCTGCAGGATCCGCTCGCCGAGCACATCCTCCAGGGCCGCATCAAGGACGGGGACATGGTGCGGGTATCAGCCGATGCCGGTGGCCTTCTGATCAATGAAGCGCGCCGCAGCGCGACGCTTCACTGATCCTCGTACTTGAACGGGCAGGATGCGATCACTTCGCTGATTGGTCCTGCCGCATCCTCCAGCGTGAAGCGCGTGCTCTGCGCGCCCTGCCGCAAGGTGACCTCGCCGCCCGCCTTGAATTGCCGCGCGATGAACATCGCCTCGCTGCCCTTGATCTCGAACGTGCCGATCCCGTCGGCGATGGCCGCCCGCTTGGTGGCAGTCGGATATTCGCCCTCGGGAAACAGGAAGGTCACGTCTTCCCATGACGGGTCGTCGGTCCCGAAGTCACTGCCGTCCTGTGCCGCCTGGCCCAGGTTGAATTGCAGCAGGACGCCCGGCATGCCGCCGCACGAGAAGCGCAGGAATGCCTGCGGCAGGTCTTCGCTGCCCGCAACCTCGGCAACATAGACGCTCTGGCCAAGCGGATCGGTCTGCACGTCGAAGCGCCACGGCGCAGCGGCCAGCAGGGCCGCAGTCATCAGGAGGAATTTCATCGGATCTCGGATGTCAGGGTAGAAGTTTCGCGCGAAGGATTTCGCCCTGAGCGACCACAGCAGGTGTCTCACCCCACTTGTCAAGCACGAGGTTGACGCGCGCGACCATGGCCTTGAACGCGCCAAGCTCCGCACCCGCGAGGGTGGTGCCGGTCGGCAGCTTTACATCCATCGGGTTGATCTGGCGGTTGCGCACCATGACCTCGTAGTGCAGGTGCGGACCGGTGCTGCGGCCGGTCGTTCCGACACGGCCGATGACCTGGCCCTGGCGCACGCGCCCCCCCTCCCGCACACCCGGCGCGATGCGGCTGAGATGCGCATAGGCCGTCTCGTAGCCATTGGCGTGGGCGATGCGGACATACTTGCCGAAGGAGCCGTTCCAGCGTGCCATGCGGATCGTACCATTGCCGGCCGCCATGATCGGCGTGCCGGTGGGCGCGGCGAAGTCGACGCCCTTGTGCATCTTCGAATAGCCCAGCACCGGATGGCGCCGCATGCCGAAGCCCGAAGAAAGGCGCGCCCCGTCGATCGGCGTGCGCATGAGAAGGCGCCGGCCGCTCTTGCCGTCGGGCGTGTAGTAGTCGGTGGTCTGCTCGGCGACCGAGGTGAACCGGTAGAGGGGCTTGGCCTCGCCCGACAGCGTGAGCTGCGCAAAGTCGATCGCGCCGCTCTTGAGCGGTCGGTCGGCCTCATCCGTATAGGTCGTGAAAAGGATATCGAAGCTGTCCCCGGCACGGATCTCGCGCTGGAAATCGACGGCATGGGAATGGATGCGGATCATGTCCACGATGACGCCGTCCGGAACGCCTGCGTCGAGGGCCGACTGGTACAGGCTGCCCTTGATTGTCCCGCGCGCGCGCGCGCCCTTCGCCGTGAGCGTCTTGACGGTGTCGCGCACTGCATAGCGCCCGTCAGGCTGACGCTCGATGGCAATGTCGCGCTCCACGCTGGGCCGGAACGCGATCGAGCGCAGCACCGGTTCCGACGTGTCGGCATGGACCCCCTCGAAGACGAGCGTCAGGCTCTGCCCGCCCCGCAGGCCCGAGGCATTGAACACGTCGGCAAGCGCGGCCGTGGCGTCGGTGGCGTCCTGCGCACGCGCCCCCTCCTCGAGAAGCAGGCCCCCAAGGGTGTCGCCGCGCTCCATCTCGATGGTGCGGATGTCCTTCTGCGGAGGCTTGGGCACCGTGTGGGCGGCGCCCGCGGCTGCCGGAGCGGGGGCGTCATCGCCGCGCGGCGCGAGCATGACCAGCGCGATGACCAGGCAGAAGGCGAGCGCCAGCACCCCGGCCATGGCCGCGGCACCACGTGCCCAGCGATGGCTGCCGACCTTCAGGCCCCCTGCCTGTGATCCCTGTCCCATGCCCCCGTCATTCCTGCCCGATGGCGCTGATTCGATTGTCCGCCCCGCCGGGGGAAGTCAATCACGCCACAGTTGCGTCCCATTCCCCGTCAGGATGCACGGGGTCTTGCCCCGTCGCGAGGCAGATTTGGGGCTTTGGTTAAGTGCGGCAATTCGGACCAGTATTTATTTTCATCGGTCGATTGACACCCTCTTTAGGTACGCTTAATTTGCGTGTCCTGCATGAGCGGTAGCGCTTCGGCGCACCAGATTGTGCGGTTTTCCCTCGTCGGGTCAGGCAGCGTCTCGGGCGTTCATTCGCTCGGACATTGCTTCGTCGGGTGGCTGCGATTTGACATTGTTATTTACCGGGAAGGGGAATGAGGGCGGCGTAAGGGTCGTATTGGTTATGGCCAATGACTTTGAGCTGTCTTGGTTCTCTTTCTAGAATTGTGCTGGTCTGGGTATTGGCTGAGGGGTGACCTTT
>Ga0172376_10002272_pt1 | contig 23613 bp, 16 predicted proteins | sample Lak35m_FD_121114 | JGI IMG/M metagenome (GOLD analysis project Ga0172376, IMG submission 121114) | Freshwater microbial communities from Kabuno Bay, South-Kivu, Congo - kab_092012_35m | ecosystem: Environmental > Aquatic > Freshwater > Lake | place: Democratic Republic of the Congo: South-Kivu... | reverse complement strand
CTCCGCATACAGCGGCAGATGCCGGTAATACACCTCGAGCATGCAGGCGCAGAGCGCCGTCATGTAGAGCCGCCCCCCCACGTGCCCCCACTGGTCGTTGGCAGGATCCCAGCTCCCCTTCTCACGGCCGGTCTGCACCTGTTGGCCGAGCAGCTGCTCCTGCATCCGCCGGTTCCATCTCGTCCACACGTCGCCGCCCATGTGGTGACAGACCTGCGTGGCGTAATACCAGGCGTAGACATTCTTCTTGCGATAGTCGAAATCGATCGGAGACTCGCGCAGGAGCAGTTCGACTCCCGCCACGAGTCGCGGATCGTGGCGTCGCCAGCCGAGATACTGCCGACAGAGCAGCCCCTCGGCCGTGAGCGCCGGCCGAAACTCGAAGAACTTCTGGTTGGGATTGATCTGGTAGCCGTAGCCGGTTTTGTTTGACACGAAGACGGCGTCGAGGAAGCCGGCGAGCCGTTCATACGCCGCGGCCGGCACGGGCAGCCCCGCCATCTCGCCGCTCTTGAGCGCCATCAGATACCAGCCCGTCACCGACATGTCGCCGCGGTTGTCTTTTCCGGGCTGCGGCGGCTCGTAGCGCCAGCCGCCGTCGGGCATCTGCGCGGCGATTGCGTAGCCGAGCGCCCGCCGCGCGGGCTCCTCGAGAGACGGATCCTTCGTCATGCCGAAGGCCTCGCAGAGGGCGATCGTGGCCTGCGCGTGGGCATACATCGCATGCTGCTCGAGCATGCGCCCTGCTTCGAACGTGCCCTCCGGCGTCTGCGCTTTCACGAGCGCCTTCCAGGCTTTGGCCACGATCGCGCGATGCTCGCCGTCGCGGGTCGTGTTGCCCGCCCCCTGGAGCGCGATGAGCGCCATGGCCGAAGCGGCCAGCCGGTTCTCCTGCGCGCCGCCGTCTCCATACGGCCCCTTCAGGCTCCAGAGTCCGTCTTTCTTCTGCTGCCGGGCAATCCAATCGAGCGCGAGCGCCACGGCCACTTCGGTCGCATCGGTGCCGCCGCCGTCGCCAAGGAGCTTTTGCCGTGCGGCTGTCGAGCGTCCGGTGAGCGCCGTGCCGATCGCCGGCTGTGGCGCTGCCTTTGCCTCGCCCGCCTCCACCGCGATCTCGGCTTCCGGCACAAGCGGCGCGGGGGGCGGCTCGACAACCGGCTCGGGCTTCACGACGGCCGGCGACGTGGCGGCGATCTCCGTTGTATCGGGCTTCGCGATCTCCACCACGTCGGGCGCCTCCGGCTCTTCCGCGGCGGTGGGCTCGCCCGCCTCTCCGGCTTCGGGTCCGAACGTGAGCGTGAGCGTGGGCCGCTTTGGCTCGGCCTGGCGCACGCTCAACAGCGCGAGCAGAATGAGCAGCAACAGGTGGAGCGAGAGGCTCAGCGTCCAGGCCGGGCTCTTGTCGATGGTCGCTGCGATAGACCAAGGCGGCCGCCGTTCCCCGGGCGTCTGCGGCGCGGGGGCGGGGCGCACGTCGAATTGCGTCAGCGGCGCCGCGGCGGGCTCGTCAGAGCCCGCCGCGGGCGCGTCAGCCCATGGAAATCCACCCACCACCGCCGCCGATGGCTGCGGCGCGGGCGGGACTGGAAAGGAAGGCGCGGGATTTCGTGGGGCGTCTGGTTTCATGGCCGCTGGCGTCGAGACCGTTATTCTCGACGGTTCCCGCAGGCGGCAATGCCAAAAAGCAGGTCGTGAGGAAGCCTGCCCTTCTTTTTCGGAGGTTTGCCGGATATGATTCGTGCACACCCAAAAGACGCGGGGTGGAGCAGCCCGGTAGCTCGCGAGGCTCATAACCTCGAGGTCGCAGGTTCGAATCCTGTCCCCGCCACTTCACGCAAGCCCGGCCTTCCATGGCCCGGGCTTGCTGTCTTTTGGGCGGCATCCTGCCGCCACTTCGCGTTTCCGGGCCATCCTAGGCCAGTACGGCGGGCCTCATGGCGCTGGGAACAGCCCGCTAGCCAGAGCCTCAACTGGCAGGCAGGCTATCTGCCATGTGCACTCCCCCACCAGACTCCCAAGCCAGATTTAAGCTCCAGAGCGTCGCTTTCTTCGGCCGCACTCTGGCTGAGTATCTCGAGATGTTCGCGCTGAATCTGGAAAGCTTGCGCGGCCTGAAGATCCTCGACGTTGCCAGCGGCCCGGGAAGTTTCGTCGCCGAGGCTCTTGCCATGGGCCTCGACGCGACCGGCTGCGACCCGATGTACGGCCAAGACGCCGCCACCATCGCCGCGCAGGGCAAGCGAGACATAGATGCGTGCCGCGAGCAGATCAGCAAGCACCCCGGCGTGCTGGCCTATCGGGACATCGATGAATTTTTTCGCGCGAAATACGCCGCCTTGGAGAAGTTCGCGGCGGACTTTCGGCAGCGGCAAGGCGAGCGCCGCTACATAGCCGGAGCCTTGCCGGCGTTGCCATGTGGGGACGGGGCCTTCGACGTTGTCCTGTCTGCGAACTTCCTCATGGTCTACTCGCCTCTTGTAGACGGCGGCATGCACGACGGGAAAGAGTTTGGCCTCGATTTTCACCGGCGGGCATTTCGAGAACTGGCCAGGGTCACGCGCAGAGAGCTTCGGGTCCCGGGCATGCACACCTGGACGCAGCCGCCGCAGCCGCATCCATATTGCGAGCCGCTGGTGGCCGAACTAGAGGCCCTGGGGTTCGCCGTCCAGCTGGTGCCGAGTGATTACGACGACGGCTGCCAGACCGGGATGGGTGGAGACCGTGAGGGCGGCCAGGCGAATCAAGTCTTGGTGGCTCGGCGGCAAGGCTCTCGCTAAAAGGCAAGAACGCTACGAACGACAGCGTCTCCTCTCGGAAAACGCCCCGGCTTTCGGCTGGGCGTAAAAGTTCGACCATCCCGTGGGTTCCGGGATCAGCAGCAGCCCGTGTCGCCCACCTTGCACTTCTCAGGAGCGAGGCAAGCCGTGTGCTTCGTGCCGAGGTAGAAGAGCAGCCCGGACGGCGTGACTTCCATGCCGCCAATCGGGTATTGGGAAATTACCTCATCTTCATACTCGACCTCCACGGGCAGGTCGTCGGATTGCAGGAGAGGTCGGGCGATTCGCATGATCGACGCCAGTGTCGCGGCCTCCAGCCGGTGGTCGACGTCATTCGCCACCCACACCTGCAGCACACGCGCCTTCGTAGACCGGAGAGTGCCGCCGCAGTCGATGAAGTCCTTCTGGACCTTGCCGACCTCGGTGATGTGGTAATGGGCCGGGGCGAAGGACTTCTCCGGCAGCATCCAGTGCATCTTCGCGTCGGGGTTGCCTTCGATCGCCCGGCAGAACTCTTTCACAGTCATCGGCGGGTCCTCACGAGCTGGACTCGAGGCAGTGTTGCGGTTTCCTCTGGACGGCCAAGTCTACCGCAGCCACCGCCGCATCCCCCGCCCGCCTCAGCCGGCCCGGGCGGCCGTGAGCTGGTGGGGAAACGCTTCGAGCTTCCGCATGCTCGTGCGGCCGACGACCACGTCGAGCATACGGCCGAACCGCCGGAAGACGCTCTCCTGTTTGTAGGGAATCCCGTGCCGCTCGCAGAGCGCCTTCACGTGCGGCTGGATGCGGGCGTACTGCCGCATCGGCAGGTCGGGAATCAGGTGGTGCTCGATTTGGTAGTTAAGCCACAGGCTCAGGTAGTCGGTAAGTTCATTGCCGCAGTGATAGTTCGCCGATCCCACCACCTGGGTCACGTAAAACTCCTCCTTGCGGTGATAGTGGAAGGAGAACCGGTAGAGATCGTCGGCGGTGTGGTTGGGTGCGATCACGAGAAAGGCGTGGGCGTTGGTGATCGCCTCCGCGAGCAGTTTGTTGCCGAGCACACACCACACCGCGGTCATGCCCAACGGCAGAAACATCAAGGGCACCGCGACGAAGTGCCAGGTTGCATACGGGAGGTAGCAGGTGACCCACAGCCGGCGGACCGTCGGACGGCGAAAGTCGAGCGCGCTGCCGATCGTGAAAGCCACGACCCGCGAGTGATGCAGCCGCCTGTGGGTCACCGGGTCGAGCACGCTCAGCGAGTTGGGAGCGTAGTAGATGATCTTCCAGGTGCAGGCCAGAATCGCCATCAGCACGTATTTCACCCACAGCGGCACCCGCATCTGCCGAAGAAACTCCGCGTTTCGCTCGGCCAGATCCGGATCCGACTCCTCCCCCGTGTGGTAGTGGTGGAGGATGTTGTGCTCGTGATCCCAGGCATCGGGGTGGAGCCAGTCGAACCAGTCGATGTAGCGCCGCCAGCCGCGGGCGAAGACGCGGCTGGTGTAGCGGGCCGGAATCCCCGGCACGCGGTCGTAGCCGCGGTGGGTGATGTGGTGGGCGAGCAGCCAGCGGGTGAACTGCCCCAGACTCAGCAGGAACGCCGTCACCGGATTGGGAATCGTCCACGCCGTGGCGAGTCCGAGCAGGGCCGCGATCCGGCCATACCGCTCGATCTTCCTTAGGTGGGCGAAGTCGGCCGAGCCAATCTGCCGGTAGGCGTCGGCCTTGAGCCGCTCCATGTCGGCGCAGAATCCGGCGACGTTCATGCCGGCGAGTTCTGCGGGCGCTACCGGGGCGGGGGCTGTGGCGATCACGGAGGCGGCGGGCGGAGCGAAGGGTGCGGTGACTGTCGCCGAGAGAATAGCGTGGTCGTCCCTGGAGCGGTACGCCGGCGTACTTTTGGCCGGGTTATCCGGATCAGCGTGACATCATCTTCCGCGGTGCACAGACAGCGGCCGGGCACGACGACGGCCTGAAAAACCGGCCCCACGGTGTGCGGGCGCCTTCCGGGGCTCGGCCGTTCACCTGGCGAGCACGATGATGGCCGAACCGATAAAGATGAAGACCCCGCCGATCATCACCGGGAGCTGCAGCTGGCCACTGAAAAACAGCATGGAAAACAGAGCCACGAAGAGCGGGTAGGAGATCTCGAGCACCGCCGACTTGCTCGCTCCCAGTAGTTGGATCGAGCCAAGAATGGCAAGCGCCGCTGCGGTGGCCGTCGCAAGCGTCAGGCCAACCAACGGCAGGCTGGCTTTGGACGTGTCGATCGTCAACAACGCAGCCGGCGACGAACCTTGCATGAGCAAGATCACTCCGGCAACCACAAGGCCGCACAGGCAATGCAGAAAGTAGAGCTTGAAGACGGAAAGGCTCGACAAGACCCTCTCATCGAGGCAGTAGGTCAGGCCCCAGAGGACCGCTGCCAAGACAGCCAAGACGAAGCCGAGATTGAGGTTCCACGCAGAAGATAGTGGGGCGGCCATGGAGCCTCCTGGCAAGGTGTGGCAGATCGTGCTTCGAGTATCAGGCGTGTTTCTTCATGGCGTCTCGAGTGCCGCCAACACCTTCGCGTAAACCGGTCCGCGGGCGGCGGGGGCGAGCGACCGCAGTTCGAGCAGGAGCGGCCTGAGTCCAGTGGCCCAGGTCGGATCCTTGGCGATCTTGGCATCAGCTTTCGCCCGGAGGGCGTCGGCGTCGAGGCCGCCTGCAGCCGCTGCTGCCGCCACGACGCTCCGCAGGTACTCGGCGGCCTGATCCGCTGGATTCGGCGTCGCCGGCGCGTCGCTGCGGCCGAGCGCCCAGGCGATCCCCTGTTGCATGTGATCCTTGAACATCGGCTCGCGCCAGGTGGCGTCGTTATGGCCGAAGTTCGTGGCGAAGACGCGTCCCTTGCCGTAGTCCCGCACCCACGCCACCGGCACGTGCCAGGGCTCCTTGGGCGTGCTCGCCGCCATGTCGAGGCTCAGGAGCACCCGCAGGTTTTGCGGCTTGTAGCGCGGATCGTACTGATAAATTTCGTCCTTCCAGCGAAACCGCTCGGGAAACATCTTCACGACAGGGTGCCCGGGATCGTGGACGACGAAGCCGTGTTCACCGCCGGCGTTCCAAGGGTGGCCGGCAAAGGAACCGCCGACCATCTCGCAATAGGGGTCGGAGCTCTTGAGCGTGTCGGTCGCGGCATGGAAGCCGATGAAGGCCTTGCCTGACTTGATCCACGCGAGAAACCCCTCGAGATCGGGAATCGGCAGCTCGCCCGTCGTGCTCGCGAAGATTACGCCGTCGAAGAGGGCGAGCGATTCCGGAGCAAATGCCTTCGCGAATTGCTCGCGGAGCGTCGCCTGCCACGGCGCGTCGTCTTTTCGAAACTGCTCCTGCGCCGCCGCGAAAGCTGCCTGTTCCCTCGCCCAAGCCTCGTCGTTCGTGTCTTTCCATCGCCTCGGCGGAATGGGTGCGGCGAGGCGGCCGGGCGGCATCCGCAGGAAATCGACATGAAAGAGGCCGCTCGTGCGACCGAGTTCTTCGAGCACCGGCTCCGCCGTCGCGATCGACGCATGGCGAAACCCGGTGGTCACCGTGACGACGAGCAGCCGTGCGGGCTTGGCAGTCTCGGCCGCCCAAGCCCCCCCCGCGGACAGGAGAATGACTCCGATACCGATCACGGCTGAGAAACGACCGGCCATACTGACCCTCGCACAAACAATTGTTCGCAGAAACCCTGGTGAAACGACGCTCGAGTCTACCCGGATGTGCGGCGCGACGCCGCAGTTGACGATTCGACACGGTGGTCGGAATCATCGTCGATCAGGCGTTTCTGGTCGAGCCGCCCGCCGTCCTTCCCCTTTCCCGATCCATCTGGGATGCTGACGGCCGTCCTGGGCATCCCTTTCGCTACGCCAGCCCGCCGGGCAGCCACCAGCCAACACTTCCATGAAAGACCCAACTGTCCGCGGCGTCGTCCACCTGATCGAGGAAACCAAGACCTTCGGGCAGAAGGGCTTTCGCAAACGCCTCGTCGTGCTCGAGCAGTCGAAGGGCACGTTTACCAACTTCATTCCCGTCGAGTTTGTGAAGGATGGCTGCGACGCGGTGGATGACCTCGGCGTGGGAGACGAGATCGAAGTCACCTACCGCCTGAGCGGTCGCCGCTGGCAGCGGGATGAGGCCAGCGAAGCCAAGTATTTTCTGAGTGCCGAGGGCCTCTCGTTCAAAAGGCTGTCTGGCAGCGGGCGGGCCGGCGATAGCGCGCACGACGGCATCGACCCCAACGATGAACTGGCCGAGGCCGGCAGCGACGACGTGCCGTTTTGAGCACGCAAGCACGGGCGTCGAGGGCTCGGGCCACTCATCACAGCCCCAATCGCGAGCGACGGGAGACCGCGCCGGCATACCTGCACACCCGTTGCTCACGCTTCGGGCTTGGATGGCGACGCAGGGAAACGGTGCCAGCCACCAAATCTGGGCAATTTGACGCGAGGCCGGCGAGGTGATATACAGGCGTCCATGCCACGCCCTCGTCGAGTCGCTCCCGGAGGATTGCCATTTCACGTGCTCAACCGGGCCGTGGGACGACGGACCATTTTCGAGTCAGACGCCGATTATGCGGAATTCATCGACGTCGTGGCCGAAGCACTGCGGACCCGGCCGATGCGGATCTGCAGTTACTGCGTGATGCCAAACCACTGGCACATGGTGCTGTGGCCCGAGCACGACGGGGATCTGTCGGTCTTCGTGCAGCACGTTTCAAACCTGCACGTGAAGCGCTGGAAAAAGGCCCACCAGGAAATCGGCTATGGGCACCTCTATCAGGGCCGTTTCAAGTCGTTTCCGATCCAGACCGACGCGTATTTCCAGACCGTGGTTCGCTATGTGGAGCGGAATCCGCTGCGAGCGAATCTCGTCGCCCGGTCTGAAGACTGGCCCTGGTCGAGCCTGGGGCAAGAATCGGCTTCCGAACCGATCCCGCTCGCTCCCTGGCCGGTGCCGCAGCCTTCTCATCGGCATGCCGAGCAGTGGATCGCCTGGGTCAACAGGCCGCAGACCGAGAGGGAACTACAGAGCCTGCGAACATGTGCGGTGCGTGGTCGGCCGTTTGGCGACGACGCGTGGGTGAGGCAGATCGCCGGGCACCTCGACCTAGGGCCCACGCTGCGGCAGCCGGGACGGCCCTGCGTCGAGCAAAAGGCGGCGTGGGCTCGCTGAACAGGCGGCTAAATTACCCAGATTTGGTGGCTGGCACCTTTTTCAGCCGCAGGGCGTTGGTCACGACCGACACCGAGCTGAGGCTCATCGCCGCCGCGGCGATCATCGGGTTGAGCAGCAGGTGGCTCGAAAGCGGATAGAGCACCCCCGCCGCGATCGGGACGGCGAGCGCGTTGTAGATCAGCGCGAAGAAGAGGTTTTGTCGGATGTTGCGCATCGTGGCGCGGCCGAGGTCGATCGCCCGCACGATCCCCCGCAGATCCCCCTTCACGAGCGTTACCCCTGCCGACTCGATCGCTGCATCGGAGCCGGTGCCCATCGCGATGCCGACATCAGCCGCGGCCAAGGCCGGCGCGTCGTTGATGCCGTCGCCGGCCATCGCCACCGTGCGGCCGCACGCCCGCAAGGAACGGACGATCGCGTGCTTCTCGTCCGGCTTCACGCCGGCGCGGAATTCGTCGATCCCGAGCGCGGCCGCGACCGTGCGGGCCGTTTCTTCATTGTCGCCCGTGAGCATGATGAGCCGCAGCCCGAGATCGTGGAGGCTGCGGACGGCCTCCGGCGAGGATGCCTTGATCGGATCCGACACCGCGATTAGTCCAGCGAGCCGGCCATCTACGGCGACGTGCATCACCGTCTGGCTCTTGCTTTCGAGCGCCGCGGCCGCCGCGTCGAGCGCCGCCAGATCGGCCACGCCCTCCTCGGCGAGCCATCCCCTCCTGCCAACGAGCACCGCGCGGCCTTCGACATTCCCCCGCGCGCCGCCGCCCGTCACCGAATCAAACCGCTCCACTGCCGGCACCGCGATCTTCCGCGCCGCGGCCCCCGCCACGATCGCCCGGGCCAGCGGGTGCTCGCTCTGCTGCTCCACGCTCGCTACGAGCCGCAGCAGGTCCGAGTCGGTCATGCCCGCGACCGGGATACATTCGGTGAGCGTTGGCCGCCCGGCCGTCAGCGTACCCGTCTTGTCGACGACCACGGTATCGACCTTCTCGAGCCGCTCGAGCGCCTCGGCATTTTTCACGAGCACGCCCTCCCTCGCCCCGCGACCGATGCCGACCATGATCGACATCGGCGTCGCCAGACCGAGCGCGCAGGGGCAGGCGATGATCAAAACGGCCACAGCGTTCATAAACGCCCAGGCCAGCGGCGGCTGCTCCGGCGCTGCGATCGCCCACACGAGAAACGTGATCACGGCGATCGCGAGCACGGCCGGCACGAAATAGCCCGCCACGGCGTCGGCGACCTTCTGGATCGGCGCCCGACTGCGCTGCGCCTCCGCCACCATGCCGATGATCCACGCGAGCACCGTGTCTTTGCCGACTTTTTCGGCGGTCATCAGAAACGAGCCCGTCTGGTTGAGCGTGCCGCCGATGACGGCATCACCCGCCTGCTTCTCCACCGGCATCGGCTCGCCGGTGAGCATCGATTCCTCCACGGCGCTTGCGCCCTCCGTCAGCCGGCCGTCCACCGGGATCTTCTCGCCGGGGCGCACCCGCAGGATGTCGCCGGGCCGCACCTCGTCGAGCGATACCTCCCGCTCCTCACCGCCGCGCACCACGCGGGCCACCGGCGGGGCGAGCGAAAGAAGCTCGCGGATTGCGGCTCCCGTGCGCTGCCTCGCCCGCAGTTCGAGCAGCTGCCCGAGGAGCACAAGCGCGATGATCACCGCCGCCGCCTCGAAATAAACCGGCACGCCGCCATCGTGCCGAAACTGGTGCGGGATCAGCGTTGGAAACAGCAGCGCGACAAGGCTGTATCCGTAGGCGGCGCCCGTGCCGATGGCGATCAGCGCGAACATGTTGAGATAACCCGTCACGACCGACCGAAATCCCCGCTCGAAAAACGGCCAGCCGGCCCAGAGCACGACCGGCGTGGCGAGCGTTAGCTGCAGCCAGCGATTGGCCGCAGGCGTGAGCCAGCGATCGAGCGGCACACCAACCATCGGCAGCATCGAAAGGAGAAACACCGGCAGCGCAAGCGCGGCGGCAATCCAGAATCTCCGCGCCATGCCGCGGAGTTCGGTCTCTCCCTCCCCCGCGTCGGGCTGGAGCGTCTTCGGCTCGAGGTCCATGCCGCACTTCGGGCAGGCTCCCGGGCCGACCTGCTCGACCTCCGGGTGCATTGGGCAGGTGTAGATGGCGTCGGGCGGGCCGGAAACGTGGCGGCGGGTGCCGCAGCAGGGCGACGGCGCGGGGGAGAGCACCGCGAGCGGATCCTCGCCGAGGAATCTCCGCCGGCAGCCCTCGGCGCAAAAGTAGTAGCTGACGCCGTCGCGAACCGCGCTCACGGCGGTGCGTTCATCGACGGTCATGCCGCAGACAGGATCGATGGCCATGGGGCTGGATTCTATATCTCCCCGCACGGCCCGTGTCGATTTCTCCGCGGCGAAAAGGCCGCTCTCTCCTGACGGGCGGCTGAATCGATTAGCATTTCGGAACGCCCGGCCGGTCGTCCGCGAATGGACGCCCGGACCAGTGAAGGAGCACTTGATGATTTCGTTTCGGTTTGAGCATGTCTGCATTGAGTCGTTCGGTCTGCATTTCCCCAGCACGCTCTTGTCTTCCGCGGAGATCGAGGAACGGATTGCGCCGGCCTACGAGCGGCTGAAGATCCCGACCGGCACGCTCGAGCGGGTCAGCGGCGTCAGCACCCGAGGCATGTGGCCCACCGACGTCACGCCGAGTTCGGTGGCTACGGTGGCCGCCCGCGAAGCCCTCGATCGCTCCGGGTTTCGCCCCGACCAGATCGGCGCCCTGATCAACTGCTCCGTCTCGCGGGATTTCTTCGAGCCGGCCACCGCCTGCCTCGTGCACCACAACCTCGGCATCCCCGAGGAATCGCTGGTGCTCGACATCACCAACGCCTGCATCGGGTTCAGCGACGGGATGATCATGCTCGCCCACCTGATCGAGGCCGGCACCGTGCAGGCGGGCATTATCTGCTCCGGCGAAAACATCTCGAAGGTGGTGCATACCACCTGTGAGCAATTGCTCGGCGACCATGGCATCACCCGCGAGAAGCTCCTGCAGATGCTCCCCACGCTCACGCTCGGCTGCGGCGCCGTCGCGGCCGTGCTCTGCCACGACAGCATCGCCACGAGCGGCCACCGCTTCATCGGCGGCGTGGCCCGCTCGGCATCGCAGCATCATCAGCTCTGCATCGGCAACGGCGACTTCAGCGTCGGCCAGGGGGAGGAGATCGCGCCGATCATGACCTCCGACGCGGCGCAGCTGATGATCGCGGCCGCGAAGCTCGGCGGCCGCGCCTTCCCCGACGTCACCAGGTCGCTCGGCTGGTCGAAGGACCACGTCGATCACGTCTTCTGCCACCAGGTGGGCCGGCAGGTCAACGAGGCCTTCTACCGCGAGATGGGGCTCGACTTCGACAAGGATTTCGCGATCTACAAGCGCTACGGCAACATGGTCTCGGCGGCGCTGCCCGCGGCCCTTGCGATCGGCGTCGACGAAAAAGACATCCAGCCCCGCGAGAAGGTGCTGCTCACCGCATTTGGCAGCGGGCTCAACACCCGCTTCCTCGGGTTTGAGTGGTAGCCGCCATGAGCGGACGCCCTCCCCTCGACCGCGCGACCCACCCAGCCGATCACGAGCCGCCCTCGTTTCCCTACGGCCCCTCGTATCCGTTTCGATCGCGATTCGCCACGGTCGGCCGGGGCGCGACCGGTGCGCCGCAGGGCCACCGCATGCATTACATCGACGAGGGGAGCGGCCCCGTTGTCGTCTGCCTCCACGGCAATCCCACCTCGGGCTTTCTGTTTCGCAACCTCGTTGCGAGCCTGCGGCACCGCTACCGCGTGATCGTGCCCGACCATGTGGGCTGCGGGTTTTCCGACAAGCCCAGCGACGTGTTCTTCCGTGCGGCCGATCGTATCGATCACCTGCAGGAGCTGCTCGACGAACTGGGCATCGGCCAGTTTTCGCTCGTAATGCACGACTGGGGCGGGCCGATCGGCACCGGCCTCGCGGTGCGGCGTGCGAAAGACTTGCAGCGGCTCGTCTATTTCAATACCACGCTCGCCGAGATGAACCTACTCCCCGGCATCATCCGCCGGGCCGCCTCGCCCGTGATCGGCAGGCTGCTCACGCAGCACACGATGCACTTCATGAAGCTGCTCACGTCGCTCGGCGTCGTCCATTCCCTGCCGCCCGAGATCAAGCAGGGCTACCACCGCCCCTACCAAACCGCCGCCGCCCGCCGGGCCATCTGGGGCTTCGTGCGCGACATTCCCTTCTCGCACTCCCACCCCACCGCCCCGCTCATGGCCGAGCTGATCGCCGGGCTGCCCGCGCTTGCCGACAAGCCAGTGAAGATCATCTGGGGCATGCAGGATCCATGCTTTCATCCGGGTATCCTGCGCCGCGTGGCGGCTCGGTTTCCGCAGGCCGATGTCGTGGAGATCAAGGATGCGTCGCATCTCGTGATTGAGGACGCCCCCGAGCAGTCGATCACCGCGGTGGAGGAGTTTCTCGAGCGCATTCGACTTTCATGGAGCACCGGCTTCGGGGCGGCAAAAGTCTCGTCGCGTGGGCAGGATAGCCCAATGCTCCTCGAGCTTTCGCCGACCCCTTTGCCTCAGTCTCTTGGTGTACCAGGTCATCGCTCCGGTTTTGTCGGACCCGATCGAGAGGCGGCCGCAGATCAACAGCCAGCCGCGAGCGGACTCTACGCATCACTGCAAAACGCGGCGGCGGCGCTGCCGTGGGTGTCGGCCGTGACGAAGGTTTCGTTTCCCCGTGGAGGCGACCGGCCGCGGTACGACGCCATCGACTTCGCGGCGCTTGCGGCCCGCATCCAGGCCTACGAGCGCGGGCTCGCGGCGGCCGGCCTGCGGGCGGCTGAGCGGGTGATCATGCTCGTCACGCCGGGAGCCGACTTTCTCGCGCTCAGCTATGCCGTGATGGGCCGCGGGGCGGTGCCCGTCTTCATCGATCCAGGCATGGGCGTCGAGGCCGTGGTGGCCTGCATGAAGGAGGCCGAGCCCAGCGGCTTCATCGGCGTGCCCAAGGCCCACTTGCTCCGCCTCAAGGCCGCCGACTTGTTTCGCTCGCTGCGGTTTTCGATCGTCGCGGGAAGGCTGCCCGTCTTCGGCGCGACGCGGCTGCGGGACCTGCTCGTTTCCACTGGCGCCGCACCGCCGCCGGTTTCGCGGCAGGACGACGATCCGGCGCTCGTCGCCTTCACATCCGGCGGCACCGGCCGCCCGAAGGGCGTGATCTTCACCAACCGCATGCTCTCGGAGCAGCTTGCGGTGTTCCGCAACCAATTCGGCTTTCGCGGGGGCGAACAGGACTTGCCGCTCTTGCCCGTCTTCAGCCTCTTTACTTCAGCGCTCGGCGTGGGGAGCATCTTCCCACCGCTCGACCCGGCCCGTCCGCTCGCCCTCGTGCCCCGGCAGATCATTCGCGTGATGCGCGACCTCGGTAACCAGACGTCGTTTGGCTCCCCCACGCTCTGGACAAAGATCGCCGAATACTGCCGGCAGACCGGCACGTCGCTGCCGCAGCTGCGGCGGGTGTTTATGGCAGGCGCGCCGGTCTCAGAGGCCACGCTCGAAATCGTGCAGGCCGCCTGCCCCCAGGCGGAGAGCTTCACGCCCTACGGCGCCACGGAGGCGCTGCCGGTGACGATCGCGGCCGCCGCCGAATTGCGGCAGCGTCCGCCCGTGCTCGCGGTGACTGGCGAGGAAGGCACGCCCGTCGGCCGCGCCATCGACGGCGTCTTGCTCCGCGTGGTCGAGCCGCTCGACGGCCCGGCCACTGGCCCGCTCGTTGACTGCCCGGAGCGGGTGATCGGGGAGATCGTCGTCAGCGGTGAGACCGTGAGCCGCGAATATCTCGCCCGCCCGGAGGCGACCGCCGCCAGCAAGATCCACGAGGCCGGCCGCGTGTGGCACCGCATGGGCGACATGGGCTATCTCGACGCCGGCGGCCAGCTCTACTTCTGCGGCCGCCGGGCCCATGTAGTGACCACCACCGAACAGACGTTTCACAGCGTGCCCGTGGAAAACGTCTTCAACCGCCATCCGCAGGTGAGCCGCACCGCATTGATCGGCGTCGGTGGCATGCCGGCGCTCGTCGTCGAACCGCGGTCGCCGGCGCCCGATGCGGCGGGGCGGCGCCGGCTCGCCGACGAGCTGCGGGCAATCGGGGCCGCCGATCCCGTAACAGCGCCGATCCGGCGGATCTATTTTCATCCTTCGTTTCCGGTCGATGCCCGGCACAACGCCAAGATCTTCCGCGATCGCCTCGCAGCCTGGGCGGCCACGCAGCATGTGACCGAGGTGGCGGCTCCCGAGCCACTCGCTGAAAGCCCAGCTGAAATAGGCCAGGCATGAAGACACTCGTCACCGGCGGCGGCGGCTTCGTCGGCAGCGCGCTCTGCCGGCGACTGCGAGATCTCGGTCACGACGTGACAGCACTCGGCCGACGGGCCAATCCGTCGCTCGACGCCGAGGGGATCCGCACGGTGATCGAGGATCTCGCGCAGCCCGATACCGTGGCCGGCCTGTCACGGCTCTTCGCCGGCGTGGACTGCGTGTTTCACACCGCGGCGCATGTGAAGATGTGGGGGCCGCGCGAGGCCTTCGTGCGCGGCAACATCACGGCCACGGAAAACGTTATCGCAGCCTGCCGCGCGGCCGGCGTGAAGCGGCTCGTGTTCACGAGTTCGCCGAGCGTCATAGCGGCCGATCACGACCTCCGCGGCATCGATGAATCGGCCCCCTACCCGAGTCGCTACCGCGCGCTCTATCCCGAAACGAAGGCGGCCGCGGAACGGGCCGTGCTCGCCGCCCACGGCGACAGGCTGCACACGATCAGTCTGCGGCCGCACCTCATTTTCGGCCCCGGCGACACCAATCTCGTGCCGACGATCCTCCAGCGGGCCCGCGCCGGCCGGCTCGTGCAGGTAGGGGATGGAAAAAACATCGTCGACCTGACGTTCATCGACGATTGCGTCGCGGCGCACGTGCTCGCGGCAGCGGCACTCGACGAACGGCCCGCCGCGGGCGGCCTCGCGTATTTTCTGAGCCAGGGTACACCCGTCTCGCTCTGGGAATGGATCGGCCGGGTGCTCGCCCTTCACGATGCGCCCCCGGTGCGCCGGCGAATCTCGACGACGACCGCGCAGGCGCTCGCGGCCGTGGCCGAAGCGGTCTGGAAGGCAGGCGGATTCAGATCAGATCCGCCGCTGACGAGGTTCCTCGCCGCGGAAATGGCGACCGATCATTGGTTCAACATCGACGCCGCCCGCCGGGAACTCGGCTATGCGCCGAGCTGCACCGTGTGGGAAGCGACTGAACGCGCATTCGGCCGCGCACAGTAGACCGCTTCCTACGGAAGCCCGACGCGCGAGCGAGGAGAGTGGGGGTGGCGTTGGATTTGGGTGGACTAGTACGGCGGATCGACCTTGCTTGCGCTGCGGGCTTTCGTAGACCGTTCAAGTAAACGGCGCACAGTAGACTGCTTGCTCAGCAAGCGGATGTCCATCGAAGCCGCGCCGGCTCGGGGGCGGCAGAAGGTTCCTCGCGGTGTCCCTCGCGGACTCGGGCCAAATGCTCGTCACGCTTCCACCGCCCCCCTCGCCTACGTCCACAGTAGACCGCTTCGTCCCGAAGCGGATCTTGATCCGCTTGCGGAGCAAGCGGTCTACTTTGGAGCAAGCGGTCTACTTTGGAGCAAGCGGTCTACTTTGGAGCAAGCGGTCTACCGTGCGAGGTCTACCCATCCGCGTCGCCGGTGCGGAGCTCCGCGAGCGCGTTCGACGCGGCCCGCTGCTCCGCCTCCTTCTTGTTGCGGCCCCAGGCTGGGGCATACCGCCGCGTGCCGATCTGGGCCGACACGTGAAAACTCTTGCTGTGGTCGGGCCCCGCCTCCTCGACGACCTCGTAGGTCGGCGTGATCCCGAAATCCCGCTGCGCCAACTGCTGCAGGAGCGATTTGTGGTTCGACCCCGATTCGCCCGAGGCCACCTTGATGATCTCCGGCTCGAGCATCCGCTCGACAAGCCCACGCACGCACTCGAGCCCGCCGTCGAGATACATCGCCGCGACGACCGATTCGAAGAGGTCGGAGAGCACCGACATGGGGACGGGCCTGTTCACCGAAAGCCCCTTCCCCACGATCAGGAAGTCGATGAGCTGGAGCTGCTCGCTGATCCGGCTGCACGTCTCCCGGCTCACCACCACCGACTTGATCCGCGTGAGATCCCCCTCCAGCGACTCCGGAAAGAGGCGATAGAGGTTGTCGCAGACGATGAAGCCGAGGATCGCATCGCCGAGAAACTCGAGCCGCTCGTTCGAGGCGAGGCGATGCTGGGCGCCCGACGCGTGGGTGAGCGCGGCCACCAGAAGCGAAGGATCCCGAAACGCATACCCCAGCCGCCGCTGGCACTCGGCCACGTCGATCGCGGCGTCGGTCCGGTCGCGGGGTTCCGGAGAAGGCATGGGGGATCTGACTGGCGGCTGATGGGGGAAACCCCTGCAAAATAAGGCTTTTTTCGGCCGCCTGTCAAACGGCGGCCGGGGCCGGCCGGGGGCTTTTGCGGTGCCTCCGAACCATCTGCAGTCGGGGCCCGTATCAGGAAGATCGTCTCGTTCGGGCTACCGGTCTGTCCGTTTCGTCAGGCAGCCGGATGCCTACAATCGAACGAGCCACCACACGCAGCTCGGCCCAGGCAACGACCGGCACAGGAGGAACCCTTTCATGTCGAGCGATTCGCAATCTTCCCGTTTGAGCCCCAAGGGCCGTGCGATCGTCGGGGGTCTGGCCATGTCGGCTGCGTTTGCGGCCGCGGTCGTGACCGCCGTTATTGCTCGCGCGGAGGAGTCCGCGGCCACGGCCGAGGCGCTCTCCCATGCCACCGCCCTGTCGAAGGCGTTTCGCCATGCCGCCGAGCATGCCACGCCCAGCGTGGTCGTCGTCCGCAGCGAGACGAAGGCCCGCAAGGCCCCGCCGCGGGCCGACCGCCGCGGAGGCGGTGGCGGAGCGGAAAACCCGTTCAAGGGCACACCGTTCGAGGATTTTTTCCGCGATGGAATGCCAGAAGGCTTCGACTTCCACGGCGGCCAGGGGGGCGGCATGCCGCCGCGGTCGGGCGTGGGGTCGGGCGTGATCGTCGATTCGAAAGGCATCGTCCTCACCAACAACCACGTCGTCGAAGGGGCCGACGAGGTCACCGTCGAACTTCCCGACGGCCGCGAGTTCAAGGCCACGGAGATCAAGACCGATCCCGAGAGTGACCTCGCCGTGGTGCGCCTGGAAAACGCGAAGGACCTGCCCGTGGCGAAGCTCGGCGATTCCGACAAGCTCGACATCGGCGACTGGGTGATCGCCATCGGCAATCCCTTCGAGCTCGAGACCACCGTCAGCGCCGGCATCATCAGCGGCAAGGGGCGCGAGCTCGGCACCATTCGCCGCGCGAAGTTTCTGCAGACCGACGCCGCCATCAATCCCGGCAACTCGGGCGGCCCGCTCGTAAACCTCGCCGGCGAGGTGGTTGGCATCAACACCGCCATCGCCTCGAATAGTGGCGGCTATCAGGGCATCGGCTTCGCGATCCCGATCAATCTCGCCAAGTGGGTGAGCGAGCAGCTCATCGCCAAGGGCGCGGTCGAGCGGGGCTATCTCGGCGTGTCGATCAGCCCACTCGACAAAGACATGGCGTCCAAGCTCGGCATCCAAGACCGCAAGGGCGCCCTCGTGACGGAAGTGATGGACGGCACGCCGGCTGCCGACGCGGGCGTGCAGGAACTCGACGTCATCACCGCCTTCGACGATCAGTCGGTCGATGGTCCGCGGTCGCTGCAGGAGGTCGTGGAGCGATCGGGCATCGGCAAGCCCCACAAGCTCACGGTGCTGCGCGACGGCAAGTCGCTCGTGCTCTCCGTGTCGGTCAAGCCGCTGCCCGAGAAGATCGCCAAGAGCGGCGGCGGCCTGCGGAAGCCGCAGGGGGGCGAGGAGACCTATTACTCGGAGGATTTCGGGGTCGAGGTCCGTGACAAGACGTCGGTTCCCAAGGATGCCTACGAAGGCTTCGACGGCGTGCTCGTCGATCGCGTCGATCCGGAGGGCGTGGCCGCGGAGGCGGGCATCGGCCCCGGCGTGCTCATCCGCAAGGTGGACCGCACGCCGGTGAAGAGCGTCGACGAGTTTGCCGAGGCCCTTGAGAGGGCGTCGGCGGAGGACGGCGTGGTGTTGCAGGTTCGCACGCCTCGCGGCAACGCGGTGATCCTCTTGAAAAAGAACGGCTAGGTGCGACGCTAGGGTCATTCGACTTTGGTGTATCGCCGGCTCAGGTATCGGCAGAAGTCGACTCGCGGAGAAACTTTCCGGCCTCGGGCCGGCTGGAGCAGTCTCCTTTCACGACCTGCGGAGCTTCAATCCCCAGAAGGTCGAAAGTTCCTAACGCTCGTCGAGCTTCAGCCGATTCCTTCGCCTCCGTCCGTGGTTTGCCGAGTCGTCGCTTCACCTATTCCAGAACGGCTCTAGCGGTCACTCATGGCCACGCTCGGCGTCAACATCGATCACGTCGCGACGATTCGGCAGGCTCGCCGCACGGTCGAGCCCGACCCGGTCTGGGCGGCCGCGCTCGCCGAGCTCGGCGGTGCCGACGCGATCACCGTGCATCTCCGCGAGGATCGTCGCCACATTCAAGACCGCGATCTCGAGGTCCTTCGCCAGACCGTCCAGGTGAAGCTCAACCTCGAGGCCGCGATCGCGCCGGCGATGATCGAGATCGCCTGCCGGGTGAAGCCCGATCAGGTGACACTCGTGCCGGAGAAGCGCGAGGAGATCACGACGGAAGGGGGCCTCGATGTCGTCGCCCTCAAGGCGGCGACGGCGGAGGCCGTGAGGCGGCTGCACGACGCGGGCATCGCCGTTTCGCTCTTCATCGACGCCTGCCCGCGGCAGATCGATGCGGCGGTCGATCTGGGCGTGGCGGCCGTCGAGCTGCACACCGGCGAATATGCCAACGCCATGACGGAGAAGCTCCGCCACGAGCGGCTCGTGGAGCTTTCCCGCGGCGCGGCGATGGTGCGGCAGGCGAAGCTGACCCTCAACGCGGGCCACGGCCTCACCTACAGAAACGTCGTGTCTGTCGCGCGGCTCGAGGGCATGGGCGAGCTCAACATCGGCCATTCGATCGTGTCGCGGGCCGTCCTCGTCGGCTTCACGCAAGCCGTCCGCGAGATGAAAGCCCTCCTTTAGGACAGGCTTTCGCCTGCCAGCCACCCGTAGGACAGGCACAGAGGCCTGTCCTACTGGGGGGTATGCCCCGGGAGCGGTTTGTGGTCTGATCGTCCCTCGGAATCGCCGCGGGGCGGCCGGCGAAAGGAGTCGCAGATGGCGTCGGTGGATAGTGTTGCAGAAGATCTCCAAGCCCCCGGCTGGGTGCGCGATGCCCGGAAGGTGATACGCGACGCGCCCGTCGATTACTTCCGGGTCAGCCCGCTCCGCTACTGGACCGATTTCCTGCTCGCGCTCACGCTCGCCTATTCGAGCGCTACGGTCTACCTCGTCTCGCCGCTCGGCTCCTGGCCGCAGATCATCGCCTTCCCGATCGCCGTCTTCTGGCTCTACCGGCTCGGCTCGCTCGTCCACGAGGTCTGCCACCTCGGCCACCATGAGATGCGGGCCTTCAAGGTTGCCTGGAACGTGCTCGTGGGCACGTTCACGCTCACCCCCTCCCCGTTCTTCACGCGGCACCACCGCGATCACCACAGCCAGCGGATGTATGGAACGCCCGAAGACCCGGAGTATGTCGCTAACGTGCTCGAAGGTGGCAGCTGGAAGAGCGCCCTCGGCTACGGGCTTTACATGCTCGTCTTTCCGCTGCTGGTCTTCCTGCGGTTTCTGCTCGCGCCGCTGACGTTTCTCCATCCGCGGCTGCGGCAGCTCGTGCTCGAGCGGGCCAGTTCGCTGACGCTCAACACGCGGTATCGCCGCCGGATCACCGACTTCGATCGCAAGGCGATCGCGGCCGTCGAGGCGCTCTGCTTCGTACGGGCGGCATTCATCCCGCTTTCGATTTACATGGGCGTCGCGCCCCTGAGCCGCATCCCGCTGCTTTACCTGCTCGGCCTCACGACATTCATCATGAACCAGATGCGGCAGCTCGCCGACCACCACTTTGCCGGCGACGGCACGGCCGTGGACGTCGAATCGCACATCCTCGATTCCTGCAACTTCACGGGCCACGACCCGCTCACCTGGCTCTTCTTCCCCTTCTCGATCCGCTTCCACGCGCTGCATCACCTCTTTCCCTCGATGCCGTATCACAACCTCGAGGCGGCGCACGAGTATCTCGTGAAGCATCTCCCGGCCGACTCGCCCTATCTCGGCCTCGACCAGCCCGGATGGTGGGCCGTGGCCAGGCGCACGGTGTTTGGGTGATCCCAACGCACGAAAGCCCGACGCGTGAGCGAGGAGAGAGCGGCGCTTTCTCGCAGCGCGGGTAGGCGCTGGCGATGGTTGGAGTGGAGGGCGGATGGACCTTGCTTCCGCTGCGGGCTTCCGTCTACTTGCGATTGCCGCGCGGCTTGAACTTTCGTTTGAAATGCGTCGGCTTGCGGCGCTGCGGCGGCCGCTCGGGTCGCTCAGGTCGCTCAGGTCGCTCGATCCGCTCGATGACCGGCTGCGGGGCGGGCTTCGGCGCGAAGTGGTGCAGGATCGCCGCCGCCACTTCCGTCGGCGTGTAGCCCTGCTCGAGCAGCCGCTCGACGAGGAGCGTCTGCTTGGGGAATTCCCGCGATTCGAGCGTGCCGCGGAGCTTTTCAAACAGCGCGTCGGACCGCCGGCTCTCCACCGCCTCCACGCTCGGCACGTGCTCGCGACGGATCCGCGTCTTCGTGAATCGCTCGATCGACTGGAGCTTGTAGATGCCCGCGCCCGACACGAGCGTGATCGCCCTGCCCTTGCGGCCGGCGCGGCCGGTGCGGCCGATCCGGTGGACGTAGTCTTCGGCGTCGTAGGGCAGGTCGTAATTGACGACGAGCTCGAGGTCATTGACGTCGATGCCGCGTGCGGCCACGTCGGTCGCGACGAGAAACTCGAAGGCCCCCTTCTTGAAACTATTCATCACTCTCGTCCGCTGCGGCTGCGCCATGCCGCCGTGGAGCCGCTCGGCCGAGCAGCCGCGGGCCACGAGCGCATCGGCGAGCTCCTCAACCATATGCTGCGTATTGCAGAAGATCACGCCGCTCTTCACGTCGTGGAAATCGATCAGCCGCGAGAGGGCGTCGAACTTCGCGTGGTGGCGCACTTCGTAATAGACCTGTTCGACGAGCGGCGGCCCAGCCACCACCTTCTGCTCGATCTTCACGGTCTTCGCATCGCGCGAGTGCTTCCGCACGAGCGCCTGGATCGGCGGCGAGATCGTGGCCGAGAAGAAGACGGTCTGCCGCTCAGCCGGCGCGGCGGCCAGGATCTTCTCGATGTCATCGCGGAAGCCCATGTCGAGCATCCGGTCGGCCTCGTCGAGGATGAGCGTGGTCGTGGCAGAGAGGTCGAGCGTGCCGCGGTCCATGTGGTCGGTGAGCCGGCCCGGCGTGCCCACCACGATGTGGGCACCGCGCTTGAGCTCGGCAAACTGCCGGTCATACGACGCGCCGCCGTAGATCGGCACCGACCGCACGCCCTTCTTGAAGGCGGCGAGCTTGTGGACCTCGTCGGCCACCTGCGTGGCGAGCTCGCGGGTCGGCACGAGGATCAACACCTGCGCCGTGCGGCCCGACGGATTCACTCGTTCGATCGCTGGAATGCAGAAGGCGGCCGTCTTGCCGGAGCCGGTCTGCGATTGGCCGACGACGTCATGCCCGGCGAGGAGCAGCGGGATCGTGGTTGCCTGAATCGGCGAGGTCTCTTCGAAGCCGAGCTTTTCGACAGCCTTGAGCAGTTCGGCGGAGAGTCCGAGCGTGGCGAAGGGAACGTGGCCGGGGCGGGATTGCGGATCGGCGGGCGGGGGAGCCTTGGGCTCGGCCATCAAGAAGTGCTTTCTGGAACGGGCGTGAGATCGGGCAGCCTGCCAATCCTACCCTACGATCGATTCCCGTCCTCTCATGCGCTGCCGCTTCGACTGGCATACTGTGCGCAACGGATGCACAACGGCCGGCTGGGAATGCCGAAGCGCGTCATCAATCTCCGCAAAAACCAGCCACTTCGCGCAGCGGCCTGCGTTTTTCACCCGCTTGGCGCGTCATTTGCCGTCTTTATGCTGAAAGACTGCTTCGCCCTGCCCGCCCGCTTCGAGAAACACCGTGGTCAACGACGACTTGCTTCGGCGCGACGTCCGCCTGCTCGACGGCAAACTCGATGCCGTGATCGTGGATGAAGCCGGGCCGGAGGCCTCGGCGCTCGTGGCCGAAATCCGTCGGCTCGCCCGCGACCGCCGCGAGGGCGTGCACGGGGCCGAGCGGGCGCTCGCCGCCCGGATCGAGTCGCTCGACACGTCGCAGGCTCGGATCATCGCCCGCGCGCTTTCCATCTTCTTCGACCTCGCCAACATCGCCGAAGACCGCCAGCGGGTGCGCGTGCTCCGCGACCGCGAGCGGCTCCGCCATCCGCAGCCGCCGGGGGAATCGCTCGCCGCCGCCGTCGAGTCGCTCGCCGCGGCAGGCGTCTCGGCCGCCGAAGTGCAGCGCGAGCTCGAAAGGCTGTCGGTGGAGCTCGTCTTCACCGCCCACCCCAGCGAGGCGAAGCGCCGCTCGATCCGGGCGAAGCTGCGGCGGATGCGGCAGGGTCTGCAGGCGCTCGATCGCGAAGACATCCTGCCGCGCGAACGCGCCGAGCTCGAGGGCAGCCTACGCTCCGAACTGGCGATCCTCTGGGAGACCGAGTTTTTGAAGGCCACGCGGCCCACGGTGCTCGACGAAGTGGGCCGCGGCCTCTCGCTCATGCCGCGGATCTGGGATGCCGTGCCGCAAGTGCACGAGTCGCTCCGCCGCGGGCTCGCCGAGGCCTATCCCGGCCATGCCTTCACGATCCCGCCCTTCCTGACGTTTGGCTCGTGGATGGGAGGCGATCGCGACGGCAACCCGTTTGTGACGGCCGACATCACCGAGACCACGCTCCTGCAATTGCGCACCGCCGCCATCGATGCCCACCTCGACTGGTGCAGCCGGCTGCATGAGATGCTCACGATGTCGCTCCGCGAGGCGCATGGCGCGGCGCCGCTCGAAGAGCGGCTCGCGGCGCTTGCGGCCGAGTGGCCCGATCTCGCGGCCGTGCTCGAGGGCGTGCCGCCCCACGAGGCCTACCGCCGCTGGCTGCGGATGATCCATTTCCGGCTCGAGTGCTCGATGGCCGCGAGCCTCGCGGAGCCGCTGGCGGCGGGCGCCTATCCGTCGGCCCACGAATTCGAGGCCGATGTCGCCATGCTCGTCGACTGCGTGGCCCGCGACCACGGCCTCTCCGACAATGCGCCTGCCCGCCGCTGGCTCGATCTCGTCCGTGGGTTCGGCCTCCACATGACGCGGCTCGACGTGCGGCAGGATGCCCGCGCCTACCAGGACATCATGGCCGAGATCCTCGGCGCGGCGGGGGTCGCCGGCGCGGAGGCGATGCGGTCGGACGATGAGGCCACGAAAGTCGGCCTGCTCACCGACACGCTCGGAAAGGTGGGCCCGGTGGCG
>Ga0172376_10002270_pt1 | contig 23618 bp, 19 predicted proteins | sample Lak35m_FD_121114 | JGI IMG/M metagenome (GOLD analysis project Ga0172376, IMG submission 121114) | Freshwater microbial communities from Kabuno Bay, South-Kivu, Congo - kab_092012_35m | ecosystem: Environmental > Aquatic > Freshwater > Lake | place: Democratic Republic of the Congo: South-Kivu... | reverse complement strand
GGCGCTGCTGGCCGGCGGCGCGGTGCCGCGCGATCCCGATCCGGCGGGCATCGTGGGCTTTCACCTGTTCGGCAGCGTGCCCGAGCCCTTCACCGTGTGGCGCGGCATCCAGTCGTTGCCGGCCGGGACCACGCTGACGGTCGATGCGACCGGACCCGGCACGCCGAAGGCCTACTACGATGTCGCGACGGCCCTCGCCGGACGCGCCGCCGTGGCGTTGGCCAACGATCCGCGCGCGCGTCTTGCCGAGGCGGTGCGCGATTCGGTTCGCCATCATCTGGTGGCCGACGTTCCGGTCGCGGTGTTCCTCTCGGCCGGCCTCGATTCGGGTGCGCTGCTCGGCACGATGGCGGGGCTGGGCGTGCGCGACATCACTGCCGTCACGCTGGCCTTCGCGGAGTTCGAGGGCCTCGCGCAGGACGAGGCGCCGCTCGCCGCCGAGGTGGCGGCACGTTACGGCGCCCGCCACATCGTGCGCACCGTCGATCGCGCGGAGTTCGAGCGCGACCTGCCGGCGCTGCGCGACGCGATGGACCTGCCGACCATCGACGGCATCAACACCTGGTTCGTCGCCAAGGCCGCGCGCGAGGCAGGCATCAAGGTGGCGCTGAGCGGGCTCGGCGCCGACGAATGCTTCGGCGGCTACCCCTCGTTCGCCGACGTGCCGCGGAGCGTGCGCTGGCTGCGGCCGGTTTCGTGGCTGCCGGGATTGGGGGCGCTGGCGCGCCGCGGGTTGTCGGCTGCCAACGAAGCGGGGCTCGGCCTGCATCCCAAGGCGCCGGGCGTGCTGCAGTACGGCGGCGACTGGGCCGGCGCCTACCTGCTGCGCCGCGGCGTCTACATGCCGTGGGAGCTCGACGACGTGCTCGATCCCGAGCTGGTCAAGGAGGGGCTGCGCCGCCTGGCGCCACTCAGCCGCATCGCCGCGGCGCTGCATTCCGGCACGCCACTCGGCGATTTCGACCGCGTTGCCGCACTCGAGACCTCGCTCTACATGCGCAACCAGTTGCTGCGCGACGCCGACTGGGCGGGCATGTCCCATTCGATCGAGATCCGGGTGCCGTATGTCGACCCGTTCTTCCTGGCTGCGCTTCCGTCGGGTGAGGTGCTCGCGGCCATGCGGGCCAAGGACGCGGTGGCCGACCTGCCCAGTCCGCCGCTGCCGGACTGCGTCCGCCATCGGCCCAAGACCGGCTTCTCCACACCGGTCGGCCGCTGGCTGCGCGACGCGGCAGGCGCTCGACCACAGCAGGGTGTCGACTTTTCGGCCGCCTCGCGCGACTGGGCGCTCGATGTCTGGCGCGCCGGCTGGTCCGGCCCGGCCGCGGCCTAGCGGCGCGAATGGCCGCTCGCATCCTCGCCCTCGTCGGCGACTGCTACGGGGCGCGCGGCGGCATCGCGCGCTACAACCAGGATCTGTTCGAGGCGCTGGCCGGCGGCGGCGGGGCGGAGATCGTGATCCTGCCGCGCCTTGGCGACGGGGAGGGGCTCGCCCTGCCGCGGGGCATCCGTCAGCAGCCGGCGATTTTCGGCCGGCTCGGCTATTCGCTCGCGGCGTTCGGCGCGGCGTGGCGGCACCGGCCGGTCGACATCGTGTTCTGCGGCCACGTCTTCATGGCGCCGCTCGCCTTCATGATTGCCCGCCTGTTCGGCGCGCGCTGCTGGCTGCAGGCGCACGGCACCGACATCTGGAAGGATCGCCGCGCCCGGGTGCGACGGCTGATCGAGCGCGCCGATCTCGTGACCACGGTCAGCCGCGAAACGCGCCGCATCCTGCTGGGCTGGGCCGATCTGCCGCCCGAGCGGGCGCGCGTCCTGCCCGACACCGTCCAGGACGTCTTCATGCCGGGGCCGCCGTCGGAGGCGCTGCGCACAAAGCTCGGACTGGGCGACGGCCCGATCCTGCTGACCGTCGGCCGGCTCGCCGCAAGCGAGCGGTACAAGGGCCACGAGCCGGTGTTCTCCGTCCTGGGTCGCCTGCGCGAAAGACATCCCGGCCTCGTCCATGTGGTGGTGGGCGATGGCGACGACCGCGCACGCCTCGAAGCCGTTGCGGCGGCGGTTGCGCCGTCGGGCGCCGTGCGCTTCCTGGGCTACGTTCCCGATGCCGAGTTGCCCGATCTCTATCGCCTGGCCGACCTCTACGTGATGCCGAGCACCGAGGAGGGGTTCGGCATCGTCTATCTCGAGGCGGCGGCGTGCGGCCTGCGCGTGGTCGGCGGCAGGGGCGGCGGCACGGGCGACGCCATTCCCGACGAGCGGGTCGGCGTGGTCGTCGATCCGGCCGATCGCGAGGCGCTCGCCTCGGCGATCCTCGGCCAGCTCGAGCGGGGCAGGGCCGATCCGGCGGCGGTCGAGCCCTACCGCCGATCGCATTTTGCCGCCGCCGCCCGGGCACTCCTTGCTCGCCTTCTGGCCCAGCCGCGTCGTATGAGGTCCGGCATATGAGCACGACCGACCGCTCCACCCCGCCGCCCGTCCTCGTCCTCGAGGCCGGCCGCGCCGACCGCCAGTACTGGTGGGACCTCTGGCGGTACCGCGAGCTGTTCCTGATCCTGGCCTGGCGCGACGTTGCGGTCCGCTACAAGCAGACCCTGATCGGCGTGGCGTGGGCCTTCGTGCGTCCGTTCATGACGATGGTGGTGTTCACCGTCGTGTTCGGCCGGATCGCCAAGCTGCCGACCGAGGGCGACGCGCCCTATGCCGTGCTGGTCCTTGCCGGGTTGCTGCCGTGGACGCTCGTTTCGTCCATCCTGTCCGACGCGTCCAGCAGCGTGATCGGCAGTGCGCAGCTCATCACCAAGGTCTACTTCCCGCGCCTCATCGTTCCGACGGCCACGGTGGTCGTGGCGCTGATCGATTTCCTCGTCAGCCTCGTGATCCTTGCCGGCATGATGGCATGGTACGGCGTGGTGCCGGGGTGGCAGATCGTGCTGCTGCCGTTCTTCGTGGTGCTTGCCGTGATCGTCGCGATCGGCCCGGCGGTCTGGATGGCGGCGACGATCGTGAAGTACCGCGACTTCCGCTTCGTCATTCCGTTCGTGATACAGATCGGCCTCTACGTTTCGCCGGTCGGCTTCTCAGCCAAGATCGTGCCCGACCAGTGGCAGCTGCTCTACAGCCTGAACCCGATGGTCGGCGTCATCGACGGCTTCCGCTGGTCCATCCTGGGCGGTGCGAGCCCGCTCTACCTGCCGGGCTTCGCCGTCAGCCTGCTCGTGGCGGCGGGCATGCTGTGGTACGGCATCCGCACCTTCCGCCGCACCGAGCGCGGCTTCGCGGACCTGATCTGACCATGTCCGACGTCGTGATCCGCGCCGAGAAGCTCGGCAAGAAATTCATCATCGGACACCAGCTCCAGTACGATGCGGTGCTGGCCGAGGCGCTGATGCGCCGCGCCCGCAACTTCATGCGCAAGGGGCTCGACGTGCTGCGCGGCCGCGCCGTCGTCGAGGGCGACGTCGTCGAGGAGTTCTGGGCGTTGCGCGACGTCGACTTCGAGATCAGGCGCGGCGAGGTCGTCGCCATCATCGGACGCAACGGCGCCGGCAAGACGACACTGCTCAAGATCCTGTCGCGCATCCTCGAGCCGACGGCCGGCCGGGTCGAGATCGCCGGCCGCGTCGCAAGCCTGCTCGAGGTCGGCACGGGCTTCCATCCGGAGCTGACGGGCCGCGAGAACATCTTCCTGAACGGCGCCATCCTCGGCATGACGCAGGCCGAGGTGAGGGCGCGCTTCGACCAGATCGTCGACTTCTCGGGCGTCGAGAAGTTCATCGACACGCCGATCAAGCGCTATTCGATCGGCATGTACGCACGCCTCGCCTTCGCCGTCGCGGCCCATCTCGAGACCGAGATCCTGTTCGTCGACGAGGTTCTGGCCGTCGGCGACGCCGAGTTCCAGAAGCGCTGCCTCGACCGCATGTCGGAGGTGGCCAGTGCGGGACGCACCGTCCTGTTCGTCAGCCACAATCTCGCGGCCATCTCGGCGCTGACGCATCGCGGCATCGTGCTGAAGGAAGGCAGGGTGATCTTCGACGGTCCGACCGAGGCGGCGGTCGCACACTATTCGGACTCGCTCAGCAAGGGCCGCAAGGACCGCAACTGGGGCAAGGGCAAGGCTACGACGTTCGTCTCTGCCGACCTGCTCGACGAGAGCGACATGCCGACCGACGTCTACGAGCCCGGCACGCCGCTCGTGCTGCGCATCGAGATGGAAACGTCGGGCATGCCGGGCATGACCCTCGAGCTCACGCTGCGAGACGCCAACAACCTGCCGGTGGCCTTCTACTCGTCCCAGGTCTTCTCGCGGGTCGAGGTGCCGCACGAGCCCGGGCGCTACGTCTGCACGGTGCGGCTGAAGCCGTACTTCCTCGCGTCGGGCGCCTACAGCTTCGACCTCGGCACGAACTACATGACCATCATGTCCGACCACGACGTCGACAATGCGGTGACGTTCCACGTTGCTGCCTCGAACCCCGGGGGCGGGACCTTCGACTTCAAGCAGGACTACGGACTCGGCGCGCACGCCATGCTGATCGATGCGCCGGTGACGTTCGAGCGGATCGGCAACGCGACGGTCGTCGACGGCCGCCCGGCGGGATCCGGCTGACGCCGGCCGATGCGCCGCACGGTCTGCATCGTCAGCCCCGGCAACCTCGCGTCCAATCCGCGGGTGCTGAAGGAGGCCGACGCGCTCCACGGTGCGGGCTACGACGTCACGGCCATCACCTGCGACTACACCGAGGCCCTGCGCGAGGCCGACGACGGGATTGCCGCCGGCGTTCCCTGGAAGGTCGTCAGGGTGGCGCGCGCGGCAGGCGAGGGGCTCGCTTCGCGCCTGGCGCGGCCGATCGCCGGTGCGTTCGCCGCGATCGGTCGGGCGGTGCCGCCCGGTCTTGCGGCGCGCGCCTGTGGCGGGCCGGTCGCGGCTCTGACGGCCCGCGCCTGCGACATCCGGGCCGACCTCTACATCGCGCACTACGTCGCCGCACTTCCGGCCGCGGCCGCGGCGGCCCGGCGGCACGGGGCGCTGCTGGGCTTCGACGCCGAGGATTTTCACTCGGGCGAGGGAACCGGTGCGCCGGGCGACGATCTGCGCATGAGGATGGTCGAAGCGGTGGAGCGGCCGATCCTGCCGACCTGCAGTCACCTCACGGCCGCGGCGCCGCTGATCGGCGAGGCCTATGCCGCGCGTTACGGGATCGGCATGCCGGCGACAGTGCTCAACGTCTTCCCGCTGTCGATGGCCCCGGCGACTCGTGCGGTGCACAGGGACGGCGGACTCAAGGCCTACTGGTTCTCCCAGACGATCGGCCTCGATCGCGGGCTGCAGGCCTTCATCGAGGCGATGGCGCGCGCGCGCACCACGGTCACGCTCGACATCCGCGGCAGCAACCGCTGGGGCCACGGCGACACGCTGGTGGCGCTGGCGCGATCGCTCGGCATCGGCGAACGCGTTCGCCTCCTGCCGATGGCGCCGCCGCACGAGATGGCGCGCCTGGCGGCGGCTTGCGACATCGGCCTGTCGCTGGAAACCGAAATCAGCGAGAATCGCAAGCTGTGCTTGACCAACAAGATATTCACCTACCTCCTGGCGGGCGTGCCGGTGATCATGAGTGACACGCCGGCGCAGCGGCGCCTCGCGCCCGACCTGGGGGACGCGGCGCGCCTGGTCTCGTTGGCCGATCCGGCGGGAATCGCCGAGGTCTTGGACAGGCTTGCGCCTGCGGCGACGCTCGAGGCGGCGTCGTCGGCGGCATGGCGGCTCGGACGGGAGCGCTACAACTGGGACCGCGAACAGGCGGTCCTGCTCGGGTCGGTGGCCGCGGCGTTCGACCGGCGCAAGACGGCCGGCTGATGCGCCTGCTTCTCACCGCCGATCCCGAGATCGAGGTGCCGCCACGCCTCTATGGCGGCATCGAACGCATCGTCGACGTCCTCGTGCGCCGGCTGCGGGCGGCGGGCCATATGGTCGGTCTGGTGGCGCGCGCGGGCTCGCAATGCCCCAACGACGGCTTCTTCCCGTGGCCCGGGCAGAGTTCGCTGTCGCGCCGCGACACGGTCGCCAACACCTTTGCGCTCGCCCGCGCCGTGCGATCGTTTCGGCCCGACGTGATTCACAGTTTTTCGCGCATCGCCTACCTGCTGCCGCATCTGCGTGGCCGCGTGCCGATTGTAATGTCGTTTCAGCGCGAGCCGACGCATCGCACGGTCGGCCTGGCGGTGCGGCTGGCGGCACCGGGCCGGATCACGTTCACGGGCTGCAGCGAATACATCGCCCGCCGCGGCCGACCGGCCGGCGGCGAATGGCATGGCATCCCGAACTTCGCCGACACCGACGCACTTACCCTTGTACCATCGGTGCCCGATGACGCGCCGCTGGTCTTCCTGAGCCGTGTCGAGGAGATCAAGGGCGCGCACTGGGCGATCGAGATCGCGCGGCAGAGCGGTCGGCGGCTGGTGATCGCCGGCAATCATTCGGACCGAGACGATCCGGAAGGCGTGTTCTGGCGGACGAGGATCGCACCCGAGATCGGCAAGGGCGGGATCGAGTATGTCGGCCCGGTCGACGACGTCCGGAAGAACGCGCTGCTCGGCCAGGCGCGCGCCATGCTGGTGCCCATCCAGTGGGACGAGCCATTCGGCATCGTGTTCGCCGAGGCGCTGGCCTGCGGCACGCCGGTCATCTCCTGCCCGCGCGGCGCATTGCCGGAGATCGTCCGGGAGGGCATCGACGGCTTCCTGATCCGGTCGATCGAGGAGGGCTGCGCGGCAGTCGACAAGGTGTCGGCGCTTGATCGCGCCGGATGCCGGCGTCGTGCGGTCGAGCATTTCTCCGCAGACGCCGTCGTGGCGCGCTATCTCGATCTCTATTCCAAAGTGCGTGCCCGTCTGGCGGGATCATGACCCGGCGCGTCGCCATCGTCAGCGGTCACTTCGCGCCCTCCAACCTGGTCGGCGCGCAGCGCGCGCGCCTGTGGTCGCGCTATCTGCCGGAGTTCGGCTGGGAGCCTGTCGTGGTGACCGGCGATCCCGCCGAGTACGAGGAGAAGCCGGACCCCGACCTCGAGCGGCTGGTCGCGCCGGGACTTAGAATCGTCCATGCCAGAACGTGGCCGACGCGGCCGGTCCGACTGGTCGGCGACATCGGCGTGCGTGCGTTCTGGGGCTGCTATCGCGCACTCGTGCGGATGGCGCGGGCAGGCGAGATCGACTTCGTGATGGTGACGATCCCGTCGAACTTCCTGGGCCCGGTCGGCCGGCTCGTGCACCTGAAGACCGGCGTGCCGTTCGGCATCGACTATCAGGACCCGTGGGTCAACGTGTGGCCGGGGGTCGAGGTGCCGTTCAGCCGCGCCTGGGCCTCCCATCGTCTGGCACGCCTGCTCGAACCGTGGTCGGTGCGAGGTGCTGCACTGATCACCGGCATGGCGCCGGGCTACGTGGCGGGCATGCTGGAGCGCAACCCCGAGGTCGCGCGCGTGGCGGTGCTGGCCTATATGCCGATGGGCAGCGCGCCGGAGGACTACCGGCTGGTGCGCGATCTCGATCGCGAGCCGTTTCTGTTCCGGCCGGGCGACGGCCGCTTCCACATGATCTATGCCGGCGCGCTCCTGCCGGCGGGCCTCGTCGTCCTCGATGCCTTCCTGGCCGGCCTGCGCGCGTTGCGCGAACGGGCGCCGCATGTCGCGTCGCGCCTTGCCGTCCACTTCGTGGGAACGGGCAGCTCGCCCGACGATCCCAAGGGGTTTCGCGTGCTGCCGCGTGCCGCCGCCGCCGGCGTCGAGGACATGGTGAGCGAGCATCCGGCTCGCATCGGCTACGTCGACGCGCTCAACCATCTGATGCGCAGCGACGCCGTGCTGGTGCTGGGATCGACCGAACCGCACTACACGCCGTCGAAAGTCTTCCAGGCGATGCTCTCGGAGCGGCCGGTCTTCGCCATGCTGCACCGGGACAGCACGGCCGTGGCCATGATCCGCTCCGCCCGGGCGGGCGAGGTGCTCACGCTCGGCGCGACGGAGCTGCCGGCGCCGGCGGCGGTGGCCGACGAGCTGCAGGCCTTCGTGGAGCGTCCGGCCTACGATCCGTCGACTGTCGACCGGGGTGTCTTCGACGCCTATTCGGGGCGCGAATCGACCCGTCAGTTCGCCGGGGCGCTCGATCGCGCCGTGGCGGGGAGGCGGCGCGCATGACGCGGCGCATCGGCTTCCTGGTCAGCCATCCGATCCAGTACTACGCGCCGATCTTCCGTGCGCTGGCGGGGCTCTGCGACCTCACGGTCTTCTTCGCCCATCGTCAGGCTGCCGAGCAGCAGGCGCACGCGGGCTACGGTGTGGCGTTCGACTGGGATGTCGACCTGCTGTCCGGCTACGAAAGCCGCTTCCTTGCGAACGTGGCACGCAGCCCCTCGACCGCACGGTCCGGCGGCTGCAACACGCCCGAGATCGCCGCCGCGATCGCGACCGGCGGCTTCGACGCCTTCGTCGTGCCCGGTTGGTCGCTGCGCTCGTACTGGCAGGCGGTGCGGGCCTGTCGCCGGGCCGGCGTTCCGGTCATGGTGCGCGGCGACTCGCAGCTCGCAGGCCAGCGTGGCGGGACGGCGCGCCTCGTCAAGGCTGCACTGTTTCCCGCGCTGCTGCGCCAGTTCGACGGATACCTCTATGTCGGCCGGCGCAATCGCGAATATCTGGAGCACTACGGCGCGCCGGCCGATCGTCTTTTCTTTTCGCCGCACTGCGTCGACAACGATGCCTTCTTCGCGGCGAGCGAGGCGGCACGCGCCGGGGCCGGTGGCGCTCGGGCCGGAGGACCGCAACGGCGCGTCCTGTTCGTCGGCCGGCTGGTCGAGGACAAGCGTCCGATGGACCTGATGGATGCCGCGGCCCGGCTCGCCGCCCGGGGCAATCCGGTGTCGCTCACGTTCGCCGGTGCCGGCGCGCTTCAGCGGAGACTCGCCGCAGCCGCGCAGGCGGGCGGCGTCGACGTGCGATTCCTGGGCTTCGTCAACCAGAGCAAGCTGCCGGCCGTCTATGCCGCCGCCGACGTCATCGTCCTGCCCTCCGTCGCGCGCGAGACCTGGGGGCTTGTCGTCAACGAGGCGATGGCCTGCGGCGTGCCGGCCGTCGTCTCCGATGCGGTCGGCTGCGGACCGGACCTCGTTGAAGTGGGCGTTACCGGCGCCGTCGCGCCGCTCGGCGAGGTTCCCGCGCTGGCCGACGCCATCGACCGGGTGCTGGGCTTCGATCGCGACATGACGCGGCGACGCCTGGCCGAGCTGATGCAAATTTATTCGCCGGTCCGGGCGGCCGAGGGGATCGTCGAAGCCGCCGGTGCCCTTGCGAGGCATAATCGGTTAAAGTAGAGGCGTGCAGGCAAAAGCGCGCTCCTTCGACTCATGACAACCGCTACGGCGACGCCGGCACCTGTCGCGACCAGGCTCGACTACAGCCTGCTCAAGCGCGGGATGATGTATTTCGCCTTCCTGAACGCCTTGGTGGCGCCGTTCGTGCCGGATCCGGTGGCCTACGGGGTGGGGGCCGCCACGCCGCTCGTCCTGCTCTCGATCGTCGGCCGGCCGACCATGCCGATGGCCGTCGTCTACCTGTTCCTGTGGCAGTGGGGCCAGGTGTTCGCGCGCGCCCTGCAGGCGATCTTCGACGGCCAGTCGATGGCCGCCGGCATCGACGGTGTCGATGTGTTGCGCGCCTACTGGTACATGCTGGCCGGCCTCGTCGTCATGGCGCTGGCCTTCCGCATGGTCCTGAGCGGCATCCGGGCGCCGACGGCGCAGGAATTCTATGCCCACGAGCGCTGGCGGCCGCTCGACCTGACGATCGTCTACGGCGCGGGCCTGATCGCGGCGACCGTGCTGGGCGTAGTTGGCCGCTCGGCGGGTGCGCTCGAGCAGCCGTTGGACGCCGCCGCGCGCGTCAAGGTCGTGGCGCTCTTCGTGCTCTGCACCTACGTCTTCACGACCGGCAAGGGCGGGCGCTTCCTGCTGGGTGCGGTCGTATTCGAGATCATGGTTGGCTTCAGCGGCTTCCTCTCGGACTTCCGCGGCGTCTTCATCTACGTGGCGATCGCCGCTCTCGCGGCGCGCATCCGCTGGACGGGCATGGCCACCGTGATGGCCCTGATCTGGATTGGCATCCTGCTCTTCCTTGCGCTGTTCTGGACCTCGGTGAAGTCGGAGTACCGCGCCTATGCCACCGGCGACGACGAGACCACCCAGGCGATCAGCGTTCCCCTGGAGGAGCGCATGGCCTATCTCGGCGACAAGGTGCTGGCGGTCGGCGACACCGACTGGAGCGAGAATGCCTACCGGCTTCTGATCCGGTTCGCCTATGTCGACATCTTCGGGCAGGTGATCGGCGTTGCCGAGAGCTCGCCGGAGCCGGTCGTCATGCGTCAATGGAGGGATGCGGTCGGCCACGTGTTGCAACCGCGCTTCCTCTTCCCCGACAAGGCAGCGTTGTCCGACACGGAAGTCTACGTCCGGCTGGCGCGGGCCGATCCCATGGACCTGATCCGCGCCGGAACGTCGATCAGCGTCGGCTACATGGCGGAGAACTTCGTCGATCTCGGCTTCCCGGGCATGCTGGCCGGCCTCTTCGCGATCGGCCTGATGCTGGCGCTCATCATCCGATACTTCATGAGCCGACCGCTGCCCTGGATGATCCGCGAGGGCATCATCATGGGCTTTGCCTTCAGCATGGCGCGCGACGGTGTTGAGGTCTCGCTGCCGAAGATCCTGGGCGCGATGCTGATGTTCTTCATCGTATGGGCGCTGATGTGCAAGTACGTCCTGCCCTATGCGATGCGCTGGCTCGACCAGCGGGCGATGACGTCGCGGTCGCTGCTCTCCTGACCGCGCCATGAGCGACATCTCGGTCGTCATTCCGACCTACAACCGGCTATGGGGATTGCCCAAGGCCTTGGACTCGTGCCGGTCCGCGGCCTGCCGGGTCGAGATCGTCGTCGTCGACGACGGCAGTACCGACGGCACCTGGGACTGGCTGCAGACGCAGCCCGACGTCGTGGCCATCCGCACCGACAACTGGGGCAAGTGCTGGGCAGTCGCCCGGGCGATGCAGGCGGCGCGCGGCGAATACGTGCGCTTCCTCGATTCCGACGACTGGCTGTGCGAGGGCGCCAGCGCGGGGCAGCTCGCGCTCGCCCGCGAGACCGGCGCGGACGTCGTGGTCGCAGGCTACGAGGATCGCGACGAGACGACGGGCAAGGCGTCGGTCAACGAGTGGGTCGACTGCGACGACTTCATCGCCCAGCAGCTCGGGGAAGTGTGGTCGTCGCACTATTCGGCGTTCCTGTTCCGCCGCGATTTCATCCGCGACATACCGCACCGCCAGGACTTCGCGCTTCGCGACGACCGGCTGTTCATCATCGAGGTCGCGATGCGCAAGCCCCGTCTCGCGGTCTATCGCAAGCCGGCCTTCGTCTACCGTCACCATGGGGCTGAGCGGCTGGGTCGGCCGGCCGGCTTCCTGCGCGACTTCGCCCACTGGACCCACATCTCGGTGTACCGCAAGGCGCTGACCATCCTCGAGAGCCGCGGCGAGCTCACGCAGCGGCGCAAGCGGGCGGCGATCGGCGTCATGTGGGACAATTTGCGCAGCTTCGCCCGCGTCTATCCGCGTGAGGCTGCAGAGATATTCGACTGGATCCGCCGGATCGACCCGGAGTTCGTGCCGCCGGTCCGGCCGGCCGTGGCGTTCGGCTACGGCGTGCTGGGCTTTGCCGCGACCGAGCGTCTGCTCGGGCTGAAGGCCCGGCTGCGATGACGCCGCAGGGCGGGGGGCCAGCCGGCGGGAAGGACAGGCCGCTGCGCGTCGTCCACTGCGCAGGGTTCTACTTTCCCGACTCGACGGGCGGCACCGAGGTCTACGTGCGCGACCTCGTGTCGGCGCTGACCTGTCAAGCGGTCGACAGCACCATCATCGCCGCGACCGACGGTGCTTACGACCGCTATTCGTGGAACGGCGTCGATATCGTGCGCTATCCGATCGACGCGACGGAAAACCAGAGGCCGCAGCCCCGCAGCGTCCAGGCCCGCCGCACGGCGTTTCAGGACATCGTCGAGGCGGCAAGGCCGGATCTCTTCCACCTCCATTCATGGACCAGCGGCGCCGGGCTGCCTCACTTGCGCCAGGTGGCGAGGCTCGGAATTCCCTGCGTCGTGACGATGCACGTGCCGTCCGCGCTTTGCATGCGTGGCACGATGCTGCTCTACGACCGCAAGCCGTGCGACGGCCTGATCGACGACCGCCGCTGCGCGGCGTGTTCGGCGCTCGATCGCGGACTGCCGGGGCCGATCGCCCACCTCGTGTCCTTCCTGCCGAAATGGGATGTGACCGACAGCCCGATCTCGCGGATGTCCCAGCGCGCCGCCAACCTGCTGTCGGCGCGTGCCGCCGCCGCGACGAAGGCGCGCCAGCTCCGTTCGATGGCGACGCTCAGCGAGCGCATCGTGGCGCCCAGCGAATGGGTGCGCGCGGCGCTCGCCGCCAACGCCATCCCGCCGGAGAAGGTCGTGGTTTCCGGCCAGGCGGCAAGCGACGCCTTCGCCAACCGCAAGCCGCGGCCGCTCGCCGGCCGGCGGGAGACCGTGATCGGCTTCCTCGGCCGCCTCGAGCCGTACAAGGGTGCCGACCTGCTGGTGCGGGCGCTGGCGCGGCTGCCTGCCGATCTGCCGGTCCATCTGCGGATCGCCGGCGTCGGCACCGACGTGGCCTTTACGCGCCGCCTCGAGGCGGCGGCGCGGCGGGATCCGCGGATCCGCCTGGTTGGCCTGGTCGAGCACGAGCAGGTCCCGTCCTTCCTGGACGACATCGACGTGCTGGCCGTGCCGTCACGCTACATGGAGACGGGGCCGATCGTGGTGCAGGAGGCGAGGGCGCTCGGCATCCCCGTCATGGGTGCCGATCTCGGTGGCATCTCCGAGCGCGTCCACGACGGCGTCGACGGCTGGCTGCTACCGTTCGACGACCCGGGCCCCTGGGCCGCGGCGATCCGCGAGGTGGCGACCGACCGCGCGAAGGTCGCGCGGCTTTCGGACAAGATGCGGCGCGTGCGATCGGCCGACGACGTCGCCTCGGAGATGGCGGCGCTCTACCGGCAGATCGTGGAGGCGCGTGCGCATGCCTAGTCGCGCGCCGCTCAACATCTTCTACGAGGAGCCGGATGCCGACCGCTGGGCGCCGTTCGACCGCTACCCGCGGCGGCTGGTGCGCTGGGCGCTGCGCGGGCCCAAGCCGCCCGGCGGCACCATGCGCGTCTACATCAACCTCTGCCTCGGCCTCGACCGGCTGGACGTGCCGTACCGGGTCAACGACTTCCATCACATTCGGACCCACCCCCACGAACTGGCCTGCGTCATCGGCCAGCCCTACGTGCTGTCGAAGATCCCGCAGGAGGCGCCGATCCTGTTCGGCACCTCGATCTACAACCATCCCAGCGACGATCCGGACCTGCTGCGGCGCCGGCCGATCCGCCGCGTCCTGGTGCCGAGCCCGTGGGTCGAACGGATGTTCTCGACGGTCTGGCCTGGCGCCGTCAGCGTTTGGCCGTCCGGTATCGACACCGAGCGCTGGTCGCCCTCGAAGCGTGCCAACAAGGATGTCGACGTGCTGATCTACGACAAGATCGTGCGCCATCGCGACCGCTACCTGCGGTCCATCGTCGAGCCGCTGCTGGCCGAGCTGGGCCGCCGCCGGCTCAGCGTCGAGGTCCTGCGCTACGGCTTCTACCGCGAGGAGGAGCTGCACGCCCTCAGCCGGCGGGCGCGTTCCATGGTCTATCTCAGCCATCACGAGACGCAGGGCATCGCGGCCCAGCAGATGCTTTCGTCCGACGTCCCGCTGTTCGCGTGGGATCAGGGCGGCCTGTGGAAGGACCCGAAATACGCGCCGCATCTCGTGCGCTTCGGTCCGGTGACCTCGGTGCCCTACTGGGACGAGCGCTGCGGCCTGAAGTTCAGGAACGGCGGCGACGTACTCGGCCAGTTCGACAGGTTCTGGTTCGGCGTCGAGGCCGGCATGTATGCGCCGCGCGAGATGATCGTCGAGCGCTTCACCCTCGAGAATCAGGCCGTCGCCTACCTGGCCCTCGTCGACGCCTACGGCGGCGTCTGAACCGGCCGCTTCACATGGAAATCGTAGACATGGGTTTCGGGTTCGAACGTCATGCGATGCCCCCAGGGTGAGGCGTCGAAAGGCAGGAATAGCCCCTCGTAGAGGCCGAGGACGTCCGGGTCGGCGTGCAGGTCGTTGTTCAAGCCGACGATGAGCAGTCCATCGGGCTTCAGGACGGCATGAAGGACCTCCAATGTCCTTCGCATCTCCGCGGTGTCGTTCACGCCGAACCCGAACACGCCATTCAGTATCGCACAGTCGAACGTGCCGGCCGGCCGGAATCGGAGGATCTCCTGGATGGGCCCGACGATATGATTCCGCGCTCCCCACACCGATACGGCCGGATTGACATCCATTGTCGTGAACTGGCCGTCATCGGAGGCAAACAGCTTCTCATAGTGATAGGTGTAGGAGGCGGTGCCGACGAAAAGAATTCGAGCACCGCGGTCACGGACCCACGGCAATAGTTGGTCTTCCATGAAGCGACGGCTCGCAAAACCCGTGAACGCCACGAATGGCGCGTTGACCTTGAGGACATTCAGCAGCAACCAGCGGCGAACCGGCTTGGGAAGGCAGTTCTTCAAGCCGGGGATCAGCCGGTTCATCGCGTAGCCTGCGCGAGCGAGCCAACCCGTCATCGAGCGAAACGCACAGTCTCGTGCCTCGTGTCGTGCGGACCGCGGGCGCACGCCGCGGTCAAGCCTGGCGCTCCATCCACTCCGCGTCCCAGTCCGTGACCGCGCCCATGCGCCCGATGGTTCCGAGCTGGACCGGCAGCAGCCGGTCGACCAGCGCCGGCGGCAGGCGTCGCCGCAGGGCGAGGACGAAGCGCAGGTAGGAGTGGTCGAAGTCGAAGGGCCGTCGGCGGTGCGCGGCATCATAGACCACGAGCCGGTCAGGATAGCCGCGCGTCGCCATAAGCGAGGGCGCATTCTGGCTGACGAACGCCGCCAGCATGCGGCGCTTGTCGGCGAGTTCGCCCGGCGTGAGCCGGACCTTCAGGACCGGCCTTCCGTCGACGCCGTCGGGTGGCCCGTTGTAGGCGACGAGACCGAACAGCCAGCGGGCGCAGAGCGCCAGGATCCGGTGCGGCGTGTTCAGCAGCGAGACGCAGGGGCTGTATTCCGGCGCCTCGAACACGGTGAAGCGGTCGGACGGCGTCGTCACGATCCCGATCAGCGCCGCCACCATGTCGTGATGGACGTGACCGCCCTCGAACGCCGGCACGACGATCGCGGTCGGCGCGAACTCGTCGATGATGCCGCGCAGCGTCGCCGCTGCCGTCCGCAGCTTCGCGGGGTCGCGCTCCTCCAGGCGCGGCATCGCATCGAGGAAGCGCAGATCGGCATTGCCGAGGCCGGCCACGCTCCAGGCCGCACGCGCTTCGGCGGCGCGCCGCTCGGGCATCGCCGGCGTCTCGTCGCGGGCGAGATAGACGATGCGGGTCGCCCCGCCCAGCCGCGCATTGCGCAGGCCGAGGCCGCCGGCAGAGATGACGCAATCGTCCTCGTGCGGCGCGAGGATCAGCAGCCGGCCGGGCGAATCCCAGCCCATCCAGCGCTCGATCGCGAGAACGCGCAGCAGCGCGACGGAGGTCAGCAGCAGCAGAGCCGAGTAGAACAGCGCGAAGGGAAGGGCGATCCAGAAGGCGCCGGGCAGGCGCGCCGCGAGCCAGAAGAGCGCAGCGACGACGGCGAACAGCGTCACCACGATCGACGGCCGGAAATCGATGCGGAGCTTCATTCGATCGCGGAGCCCATTTCTGCAACACCTATGCTATCAATTGGCCCGGCACATCAAGCCCTTGCGAGCCAGTGGACGAGCCGTTGCGCCTGCTACACGTCGTTCCGACCTATCTTCCCGCCGTGCGGTATGGCGGACCGATCCGTTCCGTTCATGCGCTGTGCCGCGAGCTCGCCGCGGCGGGGCACGACGTGCACGTCTTCACGACCAGCGTCGACGGTCCCGGCGACAGCGACGTGCCGCTCGGCACGCCGGTCGACGTCGAAGGCGTGAAGGTCACCTACTTTCCGAGCCGCGTGCTGCGCCGGCTCTACTGGTCACCGCCGATGCAGCGCGCGCTCGAGGCGACGACGGCAGGCTTCGACGCCGTTCACCTGCATTCGGTATTCCTTTGGCCGATTCTCGCGGGCGCCCGAGCGGCGCGCGCCCACGGCGTTCCCTATGTCATCTCGCCGAGGGGCATGCTGGTGCCGGAGCTCATCAGACGGAAGAGCAGGTGGGTGAAGGAGGCGTGGATCCGGCTGATCGACCGGCCGAACCTCGAGGCGGCCGGTGCCGTTCACGCGACGTCGGCCGTCGAGGCGCGGCACATCGCAAGCTTCGGCTGGCGCCTGCCGCCGGTCGTCGTCATCCCGCATGGCGTCGACGATCCACCGCCGCCGTCGCAGACCGCGCTTTCGCCGGATGTCGCCGCCGCGATCGCCGGCGGACCGATGGTGCTGTCGTTCGGCAGGTTGAGCTGGGAGAAGGGGCTCGACAGGCTGATCGCCGCACTCGCCGAGGCGCCGGCGGTGCGCGCCGTCATGGCGGGCGACGATGCCGACGGGCACGCCGCCTTCCTCGCCGCGGAAGCGCGCCGGTTCGGCGTCGTCGATCGCGTCACGATCCTCGCGCGCCACGTCTCGGGCGTCGACAAGGAGGCGTTGTTCGCAGCGGCGCGCCTGTTCGCCATGACGTCGCTGTCGGAGAATTTCGGCATTGCCGCTTTCGAGGCCATGCGTCGCGGCGTGCCCGTGCTGGCGACGCCCGATGTCGGCATGTCGGAGATCGTTCGCGACATCGCGGCCGGCCTGGTCGTCGAGCCGACGCCCGCGGCGATTGCCGGCGGGCTGCGAGCGATGTTCGCCGACCCGGAGCTTTGTCGCCGGCAAGGCGCGGCAGGCCAGCGCCATGTGATCGACCACTATGGCTGGCCGGCTGTCGCACGGCGGATGGCCGAACTCTACAGCTCGATCGCCAAATCCCGGCAGACCAGGGTTGCCGCCTGATGGAGCTGCTGGCCCACAGCCCGTTCGATCCGGCGCGGGAGCGCCGCATCGTGATCATCGCCGACTGGCTGCCGCCCGACTTCGGCGCCGTCGGGCAGTACATGCAGATGCGGGCGCGGGCGCTGGCCGAGCAGGGGCACGACGTCACCCTGGTCGGCCTCGCCCGCGACGCCGGATCGGTGGTCCACGAGACGAGGGGCAAGGGATCGCTGAGCGAGATCAGGCTGCAGGCGAGGCCGGTTCCGCGCGGCTCGCTGCTTGGCCGCCTGGCGTGGACGATCGTCACCGATCTGCGCCTGCTCGCCGCGGCGTTCGGCCGGCTGCGGGCGGCGGACGGGATCCTGTTCACCGGCTCGCCGCCATTCCTGATCCATCTGCTGGCGCCGTTGCGGCCGTTGTGGCGTGGGCGCTTGATCTATCGCATCACCGACTTCCACCCCGAATGTCTGATCGCCGCGCGCGATCGCCCGTCGCGCCTGTTGACCGCGCTGCTGGCGCTGACGAACTTCTGGCGCCGCCGCGTCGACGGCTTCGAGGTGTTGGGCGAGGATCAGCGACGCCGGCTCAATGAGACCGGGGTGGCGGCGTCCCGTATCGCGCTGGTGCGCGACGGCTCGCCGGTATCGTTCGACACAAGGACGGCGGTCGAGCCTCTGCCGGCGGATCTGGCCGGCTCCTGTGTGCTACTCTACTCCGGCAATTACGGCATCGCCCACGAGGTCGAGACCGTGGCCAGGGGCTATGAACTTCATCATCGGGAAGGGACGGGCAGGGTGCGGCTGTGGCTTAGTGCCACAGGGGCGGGTGCCGAGGCGCTTGCCGCCCGGTTTCGGGAGCTGGACCTGCCGTTCCACCAGTCCGCGCCGGTGCCGCTCGAACGGCTGGCTGGTGTTCTGCGGGCACCAGCCGCCCACCTCGTGACCCTGCGCGACTCCTTCGTCGGGTATGTCATGCCGTCGAAGATTTACGCCTGCATCGATTCGGGGCGGCCCATTGTCTTCGTCGGCAGTGCGGACTCCGATGTCGATCTGCTCGCCCGGACCGCGCAGGCCCGCTATTGGCGCGTCACCTGCGGCGATCCACGGGGTTTTGCCTCGGCTCTAGAGGCGCTGGCCGACGATCAGGGCCTGGATCGTAAGAGCACTTGTTGAGTATCTACTGTAACAGCGTCCTTCAATTATTTGAAAAATCGTGATATTAGTGCGCTACCGTCGCAAATATATCTCTGCGTCGGCGCTGCAGAATGTGTTATTGTTAAGCCACAATCGGGTGGCGATCTGTATTTGGTCCGGCTTCGCCCAGAGGCCGTAAGCAGTTCATGTGCGGAAAGTGATTCATGGGGTTCGGGCATGAGTTCAATAACGTTTTCGTCAATGCCTGCCGGACCGCCTGGGTCTTGGCTTCCCCCATGCAATTCGCTAATTTGTGTACGGGCTTGGGTGGGACCGACTCGATATTCTCGAAGCGGGCCAAGCGGGTGTTGCCTCAAAAAAATTGATCGCGATGTCGCTCAGGCGCGTGGTCGGGTTGGGTTCCATGTCTAAAATTGCACTCCGGACGCAGGGTCTAGTTGCGATGTCCGTCCTGCTTTGGGCGGTCGGTGCACAGGCGCAGGTTGGTCCCGAAGTCGCCCAGGCGCAGCCTGCCGGCCCGCAGCAGGACGCATCTCCTATTCAGGGCGCGGTGCCTGCGGCCGGCGGTGATCCCGAGCAGGCGCAGGCCGGCGCCCAGCAGGGGACCAGTTCCCAGCAAGGTGGCGGCCCGCTTCAAGGTGCCGGCCCGCTTCAGGGCGCCGGCCCGGTGCAGAGTGCCGGTCCGCTTCAGAGCGCCGGCCCGTTGCAAAGCGCCGGTCCGCTCCAGAGTGCCGGCCCGCTGCAGAGCGCCGGTCCGCTCCAGAATGCTGGCCCGCTGCAGACCGCTGCACCTCTTCAGAGCACGGTGCCGGTCGCCGGGACGCCGGGCGGCCTCGAGGGACTCGCTCCGCAGGGCGGCGCTCCGTTGCTGCCCACGACGCCTCCGCCGGCCGTCGCCGGCGCGCTGCTGGGAGCGGTTCCGGTACCGATGATCCCGGCGATGATGAACCAGCTCATCGCCCAGTTGCTGAGCAGCCCGGGCGGCACGACGCCGGCTGTGCTCACCAACGTCGTCAACACCGTGACGCCGCCGCCGCCGTCGTCGCCGCCGCCGCCGGTGTTCACGCCCGTGGTGACGCCGCCGCCGACCCCGGGGCCGGCTCCGCTACCGCCTGTCTTCCCGCCGTCGACGCAAAACACGACGTCCGGCACATAACAGTCCAATGGTACTGCGAGGGAATTTTCAGCCGACAGTCGGACCACTGCCCGGATGGCCCGCTATTCCAATGACGATTAGTGCGAATCGATCGCAATTCGTCTGGACGCCCGTCCTCGGCTGGGTGTTGCTGAGCTGCGCCGTCTCGCTCGCCAATGCGCAGACCGAGACGTCGTCACCGGCGCGGCAGACCCTCGAGGAGCAGACGCCCCAGGTCGACATTCCCGCTTCGGTAGGCGGGGGCGGGTTCAACAATCCCAACGAGCTCGGCGTCTCGCTGGGAGCGTTCACGCTCTTCCCGGCGCTCGAGGTTCAGGCCGGCTACGACACCAACGTCTACGCCACGAACTCCAGCACCACTCCGCCCGTCGGATCGATGTACGCGCTGCTGAAGCCGACCCTGGAATTGAAGTCGGAATGGCTCAACCACAGCCTGCGCCTGCTGGCCGGCGGCGCCTTCGGCTTCTATCCCTCGGCGACCAGCCAGAACTACTGGAACGCCCTCCTTCAGGCGGACGGCCGCATCGACATCCGCGAGGATGTGTACGTTCCCTTCCTGGTCGGGGTGCGCCGTGCGACCGAGGCGCTGGGCACGCCGAACACCGAGTTCGCGACAGCGCCGACGGTCGTCGACTCGATCCCCGTCGAGATCGGCCTCTATCAGCGGTTCAACCGTTTTTTCTACCAGCTCACCGGCGCCGCGACGAAATACTGGTACTACGACAACAGCGTCATCAGCACCGGCGGCCTTCCGGCGGCCAGCCGAAACATGACGCAATACGAAGAGCGCGTGCGTCTCGGGTACGAGGTTTTCGACAATGTCGACATTTGGGTGACTCCCGGCCTGCAGCAGCGCGTCTACGAGCAGCTCGTCAACATCGCCGGCCAGCAGCGCGACTCGCGAAGCTGGTTCACCAACTTCGGCAGCACCGTGCGGTTCTCCGAAAAGAGCCAGATCGAGGGCTACATCGGCTACCAGAGCCTGGTGTACACGGTCGATGGCAGCTCGACGCCGGTCACGACGTTCGGTCTCACCGGCAACTGGAACGGCTACCAGCCGTTGACGCTGCGGCCCGCCTTCATCAGGACGATCAACGAGTCGGCCTACAGCAACTATTCGAACTACATCTCGACCACCCTGGGCATCGACTTCACCTACGACATCCACGATGCGTGGCAGGCCGTGGGCGGCACCTCGATCAACTCGGCGGACTACACGCCGGCGACCACCAGCGTCGGGCCGCGCACCGACTATTTCTGGCGCTCCTCGCTCGGCCTGCTCTATTCGCTCCGGCCGCAAGTGCAGATCGGCCCGCTCTTCGAGCACACGACCGGCTGGTCGACCGACGTTGCGAACGGCGGTCCGCAGTACACGCGCGACCAGATCTCGATCAGGCTAGTGACGCGGCGGTGAGTGGTGCGTATGTCCAGCCTCCTTTCACGCTTCCTGGCGTCGCTGGCCGTCGCGATGGCGTTCGTCGTGACAGCCTGCGATCCCTCGGCGCCCGCCACCACGACGACCATCCAGCAGCCTTCGCTCGGGACGCAGAACCTGCGCCTCGGCGAATACCGGGTGGCGCCGGGCGACCGTCTGCGTGTCGTCGTGCTGTCGGATCCCGAGCTCAGCGGCGAGTACGAGGTCGATTCGACCGGCATGATCTCGCCGCGCATGGCCGGCCGGGTCATCGTGCTCGGCATGTCGATGCCGGAGATCGAGCAGCTCCTGGCGGATCGCTATCGCAGCGGGAACTATCTGCGCAATCCGCGGATCAGCGTCGACCTGGTGGCGCGCCGTCCGTTCTACATCGTGGGCGAGGTCACCCGGCCGGGGTCGTTCCCCTACGTGTCGGGCATAAACGTCGTCCAGGCGGTGGCGATCGCCGGCGGCTACACGCGGCGCGCCTCGAAGACGCGAATAACCATTCAGCGCTTCAATGCGCAATTGGGTCAGGAAGAGACGGTAACTGAGGATTCTCCCGTGGGGCCGGGGGACATCATCCGGGTGCCGGAGCGTTGGTTCTAGAGGGCGTAGTCAGGGATGGGCGGTGTGGGACCGCTCGTAGAGTTGGGTGGCGTGCGTATCCTGCCCGGGGACGGGCAGGCGCGTTGCGCCGTCCGTGCGGGTGTCGACGCGAGTCTGTGTCTTCGCGGAGTGTCGTGGGATGGGATCGTTGCCAAGGGCCGACCAAATGATGGACGAGCCTAACCAGAACAGAATGCTGCCGGCGCCCGACGCGTCCGCGATGTCGCCCGTTCGTCCGGTCGACACCTCGAACGAACTCTGGGAGTGGCTGCGCCTGCTCAATCGCCGCAAGGCGCTGATCATGGGCTGCGGCCTGATCGCGACCGCCCTGATGGCGCTGATGGTCGCGCAGGCCACGCCGCTCTACAAGGCGTCGTCGCGGCTCATGCTCGACACGCGGACGTTCAAGGTCGTCAGCACCGAGGCGGCGTTGTCCGGCGTCGATACGCTGAACATGGGCGCGATCCAGAGCGAGCTCGAAGTCATCCAGTCGGAGTTCCTGATCGGCCGCGTCGTCGACAAGCTCGGCCTCGCCAACAACCCCGACTTCAACGGCACCAAGCCGCCAGGCTTCATCGACAACGCGCTGCAGCCGCTGCGCGACCTGTGGAGCACCGGCATCTCGACCCTGCTGGCGCCGCCGCCCAAGCCGCAGCAGGCGACGGCTGCCCAGCCGCAGCGCACCGGCCGTCCCGCCGAGGACAGCGATCCGCGCCGGCGCGCCGCGATCGGCGCCGTCGCCGGCCGACTCAGCGTGACGCTGCTCGGCCGCACATTCGTGATCCTGGTGACGGTCGAGAGCCCCGACGGCACCATGTCGGCGCGGATCGCCAATGCGCTCGCCGAAGCCTATCTCGCCGACCAGATCGAGACCAAGAACGAGGCCAACCGGCGCGCCACCGAATGGCTGGAACAGCGTCTGGCGGAGCTGCGCCGCAACCTGCAGGTCGCCGAGGAGGCGGTCGCCGCCTATCGCCGCGACAAGGGCCTCGCCGGCAGCGCCGAAGGCGCCGTGTCGACCCAGACGCTGAGCGATCTCAATTCGCGCTACACCGCCGCCAAGGGCAAGCGCATCGAGAAGGAAGGCCGCCTCGTCGCGCTCAGCAAGGCGAGCCTCAACCCCGGCGAGCTGGCCAACATTCCCGAAGTCGCCAACAACACGACCCTTGCGGCGCTGCGCATCCAGGACGTCGACCTGACCCGAAAGGGCGCCGAGCTCTCCGCCACGCTCGGCTCCAACCACCCGAAGATGCAGCAGGTCCGCAGTGAGCTCGCCGCCGTCCGCGCGCGCTTCATCACCGAGACCCAGCGCATCACCCTCGCCGTGCGCGCCGAACTCGACGCCGCCAAGTCCGAGGAGGACGAGCTCAAGGAGCTGCTCGACAAGGCCTCCGTCGTGTCTGGCGCGGCGAGCCAGTACGAAGCCGAGCTGAAGCAGCTCAAGCGCGAGGCGCAGTCGAACCGCACGCTCTACGAGGGCTTCCTGACGCGCTTCAAGGAATTGCGCGAGCAGCAGGACATCCAGCGCGCCGATGCCCGCATCCTGGCCTATGCCCATCCGTCGGGCGCGCCGTCCTCGCCCAACTACAAGACCAGCCTGATGGCGGCCTTCATCATCGGCTGCATGCTCGGCATGGCAGGCGCCGTCGCCGCCGAGAAGCTCGACCGCGTGTTCCGTTCCGCCGCCCAGGTCGAGGAGGCAACCGGCGTCGGCGTGCTCGGCATGGTGCCGGAGGTCAAGGGATCGGCGACGGCCCGCTCGAACGTGGTGGCCCATGTGCTCGAGAACACGACCTCGCCCGCCGCGGAGGCGATCCGCGCGGTGTTCACCGCGATCAGCCTCGGCAGCCTCGACCGGCCGCCGCGCATTGTCGCCATCACGTCGTCGACGCCGAGCGAGGGCAAGACCACCTTCACGGCGTCGCTGGGCGGCCTGCTGACCAAGATGAACGCCTCGCGGCGCGTGCTGATCGTCGACCTCGACCTGCGTCAGGCCCGCCTGTCGGCCGCGCTCGGGCTCAAGGAGCGTGGCGGCACGATCGACGAGTACCTGATGGGCATCAAGACGCTGGAGGAGTGCACCAAGCGCCACGACCTGTCGGGCGTCGACTTCATCTGCGCCCGGCCGAACACGCCGAACGC
>Ga0172376_10002267_pt1 | contig 23633 bp, 21 predicted proteins | sample Lak35m_FD_121114 | JGI IMG/M metagenome (GOLD analysis project Ga0172376, IMG submission 121114) | Freshwater microbial communities from Kabuno Bay, South-Kivu, Congo - kab_092012_35m | ecosystem: Environmental > Aquatic > Freshwater > Lake | place: Democratic Republic of the Congo: South-Kivu... | reverse complement strand
TAGATTTTGTAAATGAAAATAATTTAGATACATTCAAATTGGTAAATAAAGAAAAAATCGAGGATATAATACTTCAACGACAAGAACAAAACAATCTATTATTTAAGAAAATTTTTGAAGATAATGATTTTAAAAATGAAATTATTGAAGGTATTTTAAACGAGATTTATAAGAGGGTTAGAGGTAAGAAAAAAATAAAAAATAAACTATTTTAGGTTATAATTGGGTTTATAAAACCAACAAAAAAATAATTAAATGGTCTGTTAGCTCAGCCCGGTTAGAGCGCTTCAGTGACATTGAAGAGGTCATTGGTTCGAATCCAATACGGACCACCATAAATTCTTATCTATATAAATTTAGATTCACTAACTCTTGAGATAAACTAATAAAAATTATGTATATTGACGAATAAAAAATTTTAACTAACATTAAATTATGGATTCATTAAAAGATGTTATAAATCAATTTGAAGAACGATTAGAAGCAAGAGCAGAAGATCTAATAACAGATCTTGAAATAGATTCTTTAGTACAAAGTTTAGTAGTAAGTTTAGTTAAAGACAGATCCTTTATGGGTAGCTCAATGGGCGGCTCTGTAACAGGTAATTCTGTAATAGAAAATCAATTATTTTTGAATATTTACTTTAATAGATTTTCTAGAGAAAGAGCACCTGGCTACGAAAGATGTTTTAAGCTAATTAATTTATATTATATATTAAAAATATGGAACAAAAACTCAAGAAGGGATAGTCAATATGATATTAAAATTTTTTTTACAAATTTAAGAGAAAGATTTAAGAGTAGCGAAAGTGATTACCATGTAGACCAAGTTTATAGAATTATTTTAGGAGAAGAATTAAATAGTAACGATGAAAGAGAAATTCAAGAAGAGGTGTATCTTAGAGATCTCTTACAGGTAGATAAAATAACAAAAGACATTTATGATATTTTTCTAGAATTTAAAAATTTCAAAAAAGGTGAGTATCCAATACCGAGTAAAGAAGAGATTCGCAAACTTTTAGAAGAAATGATACAAAACAATTCCTCTACAAGTAATAAACAAAGAGGTGAAAATAAAACTCCTGGTGGAGAGGGTCAGCAACAAGGACCTAATAAAGAGGTATCTGATCAAGCAAAAACTCCAGAGGGTGAAACAGGGGAGGATGGAGAGCCTGCAAACCCTTATGGAACAGTAGAACCTTTTGTTAAAGGGTTTTATATAAAATATGACTCACATATTGTAAGTGGTAAAAATAATACCCCATCATTCGACCAAAAGCATATAAAATGGCAAAAAATAGAAATTCAAAGTGTTGAAACACCGACAGTAAAAGTTACTTTGTTTAATCTTCAAGAGGAGAAACCTTATACTTTACCTATACATGCAGATTATGAATTTGAGGGATTTGTTTCGATACAACAAGGAACTATAGTTGAAAAATATGATAACTTTTACAGAATTACTTTACCTAAAAACTCTCAATCAACAGATATAATTTATTCAATAAGAAAAAGAACTTCAAAAGATATAAGACCAAGTCCTGAACAAGACATGATTGAACATTGGATTAAAAAATATAAAGAGGATTCTTATTACAAATTAACCGATGAAACTTTGAAAACAATCGAAGTGATAAAAAGGAAAAATCTTAAATTAGTTCCAATGTGTAGAGAAATTATTGAAACTATATTTAAAAACAAAAAATATGTCTTAAAAAACAATAATAATACAATTTTTGAATATGATAAAAATGAAGGATTGATTTGTTCACAAGCAAATATTTTGTTTCAAGTTGTACTTGCTCACCTTGGATACTACTCAAGATTAGAAGCAGGTGTTGCGGTAAACAGATTTAATAAGAAGCTAAAAGCTGGGGTAATGTATGAACAAGCCTACCATGCAATTACACGAATATGGAACCATGAAGAAAACAAATGGTTTGTTTTTGATGCTACTCCAAAAGGAGACCTAGATAGAAGTACAGGAGACGACCCTAGAAACGAAGATGAAACTGAGAGCGGGCAAGATGGGCAAGAGGGTCAAGATGGGCAAGAGGGTCAAGATGGTCAAGATGGTCAAGATGGGCAAGATGGTCAAGATGGGCAAGATGGGCAAGATGGGCAAGATGGGCAAGATGGGCAAGAGGGTCAAGATGGGAAAGAGGGTCAAGATGGGAAAAATGGTCAAGACGGGCAACAGAATAAATATATTCAAGATTTAATAAAAGCGTTAATTGATCACCAAAGAGCAATAGATCCGCACAATAGTGACCGAGAAATATTAGAGAGTCTTGGTTACACTGATGAAGAAATTGAACATTTAATTAACATCATTTCCATATTAGATAATTTAGAGATAGGCGATATGCCTTTCACAGAATTGTTTGCGCATATCCTAGACTTGTTAAACAATAGCATTAATAAATTACTTCGAAGAGTAAAAACATATGATCCAGATAGATTAAGAGATATTGATGAATTTATCATAACTCGAGAAGAAGATATTAGGTTTGGGGGAGAAGCTAAATTTGTTTCGAACCTTAGGGCTACTTTAGATTTAATTCTATGTATAGATACATCAGGTTCTATGAGTAGTCCTTGCTCAGCAACTTTTAGAGATGCTAAAGAAATTCAATTAAGTACATGTCTAAAATTTCAAGGATTGTTATTTTACTTGCTATCAAACTCATTTTTAAAATACCAAGAGTCAGTTAAAAGCAAAGATTTAATAAAATTTAAAACTTATTTACTTATCACAGGTAAAGAAGAAAATGAAGTATATTTAGATAGAAGTACAATGCTTCAAGCATTTGCAGATATGATTTTAGGAAAAGCAAGTGGAGGAAATGATGAAATTGCAGTTTATAGTAAAGCAAAGGGGTTAGTAGACGCAAAGGATGCTGATCAGGAAAGGGTAGAGACATTAATTTTGGGGGTAACTGATGGGTATCCTAATTCCGATGCATCAATGCAAATAGCTGCACTAAGAGAAATTGAGGAAGTTTTATTTCATCTATTAAATATAGGTACAGGTGCAAGTTTTGATTACGCTAATCCCTTTAAAGGAGAGGATATGAGAGACTATCTGCGTAATACTCTTCAAACAATATTTGATTTTACAGTTAGGAGTATTGAAACCAAAATTCAAAACATGGATTCAAGTTCAAAAAGGGAAATTCAAACTATTATAAGAACAATACAAGAACAGCTTGATGATTTATTTACCTCTTGACAATCAGATTTAAGTATGAAAGCATAAGAATATGGTTATAGATCAAAGAATTTATCGAGGCCTTGGAACTCCAAATGCTGATCATACAAATGCTGATCATACAATTGCTGAAAAAAAAGTTTCTGTAGTTGAAAGAGAAAATGCTTATTTAATTGCTGATACTTTAAAAAATACTATTACTATTAGTAGACTCTCAAGTATTTTTTTTAGTAAGACAAATAAGCCTAATTACAACCACAGTGAATACATAAAAACTCTTGAATATTTTTTTGATTCGCTTAGAGATGTTATAAACCTTACAGATTATGAAAGAGCAAAGTTTTTAATACATTTTCAAATTAATAATAAAATTAGAGTTATTGATAAACATAAACTTTTTAAATTATTAGAAGATAAAAGAGACATTTTAAGAAGAGATATTTTGGAATATTTAAGAGGAATCGATTCCCTTAAAAATTCAGTAGATTTTATACGAAGTGAAGCTTCAGATTATGAAATTAGAACTCAAGAAGTTAGAAAGCAATTAAATTCAATTACTCAAGGAATCAGACCAGCTGTTATCAGACCAGCTGATAAAATAAGACTACTTGCTTCTAAAGCTAAAGATACTATTAAACGAAACAAATTAAGAAAAAATGATACTAGTTCAGAAAGAACTAGACCAGAAAGAACTATACTGAAACTCTCAAGCAGACTAAAAAAATTTGATTTAGATATTGATTCAACTAATGGTCTTACGCCAATTCAAAAGCGCAGGTTGTTTTTTAGGTTAGGAAGAGAAATTACCAATCTTATTGATAGATTAAAAGAAAAATTAATTATTTCAGAAGAATCAACTGATGTACATATTGAAATTTTAGAAAAAATAAGTAAATATGAAAATTTTAGAGAAATGCTACTAAATGACTCAGATGTTTTTACTGAAGGTTTAATTCCAGATGGAGCTAATGAAACTGTTAGATTGTATGAGGCCTTATGCGAGCGTCAGCTTCAATTACATCAAGAGTTACAAGATTCAAATACTTCTAATTCAATAAAAGAAAATTTAAGACGTGAACTGAGTTTTATCACTCAAAGATTTCTTTCCTTTAGCTTTAATTTTACAGATGGAATCTATGTTAACTTAGCAGACTCAGAATATTATAAAAAATTTATTCTTGAAAGATTTCTTAGTTCTATAAAGATATTTACTACTCAAGAAAAAATAGAATTTATGAATGGAATCCTTGAAAGTGCTAACGATTTTATTTATGTTCAAGGTGACACTGGTACTGGTAAAACAACAATTGTAAGTGCTATTGGTAATATGCTTTTTGGGAAGGAAATAGGTATTAGTCAATTGAGAGATTTAAGACCCGAACAAGATTCTACAGATGACTCAAAAAAATGGTTTTTTGGATCTGTGGGTAATGTAAAAAGATATTTCACAGCTCCAGCAAATTTCAATAAAACTCAAGAAGAAACTTTAGCTCAAATGTTAATTAAAAATAATATTAAATATGTTGTCATAGACGAACTTTCTCTACTTGATGAAGAGGATCAACCTAAGTTAAAGCAATTTATTACTGAGATAGAAAAGTACAATAATGAAAATCCAAAAAGTAAGATTAAAGTAGTTTTTACAGGTAACCCAGAAATTATCACGAACGGAAATCAGCTCCTTGATATAATTAGTAACCGTCTTCAAAAGATAAATTTTCCTGCTCCGAAGGCTGATGAATTTTACAGTACTTTTTTAAAAGAAACGGCAATGGGAGTCTATGGAGTACATTTACCTAATGAATTTATTAAAGTTGCATCAAAAGATACTGTTCCTCAAAAAACAAGCTCAGGTAATGTTAAATTAAGCATACTCACTCCAGATTTTAATGATGCTAATCATGGACATCTTACAAAGTTTTGTTTATTTTTAGACAATTATAACAAACAAAGGATCAGATATTTTGATAATTCAAAACATGTTATTGAATTTAATAATAACAAGATAAAACCAACCATTCCTCTAACCTTTGCTTTTTTTAATAAAGTATTGTATACTTTTAAAACGAAGCTTAATGAATGTAATCAAAATATTAATGATAATAGTGATTATAATAAAATTTTAGAATATTCTTTGGTTTTGGAATTAGTTAGTCTTTCTTATAATCAAGACAATAAATCAGAAAAAGATTGTTTTAATTATCTCATAGATACCTTCAAAACAATGGAACTTATTTCAGATGCAAGTGTAATTTTTTTGAAAGATAATGTCAAAAATAATAAATATTTAAATGAAATACTTAGACCTATTTTAACAAGATCTCAAAATACTACACAGGATAAATTTGTTCGTGAGACTGATTTTATAGAAATAGGTAAATTTCTTAATCTTCTCAATGGCGGGGTTGAAATATCAACTGGCAACCCACCATCATTTAAAAATGTTCGTGTCTCAATTAATGGGAAGTTGCAAAGTGTAAGATATACTAGTCAAAATCTTAATAATGAAATTATTCCAGAACTTGAGGCTCTTTCCATAAATGTGAATGATTATATTTATTTAGAGGGTACTTTAGTAAAATACTTAGGTTTTATATTTGATAAAGATGGAAAGCTTCAACTTGTTGTTGAAAATCGAATGTCTGGTAAAAATAGTGTGATTTTCGAATTAATTGAATTCAAAGATAGATCAAGTATAAGAAATATTAATAAAGCTATTGAGGATGGTCAAAGTAATAAAGAATTAGCATTTATGTTCTATGATCAAATTATTGAAACACTTTCTGTTCAAAACAGAATGTATGAAAGCTTTGGTGTAAAACCTATTTACCCAACTAAAGAGGATATAGATAAGTTATATATACAGATACATAATACGGAAGAATCAGAAAGAAAAAATCATGCTATATTTGTTTCTCTTGGATATGAATTAAATGAAGATACCATTAGTTTATTAAAAGAAAAAATTAACACTAAATTTAAACAATTAGGTTATAAATTTGAAATTTCTGATGAGGCTATTAATAGTTTAAATGGAAAAAAAATTTTTCCTAAATTAAATTATAGAAAAACATCTAATGGTACTGATATATTTGGTTTTGCTTCTATATCTTTTGAAGAAGGTACGCACCCTATCGATTCGTTTATAAAGGACTCAGCTAATCTTTTCACTTCCCTTACCAATCTATATTATTTGATTGCAGATAAACTAGGTAATGCTGATAAAAGTGAAGTATATAAACTTACGGATTTAAATAATTATGATAAAGAATTAGATATCGCTATTTTCAGTATTATCACCCAAGGTTTCCCAAGAACTAGAAACTGTTACTTGAATGAGAATTTAATCTTACAACATGTTCCTAATGAAAATGGTACTGGTGGCATGATAAAACTTATTACTAAATATGAAAAAGATACAAATGATGCAATTGATACAAACCCGGATATAGCAAAAGATTGTATTACTGACTATAGATTTATTACTTAATTTTTTTGTTTCTTTATTTATACTTAATTTACTAAATGCTATATTATAAGATAGTTTGTAGTGTGATCTGAAGGTTTATAGAAGTGAGAGAGGGAGGTTTGAAGTGAACATCAGGCCTAAAAGCAAAGAGTATCTTTTCGATTTTGAGACAAATCAGATGTGGGAATTAAGTTTCTATAAACAAGATAAAAAAACTTGGGTAGAAGCGAGTTTTGGAGAGACAGTCTCAACAATTAAAGAAAATTTTTCAAAAAGGATCTTTGAAGGCGAAGATGTTTTCCCATATTGGACCTACAATGTGAACGAGATTAAAAAAAGATATTATTCTGAAATTCTAGAACATGGAAAACCTTTGGACAAATTCCCGAGAAAACCTGTCTATACAAGAGTTAATCTTCCTAAAAATAAACTTACTAAGGAAGTTTTTGAATTATACGGAGTATTTTGGAGAACATGTTTATTTGTATCTGAAAACAATTTCTTGATAGAAGTTTGGGAGCAAACCAGAACGCCAGAAATTAGAATTTCTAGTATCAGTTACGATGAAGTAGTATCTTATAGAGTCAAAGATGACGGGTTCAAATTCATAATTTATGAAGATAAAACTCTTAATTTTGAGTTATGGTTTGAATATAACTTTGTTAGTAGATTTCTTCAAAATTACTTGAAGGAAAAGGGAATTAGGATCTGAAATTTAAAATCCTAAAAACTCTTGACAAAATCAAATTTAAACCTATAATATGGGGGTATTTTCATAAAAAGGAGAGACTAATGTACCACGAAAGCTGGAAAATCGAGGAACTCGACGACGGAAACAACGACTTTGTCCGGGAAGCACACTTCGTCTGGGTCGAAAATTACGACTACGACGACGATGAGGTCCACGACGATTACTATTACGACGACGATGAGGACTACGACGAAACCCGGGAGGAGTGGATGTTATGGTGGGAGAAGAGCAGGTGAGAAACGCCTGAAGAGGCATTGGGAGCGCGAGTTACACTTGCGCTCCCTCAACATTTAAATTTACATGCAGATACATAAAATCATTTTTAAAATATATTTTTCATAAAAATTAGTCTTGCTTTTAAAAAAGCCCCAATCATTTCAAAAAAATTCCCCAAAATTTAGTTATTTTTTAATTTTTTCCACAAAATGTAACTAAAGTAGAATCCTAATAGTAAAGGTAAATAAAAATAAATCAATCTAAAAACAGTGATTAAAATTAATGAGTTTCCAGCGGAAAATCCTAGATAATTTGTCATATATTCAGGTACTAAACTTTCAATCCAGCCGATACCGTTTGGAGTAGGTGAAAAAGATTCTAAAGTATTTAAAACAACATATATTGAGGTCATTTTTGAAAAACTAACACTTTCCTTAAACGCCCAAGCTACAAGCCCTAGAGTCAAAATGTTCAAAAAATGGACCGAAAATGAAACAAATACCATTTTAAGATAAAAATTCGGATCTTTCTTTAAATCAATAAAACACTCATGAGCTATTTTTATATTTCTTTCAGCCCAAGTCTCGTCAAAATGAATTCTTTTATGTAACTTATAAGTTAAAAAGTTCCCAATTTTTTGGAGAAGTTTAAAAAAAGTAACGAGCAAGTCATGTCTAAAAATTCCCAAAAAGACTAAAAATGTCATTATTAAACCAATACTTAAAAAACCTAAAATGTAATCGACAGGAAAGTCTTCAAGATTACTACTAAAAAACAGCAGAGCTAGAATAATAATTAACACAAAGCTTATAAAATCTTGAAGTAATGCTATAAAGGTACTTGAAGCTACCTTCATTTTTGAGATATCTTTAGTTTTTGCATAATCTATAAACGCAATTACCCCTCCAGCTCCAATAAATGGAGTTGCAACACATAAATAGATGTAAACAAAAGTAAGCTTTAAAACCTCCTGATACGAAAATTCAATGTTTATTTTCTTGAAATTTGCATAAAAATTGTATGCCATCAAAAGATGCTTTATAACTTGTACTAAAAGAGCTAGAAGAAGAAAAATTAACTTTGCTTTTAAAAGGTCCTGGGGGATTGTATCCAAAAGATGATAGTTTTTAAGGACTATACTTATAAAAAAAGCACCAGACACTAAGTAAATCAGCTTTGCAAACATTTCTTTATTATATCTTATTCTAAGAGTAATCTTTCAGAATCATTGATTGAAAAATTACCAACTTTTGTTCTAACTAGAGAAAACAAGATTGAATCAACATTTAAAATTTCTCCAAGATGTTTAGCTATAGAACGAATATAGGTTCCAGAAGTACACCTTATCTCTATTTTAAGTAGAGGATACATCTTTCCCTGATTCCAAAAATATCTAAATTCTAAAACATTTAATTCAATAATTTTTGAAACTACATTTGGGATATTTTCAAGATTTTCCCCCTTTTTTGCCAAATCATACAACCTAGTTCCCATAACCCATTTCGCTGAAAAAATTGGTGCTGGTAAAGTTAGATCGCCTAAAAGCAGTTTACAAACCTCTAAAATTTTTAAAAAATCTATCTTTGGAGGAATAACATTAAAATTTACTTCTGTTTCAAAATCTAAACTTTTAGAATAAGCTCCAAACAAAATCTCAGCAATATAAGTTTTTTCATTTAAAGTGATATCTTTTTGTCTTTTAGTGTCTCTATCAGTAACTACAATCATAACTCCGGACGCCAACGGGTCTAAAGTACCACAATGGCCAATTTTTTTGATATTTAACTTTTTCTGTACCTTATGAATAAAGTTAAAAGATGAAAGTTTTTGAGGTTTATATAAGTTTAAAATCATAAACTTTATTATAGCTTTTTAAAAAGAAATTTATTGAAATTAGGCTCAAAATATGGTAAATTAAGAAATCTTGATAAGTAATAAATTAAGAAAAGGATCAAACTATTAGTAAAATATATAGCATTAATGAAAGAATTAAAGCCCAGGAACTAAGAGTTATTGGGTTAGATGGTGAAAACCTAGGAGTTCTTTCAAAAGCCGAGGCTTTAAAAATGGCCCAGGAAGCAGATGCAGATTTAGTTTTATTAGTAGAGACTGCGAACCCTCCAGTCGCTAAAATCCTGGACTTTAATAAGTTCTTATACGAAGAAAAAAAGAAGGAAGCTGCAATTCGTTCTAAGTCAAAAAAGAGCGAAGTTAAACAGCTAAATCTTTCTTTGTCTATAGGTGAAGGAGATATAAAACAGAGAATGTCACGAGCTAAAGAGTTTTTGGCTGAAAATAATAAAGTAAAATTTGTTATGAAGTTAAAGAGAAGGGAACTAAATAACCTATCTTTTGCTCTTGATAGATTCAACAAAATCGTTGCCCTTGCAACTGAGTTTGGATCGATGGAAGAAAATCCTAAAGAAATTGGAGGTGTTATCTCTGTGACATTCACTAAAAAAAGTAAATAATTTAAGGTAGAATTTAAAAAATGGGAAAATTAAAAACAAAAAAGACATTATTAAAAAGAATCAAAATCTCAGGAAGTGGGAAGATTATCAGGAAACAACAAGCAACTTCTCATAATAAAAGGAAGTGGTCGGCCTCCAAAAGATTTAAAAAACTTAAAAATCTCGAAGTTGTAACTTCAAGAATTGTAGTTAAGTTAAAAAAGCTTTTACCAGGACAATAATCTGGTATAATACGCAATATGACAAGAGTAAAAGGCGGTTTCAAAAAAAATAGAAAACACAAAAAAGTCCTTGAGTTAGCCAAAGGATATAGGCTATCTAGAAGAACTAATTTTAAAAGAGCTCAAGAAGCTGTATTAAGGGCTGGGAACCATATATTCGAGGGTAGAAAACTAAGAAAAAGAGACTTTAGAGCTCTTTGGATTGCAAGAATTTCAGCTGGACTTTTCGATACTGGTTTAAATTATTCTAGGTTTATTGCTGGATTAAAAGACTTAAACATTACCTTAAACAGAAAAATTTTAGCTGATTTAGCATTAAATCATAAAGACTCATTTGCTTCCTTAATTAACAAAGTTAAAGCTGTAAAATAATTTAACTACAATTCATTTTTTAAATTTTAATACTATTTAAATTTTAATGGAAATTGCTGCGAAATTGGAGCTTCGCTCCAATTTCGCAGCTAAAAATCACAAAGTCTTCAAAAATTGAAAAATTTTCAAAGTGTAATCGAAATTACCTTCTTCAGAACTAGCTGCTGGTTCAACTGTTTCACCCAAAAAATCATCCTCATAAGATTTACTTGATGAATTGTAATACCTAAAACTTACGACAATTTTAGTGTCAAATTTCTTGCGCTCAAATATGTTGTCTCGTAACCTCTTGTGCAGCTTATTCTGCATTTCAATTTCACAAAGAGTTGCAGCAAAGACTAAATCAATCTCAAAACTCTCTCCGTTAAAAGAGATAATTTTATTAGCAATTAGGTCGGGCTCAAAAATCTTATGACGACCATCTTCACTAAAATCAAGATTGACCGATTTATTGTATAGAAACTCAATTAATGTCAAAAGAACAATTTTTGATTCATACTGCTTCAACATTGATTGAATTTTATAAATTGTCAGAGCAACATCCGAGATTGGGTACGGCTTTCCAACAAGCTCCACACAATCGTGGAAATCTTCATTTGGAATTGAGGGGCTCATCTCATCTCCTATATACTAATATAGTTCTCCAAGTTTCATACAATACCGACAATTATTTTATCACAGAATACACTTTAATACTACCAGACTTAATTTATTCTATACTATATTTGAAAAACAAATCAGGGTACATTCTATTTAAAATAGATAAAAGTACGCGTTAAACTCTTAATTTTAAAGCTTATTCTGGTAAAATCAGTATATGAGTGTTACTGAAAAAATTGAAAATCTAAGAGATTCTTTTGAAAAAGACTCTCAAATTTTAGATAAAGACAGCTTATACCTTAAATACTTCTCTAAAAATAATGGTCTAATAACTTTGTTGATTAAGGAAATACCAAACTTAACACTTGAAGATAAAAAAACTTTCGGCCCTCAAATCAATTACCTTAACCAAGAACTTCTGAAAAAAATTGATAATCTTAATGTTGAAAACATAACAAAACTTGATGAAAGTATTCAAGTTTTAAAAGGGGATAGAGGTAAAAGAAATCCAGTAACTCAAACAATTGAAGAAATGAATTCTTTTTTCAAGCATTACGGATTTTCTATCGTTGAAGGACCAGAAATTGAAACTGAAGAGTACAACTTTAGAAAGCTAAATCTTCCGGAAAACCACCCGGCTACAGATCTCCAAGATACTTTATATTTGAAAGCTGGAAAACTTTTACGAACTCATACTTCAAGTATCGAAACTAGAATTTTAACAGATTACAACCCTCCAATCAGAGCTGTAGCTCCTGGAAAAGTTTTCAGAAATGAAACACCAAGTGCGACAAACTCCTCATTTTTCCATCAATATCAAGGAATTGTAGTTGATAAGGGAATATCTATCAAAAATTTAAAACAAACACTTATTGATTTTCATGAATATCTTTTTGGGGTTGGGGTAGTGTTAAGATTTAGATACAAGTATTATCCAGAAGTTTCTCCTGGTATGGGAACAGATATAAGGTGTCAATTTTGTCATGGCGATGGTTGTCGGGTTTGTAAATATAGAGGTTATATTGAAGTTCTAGGTTCAGGAATGATTCACTTTAATACTTTAAAAATGTGTGGAATTGATCCAGAAGTTTACACAGGATTTGCTTTTGGAATGGGGCTTTCCAGACTTGTTATGCAAAAGTTTCAAATTGATGACATTAGAAAATTGTATCAAGGAGGAATGTTTTACCAATGATAATACCTTTAATATGGCTTTTAGATTATATAGATATTGAAAAAACCCCTGTTGAAATTGCAAAATCTTTTACAGAACTAGGATTAATGCTAGAAAAACCGGTATTAAGTGAGGTTTTAGAGCTAGAACATCGTATGGATAGGGCAGACTGGCTCTCAATATTAGGATGTGCCAGAGATTTAGCAGGCTTTGAAAATCTAAAACTAAAAAAGCCAAAAATGTATAACTTTGAAGTAAACAAAATCTCTGATAAAGATAAAGTTGAGGTTAAAGTCAATTCCCAAAAAGTTAATGTCTTTAAAACGAGAGTTTTTAAAAATGTTGAAGTAAAAGAAAGTCCAGAATTTATAAAACAAAGATTAGAACTTTACGGAATACCTATCATTAACAATATAGTTGATATTACAAATTTTGTAATGGTTGAAATAGGACAACCGCTACATGCTCAAGATCTAAATAAATTTACAAAAAGAGAAATTGTCTTAAGAGATTCAAATCTTGACGAGAAAATACAAACTCTGGATGGAACAATTATAAATCTTCCGGAGCATACTTTAGTTTTATCTCAAAACAACGAACCAATTTGTATTGGAGGAATTGTTGGAGGAATAGAAACAAGAGTCACAAATGAAACTACCGAAATAGTTTTAGATGCTGGAAATTATATTCAATCCGCCATGAGAAAAACCTCTCAAAAGATAGGAGTTAGAAACGAAACTCTTCTTAGATCTGAAAAGTTTTTAAGCCCAGAACTTGTTTTTGAAGCAATTGTAAGAGCAACTGACTTAATTTTAGAATATTGTGGGAAAAATGTTGAGGTATATGAAAATTCTGAATTTAGAAAAAGTGCCTTTGAACCAAAAATAATGACTTTAACAAAAAAGAGATTAAATCTTGTTTCAGGAAGTGACAACATGTTTGAAAACAGCTCAAAACTCCTTGAAAAATTAGAATACGAGATAATCAAAGAAAGTGATGAGAAGCTAACAGCTAAAATTCCTTACTTTAGAACCGATATAGAAGTAGAAGACGACTTAATTGCAGATGTTTTGAGAATGTACGGATATTCAAAAATTGAAGCCGAACCAATTCAAGCCCCCGTTCCAAAAAATATAACCCCAAAAAGTATAACTCAAACTGAGTTTATTACTGATGTTTTAATATCTTTAGGATTTCACGAACACCTAACAGATTCAATTGTAAAATATGATGGAATTGAAAATAGAATTGTTATGACAAACTCAATAAATTCGGACAAAGATTCTTTGAGACTTTCTATCAAAGAAACACTTTCCTCAGTTCTTTTCAATTATCAAAAGTTTGGAGTAAATCAAGTAAAAATCTTTGAAGTTGGAAAAAAATACTATCAACAAAACGAGGAGCTTTTTGAAGAGCTTGTTTTGGGAATAATTTATGATGAAAATGATAAAGATGCTCAAAGTTTGTTTTTAAGACAAACTATTGATACTATTTTAGACTCTTTAAATTGCGATTATTCTTTCAAACCTAGCTCAAAACATATGAAGATTGTAGATAACCATAATCAAAACGAAATTGGTTATTTTGATTCAAATTATGCCGAAATATATATTGAAAAGATTATAAATGATATCAATTTTAAACCAAAAGCTGGAAATACTGGAAAAATAATTACTGAAATAATGAACATTTCAAAAGAAGATTTAACTTTTATTTGTCATGAAGATTTTTATGCAGGTGAGATTTTAGAATTTATTAAAAATTTAAATCCCTTAATTTCAGAAGTTAGATATATAAGCGAATATCTTACAGAAGGAAATAGAAAAGTCACTTTCAGATATACAAGCCTTGAATCAAATGAAATGAAAAGATTAAGAACTGAGATAATTAACAATACATCTTTGAAGTATAAAGTATCATTTATTTCTTAAATTATTGCTTTGTTGAGTTTCTATTGCTCTGTTTGAAGAGTATCTAAAACATTAAGGGTAATTTCATGATCTCCTTCACCACCATCTCTATCTATTACTTTTGCTTTAAATTTGTGACTTCCAAGTTGATTTTTATTTAGCTTATAAGTATAACCAAACGGATAGGAAGAATCTGATCCAACTTGAGAAGAATCAAGATAAAATTTTACTTCTTTAATCTTACTTGATGCAGAAATTTCAGTTGAAATTCTAAATGTCGCAGGAACAGAAGAATTTTCTTTAGGTGCTACGATTCTAATGTAGGGATCCATTTCTTCTGGATCTTTCCCATCATACTCAAGGCGTGAAGAAATTGTTGGGGGGAAGTAAGTTTCATCGCCGGAAAATTTTTCTTGAAGCCAGGCATCTGTGTAATTTTGCCAATCAGGTTTGTAATCTAAAATTCCAATATAATTTTTAGTCTTAGTTTTATCAGCATCTTTACAAGATTCATTTGCAATTCTTCCGTCAAATTCACAAACTTCTATAGTTTTATACCACTCGGAAGGAGATTCAGGCTCGGTTCCTTTAACAAACCATTCACTTCGTTTTGGATATTCTTTGTACGGAAGCATCCCGGATCTTTCATCAATCTCTATTTTTGATAGATTAGATGTTGGATTAAATTTTTCAACATTTTCACCAGTTTTTGGCTTATCCTTTAAAAGATATTTCATCGTATCCGACCAAATTGGAGTAGCTCCTGAAATTCCTGAAGCAATTGCAGCATTTAATGGTTCATTGTTCGAATTTCCAACCCAGACTCCAACTGTAAAAGAAGGGGAATATCCAATTGCATAGTTATCTCTTTTATTATTAGTAGTACCAGTTTTTACAGCAACTTGATGGTTTGGTATTTTAAGAGGTGAGTTTAAACCAAAAGCATCTGCTCGTGCGCCGTCGTCAGATAGAATATCTGAAATTAAAAATGCTGTTTCTTCAGAAATAACCCTAACACCCCTTTGCTCTTGATATCTGTAAAGTTCATTTCCTTTATTATCTTTGACTTCTAAAATTGCAACTGGTGAGTTATAAATTCCTTCATTTCCAAAAACAGTGTAAGACGAGGCAAGTTCAAAGAGTTTAGTTTCAGCTCCACCTAGTGTAATAGATAAACCAAATCTTGATTTATCAGTGAAAGTTGAGATTCCCATTTTTTGAGATAGGTCTAAAAAACTATCAAGACCCAAAATTCCAAGCGCTTTCACAGCTGGGATATTTAAAGAATTTCCTAAAGATTTTCTTAAAGACACCGGACCTCTGTAAATTTTGTCGTAGTTGACAGGAGTGTAGGCTTTATCAGAACCAACTCCTTCTCCTGTAAAAGTTGTGGGTACATCTAAAAATGTGAAAGAGGAAGTAAAACCTTTTTCTAAAAGTCCAGCGTAGGTGATTGGTTTAATCGCGGAACCAGGCTGTCTGTTAGCTGTAGCTACATTAAAGTATGGATCAAATTTACAACCTTTTTCTCCAGTAGTTGCGGACTCACAACCCTCTGGTTCTGATCTTCCAAAGTAATTTTTTGATCCAATCATGGCAATCATTTTTCCCGTTTTTGTTTCATATATAACCATCGCTGAGTTTCCAACTCCATAAACTTTTTCTTTTTCTAAAACCTCGTTCATTATCCGTTCAGCATTTTCCTGAATATCAAGATCTAAAGTAGTTTTAACTTGAAGACCAGCAGTTTCAACAACCTCCTCACCGTACATTTCTATCAACTTGTCTTTTATGTAAAAAACAAAGTGCGGAGCTTTAAAAATAGCGGCTGAAGGTTTGAATTCAATCTTTTCATTTAAAGCTTGGGTATATTCTTCTTCTGATATGAAAAGTCTATTTCCATTTTTATCTACCCAACCATTATTTCTCATCAAGTTCAAAACAAAGTTTCTTCTTTCAATTCCAGCTTCTTTATTTGAAGAAAATGGTGAGTAATAAGAAGGTCTTTGAGGAAGTCCTGCAAGATACGCAGATTCTGAAAGACTTAACTCACTAGGGTCTTTAGCAAAATAAGCTTTAGAAGCGGCATAGATACCATAATTCTGTCCTCCATAAGGTGTTTCATTAAAATACATTTGTAAAATATCATCTTTTGAATATTTTGATTCAATCTGAAGAGACAATATAAGTTCTTTGATTTTTCTATCAACCGTTCTCTCTTGTGATAGAAGTGAGTTTTTAACAACTTGCTGAGTAATTGTAGATCCTCCTTGTAAACCTTGGCCTGTAATTGTGTTTCTGACAGCTCGTGCCATACCTCTTATGGAAAAACCTCCGTGTCTATAAAACTCTGCATCTTCTGTAGCTAAGGTAGCTTTGATAACATTTTCTGGAACTTGATTTAGCTGAATTAAAACTCGGTTTTTATCTCCATACAATTCAAAAATTACTTTATCATTTTTATCTAAAAGCTTAGTGCCTGACTCATTTCCTTTACTTGAAAGCCTGTTTGGATCTGGTAGATCTTTAGCATAAATTACAAATATACCTAAAATACCCACAGTTAAAATAGCTACCCCAACAGTTGCAAGAGAAACTAAAGAGTTTAAGATTTCAAATTTTTTATCAAAATTAGATGATTTTTCAGATGAAATTGTTGTCTTACCACCATAATTTTTTTTGATAGAGCCTTTTGGTTTAAATTTATTTTTTACATGTTTAAAAAACAGCTTCATACTCTTAAAGTATACCAATTATCTTATTTTTTCCAAATTTTAAATTTGATTGTGATAAAATTAAATCATGGAAAATGAGCAAAAAAGCCAATTACAACTTGAAGAATTACTTTTTAGAAATATTCATCAAATCTTACCTTCAAGAGATTTCTTATTATCAGAATACAAAAAAGCTAAAGAAGAAGGGAGAAGGCTTAGGATTTACCACGGAATTGACCCAACAGCCAAAAGTTTACATATTGGTCACCTAGCGTGTTTAAAAAAAATGAAGCAATTTCAACAAGCTGGTTTCGAAGTTGTAATTCTAGTTGGGGGAATGACAGGAATTATAGGTGACCCAACTGGCAAAAGTTCCGCTAGAAAACAACTAACAATTTCAGAAGTTGTAGAAAATATTGAAAACATTAAAAGTCAAGTGTCAAAAATAATAGATTTTGAAGGTGAAAATAAAGCTTTACTTTTAAATAATTATGATTGGCTTTCAAAATTAAATTTAGAAGACATAGTTTCTCTTACATCAAAAGTAACTCATGAACAAATGATTGAAAGAGATATGTTTCAAGAAAGACTAAAAAATAACGAGCCTATTTACCTAAACGAATTTCTATACCCATTAATGCAAGGTTATGATTCAGTTTATTTAGAAACCGACGCCGAAGTTGGAGGAAGTGACCAACTTTTTAATATGATGATGGGAAGAGATTTACTTAAAAAGATAAAAAATAAAGAAAAATTTGTGATTACAATAAATTTACTAACTGATGCAAATGATAAGAAATTTGGAAAATCTGAAGGAAACGGAGTGCCTTTTACGGACGGTAACCCTTACAACACCTATGCTGGAATAATGTCTCTTCCAGATGAATTAATTATAAAATTATTTGTAAGTCTAACTGAAAAAAACCTTGAAGAAATATCAACTTATGATCTGGATATAAATTCACATAACGCAAACCCCATGAAATACAAAAAGTTACTAGCTTTTACAATTGTTGAAGAAATATATTCAACTTCTGAAGCAGAAAAATGCCAAAAAGAATTTGAAAATACAGTTCAAAAAGGACAATTTTCAACAACTGAGGTTAAAGAAATTACAATTGAAGAAAATTTGAGAGTGCTTGATTTTTTAAAACAAAATTTGTCAGATATATCTGGCAGTGAAGTTAAAAAAGTTATTGAACAAAACGGGCTTGAAGTTAACCAAGTTAAAACTAATAACTTAAATCTTATACTCCAACAAGGAGATACAATTAAATTCGGTAAAAAATTCTTTTTTAAGATTAAATTAAAATAAAGGAGTCTAAAATGAAATTATTGAGTAAATTTAAAAATTCTGAGTATCGAAAAAAATTTTATGTAGTTGTGATGTTAGTTTTATTTGGACTTGGTATTATCTTGCCGGTCATATTTAGTTTGTTTTAAATACAGATTTTTTCTATGCTCAAGCTTGAAGACAGCGTTTTAAAACTTCCAAAAATTGGACCAAGGAATAAGTTTCTATTAGAGAAATTAGGTATTTTTACAATCGAAGATTTAATTTACCATATACCTCAAAGATATGAAAAATACGAAAAAAAGATGATTAAAGATCTTTTTTTTGGAGAAAAAACTTCTGTAAGAGGGGTTTTAATATCATTGAATAATATCTTTACCCGTAATCGAAAAAAATTAACAAAGGCAACAATTTCAGATGGAAACGGAAAGATTGAATGCATTTGGTTTAATATGCATTATCTTTCAAAAAGTTTAGAGATAGGTGAAGAGTACGAATTTTACGGATTAGTTGGAAGCAGTGGTTCAAAGCTTAATTTAGTTTCTCCAACTGTTAGAAAAATAACTGAGACAAATGGAAAAAATGAAGAGATAATAAACATTTACCCCTTAACAGAAGGTATAACTTCTAATTTCTTACGCGAGAAAATTGAATTCTCATTTGAGAATATAGAAATAGAAGAATTTCTTCCTGAAGAAATTCTTCATAAATACAATTTTCTTCCTCTTCACGAAACCTTAAAAGAGCTTCATTTCCCAAAAGATATTAGTAAAGTAGTTGAAATAAGAAAAAGACTTGAGTTTGGTGAGATGTTTTTAGAACTTTTAAATGTGGAGTCTAGAAAGAGTAATTGGAAGGAAAAATTAAATTCAGCCAAATTTATAAATTTTGAAAAAAAAATTTCTGAACTTAAGAAATCTCTTCCATTTGAATTAACAAAGACACAACAAAAAGCTATTGGGGAAATTATTGAAGATTTAACTCATACAAAACCTATGAACAGACTTTTGGAAGGAGATGTTGGAACTGGAAAAACATTAGTTGCTGTTTTTGCCTCTTATTTTACTTTTTTAAATGGGTATAAAACATATTATCTTGCACCGACTGAGATTCTAGCCAAACAGCACTTTTCAAGTTTCCAAAAATACTTAGAACCTTTAGGTGTAAAAATAATTCTCAAGACGGGAAATACTAAAAAAAAGCTTCAAGACCAAGAATTTGATATTGTGATTGGAACTCATGCAATTTTATTTGATCCAAGTGAGATAAAAACTCTAGCTTTAGTGGTAATTGACGAACAGCATAGGTTTGGAGTGGAACAAAGATCTAAACTTCTTAAGATTTATGAGCAAAAAATTGTACCCAATCTTCTCACAATGACTGCAACTCCGATACCTAGAACCTTTGCTCTGACATTATATGGTGATTTAGAAATTTCAGTTTTGGATTCACCTCCAAACAAAGATAAAAAGATAACAACCTATGTAGTTTATCCAAATAAAAGAGAAGATATGTATAAATGGATTCTTGAAAAAAATGAACCTGCCTTTATTGTTTGTCCTTTTATATCTGAATCTGAAAGTGAAGAACTTTCTCAGGTAAAATCAGCAGAAAAAGAATTTGAAATCTTAAAAAACGGGATATTTAAAAATAAGAAAGTTGGGTTATTACACGGAAAGATGAAGCCAACTGAAAAAGATGAGATATTGAGTAATTTTAGAGATCAAAAAATCGATATCTTAGTTTCAACACCTGTTGTTGAAGTAGGGGTTGATATACCAGATGCAAACATAATGGTAATTGAATCTGCTGAAAGATATGGACTTGCTTCACTTCATCAGTTGAGAGGTAGGGTCGGTAGGGGAGCTAAGGAAGGATTTTGTATTGTAATTCCTTCAACAGGAAGTAAAAAATCAATGGAAAGACTTAAAAATCTTGAAAAATACAACAACGGTTTGGAACTTGCAGAAGTAGATTTAAAAATTAGAGGCGAAGGTGATATTTTTGGAAGATCTCAATCTGGTTTCAAAAATTTCAAATTTGCAGATTTAGGAAACTTATCTCTCTTAGAGAAAGCAAAACTCGAGGCAACAAGAGTTTTTTTAAATTTGGAAAAGTATCCTAAAATAAAAAAGATATTTGAACAGAAGAGATTTGAAATATCTTTAGGAAATTAGGGTAATTAAATTACTCTAATATAAATTAGTACAAATTATATTGAAACTATGATAAATAAAGTACAGTAAATATTTATTTAAAAAAGGAAAATACAATATGAACATTGTAGAAACAGCCGTAAGTAATGGTAATTTTTCTCTTCTAGTTGCTTCTTTAAAAGCAACAGGATTAGATTCTGTTTTAAGTGGAGAAGGGCCATTTACTGTATTCGCACCAAATGACGAAGCGTTTGCGAAACTTCCTGACGGAACAATTGATAACTTGTTATCATCTCCTGAAAGACTTAAAGAAATTCTTACTTACCATGTAGTAACTGGTAAAGTAATGTCAAGCTCACTTCCAGCTTCAAGCTCTCCTGTTACTGTTAATGGGAATGAAATCTCAATTACAGTTTCAGATAAAGTTAGAGTCAACGATTCTGTAGTTTTAACACCAGATGTTGAATGCTCAAACGGAGTAATTCACATAATTGATTCGGTTTTATTGCCTAACTAATTTATTTTAGATGGCAGTTTTTAAAAACTGCCATCTAAAACTATCCCAAAAAATTGAAAATTTTTTCTTAATCTGTTAGTATATCTACTTGTCTAGGGAGATTTATTTAGGAGAAAAGATATGAACTTGCTTGAGAGGTTCACAATTTGTCGGATTAATTTCCATCCAAGGTTTGGAAACATTATCCATGCGGAGCTTAACGGTGAGGAATTAGTTCATTTACTGCCGGATGAGTATATCTTAAGAGAATTGACTCTCAAAGAAATCTCAGAATGTGGTAATTCTGTAATTGTAGAAATTGATTATTGTGAGCTTTTGAAACTTGCTCATCCTAAAAGCTTTACTTCAATTTACATAAGGAAAAAATTCGCAGTCGAAGTGACCAAGAATTGGCATTGGAAACAAGCAAAAGAAGCTAAAAGCTATCTACTTAGCTGTGAAGGTTTCAGGTTCGGAAAAGCGTTCCACGACTCTGACTCATTTAGACTTTTTTGGAAGAAATACACCTTTTCAAGAAGTTTAAGGCAATTCTTTTCTAAAAGTCTAGGAATTAATCCTGAAGAGTTTGAGCAGATGTATTGGAAAAGGCAAGAAGATAAGGAAATTTCTTTATCAGAATTAATCAGAAAAGCTAAAGAAGAATTCTTTGTGAATTTTAGTGACCCAAGAGAGTTTCTTAAAATTTGGGAAGATGAATCCAGACGGAAAATTCTAATTGGCACCTATATTACTAAATTGTAAATTAAGATCTCAAGTGACGCGGGCTTTTAAAAAGCCCGCGTCACAACCTTCTATGAATAATCATTGAAATAATGATAAAATACATCCATGTTGGAAAATTTACCAAGGATTACTTCAGGAGATTTTAAAAATTTTAAACTTAAAATCTCAAAAAAAGCTTCATTAAAATTTGTAAGAGATAAAGTAAGGCAAGCAATTTTTATGATTATTGGAGATAGGGTAGTAGAAGCTGATGTTTTAGATTTATATGCAGGAACTGGTGTTTTAGGTTTCGAAGCATTAAGTAGGGGGGCTAACTTTGTTGATTTTGTTGAAGAAAACTATAATAATTCAGAAAGCCTAAAAACGAACATATACCAACTAAAACTTGAAGATAGAGCAGAGGTTCATAAAACTAAAGCCATTACTTTCGCCGGAAATACTGAAAAAAAATATAATTTAATTTTTGTTGATCCCTTTTATGACGATATACATCACAAATTTTTGCTTTCAATACTTTCTGAAACATTAAAAGATGATGGTGTGATTACCTTTTTACACGGGAGTCTAGATATAAAAGAACAAATAAAATCAACTAATCTTGGAGTTGCTTTAGAAAGAGAATATGGAAAAACTAAAGTTACTTTTTTAAAACACATAAAAAACATTGACAAAAACGCTTCAAGTGAGTATATTTCAAAGGAGGAATAAAATATGGCAGTACCAAAAAGGCGACACTCAAAATCGCGAACGAAAATCAAAAGAAATGCTCACTTTTTTACGAAAGTTGTTAACTCAATTAAATGCCCTAATTGTAGCTCATACAAACTACCTCATAGGGTATGTAAAAATTGCGGAAAATAACTCCTAAATAATGAAAAATCGTTCAGATCAAAGACATAACTCAAGAATTTTAGCCTTAGTTAATCTATTCTCTTATATGTTTTCAGAAGAGGAAGATTTAAAAACTACTTCATTATTTAAAGAAGAAATTGGAGACATCGAATATGATTATGAGACTTACCACAATTTATACAATGGTGTAATCAATCATTTATCCGAAATTGATGATTTAATCTCCCAAAACGCTATTGATTGGCCTTTAAACCAGATTCCTAAAGTAGATCTTACTATTTTAAGAATTGCCAGTTATGAATTAAAATGGGATGCAAAAAACGAGTCTCCTGTTATAATTGACGAGGCAATTGAGCTAGCAAAAGAATTTGGTAGTGAAAATTCAAGTAAATTTGTACATGGTGTTTTAGGGGGCATAGCTTCCTAACAGAAAGGATTTCAAAAATGCATGATAAAACTTCTAAAGAAGATATTTATAATGAAGTAATTAAAATTTTAACAAAAAAATACGGAGTAGAAGAGGATGAGATAAAGCAAGACTCTATCCTAGGCGATGATCTAAATCTTGGAACTCTTGAAATTCAAGATTTTTTACTTGATATTTCAGAAAAATTTCAATTTGAATACGAAGATCTAATTGAAAATATAGAAGAAGAACTAGAAGATTTAACAATAAATTTAACTGTTTCGTACATTTATGATGCTTTGAAACTTGATTAAATTGTATGGAATTGTTGCAAAGACTTAACGAAAAACTAGATTATAATCTCTTAAATCTTGAATTGTTTCAAACATCTTTCACCCATAGGTCTTACTTAAACGAACACCCAGATTACAAATTACCCTCAAATGAAAGATTAGAATTTTTAGGAGATGCGGTACTTCAATTTTTATCAAGTAAATTTTTGTTTACTAAATTTCAAAATTTACCTGAAGGAGATCTTACAAATTTAAGAGCCTCAATTGTTAAAACCGAATCTCTA
>Ga0172376_10002266_pt1 | contig 23643 bp, 24 predicted proteins | sample Lak35m_FD_121114 | JGI IMG/M metagenome (GOLD analysis project Ga0172376, IMG submission 121114) | Freshwater microbial communities from Kabuno Bay, South-Kivu, Congo - kab_092012_35m | ecosystem: Environmental > Aquatic > Freshwater > Lake | place: Democratic Republic of the Congo: South-Kivu... | reverse complement strand
TCGCCGATCGGGTCGAGTTTCACGACACCAGCGGCGAAGGTCTCTCGTTGTTCGAAAAAATGCACGTTCACGAGCAGATTCACAAGGCTCTCGATCGCAAGGTGTGGTTGCCCTCGGGCGGGTCGTTGATCATCGAGCACACCGAGGCCCTCACGGTCATCGACGTCAACACGGGCCGCAACGTGGGCACCTCCAACCTGGAGGCCACCGTCTTCCAGAACAACCTGGAGGCGGCCGAGGAGGTGGCCCACCAATTGCGACTGCGTGACATCGGTGGAATCATCGTGATCGACTTCATCGACATGGAGATCAAGGAGAACCGCCGCAGGGTGGTGGACGCGTTCCGTTCGGCCTTGTCCCGAGACAAGACCCGAACCCAGGTGTTCGACATCTCCGAATTGGGTCTGGTCGAGATGACGCGCAAGCGGATCGGGGAGGGCCTGCTCACGAGCTTCGCCGGACAATGCCCGGATTGCCAAGGGCGCGGTGTGCAGGTGAATCACGATCTCTTGCTCTGATCGGGCAAGAGATCCGGAACGGGCGTTGGATGCCCGTATTCCGGCAGGTAGAGTCGCCATTCGCTATGTACGCAGTGATCGCAACCGGTGGCAAGCAGGTCAGTGTGACCGAGGGCCAGCAAGTGCATGTTGAACTCCTCGGCGCCGAACAAGGCTCGACGGTGAACTTCACGCCCGTGCTGGTCGTCGACGGCGACACTGTTCTGGCCACACCCACCCAACTCGCCGGCACCAAGGTCTCGGGGCGCATCGTCGGCTCGGCCGCGGGTCCCAAGATCGACGGCTTCACCTACAAGCGTCGTACCAATCAGCGTCGCCGTTACGGTCACCGTCAGCACTATCAGGTGGTCGAGATCACCTCCATCGCGAAAGGCTGAGACATGTCGAAGACAAAGGGCGGCGGCTCAACCCGCAACGGTCGTGACTCCAACGCACAGCGCCTCGGCGTGAAGGCTTTCGCCGGCACCAGCATCACCGCCGGCACCATCGTGATCCGCCAGCGCGGCACCAAGTTCCATCCCGGCAAGAACGTCGGTCGCGGTGGCGACGACACGCTCTTCGCCTTGGTCGATGGTGTGGTGAAGTTCGGTGAGCGCAAGGGACGTCGCGTGATCGACGTCATTCCCGCCGACTGACGATTTTCGCGACGCTCAGACGTCGATACCGCGCGGCAAGCGGCTGGCGTCCCATCCGAGTACCGCAATTCCCTGACGACAGGCGAATCGATCGGTCATGCCCGCGACGTAACTGACGGCAGCGAAGCGCGCCGCGTCGGATCCGGCGTCCAGGTTCTCGCCCGCGGGTAGCAACGTCGGCGTGGTGGTGTAGCGCTCGACCAGGGCCCGCAACAGATCGATGACGGCGCGGGCTTGTGCTTTGCTCTCGGGCCGCAGATACACCTGCTCGTAGTTGAAGCGACGGAACTCGGTCAAGGCTTCGGCGATGGCGGGCTCCATTCCGATCCGTCCGGTGTTCATGGCGGCACGGATCATGGAGGTGATGAAGGCGCTCAATTGGGAGCCGCGCGTCGCGCCGCACCGAGACGTCACGAGGGCGGGCAAGTGCTCCGCGCTGACGATGCCGGTGTCGACGGCGTCCTCGAAGTCGTGGCACACGTAGGCGATGCGGTCGGCCCAACTGACGACCTCGCCCTCGGGGGTGCCCGGTGCGGGGCGACTCCACGAATGATTCCGGATGCCGTCCAATGTCTGGCGACACAAGTTGAGATGACTCAACGTGACGTCGGCGCCCCAAACCGCGTGATCGAAACCTTCGGCGACGTACGGGGCCAACGCGTCCTCGGATGCGTGACCTCCCGGGCCGTGCCCACAATCGTGACCGAGTGCGATGGCCTCGGTGAGAGCCACGTTGAGTCCCAACGGCCGCGCGACCGCCACGGCGACCTGGGCGACCTCGAGAGCGTGCGTCAACCGCGTTCGTTGGTGATCGTCGGGGAACACGAACACCTGGGTTTTCCCAGCCAAGCGGCGAAACGCTGGCGCGTGCAGGATGCGATCTCGGTCGCGTTCGAAACACGTGCGGAACGGATCGGCTTCCTCGGGGCGCTCGCGGTCACCCGCACCGACCGCGCGGGTCGCGTGGCGACTGAGTACGGAGTCTTCGGTGTGTTCGCGAACCTCGCGCGGCAAGGTGGAGGTTTCTCCGGTCCCGGCCCACGAATCGGCGTGAGCCAAGGTGATGCCGTCGGCCGATGCGGAACCCGACATGGTTCCGGCCCAGCGCTCGGCCCTCTCCTGCATGTCGCGATCGATGTCGGGGGAACTCACGACGTCACGATACGACACCGATGTGGCATCGGTGCGGCGTCGGCGCTCACCGGCAAACACCGTTTCGGATCGGTAGCGTGAGGAACGAGGTTGCCCCATGAGTCAGTTCGTCGATGAGTGCCAATTGAACGTGAAAGCCGGCGACGGCGGGGCCGGTTGCGTGTCGTTCCGTCGCGAGGGACCCGTGGCGATGGGCGGCCCCAATGGTGGCGATGGTGGGCGTGGTGGCGACATCTGGATGGTCGCGGACCGCAACGTGGCCTCGCTGCTCGCCTTCCGCGACCACCCGCACCGCATCGGTGGCAACGGTGTGCACGGCATGGGCAAGGACCAACACGGCAAGCGCGGAGAAACCCTCGAGGTGAAAGTTCCCGAGGGAACGGTCGTGCGCGACATGTACACCGGTGAGGTGCTGGCCGATCTCGTGGATCACGGTGACAAGTGGCTCGCGGCACATGGCGGTCGGGGTGGTCGGGGCAACGCTCGCTTCCTCACCAACCGGCGTCGCGCACCGTCGTTCGCCGAACAGGGCGAGCACGGCGAGGAACGCTGGCTGAAGCTGGAACTGAAGCTGATGGCCGACGTGGCCCTGGTCGGTTTCCCCAATGCCGGGAAGAGCACCTTGATCTCGGTCATCTCGGCAGCCAAGCCCAAGATCGCCGCCTATCCGTTCACCACCCTCGAGCCGAACCTCGGCGTGGTTCGACTCGACGGCAACACCGAGTTCGTTTTGGCCGACATCCCCGGCCTCATCGAGGGAGCCTCGGAGGGCAAGGGTCTGGGTCACCGATTCCTGCGTCACATCGAGCGCGCGCGCGTCCTGTGCGTGCTGATCGACCTGGCGCCGGTCGACGACACCTCACCGTCGGAGCAACTGGAGATCCTGTTGCGCGAGTTGGAGTCGTACGACCCCTCGCTGTTGGCGCGCCCGCGGGTGATCGTGGGTACGAAGACGGATTCGGCGACCGAGGACACGATCGCCGCGTGGGACGGAATGATGATCTCGTCGGTGACCAATCAGGGAGTGCGCGAACTGGTCGGACGTTTGGCCAGTTTGGTGCACGACGCCCGACAGGAGCAGCCGGTCACCGAGGGGCGGGTCATCTTGAAGCCCGAGTCCGACGGGGCCTGGGTCGAACGACTCGCCACCGGCGGCTTCCGGGTGCATGGTCGAAAGGCCGAGCGGGCCGTGCACCTCAACGACGTGACGACGCCCGAGGCGATGACCTACATCGAGGAGCGCCTGAAGAAACTGGGTGTGCCGCGATTGTTGGCGCGTGCGGGAGCCCGCCAAGGTGACGTGGTCTGGATCGCCGACTTCTCGTTCGACTATTCGCCCGACAACTGATCGGCCCAACCGGTACCGTCCTCGTCATGCGCATCGTGGCCAAGATCGGAAGTTCGTCGCTCACCGACGACCTCGGGGTCATCGACCGTGCCATCATCGCCGACATCTGTCGCCAGATCGCCCGTTTGCGTTCGCAGGGACACGAGGTGGTCCTGGTCACCTCCGGAGCGGTGTCGGCCGGGGTCTCGGCGCTGGGTCTCTCCGACCGACCGACCGACATGCGCACGCTGCAGGCCTTGGCGGCGGCGGGCCAGAGTCGTTTGATGGAGGTGTACAACTCCGAGTTCGCCGGTCATTCGTTGGTGGCTGCCCAAGTTTTGCTGGTTCCCCATGACTTCATCGATCGCACCCAGTACCTGCACGCTCGCAGCACGCTCGAGCGACTGCTCGAATTGGGTTGTGTGCCGGTGGTGAACGAGAACGACGCCATCGCGAACGACGAGATCCGTTTCGGCGACAACGACCACATCTCCGCTCTGCTGTCGCACTTGTTAGGTGCGGACCTGCTGATCCTGCTCACCGACACCGAGGGGCTCTACACGAACGATCCGCGGGTCGATTCCTCGGCCACGCTCATCACCGACGTTCACGAGAGCGACCCCCTCATGAGCGTCTCGGCGGGCACCACGGGATCGAATCGGGGAAGTGGAGGAATGGCCTCCAAGCTGTCGGCGGCGCGCATCGCCTCGTGGTCCGGAATTCGTGCGGTCATTGCTCGGGCCACCATCGTCGATGTGCTCGAGGTGGTCACGAACGCCGCGGTCTCGGGAACGTCGGGCGTCGGAACCACCTTCCACGGGTCCGATCGGGCCCTGTCGGCCCGTCAATTGTGGGTGGCTTTCGCCAGCGAGGTGCGCGGGGTCGTGACCATCGACGACGGGGCCGCGGTGGCGTTGCTCACAGGGAAGGTCTCGCTCTTGCCCGCCGGGGTGGTGGCGGTGGATGGTTCCTTCGAGTCCAGGGAGACCGTCGACATTCGCCGTACCGACGGCGCGGTTCTGGCCCGTGGACTGGCCATGATGTCGGCCGCGCAGGCTCGCACGGCGCGAGGTCGGCGGAGTTCCGAACTCGACGACGATTCGCCGTCGGTCGTCGTGCACCGCGACGAATTGGTGCTATTGCCCCGCTGAGCCGGCACGCAACGAACGCACGCGGTCGCGCACGACGCGCAGGTGCTCGATCTCGGGCGCCCGCAACACGGTGAGCGCACCGATGTAGGTGAGCACACCGACCGCCGAACCCACCACCACCTTGACGACGGCACCTCCACCGGAGTTCGCGCCGATGGGCCGAAGTACGACCCACATCACGACGCCCATGCTGGCGGCGGCGATCACCAAACGGGCCAATCCCGACAGAACGTCGAGGGCCGAGAAACCGCGAACCTTCACCTTCAAGACGTACAGAGCGGCGATGGCGGCGACGACGTAGGAAACCGAGAACGCGATGCCCAGTCCGAGCACGTCGTAGGCGGGGGACAAGGCGAAGGCCAGGATGATGTTGAGAACGTTCTGGAAGCAGTTGATGACGAACGGGGTGCGGGTGTCCTGGTGTGCGTAGAAGCCTCGAAGCGCGAAGAGGTAGATGGAGTATCCGACGAGTCCGAGGGCGAGACCCGCCAGGGCCCGCGCGGTGGTGTCGGCGGCGGCGGCATCGAACTCGCCGTGCTGCAACAGCAGACCGATGACGGGACGAGCCAACACGAGGAACGCGAAAGCGGCCGGGAAAGTGAGCAATCCGACCAAACGAATGCCCAGATTGGTGCGTTCGATGAACGCGGTCTTGTCCCGTCGCGACACGGCCCGAGCCATTTCGGGAATGAAGGTGGTGGCGATGCTCATCGCCAGAAGTCCGTGCGGGAAATAGAAGAAGGTCGAGGCCTTGGCGAAGGCGTCCTGACCCCCCGAGCCCGGTTCGGCGAGGTTCTTCACCACGATGACGGTCAGCTGGTTGGCCATGACGTAGCCGAACGTCCAACCCGACAGAGCGATCAGCCGTTTCACCGCCGGATGGCGAGGTTGGAATCGGAATCGCAGGTTCAACCCGGCGCGGTGAATGGCGGGAAGGAGGACCAGGGCCTGCAGTGCGATGCCGCCGGTGGCCCCGAGTCCGAGCAGCCAGCGGAAGGACGGACTGTTGAGCACCTCGGCCAACGGGATTCCGTCGTCGGGGTGATGAAGGAGGATCGGCACATAGAGCAACGTGCAGATGATGACGATGTTGGCCAGCACCGGTGACCAAGCCGCGGCGAAGAATCGTCGTTGCGCGTTGAGCAGCGAGCCGAGCAGTGCGGACACTCCGTAGAAGAAGATCTGCAACAGGAAGATGCGCGTGAGGGCCGTGCCCACGGTACGGAACTGGTTGACGTCGAGGCCGTCGGCGGGATTGAGCGAGAAGACGCGGAAGACCCACGGTGCGAAGAACGTGGCGATGGCGGTGAGTGCCGCGAGTGCGACGATGGCGGTGCCGACGACCGCCTCGGCGGACTCGCGGTCGTCCTTCTCGAGCATCCGGCTGAACATGGGAACGAGCGCGGCCGAGAGCACGCCTCCGAGGAGAAGCTCATAGACGGCGTTGGGGGAGTTGTTCGCTCCGTCGTAGGCGTCGGCCAAGGCGGTCTGTCCGATCACGACACCGAAGACGATCACCCGCAACATGCCCGTGAAGCGCGACAGGCCGGTGCCGAGGGCCACGATGGCGTTGCTACGCAGGATGTGGCTCATTCCGTCGCGTTCGTCGGGCTCGTGATCGCGTCGCGTGTCGCGCTCGCCGGGTGTCGCGTCGCCGGGTGTCGCGTCGCCAGGTGTCGCGTCGCCGGGGTCGCGCGGGGCGTCACGTTCGATCTCGTGCGCGACGATTTCGGTGTCTTCTGGCTCCGTGTCCCACACGGCTATCAGATTAGGTCCCCGAATGCGCCACGAACTCGTCGTTGCGCGCTCCCGAACTGGTGACCGGTTCGATGGGGACAGTAGGGTGACCCCAATGGCTCCCCGTTTCAGATCGGTTCAACAAGTTCGCGACGGTTTGCGTGACGTCAACTACCTCGCCGATGACGGCATCGCCGGGGTGGCGTTCCTCGCGGACCGACTCGCCAAGCCGATCCTGGTCGAGGGTCCGGCGGGAACCGGAAAGACCCAGTTGGCCAAGAGCATCGCCGACATGACCGGGGCCCGGTTGATCCGTCTGCAGTGCTACGAGGGTCTCGACGAGTCCAAGGCCCTCTACGAGTGGAACTACAAGAAGCAGCTCCTGCGGATCCAAGCCGACAAGAACAGCGACGGTTGGAGCGAGATCCACGACGACATCTTCAGTCGCGAGTTCCTCCTGACGCGTCCGCTGCTCGAGGCCATCAGCGCCCCCGACCCGGTGGTGTTGCTGATCGACGAGGTCGACCGCGTCGAAGTGGAGACCGAAGCGCTCCTGCTCGAGATCCTGTCGGAATACCAGGTGTCCATCCCCGAACTGGGAACCATCACGGCCACCCAGATTCCGATGGTGTTCCTGACGTCCAACAACACTCGCGAACTCTCCGAGGCCTTGAAGCGACGTTGTCTCTACCTGCACGTCGATTACCCGTCGATGGAACGCGAGAAGGAGATCGTGCTCACCAAGGTCGAGGGCATCACCGAGAACCTGGCCGATCAGGTCGCTCGCATCGTGCGCAGCATCCGCCAGCTCGATCTCAAGAAGTCCCCGAGCGTCAGCGAGACCCTCGACTGGGCGCGCACCATCATGTTGCTGAACATCGAGACCATCGACGCTCAGGTCGCCAAGGACACCTTGCACGTTCTGCTGAAGTACCAGACGGACATCGCCAAGGCCGCCAAGGAACTGTCCGTCGACCTCGTCTGAGGCCAGGACCACCACCGTGCTCGACCTTCTCGCCGGCTTCATCACCGAGCTCCGCAATGCCGGGCTCCCGGTGTCGTTGACCGAGAATCTCGACGCCATGGAGGCGGTGCAACACATCCCGATCGAGGACCGTGACGCGTTCAAGTACGCGTTGGGGGCGACGTTGGTGAAGAACAGTTCGCACTGGCGCTCGTTCGAGACCGTTTTCGAGGTCTACTTCTCGATGCGGGGTCCGGAGTACAAGTTGGTCGAGGGGTCCGAGGACGAACTCGAGCAGATGTGGCGCGAGATGCAGGAGCAGATGAAAGAGGGAGACGGTCGGGGCTCCTCGGGCGGAATGGACGCCCTCACGCCCGAAGAGATCGCGAAGATGTTGATGCAGGCCCTCCTGAACGGTGATCAGGCCCTCATGCGCGCCTTGGCCAAGCAGTCGGTCCAACGCTTCGCCGGAATGGAGCCCGGACGTCCGGTGGGCGGAACGTACTACCTGTACCGAACCCTGCGGAACCTCGATCTCGAGGGCATGCTGCAAAAGCTGATGGATGCCAGCCGTCAGGAGGTCGGGGGAGAACTCACCGCGCTCGAGGAGCGTCTCGAGAAGGACGAGTACGAGAGTCGCATCGAGCAGTTCAAGAAAGAGATCGAGGCCGAGATTCGTCGACGTTTGGTCGCCGATCGTGGCGCCGAGGCGATGGCCAAGACGCTGCGCAAGCCGTTGCCAGAAGACGTCGAGTTCATGCACGCCAGTCGTGACGAGATGCAGGCCCTGAAGAAGTCGTTGTATCCTCTCACCCGCAAACTGGCCGCGCGCTTGGCCCGAAAGCGCCGACACGGTCGCAAGGGCCCGCTCGATTTCCGCAACACCGTGCGACACTCGTTGTCCTACGGAGGCACCCCGGCCGAGCCGAAGTTCAAGTATCCGCGGCCGGCCAAGCCCGAATTGATGGTGGTGGCCGACATCTCGGGTAGCGTCGCGGCCTTCGCTCGTTTCACGTTGATGTTGGTGTACGCGATCCAGAACCAGTTCTCCAAGGTGCGCTCGTTCGTCTTCATCGACGGCATCGACGAGGTGACGGATTTCTTCAAGGGCACCGAGGACATCAGTGAGGCCATCCATCGCGTCAACACCGAGGCCGACGTCGTGTGGGTCGACGGGCACAGCGATTATGGCCATGCTTTCGAGGTGTTCTGGGAGAAGTACGGCAAGGATGTCGGCCCCAAAACCACGGTGCTCTTCCTGGGTGACGCGCGCAACAACTATCACGCGTCGCAAGCGTGGGTCATCAAGGAGATTCGTCAGAAGGCCCGCCAGGTGTACTGGCTGAATCCCGAGCCGCGCTCGTATTGGAACACCGGTGACTCGATCGTCGGCGAATACGGCGTGCACACCGACGGCACCTACGAATGTCGCAACTTGCGGCAGTTGGAAGCGTTCGTCGAGAAGTTGGTGTGAGCCGGTGACACGTCTGATCTTCGTGCGACACGGCGAGTCGCAGGTGACCGTGAAGCGAGTGGTTGGTGGTCCGCGCAGTTGTGTCGGGCTGTCCGATCTGGGTCGTCGACAGTCCGAACGTCTCCGTGATCGTTGGGCGACGCACCCCGAGATGGATGCCGATGCGGTGTTCGCCAGCCACTATCCCCGGGCCCGCGAGACGGCTCAGATCGTTTTGCCCGCGCTCGGGCACAGCGAGATCCTCGAAGAGGCCGGACTGGGCGAACATGATCCGGGACCCATCTGCGACGGTCTCACCTACGACGAGTTCGAGCGACGTTTCGGTGACCCGGATTGGGAGAACGATCCTCACGGAGAGACCTTTCCGGGTGGAGAGAGCATCGCCGCTTTCCAACTGCGGGTGGGTGACGCCGTGCGTGGTTTGCTGGATCGCTACCCCGGGGGACGCATCGTGGTCTTCTGCCACGGCGGTGTCATCGACACGGTTCTGCGTCAATCGTTGCGCACCTCCGGCACGGGTATCTTCGAGGTATGGACCAAGAACACCTCGATCACCGAGGTCGAACTGGTAAAGCCCGGCCGTTGGCGACTCATTCGTTACAACGATGCGGCGCACTTGGCCGGGTTGCCGGCGTCCACGAACGCGCATTGACCTCGTGGTGTCGCGCGTCGAGCTCGGAGCGCACTCGATGATCGACGTTCTGGTGGTGGGTGCCGGTTCTGCGGGGTGCGTTCTCGCCGATCGGTTGTCGGCCCAAGGTCTGTCGGTGTGCGTCGTGGAGGCCGGTCCCGATTTGCGGTCGGACGCCACGCCCGCATCGATCAGGGGTGATTCGTTCTACGACGCATTGGCCGAGCCCGGGCGCACCCACGCTGAACTTCTGGCGCGTCGGTCCGGGGGTCAGACACCTCGCGCCTACGCCCGCGGTCGGGGAGTGGGCGGTTCGTCGGCGGTGAACGCCATGCTCGCCCTGTGGGGGGAGATGGGCGACTACGACGCGTGGGAGCGGGATCACGGGTGCGTCGGGTGGGGTTGGTCGAACGTCGAGCGGTACTTCCGGCGACTTGAGGTTCCGCTACATCGTGCCGCACCCGAAGGACCCGAATCGGTGTCGGGGGCGCTGGTCGATGCCTGCGTGATGAACGGCTGGTCGTTGCACCGCGGGCCGTATCCGCTGTCGGCCGTCCCCGCCGACGCCGGACCGGCGATGCTGACGCGCGACGCGAGTGGACGACGGGTCACGGTCGCCGATGTCCACCTGGAGCGGGCGCGTCGTCGCGACAAGGTGGAAGTGCGAACCCATGCCGTGGTCGATCGTGTGATGATTGAAAACGGTCGGGCCGTGGGCGTGCTCTTGGTGGACGGAACGGAGATCGGAGCGCGCGAGGTCGTGTTGGCCGCCGGAGCCATTCATTCGCCGACGATCCTGTTGCGCAGCGGTATCGAGCGTCCCGGTATCGGCGCGGGGTTGCAGGACCATCCGTCGGCGTCGATCACGGTGGCGTTGAAGGATCCGCGGGATCCGCACTCGTTGGCCGTGTCGGCGGTGGCCCGCTTCAGCAGTGGACGCCACGCCGCGGACCTGCAGCTCCTGCCCATCAATCATCTCGGCCCCGATGCCGTCGGGTACGGAGCGATCAACGTGGCCCTCATGAAGGTGTCATCGCGCGGAACGGTGCGTTTGGACCCGCGAGATCCCCTGGCCGAGCCGATCGTCGACTTCGATCTGCTCTCGACCGACGAGGACCTGGAATCGCTGACGGTCGGAATCGGAGTGTTGCTGGATCTGCTGGATTCACCGCCGGTGTCGGCGATGGCCGGTCAGTTCTACGTCGACGATCGTGGCACCCCGCTGGCCGACGTCACCGGCTCATCGGACGCCGTGCGCGAGTGGCTGAGGGTGTCCACGGGGGACTACGTCCACGCCGCCGGCACGTGCGCGATGGGCGACCCCCGGGCGCCGGGGACCGTCGTGGATCCGAGCGCTCGGGTGGTCGGAGTCGCCGGATTGCGGGTCTGCGACGCCTCCATATTTCCCCGTCTGCCCCGAGCCAACACCCACCTCCCGGTGATGATGGCGGCCGAATTGGTCGCCGATCGCTGGTAGCCGGCTTCCTGCCACACCCCCGTGGCACGGTGAGACCATGAGCAGCTTCCCGCGACGTATCCCCTTCCAATCGTCCGATTCCGTCGACGAGGTGGAACCCGCCGACGCGCTCGTGATCGATTGCGACACGTGCGTCATGCACGAGTCCGACGCCTGCGCCGACTGCGTGATGTCGTTCCTGTTGGATCACGAACCGACCTCGACGACGGCGGTCATCCTCGACTTGAACGAGATTCGTGCCCTGAAGGCGCTCGGTGAGGCGGGTTTGGTGCCTACGCTTCGTCACCGTGCGTCCGGATGATCACAACCTCCGTTCGGAACCGGTGCCGGCCGAGTACGCCGCATCGATCATCGAGATGGCGCGGGAATTGGGTCTGGACCGCGTCGGTTTCACCGATGCGACGGTTCTCGAGCGGGCCCGAGTCGCCCTTCACGATCGGGTCGATCGTGGGTTGTCGGACACCATGGGCTTCACGTTTCGTAACCCGGAGCGTTCCACCGATCCACGACGAGCGGTCGACGGTGCGCGCTCGGTCATCGTGGCCGCCCGCAGTTACAACGTGCCCGACGAGGAACCGCCCACCCACCTGAGCGCCACCGTTGCTCGCTACGCCCGCATCGATCAGTACACGCCCTTGCGTCAGGCCTTGCAGAAGATCGCGCTTCGACTCCGCGCCGACGGGCATCGCGCGGTGGTCTTCGCCGACGAGAACGACCTCGTCGATCGCGAGGTGGCACATCGCTCCGGCCTCGGTTGGTTCGGCAAGAACGCGAACTTGTTGTTGCCCGGCGCGGGAAGTTTCTTCAGTCTGGGTTCGATCGTCACCACCGCCGAGTTCGCTCCGGCGACCCAACCGGCGCCCGACGGTTGCGGAACGTGCCGTCTGTGCATCGATGCCTGTCCCACCGCGGCCATCGTCGACATCGGGGTGGTCGACGCCCGTCGTTGCCTGGCCTGGCTGGTGCAGAAGCCGGGCGTCTTTCCCGTGGAGTTCCGGGAGTCCCTGGGCGATCGCATCTACGGCTGTGACGACTGTCAGAGCACGTGTCCGCCCAACGTGAGGTTGGCTCCGCGACATCGCCCGCGCGACGCCGCCGAACTGCCGGTCGCGATCGGGCCGGGGCAGCACGTGGATCTGCTCGAGATCCTGCGCGTCGACGACGACCGTTTGATCGAGTTGTACGGACGTTGGTACCTGGCCGATCGCGATCCGATGTGGTTGCGACGCAACGCCCTCATCATCCTGGGCAATGTGGCACCCGTCCCCGTGGATGACTCGGTTCGGTCGTTGCTGCGCCACTACCTTGAAAGTGATGTCCCGATCCTGCGCGCCCATGCCCTGTGGGCGGCGAGGAGGCTCGGGCTCGACGACCTGGCCGACTCCGTGCGCGACGATCCCGACGTCGTGGTCCGCGCCGAGTGGCTGGGCCCGGTGAATCCGAGATGAGTGTCGTGTGAAGCATCTGTTGGTCACCAACGATTTTCCGCCCAAGATCGGTGGTATCCAGTCGTTGCTGTGGGAGTGGTGGCGTCGTTTGCCGCCCGAGTCCTTCGCGGTGTTGACCAGTCCGTACGAGGGGGCCGCCGAGTTCGACGCCGCCCAAGCGTTCCAGATCGAGCGCACCCGCGAACCGGTGTTGTTGCCGCAGCCGTTCATGGTGCGGCGCATCAACGAGATGGCCGAACGGGTCGGTGCCGAACGGGTGGTGCTGGACCCCGCGATTCCGCTCGGCCTGGTCGGCCCGTGGATCGACCGCCCCTACGACGTGGTGTTGCACGGGGCCGAAGTGACGGTCCCGGGACGCTTGCCGGGTTCCAAGCAACTTCTCGGGCGGGTGTTGCGCGGAGCACGGCACGTGATCGCTGCCGGCGGCTATCCGGCCAGCGAGGCCGAGCACGCGGCGGGACGTGAACTGCCGATGACGGTGGTACCTCCCGGTGTCGACGTCGATCGGTTCCGCCCGTTGACCGAGGGCGAACGACTCACCGCTCGGAGACACTTCGGTTTCGCGGCTGACGCCGAGATCGTCGTCGGCATCAGCCGCTTGGTTCCTCGGAAAGGTTTCGACACGGTCATCCGAGCCGTGGCGGCCCTGTCGCCGTCCCGGCCGCGTCTGGTGTTGGTGATCGCTGGAGCGGGTCGTGACCGCGAACGTCTCGAGAAGCTCGCGCTCTCGCTGTCGGCACCGGTTCGTTTCATGGGACGGGTGTCGCACGACGATCTGCCTCGTCTGTACGGTTGCTCCGACGTGTCGGCGATGATGTGCCGGAACCGCTGGGGTGGCCTCGAGCAGGAGGGTTTCGGCATCGTCTTCGTCGAGGCCGCCGCCTGTGGCGTGCCCCAGATCGCCGGAAAGAGTGGTGGAGCGGCCGAGGCCGTGTCTCATGGCGAGACGGGTTTCGTCGTCGACGATCCCAACGACGTGAACGAGGTCGTACGTCGGGTGGCTCAACTGCTCGACGATCCGGATCTGCGTTCGGACATGAGTCGGGCGTCGCGGGAACGCGCGATCGGTCGATTTTCCTACGACACCTTGGCCGCGCGTCTCGGTGATGCCTTGGGGGTGGACGAATGAACGGAGCGCAGTTCTTGTCGAGTCGTCGCATCGTGGGACTCGATGTCATCGGCACCACCCTTTTCTCGGTGTCGGCCGTGCTCGCCGCGATCGTGTTCGATGGTCCGGCCAAGGTGCAAGGGGTCGTGGTCGACCTGGTGTTGTTCACCGTGGGTGTGGCCGCGTTCTTGTGGGGCTACTGGGTGGCGGTCCAGCGCAGTCGACAGGATGAGTTGTCGGTCGCCGAGCTCTACTTCTTGTTGGGTCCCGCCGTGCCTCGCGACGTCAAGAGGACCATGAACCTCTGTTTGCTGGTGCAGACCGTGGTCGCCGTGGGTACCGCCATGTCGCGCTTGAGCACTCCGGCGCCGACCGCGACCTCGGGTTCCTCGCCGGGTTCGTCGCTGGCGTTCGGGGTTCTCGTTCCGATGTTCGGGTTGGGCCTCAACGGATTGTGGGCCGCGATCCACGGGACCTTCGCCCCCCGGCGGAAACGCTCCGACGACGACGAAATCGGCTAGAACTAGAGCATGGCCGACACGGCGTCTCTGACGATCTCCATCGATGCACCCCTGGAAACCTGTTGGGGTATCGCGACGGACTACGAGCGTTACCCGGAGTGGACCGACGTCAAGTCGGCCGTGGTGCTGGCTCGTGACGACCAGGGTCGTGCCACCGAGGTCGAATACCGCACGTCCGCTCTCGGTCGGAGTACGCATTACACCTTGGAATACGACTACAGCGCCGCCCCGCATCGTCTGTCGTGGCGATTGATCAAAGGTGACATCATGCGAGGTGTCGACGGTGCGTACATGTTCGCCTCCGACACCAGTGGCGGCGTGGTTCTGACCTACAACTTGTCGATCGAGTTGATCATCCCTCTGCCGGGCTTCGTGAAGCGCCGCGCCGAGGTGCGCATCCTCAACACCGTCAAGGAGTTGAAGGTGCGGGCCGAAGCCCGCCGATGAATTCGGGCGCGTCCATCGGCATCGACGTCGGTGGCACGAAGTGCCTCGGGGTGCTCCTCGAGGATGACCGGGTGGTGACCGAGGTGCGGCACCCGACCCCGACGTCGCCCGAGGCCATCGTCGACACCTTGGAAGCAATCGTGTGCGAACTGGGAGACCGTCCCGCCGTCGGAGTGGGGGTGCCCGGCCTCGTGACCCGACAGGGCGTGATTCGCGCCTCGCCGAATCTCACCGACGTCGCCGACTTCGACGTGGCGGGAATGCTGACCGCTCGTCTCGGTCATTCGGTGGTCGTCGACAACGATGCGACCTGCGCCGCGGTGGCCGAGTGGCGGGCGGGTGCCGCCCGGGGACATCGCGATGCCGTGGTCGTCACGTTGGGAACCGGGATCGGTGGCGGATTGATCGTCGACGATCGCGTCGTGCGGGGCACCAACGGATTCGCCGGAGAGGTGGGGCACATGGTGATCGACCCGAACGGTCCCGCGTGCCCGTGTGGTCGACGGGGTTGTTGGGAACGGTTCGCGTCCGGCACGGCGTTGGGCGCCATGGCACGAGCCGTCGTGCGCGCCGGCGGCCTGAAGGCCATCACGACCCTGGTCGATGACGTGGCTGACGTTCGAGGAGAACACGTGTGCATGTTGGCCAGTCGCGGAGACGTCGAGGCCACGGGCGTGGTGGACGAATTCGCTCATTGGGTGGCCCTCGGTCTGGTTGGTTTGGCCAACATCCTCGACCCCTCGTGCATCGTGATCGGTGGGGGACTCACCGCGTCGCGCGAGGTTCTCATGGATCCGGTGCGCCATCATTTCGCGCGCTTGCTGTACTCGCCGGATCTGCGCCCGCATCCACGACTCGAGATCGCATGATTCGGTGAGGTGGCCGGAGCGGTCGGGGCCGCGTCCCTGGCCATGTTGTCGATGTCGGCCTAATTCCCCGACGCCCCCGCGGGGGCGGTGGTTAGCCTCGACTCGTGTCCACGGTGGTGATGCGTCTCTGGCTTCCGGACCTCCCGGGAATGTTGGGCCGGGTGGCCGCCGCGATCGGACGGGCGAACGGTGACGTCATCGGCATCGAAATCCTCGAGCGTGGTGCCGGGATGGCGATCGACGAGTTGACCGTCGTTCTTCCCACCGAGGTCGGACACGACGCGCTGATCTCCGAGGTGTCCCAAGTTGAGGGCGTGGCGATCGAGGACGTCCATGACGTGGCGACGGACCGTTCGAATCAGGGAGTGCTGGCCCTCGAGGTGGCCGCACGGATCATCGAATCGGATGCGCACGAGCGTCCGCGCGAGGCGTGCGTCGCGATACGTGAGATGTTGGAGTCCGATTGGTGCGTCGTGATCGAGGACGGACGGGAGACGCCACTGGCGTCGAGCGGTGATGTGCCCGATTTGGCGTGGTTGTCCGCTTTCATCGAAGGCGCCTCTCATCTGTCGGCCGATGTCGCGCACGAGAACACGCCGAGCGACATCGTGTGGGCTCCGATGCGCGACACCGGGGCGACGCTCGTGAGTGGTCGAGTGAAGGGCGCGTTCCGACTCCGTGAGCGACAGCACCTGTCCTTGATCGCCCGGATCGTCGCCGACGCGTTGACGAAGGGTCGGATCGCGGATCAGTGATCGGCCCACTGGCGGGACCGCTCGACGGCTCGCAGCCACTGAGCGTGCAGTGCATCGGCGGCGACCCGCTCGGGTGATCCGACGGGATGCGCCTCGACCACGGCGTCGGTGCGCCACCTTCGGCTGATGGCGTCTATCGAGGGCCACACGCCTTCGGCCAAACCGGCGAGGTACGCGGCGCCCAGGGCGGTCGTCTCCTGATCCACGGGACGTCGAACCGTGATTCCGAGTTGATCGGCCTGGAGTCGCAGAAGCAGATCCATCACCGAGGCCCCGCCGTCGACGCGAAGATCCTCGATGCGTCGTCCGCTCGCCGACTCCATCGCCCCGATCGCGTCACGGGTTTGCAACGCCATGGCCTCGACCACGGCACGGGCGATGTGCGCACGAGTCGAGCCGCGCGTGATGCCGATGATGCTTCCGCGAGCGTACGGGTCCCACCACGGGCTTCCCAGACCGGTGAAGGCCGGAACGACGAAAACTCCGCCACTGTCGACGACGGTCGATGCCAAGGGCCCGATCTCCGACGACGAGCCGATGATCCCCAGGCCGTCGCGCAGCCATTGAACGGCGGCACCCGTGATGAAGATCGAGCCTTCCAATGCGTAGGAGGTTTCGACCGTGCCGTGTGAATCGGCGATGGACCACGCCACCGTCGTCAGCAGTCCGGGGGAGGGGTCGGGGCAACGGTCCCCGATGTTCATCAGCACGAAGCTTCCCGTGCCGTAGGTGTTCTTGGCCATGCCCGGACGGAAGCACGCTTGGCCGAACAGCGCGGCCTGTTGATCGCCGGCGATTCCCGACACCGGAACTCCCGAGGGCAAACCCTCGGCCCGGGTGACCCCGAAACGACCGCTGGAAGGTCGAACCTCGGGCAGGTTGGCGATCGGAACGCCCAGAAGATCTCCGAGGGTGTCGCTCCAGCGAAGTGATCGGATGTCGAACAACATCGTGCGACTCGCGTTCGACGGATCCGTGGCCAGCACCTCGCCACCGGTCAGGTTCCAGAGAATCCAGCTGTCGATCGTTCCGAAAACGACGTCGGGTTGGCGGGGGACACCGTTCGCGAGCATCCACGCGATCTTGGTCCCCGAAAAGTATGGATCGAGCACGAGTCCACTGAGGGATCGCACGGTTTCGAGCGCGCCGGCATTCGTGAGTCGCTCGCAGAGGTCGGCGGTGCGGCGGTCTTGCCACACGATGGCCCGACCGTGGACCTCACCGGTCGAGCGGTTCCATGCCACCACGGTCTCGCGTTGATTCGTGATGCCGATGGCCGCGGGTGTTCCTTGGCTGGCCACGACCTCGGCGAACGTGATCCGCACGGCGTTCCAGATTTCGGCGGCATCGTGCTCGACTCGTCCGGGCTCGGGAAAGTGTTGGGTGAACTCGCGATAGGACGAGACGCTCGGTCGACCGTCGGCATGGACGGCGCGACATCGCACACCGGTCGTGCCGGCGTCGATGGCCAACACGTAGGAGTCGCTCATCACCGCTTGCGCTTGTTCTTCGGACGATGTTGCGAAGGTCCGGTGGAGGTGCGACTGGTGCGAGCCGGCTTGGACCGGGTGGCCGTCGACGTGGTGGACGACGTGGTGGGTGTCGGGCGGGCCGCGGATTTCAGGTCGCGCAACGTCTTGCGTTGATAGCCGAATTTGGCCAAGACGAATCCGGCCAGCAGGTACATGGGCAATGAGGCCAGCAATCCGACGACCGAACCGGTGGTCACCGTGTCGCGCAGGAAGAGAACGAACACCACCGCCATCACGGCCACGTACACCAGCCACTCGCGCACGAGTCGTCCCCAAGGAACGGTACGAGATGCATCCCATGCCATGACGACATCCTTCCACGCGTCGACCACGTCCGGCACAACCGTCATCGTGGGGTGGACGTTCGGTGTGGTGACCACCCCACCGCGTAGGCTCTGAACATGCGAATCGGTGTGCTGACCGGCGGAGGCGACTGCCCCGGACTCAACGCCGTCATCCGCGCCATCGTTCGCGCCGGTGAGGTGGGCCACGGAGACGAGGTGTGGGGGTTTCTCGACTCGTGGGATGGCGTCATGGATCAACGGTTCGTGCGTCTCGACGTGGCCAGCGTGCGCGGCCTGCTTCCCCGTGGTGGAACGGTCATCGGCACTCGTCGGGGAAGTCCCTACGATCGCCCCGACGGGGTGGAACGGGTCCGCGCCTGTTTCGCCGAGCAGCGATTGGACGCCCTGGTCGTGATCGGCGGCAACGGATCCCTGGCCGTGGCGGCCAAGTTGGTGGCCGAGACCGGCCTGCCCATCGTCGGGGTGCCCAAAACGATCGACAACGACGTGACGGGCACCGACATCACGTTCGGTTTCCACACCGCGGTGCAGATCGCCACCGATGCCATCGATCGTTTGCACACCACGGCCGAGAGTCACGACCGAGTGATGGTGGTGGAGGTGATGGGGCGTGACACCGGCTGGATCGCCACCTACGCCGGTATGGCCGGTGGGGCGACCGTGATACTGATTCCCGAGGTCCCCTTCGACATCGTGAGCGTTTCCGAGGTGGTGGCGGCTCGTCACCGACGTGGTCGGTACGCGTCGATCGTCGTGGTCGCCGAGGGAGCCCACCCGATTCCCGGAACCATGCCCGTGCCCGCGTACGAGACGGATCACATCGGTCGTCCCCGACTCGGGGGCGTGAGCGTCGAGATCGCCCGGGAGATCGAGGAACGAACGGGTTTCGAGGCGCGCGTGGTTCAGATCGGTCACGTACAGCGGGGCGGCACCCCGTCGGCGTACGACCGGGTGTTGTCGACGAGATTCGGGGTGGCGGCCGTCGAGGCGATCCATCGCGGTGAGTTCGGGGCGATGGTGGCATTGCGATGCTCGAAGGTCGTCACCGTTCCGCTCGCCGACGTCGATGGTCGCGCCCGCACGGTGGATCTCGACCTCTATCGCGACGTCGCCAGCATCTTCTTCGGCTGACGAGGTGTTCTCGGTCCTCCGGGGCGTTCAACGAACGACTTCGACGATGGCGGGGTAATCGGGCTGGGAACTGAGGGCCAAGCTGGGAAAGTCGAACTCGGTCAACGGGCGCGACGTCAACGTTCCGTCACCGCGGGGCCATTCGGTGGTTTCTCCGTCGACGATGAGTGAGACGCGCTCGATTCCCTCGATGTCGACGAGCGTGAACACGATCTGGGCCACGGCACCCACCAGGTCGCCGCCGGTCGCCGAAAAAATCGACGAGGTGATGTTCACCTCCACGGTGCCCGAGGCCACGAAGCCGGTGGAAATCAGTCGCGTGTCGCGGGGAATCGCGGTTCGCAATCCGGAATCCTGTTCGTCGGCGGTCGGTCCGTCGAGGAGGACGCGCATCGCCGCGGTCGGGTCGAGGCTGAGATCCCGTTGGACCGCGACGAGGACGGCGGTCCCCGATGCGTCGGAGCGCTGCAGATAGACGCGGCCGATTCCGGTCGTCGGGTTCTCCGATCCGGTGACATCGTTGTCGACGCGCAACGGATCCTCGGCGATCGGCCGCGGGGTCGACTCGGCATCGAGCGAGCACGCCGTGAGCGAGGCGACGGCGAGACCGACGACCAACGCGCGATCGAACGTTCGCTTCCTCACGATCGCTCCGCCGGTAGTTCGATGACGAAACGCGCTCCTTCGAGACCGTCGGGGCGATCGTCCACCCAGACTCGCCCGCGATGCAGGCGGACGTGCTCGTCCACGAGAGCCAGACCGAGTCCGGCCCCCTCCGAGCCACTTCGTCGCCCGGCGACTCCACCGCGAGCGAAACGTTCGAAGATGAGTTCGCGCTCGCTGGGTGCCACACCGGGCCCCTGATCCTCGACCGTGATCCAGATTTGGGTGATCGGTTCGCCATCCTCGTCGTCGGGGACGAGCACGTTCACTTCCATCTCGCCGCCGCCGTAGGAGCGGCCGTTGTCGATGAGATTCGCGATGACGCGGGCCAATCGACGTCGATCCCCGCGGATGATCACGTCCTCGGCGTCGGGGGCCACGCGCACCGGTGTTTCGGCGGCACTGCTGATGCCCACGGCTTGGCGCACGAACTCACCGACCAGAAGTTCCTCGATCACCAGTTTCACGCCACCGGCGTCGAGGCGGGAGATCTCGAGCAGATCCTCGACCAAACCTTGGAAACGAGCGACGTCGGCCACCATCAAATCGAGGGCCGCTTGGGTTCGTTCCGGTAGTTCGTCGCGACGGGCCTGCATCACCTCGACCGAAGCCTTGAGGGTCTGCAGGGGTGATCGAAGTTCGTGGCTCACGTCGGAGGTGAAGCGGGTGTCGCGTTCGACGCGTTGTTCGAGGGCCATGGCCATGGCGTTGAACGAGGTGGTGAGGGCGGCGAGATCGGGATCGTTCGAGTCGACGAGGCGCGTGTCCAGCCGACCTCCGGCGATGGCCTGGGCCGCCTGACTGGCGGCCACGAGGGGACGCACGGCTCGCGACGCGGCGATGGCTCCGAGGACGATGCCGACGAGAGTCGTGATCCCGGCGGCGAAGATCAACGCCAGGCCGACGCTGTTCAGCGTCGATCGGATGTCGTCGATGGTGGGAAACCCGAAGTAGGCACCGTCGACGTCGGTGAGCGGAACACCGATCAGGATCACGAGTTCACCATCGACTTCGGTGCGCATCACCGACGGCCGTCGTTCGTCGAGCACGGCGCCGAGCATCGATGCCGGAATCGCGGCGGAGGAAAATCGTGCGTCGTCGCCCGTCCACGTGCCTCGGAAGTAGACGAGGGGGCGTTCGGCTCCGAGTCGCTCGATCGCGGCCTGCACGTTCGTGGGGTTCGAGGTCAGATCGGACTGCAGTCGCCCGGCATCCTGGTACACCTTGGTGATCGCGGTCGATTCCCGTTCGTTCACCAGGTTCGATCGCGTGAAGTTGAAGGTGGACAGCGCGAGGAACGTGGACAGCACCAAACTTCCGAGACCGAAAGTGGCCAGGATGCGGGTGCGCAATCCGAACGACCGTCGCCGTCCGCGGCGCGCTCGTCGTTCCGGACGGCGGTTGCGATCGGCCGGGTCCGGGGCGTCGACGGCCTCCACGGTCGTCAGGCCTGCAATCGGTAGCCGAGACCGCGCACCGTCACGACATGGCGGGGATTCGCCGGGTCGAGTTCGACCTTCGTGCGCAGTCGACGAACGTGGACGTCGACGAGACGTCCGTCTCCGAAGTATCCGTATCCCCACACGTGATCCAGCAACTGCTCCCGACTGAACACCTTTCCGGGGCTCTGCGCCAACTCGCACAACAGACGAAACTCGGTCTTGGTGAGATGGATTTCGGTGCCACCGCGCACCACCTTGCCCTCGTCGGGTATCACCTCGAGATCTCCGAACACCAGCTTGGGATGAGCGGGGTGCGCCGGACGGGCTCGGCGCAACAACGCGCGAATACGGGCCGAGAGTTCCTTGGGGGCGAAAGGCTTCGTCAGATAGTCGTCGGCACCCGCCTCGAGTCCGGCCACCACATCGTGCGTGTCGGCACGAGCCGTGACCATGACGATGGGGACGTCGCTCGAACGCCGAATGGTTCGACACAGTTCGAATCCGTCGATGCCGGGCAGCATGATGTCGATCAAAACGACGTCGGCGGGTTCGCGCAGGAAGATCACGACGGCTTCCTCGCCGCTGGCGGCTTCGTCGACGATCCAACCCTCGTCCTCCAGGGCCAGTTTCACGGCGGTGCGGATGCGCTCGTCGTCTTCGACCGCCAGGATTCGGGTGCCCACCCCTCTATCTTGCCCGATCGCAAGGGTCGACGGGCGCCTCGTCGATTCAGGTTGTTCGTTGCAGATGTTCGAGGAGCGCCGTGTGAATGCCCGGTGCGCACACGACCGTCTCGCTCGGTTTCACCGCACCGCCGGCGAAATCGGATGCACGGGCTCCGGCCTCGGTGGCGATCAACAGGCCGGCGGCGAGATCCCAGGCTTGGAGATGCTCCTCGAAGTACGCGTCCACTCGGCCGCACGCGACATGGCACAAGTCGATCGCCGCGGCCCCGAGCCGACGTATGTCCCGAACGTGAGGGAGCATCGCGCCGACCCGTGATCCTTGGACGCGCCGATGGTCGGAGTCGTACGAGAATCCGGTGGCCACCAGGGCGGTATCGAGCGTCGTGCTGGTCGAGCACGTGATGGGAGTCGAGCCGAGGAAAGCTCCACGACCTCGAGCGGCGGTGAAGAGTTCGCGCGATGCCGGCACGAAGACGGCTCCGGCCACGGGGCCCGTCGAATCCGCGGCGGCGATGGAGACCGCGTAGCCCCCCAGTCCGTAGAGGAAGTTCGTCGTTCCGTCGATGGGATCGACGTACCAGTCGATGCCCGAGGTGCCGTCGACCCGCGCACCTTCCTCCCCGACGATGCCGTCGCGGGGTCGCGCGGCGCGAAGAGCGTCGACGATGAGAGATTCGGACGCCGAGTCCCAACGGGTCACCATGTCGGTGGCCGTGGACTTCGTCCGGACCCCGAGATCTCCGGTGCGCCGTCCGTTCGCCACCATGTCTCCGGCCTCGCGGGCCAATCGAGCGGCGAGGTTGACGAGATCCGTGGGTGTGTCCATCAGTGGGGGCGATCGACGATGGTGCGCCATTCTCCGATGGCTCGCAGGACGAGGATGGCGACGATCGCGGTTCCCCCGGCCGTGACGATCGCGCCAACCAGCAGACCGACGCCCAAGATGACGTCGCTGGCATTCTCGGCCTGGATGTCGACGAGGGCGTAACCGATCAGCGCACCAGCCACTCCGCCCACGAGGATCGACACGAACGCGAGGGCGCGAGCCAGCGGTGAAGGAAGTGCGGAAAGCGGTCGTTCGGTCACCATGACGACATCGTAGGCTCGTCGTCGTGGAATCGAGCGGTCGTCGGGCGGTGGTGGTGATTCCCACCTACAACGAGGCCGGCAACATCGAACGCCTCCTCGAGGGCATTCGTGCCGCCGTCGACGTCGAGATTCTCGTGGTGGACGATTCCAGTCCCGACGGGACCGCGGACATCGTCGAGCGCTTCGCGCAGCGGTGCGGGGGAGACATCACCGTGTTGCGTCGTCCGGTGAAGTCCGGTCTCGGGACGGCGTATCGCGCCGGATTCGCCGAAGTTCTTCGTGAGGGTGATCGGATCTGCGTTCAGATGGACGCCGACCTCTCGCACGACCCGACCTATCTCCCCGCTCTGATCTCGGCTGTCGAACTCGGCGCCGATGCGTCGCTCGGAAGTCGGTACGTGCCCGGGGGCCGTATCGAGAACTGGCCCCGCTTACGTTTGTTCTTGTCGCGATGGGGCAATCGATACGCCGCCGGGATGCTCGGTCTGGCGGTGAACGACGCCACCAGTGGATTTCGGGCGTACTCCCCGCACTTGTTGCGGCGCATCGACGTGGGCTCGGTGAGGGCCGAGGGATACGGA
>Ga0172376_10002264_pt1 | contig 23644 bp, 20 predicted proteins | sample Lak35m_FD_121114 | JGI IMG/M metagenome (GOLD analysis project Ga0172376, IMG submission 121114) | Freshwater microbial communities from Kabuno Bay, South-Kivu, Congo - kab_092012_35m | ecosystem: Environmental > Aquatic > Freshwater > Lake | place: Democratic Republic of the Congo: South-Kivu... | reverse complement strand
TTCTCTGAGGCCAATACCTTCGTGATCGCCGCTGTTAATGTCGTCTTACCATGGTCAACGTGACCGATGGTCCCAACGTTGACGTGGGGTTTCTTACGCTCAAACTTCTCTTTTGCCATGGCTAAAACTCCTCATTTTCTTATTTTGACTTCGAACGATCTGCAACCAAAGAATCAAACACATTTTTGGGCGTCTCACTATACATAAAGAAGCGCATACTGTAAACACCACGACCCTGGGTTAGGGACCGAAGGGATGTCGAGTATCCAAACATCTCAGATAATGGCACCATTGCCTTAATCTGCTGGGCACCATTAGACCCGGCATCAATCTTTTCGATTTTTCCACGGCGACTATTGAGATCAGAAATGGTATCGCCCATATTCGCTTCCGGCACTTCTACCTCAACATCCATAATGGGCTCAAGAATAATAGGGGTAGCGCCTGCAAATGCATCTTTTACAGCATAAGACCCCGCAATCTGGAAGGCCACATCGGAACTATCCACGGGGTGAAACGACCCATCCAAAACGGTTACCTTGATGTCCACAACAGGGAAATTGGCAATAATACCAGTAGAAAATGCCTCTTTGACCCCTTTTTCAATTGACGGGATGTATTCTTTTGGAATACGACCTCCCACCACTTTGCTTTCAAAAATAAACCCATCGCCACGCCCCAATGGCTCGATTTCTAAAATACAATGCCCATATTGACCTCGCCCACCCGTTTGACGAATGAATTTACCTTCGGCTTTGGCGTACGCACGAATGGATTCGCGATATGCCACTTGTGGTTTACCCACATTAGCCTGAACATTAAATTCTCTAAGAAGTCGATCACAAATGATCTCCAAATGCAACTCACCCATACCAGAAATAATCGTTTGGTTGGTTTCAGGATCCGTTCGATATCGAAAAGTGGGGTCTTCATCGGATAACTTCTCTAAAGACGTGCCCAATTTTTCTTGGTCACTTTTTGTTTTGGGTTCAATCGCCACAAAGATAACGGGCTCAGGAAAGTCGATATTTTCTAATAAAACGGGCTTGTCTTCGGCACAAAGCGTATCACCCGTTTTGGTAAACTTTAGCCCAATGACGCCCACAATATCACCAGCAGATGCCCCATCCACATCCTGACGTGAATTGGCATGCATTTGCATAATACGTCCGATTCTTTCCCTTTTGCCACGGGTTGAATTGTCAACATAGCTTCCAGGGGATAATTTGCCAGAATAAACGCGTAAGTAAGTCAATTTGCCTACAAAAGGATCGGTTTGCACTTTAAACGCCAATGCACTCAAGGCTTCATCATCAGCAGGTTGCAAACTCAGCGTGTCGCCATTCTCAGGATTGGTACCAGAGACTGCCCCAATTTCAAGTGGGGACGGCAAAAATTGAACCACCCCATCCAATAGATTTTGAACCCCCTTGTTTTTAAACGCAGACCCACAAAACATGGGGATGCGTTGCCCGGCTATGGTGGCTTTTCGCAACCCTAACAACAATTGCTCGGTGCTCAAGGCCCCCGTTTCAAGATAGGTCTCGATCAAATCGTCATCCGACTCAGACGCTGCTTCGTATAATTTTTCGCGCAATTCATTGGCCAAAGCCAGGCGTGACTCATCAATGGGACGACGCTCAATTTTCGCACCCGTTTCGTCTAAAAAATGAACTTCTTCAAATTGAATCAAATCGATAACACCCAAAAACTGATCTTCAGCACCAATTGGATAATTGACTACCACGGGTGATGCGCCCAAATTATCGCGCATCATGGCCATGACACGATTAAAATCGGCACCCACACGATCCATTTTATTCACAAATGCAATCCGTGGTACTTTGTATTTGGTGGCCTGACGCCAAACCGTCTCACTCTGTGGCTGAACCCCACCCACCGCACAAAAAACCGCCACCATGCCATCTAACACCCGAAGGGACCGCTCAACCTCAACCGTAAAATCGACGTGCCCAGGGGTATCGATAATATTAATGTTATGCTCGCCCCAAAAACAGGTGGTAGCCGCCGATGTAATCGTAATGCCCCGCTCTTGCTCTTGCACCATCCAATCCATGGTGGCATTGCCATCATGAACCTCACCGATTTTATGGGATTTACCGGTATAAAATAAAATACGTTCTGTTAATGTGGTTTTGCCCGCATCAATATGAGCCGCAATGCCAATGTTTCTTAATTTAGAAAGATCCGTTTTTTTTTGCATGACCATTATCCTTGGTTACTACCAGCGAAAATGAGAGAAGGCTTTGTTTGCTTCTGCCATCTTATGAGCCTCTTCACGCTTTTTAATGGTGGTGCCAACCTTATTATAGGTATCCACCAATTCATCGGATAATCGCAAATAAAACGCTTTGCCCGATTTTGCCCTTGAATTATGGATCAGCCATCGTACCGCCAATGAATAGCCACGGTCAGGACTCACATCCACAGGGACTTGGTAAGTAGAGCCGCCCACACGACGGGATTTTACTTCCATTAGGGGAGCCGCATGTTTTAATACTTTTTCAAACGCATCAACCACTGGCTCATTGACCAATTCAGATAAACGTTGCAAGGCCATGTACACAATCTTTTGTGCCACTGTTTTTTTTCCGTCTAACATGACCTTGTTGATGAATTTCCCCACTTTTTCATTTTGATACTCAGGATCCAACACCACCCGACGACCAGTATGCCTACGCTTGCGACTCATTTATTTCTTCCCTTCTTTCTTATCCCGTTTGGTACCATAAACAGACCTGGCTTTCTTACGATTGTTCACACCTTGCAAGTCACCGACCCCACGCTGGGTACGATACCGCACACCTGGTAAATCTTTAACACGACCACCCCGCAGATAAACCACAGAGTGCTCTTGTAAATTATGTCCTTCACCTGGAATAAAACAGGTCACTTCATAGCCGTTAGAAAGTTTCACACGGGCCACTTTACGAAGTGCAGAATTTGGCTTTTTAGGGGTCTGAATGTAAACACGGGTACAAATTCCACGACGTTGGGGGCACCCCATCAATGCGGGGGCTTTGTTTCGTTTGGATTTAGGGCGACGTCTGGACCGAACCAATTGATTAAATGTAGGCAATGTAATCTCCTTTAACTAAACTTCTACCGACCGAAGGCTTTCACTATCATCTGAGAATAATTCATCCCGTTCAACACGTGGGGAATACTCTACATTAGAAAAGCCAATTTGGGCATAGTTGGGCATGCCGGTACCCGCCGGAATCAACCGTCCAATGATCACGTTTTCTTTCAATCCATCCATCGGATCCGATTGACCTTCTAACGCGGCTTTGGTTAACACACTGGCCGTCTGCTGGAACGAAGACGCTGACACAAAACTTTCTGTATTCAATGACGCCCGGGTAATGCCCAACAATACCCGCTCACCCACACAAACCTCACGATTCTCATGAATCAAATCAAGATTGGTCTGATCAAACAACCGAGAATCGATTAATTCATTTGGCAAAAAGGTGCTGTCTCCCATTGAAATGATGGCAATTTTGCGGGTCATTTGACGCACAATGACCTCGATATGCTTGCTGTTAATTTGCACACCTTGTGACGTATACACCTTTTGAATTTCATTCGAAAGATACGTTTGGGCTGCAAATACCCCCTTGGTTTCCAACATATCGTGGGGGTTGATTACACCGTCTGTCAGTTGATCCCCCGCACGCACCACTTTACCAGAATACACTTTGAGGCGAACACCAAACGGAATCTTCACTTCTTTGCGTGACCCTGACTCACCCGTTACACTTACCAATCGGTAGCCATCGGCATCAGACAACTCTACAATGCCATCAATTTCAGAAATGACCGCACAATCTTTGGGACGACGTGCCTCAAATAACTCTTCAACACGTGGCAACCCTTGAACAATGTCCTTGGTTTTTGATGCATCAGAATCGCTGATACGCTCCCTAGCAATCACCTCCCCTACCGAGACGCGGTCGCCTTCTTTAATGAAGAAAGACGCCCCAGCATTCACGGGGTAAGAGTGCCCCGGAGAAATAACCAGGCGATATGACTCACGGCTACGACCTTCCGTCGCACCCTCCAACTTAAGACAAGATACCACAATACCACCACTTTGAAGACGGACCCCAGTGGCCAGATCCCCTTCTAATTTGATGCGATCCCCGGCACCGTATAACAAGCCCACTTTCTTGGGCACGACATATTCATGTGTCACATCGGGATTATAGACAAAAATTTCACCGTCTTTGACACCATACAACCCAATGGCCTTGCCGTGCTCATTTAATCGCTCATTGAGATCCGTCCCCACTATTTTGACAAGGCCTTCTGCTTCAGCCACCACATACTCGTATCCAGGGTCATATTCAGCCAATAAATCGCCAATCGCCACTTTGTCTTTGGGTCGTGCGACCAAAATACTACCCGCTGGTAATAAATAGGACCGACGCTGGCCATCAGACAGCAATACATTGACCACACCCTCGGCAGTCGATACCCAACTGGCCTCATCGTTTTCAACGATGCGACTGGTTTGCAACTCAGCAGGTACTTCAACCACCCCAGCATGTTTGGCCCGAATTTCGACTTTAGATGATTTACGAAGGTCAACCCCACCCGTATGGAAGGTTCTCATGGTTAACTGGGTACCCGGCTCACCAATTGATTGTGCGGCAATAATACCAACGGCTTCCCCGATGTTAATCAGGCGCCCAGTCGCCAAATCGACCCCATAGCATTTTTGACAAATACCACGGGCTGATCGGCATTTGTACACACTACGAAGCGTCACCACTTCAATACCAGCTTCGTTGACTTGTGCCGCCATTTCATCGGTAATCAGTTGCCCGGCTTGAACCAACAGCTGCCCGGTCACAGGGTGATGAATGGCATTCACACTCACACGCCCCACCATCAAATCCACCAAGGGCACAATGATATTAATACCATCTTTCACCGCCTGGACATCCACCCCTTCCGTTACCCCACAATCCGGTTCTGAAATCATCACGTCCTGTGCCACATCCACCAACCGACGGGTTAAATACCCCGAATCAGCGGTACGAAGCGCCGTATCAACCAACCCTTTACGGGCCCCATATGATGAAATGAAATACTCCGTAAGGGTCAATCCCTCTTTAAAGTTAGACTTGATGGGAATGTCCACAATGCGACCTTGGGCATCTGACATCAATCCACGCATGCCAGCCAGCTGTCGCACCTGATCAATGTTACCACGCGCCCCAGAGTGGGCCATGATATACAAGTTGTTTAACTGCCCCAACGTGTTTTCGAGGGAATTGGACACCGCATGGGTGGTTTCACGCCACACATCATTGCTACGCAATTGCATTTCGCGGGCCGGTAGCGCCCCCGAGTCACGTTGCTTAACCAATACTTCGATCTCACGTTCGGCTTTGGCCAGCAACTTGGCTTTGTCAGGTGGAATACGCAAATCATCAATGGAGATTGAAATGCCAGACAAGGTAGAATAATGAAACCCTATTGATTTGAGACGATCTAACAATTCAACAATCACATCATTGCCAAATGCCCCAAACCACTTGGAAACCAATTCACCCAAGCGCTTTTTACCCACTATTTCATTAACAAACGGAATGGACGTAAACCCACGACGCTTTAACACGGCATTGACTTCAGAGTTAAAAATCACACGCCCCATGGTAGTGGTGTAGCGCTCAGACTCCACTTTCACCACGATTTGAGACTGAATCCCAATCGCTTTCGCCTCTAGTGCACGAAAAGCCTCATCGACACTCACAAAATATTTTCCTTTACCCAACAAAGAGTCTTCATTTTCACTGGTGAGGAAATAAATGCCCAACACCATGTCTTGGGTGGGGGTGACAATGGCCTTGCCACTGGACGGTGACAAAATATTATTAACGGCCATAATCAACAGCCGACACTCCGCTTGGGCCTCAAGCGACAGTGGCACGTGTACGGCCATCTGGTCCCCATCAAAGTCTGCATTAAAGGCATAACATACAAGGGGATGGACCTGAATCGCAGATCCCTCAACCAATATGGGTTCAAAGGCCTGAATCCCCAGTCGATGCAGGGTCGGGGCGCGATTGAGTAACACGGGCTGGCCTTTAATGACCTCTTCTAACACATCCCATACCACCACTTCGCGACGCTCAATTTTACGTTTGGCACTTTTGACGTTGGAAACATGACCATAATCAACCAATTTGCGAACCACAAATGGTTTGAATAATTCCAAGGCCATTTCTTTGGGCAATCCACACTGATTAAACTTTAAATGAGGCCCCACCACAATCACCGAACGGGCCGAATAATCAACGCGTTTTCCGAGTAGGTTTTGGCGAAATCGGCCTTGTTTTCCTTCAATGATATTACCCAAACTCTTGAGGGGACGCCCATTCGACCCCGTAACAGAGCGGCCACGCTTGCCGTTGGAAATTAACACATCCACCGCTTCTTGTAACATCCGTTTTTCGTTACGAACAATCATGTCAGGCGCCCCAATGTCGATTAAGCGTTTTAATCGGTTGTTGCGATTGACCACACGACGATACAAATCGTTTAGGTCGGATGTTGCAAAACGACCGCCTTCAAGCTGTACCATGGGACGCAGATCGGGTGGCATAACCGGAATCACTTCTAGAATCATCCATTCGGGTTGATTGCCAGACTTGAGCAAACTCTCGACGATGCGAAGTCGCTTGGTTAACTTAAGACGTTTTTGACCTTTTGCCTCAGACAGGGCCTCACGAATTTGAATGGCCAATTCTTTAAGGTCTAATTCGGATAATAATTTTTTGATGGCCGATGCCCCCATCTCAGCTTTAAACCCATTTCCAAACTTAGATTTCAGTTCACTATACTCCACAATGCCAATGGTTTGACGGTGGGCCAACTGACCTTCAAGTGCCGGATCTAACTCGGTTACGATATAAGAATCGTAATAGACCACTTCTTCTAATTGACGGGCAGAGATGTCTAACAACAAGCCAATGTAGCTGGGGATGCCTTTTAAAAACCAAATATGACAGACATCCGCCGCCAACTCGATGTGCCCCATACGCTCACGGCGCACCTTAGAGTGGGTAACTTCGACGCCACATCGCTCACACACGATGCCACGGTATCTTACCCGCCGGTACTTTCCACAAGAACATTCCCAATCTTTAACTGGACCAAATATTTTTTCGCAAAACAAACCGCGTCGCTCTGGCTTGAATGTGCGATAGTTAATGGTTTCAGGTTTTTCTACTTCACCAAAAGACCAAAAACGAATGCGATCGGGAGAAGCCAGCCCAATCTCTAAAAAGTCGAATTCTGACGCGTTACTTAGAAACATTCATTACTCCTAACGATTGTCAACTTCAGACCCATCCGCTGATCGAATGCGTACATCCAGCCCAATAGAACGCAACTCACGCAATAACACCCGAAACGACTCAGGGGTTCCGGGACGACTTAATACCTTGCCTTTGATAATCGACTCATACGCACGGGCGCGCCCTGTTAAATCATCAGATTTAATGGTCAACATTTCTTGCAACGTATGCGCTGCACCATACGCCTCTAAGGCCCACACTTCCATTTCACCAAAGCGTTGCCCCCCATAATGGGCTTTACCACCCAACGGTTGCTGGGTCACCAATGAATAAGGCCCCGTTGAGCGGGCATGGATCTTATCTTCCACCAAGTGGATGAGTTTGACCATGTACATGTACCCAACGGTGACATCGCGCTCGAAAGGAAGCCCCGATCGCCCATCGCGGAGGGACACCTTGCCCGTGGTAGAAATCCAATGATTGCCATCAATCTGAGCGGCCGCATCTAACTTCGCTTCAACCGCTTTAACCGATGCCAACTCCTCAAAAATCTCGTCAAATAACTGAACCTCAAAATTAGTACCCAAATAGTGACTGGCCATTCCCAATAAGGTCTCAAATAACTGCCCCACGTTCATACGAGAGGGAACCCCCAACGGATTCAACATAATATCAATGGGCGTACCATCCGGTAAAAAAGGCATGTCTTGCACCGGTAAAATGGTGGAAATAACCCCTTTGTTACCATGTCGACCTGCCATTTTATCACCAATCGACACCTTGCGAATTTGCGCCACATACACGCGCACAATGCAGGTAACCCCAGGCGGCAGATTGTCTTTGGTATCTTTCGAAAACACACGCACCCCAATCACTTTGCCTGATCCACCTGAAGACACCCGCAAAGAGGTGTCGCGCATGTCCCTTGCTTTATCGCCAAATATGGCACGCAATAACTTTTCTTCCGCAGGGGGTTCGGTTTCGCCTTTGGGGGTTACCTTGCCCACTAAAATATCACCCGCTTTAACCAAGGCACCCACACGAATAATGCCATTTTCATCTAAGTTACGAACAGATTCTTCACTGACATTGGGGAGTTCCCAGGTGATTTCTTCGGGACCAAGTTTAGTCGATCGAACGTCAATCTCATATTTGTGAATATGGATCGAAGAAAACACATCCTCTTGAACCAATCGCTCCGAAATCACAATCGCATCTTCAAAATTGTACCCTTCCCAAGGCACGAACGCGACCAACACATTGCGACCCAACGCCAATTCCCCATTACGGGTGGACGTTCCATCCGCCAACACCTGGCCAGTCACCACCTTATCGCCCACCCGAACGATGGGCCGTTGATTGCGACAAGTGTTTTGATTCGAACGGGCATACTTGGTCAAAATATAATAGTCTTCGCCACCTTTTGTTTTGACTACTATTTCCTCACCCGTCACCGCTGTCACCGTGCCATCGTTTTTGGCTTTTAAAAGGACACAAGAATCAGTGGCCACCACCCGCTCTAACCCTGTGCCAACATAAGGGTTGTCGGGATAAACCAATGGAACCGCTTGCCGTTGCATGTTGGCACCCATCAACGCACGGTTGGCATCGTCGTGCTCCAAAAAAGGAATCAATCCACAAGACACCCCCACCAATTGTTTGGGTGATACGCCAATATACTGAACCTCTTCAGGGGTTACAATCTGAAGCTCACGATTCACACGTGCCACACATGAAGGGCCTTTTAAGCGTCCTTTGGCATCTTGAGGAGAGTCCCACGGGGCAATACAATACCGATCTTCAGAATCAGCCGTAAACCAGGTCACCTCTGAGGTAACCACCCCGCTGTCTACTTTAACATAGGGGGTTTCAATAAACCCAAATTCATTGATCGTAGCGAATGTTGCCAATGGGCCAATCAAGCCAGCATTGGGGCCTTCAGGTGTTTCGATGGGGCAAATGCGACCATAATGTGAGGGATGAATATCACGTACTTCAAACCCTGCACGTTCTTTAGTCAATCCACCAGGACCCAAAGCACTCAACCGACGCTTGTGGGCAATTTCAGCCAAGGGATTGGTTTGATCCATAAACTGAGACAACTGAGAACTACCAAAAAATTCACGCATTACCGCAACGAGTGGCCGAATGTTAATCAAGTGTTGGGGCACAATGCGATCATTTCCTTTAACCGCCAATTGCTCTTTAATCAAGCGTTCCAATCGGGCCAACCCAACCCGAAACTGTTTTTGCAATTGTTCACCCACACTACGCACCCGACGGTTCCCCAAGTGATCGATATCATCCACGATTCCTTCGCCCGCCACCAACATGGCCGTGTATTCCACCGTGGCCAAAATATCGTCCCGGGTTAAAACATGGATGCCCATGTCAACCGATACATCCAATCGGCGATTGATACGATAACGCCCCACATCCCCCAAATCATACTTTGATGACTCAAAAAACAAGTTATTTAACAGGGCTTTGGCGCCTTCAAGGGTCACAGGGTCACCGGGCCGTAACTTGCGATAAATATCAATCAGTGCATCCTCAACAGACGGCACCGGAAACTTTTCAACCGTACGGGCAAAGGAATCAAGTCGCCCGCACCGTTCCATCAACTCATCGGCTGAAAAACCCAATGCCCCTAAAAAGGTGGAGACGGGCACTTTGCGTATCTTGTTGATGTTGGCATAAAGCAATGACGATGAATCGGTTTCAATCTCGAGCCATGCCCCACGGTTTGGAATGACGGTAGCCCGATATGACACGCGATCGGGTGTCAAGCCCGGCTTCTTTCTAAAATAAACACCAGGAGAGCGAATAAACTGACTGACCACCACCCGCTCGGTACCATTTACCAAAAAGGTCCCTGTCTCGCTCATCAAGGGAATATCACTCATGAAAACCGTCTGTTCAGTAATTTCTCCTGTTTCGCGGTTTATCAATCGAACGGGCACACGCAAAGCAGCCGAATAGGTGGTTTCACGATGTTGACATTCCTCAAATGAAAATTCTGGCTCATCAAGCGTATACGTATCTAAAAACTCTAGTTCATATTTTCCGCCATACGCCACAATAGGAGAAATCGTTTGAAACTCCTCTTTTAACCCATGGGAAATAAATTTTTTAAAAGAATTCACCTGAATATCAATTAAATTAGGGACGGTTACCAACTCAGGTTTGGAACGATCGTGAAGCGGAACACGGGGTCTTGATTGATCAGCCACTAAATCACCTCATAAAAATGACAAATTGAGCCACGATAATGACTCAATTTGCCTGAACGTTATGCTAAAAGACAAACGGTGACACGTTATTTAATTTCAACCTTTGCACCTTGCTCTTCGAGTGCTTTCTTCATTTTGTCAGCTTCTTCTTTGGTGATGCCCTCTTTAACCGGTTTAGGCGTTGCATCCACCAAGTCCTTGGCTTCTTTTAATCCAAGGCCCGTCAATTCTCGTACCACTTTCAATACTTGAATCTTTTTGTCACCGCAATCAGCCAAAATAACAGACACTGAATCGGAACCTGAGTCATCATTGGCAACGGCACCCGCAGGTGGGGCCACCGCACCGACCACCATTGCAGGGGCAGCAGCCGATACACCAAACTTTTCTTCAAGGGCGGAAACCAAATCAGCCAATTCTAACACCGTCAAATTAGACAATGTGTTCATGATCAATTCAGCGTTTTGAGACAATTTAACTTCACTTGCAACTTCAGACATGATGATCCTCCAACTATAAAATGATAAACTGGTCACACTCGACCCAACAACACAACGAACTAATTCGACTCTTTTTGCTTTCTAATGCCATCCACACAGGTTACAAACCCACGCAATGGCCCCGCAGCAACCGTAACAAACCCCGTAATGGGGGACTTCATGGCACGAAGTGCCTGCGCAATCAACTCCTCTCGAGACGGCAATGATGCCAAATGATCCACTTGCTTATCTGAAATAAAACGACGCTCAATAACCCCACCCTTCAGCTTAAAAAATTCGGTGCTAGACTTGAAGGTAGACAGCGTTTTGGCAACGGTCACCACATCCCCACTGGTATACACCAACGCAGAAGGCCCTTCAAGAATATGCCCCGCCACATCGATATCAAGCTGTTTGAGGGCCCGAAACGCCAATGTGTTCTTAACCACTCGCAACTGGGCACCCACCCCACGCAATGCCTTACGCAGTTGGGTGGCACTACCCACTGACATTCCACGAAAATCTGCAAACACCACCAAAGTAGAATCCGCTACCATATCAGTAATGGTTTGTACTTCAGGGGCTTTGGCATGTAGTGCACCCATTATTTTGCCTCCTTGCGTTTCATCCGAGCATTCTCAACGAAGATCCCCGGACCCATCGTGGATGACAATGAAACCGATCGCAAATAAATCCCTTTTGACTTTGACGGCTTAATTCGAACAATGGTGTCATAAATCGACTGAAAGTTTTCAAGCAATTTGTCTTCTGAGAATGATAATTTACCAATCCCCAAATGAATATTGCCTAATTTATCGTTTCGATACTCAACCCGGCCACCCTTAAACCCTTTGACGGCCTGTGCGACATCCGTGGTAACGGTACCACTTTTGGGATTGGGCATTAACCCGCGGGCACCCAATAATTTGCCCAACTTTCCTAATTTGGCCATCATGTCCGGCGTGGCAATCATCACATCAAATCCCAACCATCCACCCGCAATCCGCTCGATCACATCATCTGACCCCACCACATCAGCCCCCGCTTCGGTCGCCTTCATGGCCATTTCGCCTTGGGCCACCACCAATACGGTAATCGACTTGCCAGTGCCATGGGGCAAATCGAGGGTGCCTCTTATTTGCTGATCGGCCTGACGGGGGTCAATGCCCAAATGAAAATGAACCTCAAGGGTCTCATCAAACGTGGCAACCGGATGTTGCTTAATCAGACGGACCGCATCTGACACTTGATAGATCGCTGAACGATCCAAAACCTGACTTACCGATCGGTATTTTTTTCCTCGCTTCATCGTTGCACCTTCACCCCAATACTTCTTGCTGAACCCTCAATAATCTTCATCGCCGATTCAATCGAAGACGCATTTAAATCCTCTAATTTAATCGCCGCAATCTCTTTAACCTGCTCCAATGTGATACTACCAATAATATTGGTGTTGGGATTGGAAGACCCCTTATCTAACCCAATCTTTTGTAAGATTAACACCGTGGTTGGTGGTGTTTTTAATACAAATGTAAATGATTTATCTTGATACACCGAAATTTCGACGGGAATTACCAAGTTGCCACGGTCTTTAGTGGCCTCATTGTACGCCTTGCAAAACTCCATGATATTAACCCCTGCCTGACCCAATGCAGGGCCAATGGGAGGGGCAGGATTGGCTTTTCCCGCCATGATTTGCAGTTTAATTTTTTTTACAACTACTTTACCTTTGCCAGCTGGCTTGGACATAACTATCTCACTCTCACTTAAACCGACGCATTTTTAACACACCACAACACACACGCAATTGACCACCATCACACCACTCGAACTCACCCCACCGCTTTTTCAACTTGATCAAAATCAAGCTGAACAGGGGTTTCACGACCAAACACCGAAATCATTGCTTTCAACATTCCTTTTTCAGCATTGATTTCTGAAATGGCACCAGAATACCCCCTAAATGGACCGGAGACAACCTTCACCATTTCACCCTCTTCGAAATCGACATCAATCTTTTTAGACTTCTCACCCGCCTTACGCAAAATTTTCAACATATCTTCTTGGGTCACGGGGGCTGGCACCCCTTTGGTCCCAATAAAACCAGACACCCCCAAAATGTCACGAATGCCCTGGTGAATATGGATATCATACTTCATGTGGATGAAAACATACCCCGGGTATAACTTGGTCAACTTTTCAATTCGCTTGTTATTTTTGATTTCAACCGTTTCTTCTTCGGGAACCAACAGGCGATGGATGCGGTCTTGATACCCATTGTCTTCAATGAGGCGCTGAATATGTGCCAACACTTTGTATTCTTGACCTGAAAAACATTGGATAATGTACCACTCAGCCCCCTCTTGATACACCCCCCCCTCGATTGATGACGCATCCGAACGATCTACCGTCTCCTCATGCGTCTCGTCATGGTTAGCACCCCCATCATCTAGTAGCGGGCCATCCTGATTTATCGACACATCCGTACGCTCTTCATCCATCATCATTTCACCTCGCCTCCCAGCAACGCCACATCATGTTTTACAACCCAATTACCCACAACACCCTGCCATTTAACCGTTTGCAACCCACCACCTATACCCATTTGCCGACCGTTAATATCGCACCCGTTACCAATAAATCGAAAACCCACACCAAAAACCCAACTATCACCGATAATGCGACCACACTCAACACGTTACGCCAAACATCGGGCCAACGGGGCCACTCGATTAGCATCACTTCTTCTTTTAATCCGTCAACCCACTTGCTTACCATATCCAAACTGTCAACCACTCTAATTTCTATCGCTCTAATTTCTATTCAACGTCCATACCGCGAACCAAATGACTTGCCCAACCATCTAACGAACCCAATCCCCAACATCAGCCACCGAACCACCGAATTAAAAACAATTAAACAGACATGGGTGATTTTATTACTCACACTCACCATGTATTGTATATAGAGACCAACTATTTTCTACATTGCATAACCAAAAATAGTTGGCACAGTAAATCTAAAAAAAGAAAATTTGTCAATGATGTCTCATTAACGGTATGGCAGGCCCGGCCGGATTCGAACCGACAACAATCGGTTTTGGAGACCGACGCTCTACCAGTTGGAGCTACGGGCCTATGTGATTTATTTGGTCTCTTTAAAGAGCTTCAATCCTCGGCAACACTTGCAATACTTGCGAAGCTGAATGCGTTGATTGCTTGTTCGTTTGTTCTTGGACGTGGTGTAAGCATGACCACACTTTTCTTCTTCACATCGAAGTGTAATGATAACCCTCACATGTCACCTACCTTTCAAAAAAATTAGGTGGCCACTCTATCATCGCCATGCGGTTTCGTAAAGGGATCTGGGGTGGGATTGCCATTACACCATTGCCATCGTACAGTATCCTGTTTTCGTTGCGTGGAAGGATTAAGCGTATGACAAAGTTAATTATTGGTGCCGATCATGGTGGGGTGACACTCAAACGTGACGTATGTGAGTGGTTATCCACATTTGCAACCATTGTAGATGTGGGTACCCATACCAGCGAATCGGTTGATTACCCGTTGATTGCCCAGCGTGTCACCACTGCTTGTCTACACCACGCCTGCCAGGGCATTGTCATTTGTGGCACGGGGATTGGGGTATCGATTCAAGCCAATCGCCAAGCAGGCATACGGGCAGCAGTATTATATAGTGATTACGTGGCCCTGATGGCACGCCAACACAATGATGCGAATGTGGTATGTTTGGGGGCCCGTACGACGACCCTTGCCGAATCCAAACGATACCTTTCCATTTGGTTGCACGCTACCTTTGAAGGGGGGCGTCATGCCCGTCGTGTTGCCGCGTTGGGGTAGTCACCGCCCCCTCCCCCACCCTTCTGTAATGCCCCCATTGGATCCCATACCGGGTGAATCAGTCTGTTTTAAATGGCGATGCCAACGGCACACTGTCACCCCGTTGTATCGTGGGACCCGTTGTGTTGTGGGGATCTTAATGATGCGGGGGGTCCCCATCGAAAGCCCCCCCTTCATCGCTTAGGGCAATCGCTGGGCAATGTATTTGTAGCCTGGCCGGATGATGCGTTTTCCGGCAATGATTTCTTCGAGTCGATGGGCACACCACCCCACCCAACGCCCCATGGCAAACATGGGGGTATAGAGTGGTTCGGGAATACCCAGGCAATCGTAAACAAACCCAGAATAAAAATCGATATTAGGTGCAATCACTTTATTGATACCCTTATATGACGCAAACAATGAGGGGCCCTTTTCGGCAATGGACAAATACAAGGCCATCTCATCTTCTCGTCGGCATTCACGGGCCAATCCCTTGGCATACTCAATTAACACACCGGCCCTGGGGTCAGATAGGGTGTATACCGCATGTCCCAATCCGTATAATTTACCCGATTGATCGCCACCTTCTTTGTTTAATAGCCTCGTTACACAAGTGGACAAGGCGTCATGGGTCGGTGTGCATCCAATTGAGTCGATGATGAATGCCATCATGTCCATGACTTTTTTATTGGCCGATCCGTGTAAGGGGCCCTTTAAACTGCCCACCGCAGACGCCATGGCCGAATAAAAATCTGACTCGGTTGATGTTACCACCCGTGTGGCAAAGGTCGAATTGTTTCCCCCCCCATGTTCAGCATGCAATACCAAACAAGAATCCAATGTTTGAATGGCCATTTTAGAGGCGGGCACCCCTTCCCCCAACAAATACAAAAAAGACTCGGCCACCGACATGCTAGGGTCTGGTGCCACCCATTTGGCATCAGGCCGATGGGCTGCCAAATATGAATAGACAATCAGGGCGGGCATTTTGGCCAAGACCGCCCATGATTTTAACAAGTTTTCTTTTGGCTCCACTGAATCAGGGTCTTGATCATGGGCATACAACGCCGATATCACCGTCATCAGTCGATTCATGATATTGGGTGAACGATCTTGTTTGATCAGGGTGATAATGGCATCGGGAATGGATTGGTTGGCCGCCATGTAATCCAGCACAGACTGTCGCTCTTCTTCGGTTGGGTAGCGTCCCACCAATAGCAAAAAGGCTGCATCTTCAAAAAAATACCGGTCCATGTGCTGATAGCGGGCCATTACCACTTGAATGGGAATACCTCGATAGGTCAATTCACCATCCACTGGCATCATACCTTCCGCTGTTTTTTTGGTCCCAATCACCGATGAAATGCGGGACAACCCTGCGATAACCCCGCTACCATCTGCGTTACGCAATCCTCGTTTGACGTCCACCACGTCATACCACGCCGAATCAATACTGTTAAACCCAATGGCTTCTTCTAAGATGGGATGTAAGTTACCCGTCATGGCGATACCTCTTTTCGTTTGTGTTGGCTTGATGGTGCCCACGGCGGGATTCGAACCCACGGCCTCCGGATTAGGAATCCAGCGCTCTATCCGACTGAGCTACGAGGGCAACGCATAAAACACACTGTAGAATAGTATATTCCGTGTTTCAACGCTACAGTGTGATGATGGTTGCCATCTTTTATGATTTTGAAACGTCATCACTGTCGGCTTTGGGTCAGATACTATCCTATAGCCTGGTGGTGGTCGATGCCAAAGGGTCCACCCTTGATGAATGCAACGGATGGGTGCAATTAAATCGGTGCGAACTACCTGATTTGGACGCCTTATTGGTGACAGGTATTCGCTTGCATGACCTTGGGCAACAGGGCATACCCGAACCAGAGGTGGCCCATCGCCTGCATCATTTTTTAGCGTCATGGATTCAAAAAGAAGGGTCTGTCACCCTGTGTGGGTATAACAGCAACCGTTTTGATCTTCGCTTCTTGCGTTCGTTGTTTATTCGCCACGGGCTCAACCCCTATTTTTTTGGCAAATTAAAACATAAAGATGTCTTGCACTATGTCAAACAATTGGCGGTGACCCACCCTGATTTTCATTGGCAAGAACAAGACGGGCGCTGGACCTTTACATTAGAACGCATGGGACGTGCCTACGGGATCTTGCATACCACCCAATCCCACGATGCCCGTGCCGATGTATTGTTGACCATCGCATTGTGTCAGGCTTTATCCAGCGCGTATCCATTGTCATTTACAGCGTTTCAACCCATCTCTCTACCCGTTGCCACCACCCCATTGTGGCAGGCCCACCATATCAGCACGCCACCCCAACGGCATGACTGGCTTTATATGGTCCCTGTCACATGGCAAAAAAATACCAGTGTGTGGGTATCGGTTGCCGATCTATCCCCACCGTTTCCACAAGATGCCACCGACTGGGCCCCTTTCTTAAACGCCCTTCAACACGCAACCGATTGGTGCCACGCCTACCCAGCCTCCCCCGACGCCATGGCCTCATTGGCCACCCCCTTGCACCACATCCAATCGTCACCCTTCTTGAATCAGTTGTCAGTGGATGCCTATTTTTCGTCACGCACCCAAGACGCGGCCTCACCCCGCGACGTTGAGCATCGCCTCACCCGCTTGCCCTTTGATGATATTCGGCACTTAAGTCAGGCGATTCGTCACCTTTCGACTCATTGGCATGACGCCCCCGCTACCCTGTCTCGCCTGAATGAATCCCACCAAGATGTGGCCCGTTTGGCCATGCGATATGCCTTTAATCATGCCCCTGACCCCCTTGACCCACGGTTGGCCGATCGATTAAAAGCATATTTGGCTTATCGTCACCTGTCAGGGCTCGCCGACCCCCATCGCACCATTGACGCGCTCCACACACAGTGCGACCGTGCCAAAATGCTACTGAGTGACCCCCACACCCCCACCCATCAACAAGGGGTGGTGCGTGATTACCTCGATCGGGTGCACCACTTGTTTCCGGATGGGCTGGTTTACGCTACTTGATCCTTACCCCGTCTTCCCATCCATTGGCTTGGGGCCCCAGACACCCGCCGATTATTCATCACCTGCGTCGACGGCGATAGGGTGTTACCGATCTGTTACCAGGCCCATCGGGTAATCCCCAATGGTGGGGGCCAAGCATTGATACAGCGTACGCCAGGCGTCGTCCGTTAAGGTTTCGCCACGCACCCCCCCCAAGTCACACGCCCGCAATGCCCTGTCAAAACCCGGCAACCGATTCAACCCCGGTGCTTTTTGCAATGCACTGGCCAATGGTTTTCGACGCCCCCAAAACCCTGCCCTTACCAAACTAAAAAAACGATCGGGATGGGGTGGTAAGGGACGATGGTGGGGCTTCAATTGAATCACGGATGAGCCGACTTTAGGGACGGGGGAAAAAGACCGGGGGCTCACAGCAAAACAAATCCGCACATCAAAATGAGCCCGCATGTATATGCCCAACGAAGAATGCAAGGGATGCCCAGGGCCCTGGGCAATTTTTTGGGCAAATTCGGTTTGCACCATCACGGTCGCCTTCACGACGTGGGCACGATGGGTCACCAAGCATTTTAATAAGGGCGCTGAAATGTAATAGGGGATGTTGGCCACCACTTGAAAAGGGGACAATTGGGGCCATAAGACCGACAAATCAAGGACATCCCCGACAAAAAAATGAACCCGACTCATTGCGGGCAACCGCTGTGCCGTGGCCGACACACAGGTCTCATCAATTTCAAACACATGCACGGGCACCCCCCGTTGGGATAAGGGCACGGTTAGCACCCCATTGCCACACCCGATTTCAACAATGGGATACTGCGGTTCAACCTCCCCCATGAGTTTGTCGACAATATTACGATCGTGTAAAAAAACCTGTCCCCACTTAGCCCCCATGATACCGCCTTGCATACCCCAATGCGGCCAACATCGACCCCTCGTTTGCGATGCCTTGCCACGCCCGATCGAATGCCGTGCCATGATCGGGAGACGATCGCCCAATGGGCAAACCCAAGGTCACATTCACCGCCTGATCAAACGCCACCAACTTCAAAGGCCCCAATCCCTGATCATGATACTGACACACCACCGCATCAAATTCCCCCTTGTCGGCCCGTACAAATACCGTATCCGCCGGTAACGGATCGGTATAATGAACCCCTGGAAATTGGTGGCGCATGGCGTGAATGGCCGGGCCAATCACTTGGGTTTCGTCATCGCCCAAGGCCCCCCCTTCGCCTGCATGGGGGTTAAGCCCACAAATGGCCACGCGCGGGCGTTCAATCCCCGCACGCCATAACCACTCGGTGGTATGGGTCAGACAGCGGCTAACCGATTGAACCGTCACCGCCTGTGGCACCCTGGCCAGGGGCAGATGAACCGTGACCAATGAGACACAAAACCGGGGGCTGTGAAATGCCATGGTGGGCGTGACCCCATACCGTTGCCCCAACAGCGTGGTGTGGTCCATCCCTTGAATCCCTGCCATTTGCCATGCCGCCTTGCAAATAGGGGCCGTTACCAGCCACCCCGAAAGGGCATCCACCCATTCTAACGCGGTCATCAGTGCATGGTATGAGGCGTGGCCATTTTCGGGGTGGGGCTGGGTCACCACCTGCTCAGCAAGGGGATACGGATCCACCCACGTGAGGGGGTGCGACAACGGGATGGGACGCAGGGAATCGACATGCTGAGGGGACAGGGTGTCCCACATGCCACGCAACAAGGGATGATGCCGCACCCACCAAGGTCCCACAATCAAAATCGGCGGGGAGGGTGCAGATGCCACAAAAGAAACCAACGCACGGGCCACTACTTCGGGGCCAATGCCGCCGGGGTCGCCCAATGTGATCACCAACGGGTTAGTCATGGGGTGATTGTCGCCGATTGGCCGATGAGAATCAAGGGCATGCCCCTCAAAGGTGTTCAAGCGATCGGTGGCATCGTGAATGAGGCCCCCCTGTGTCTCGGCCCAACCGCCACGGGAATTGCCCTTGGCAGGCCGGTGGTGCAACACCTAGCCCACCGTGGGGGCGGTTAAGCGGCCCCACCCCCTATCCCCATGCCCCCCAATACCTCCCGACATCGGTCGCACACACGGTGGGGGGTATTGGGCACCTCATAGACGGGCTTGATTTTCCAACACCGTTCACACTTCTCGCCTTCGGCCACGGTGACATGCACGGTTAATTGGGGCCCTGCCACCCAAGTGGCCTCACTCACAATGAAGACCGACGCCAAGTCGTCGACCTGCAACGGATCGGGCGATTCAATGGCTACCTTGGCATCCAAAAACCGTTTGATCACTTTTTCTTGACGCAACCGCTCTAATTGCTGATACGCCAAGTCTTTGACCACTAACAAGCGACGCCATTTATCGGCTAGGACGGGATTGAGATACTCAGGGGTCGGACAATCGGTCAGATGGATGCTCTCGTGGGGTTTTGCACCCAAGTGCTGATACACCGCATCACTGGTGACCACCAAAATGGGGGCAATCAATTGTGCCAGTTGCCGTGCCAAAATGGCCATTGTCACTTGGGCACTGCGCCGTCGCGGGCTATCCGCCGCATCACAATACAAGCGATCTTTGACAATATCCAAATACCAAGATGATAAGGTAACCGCACAAAAATCATGAACCCGATGGGTGACCACGTGGGTCTCATACTCGGTATATGCTTGGCGTACTGCCAGCACCAATTCACTCAACTCGTGCAATACCCACCGATCCACTTCTTCACATACCCCATGGGATGGGGGGGCGGGGTCACCGTCGGGTGGTGCCATATTGGCCAATAAAAACCGGATGGTATTTCTGACCTTTGCAAACGCATCACGGGCTTGGTTTAAAATGTTTTTTGAAATGCTACTGTCTGTTTTAAAATCGGATGAGGCAACCCACCACCTTAAAATGTCGGCACCATACTCTTTTATAATCGTGTCAGGCGACATCACATTCCCCAACGATTTGCTCATTTTTTTGCCTTGGTCATCCACGATAAACCCATGGGTGAGGATGGCACGGGAGGGGCTCAACTGTCGGGCCCCCTGCCCCAACAATAACCCGCTTTGAAACCACCCTCGGTGCTGGTCTGACCCTTCTAATATTAAGTCGGCAGGCACCCCGATGTCTGATAAAACAGAGGCAAAACTGGCACCCGATTCAAACCACACATCCAAAATATCCCGCTCTTTCTCAAACTGTGTACCCCCACACTTCTCACAAGTAGCATCGGGTGGCAACCAAGCCTCAATGGGCCTTTCAAACCACGCCGTAGACCCCTCAATGGCCACCTTTGATGCAATTGCCTCATTAAAGCGTACCGTCTCAGAATGCCCGCAGGTTTGACAGGTCACCACCGGAATGGGAATGCCCCAGTGGCGTTGCCTTGAAATGCACCAATCCGGTCGCCCTTCTACCATGGCCCGAATGCGATTTTTTCCCCAGGATGGATAAAAATCGGTGGCATCGATGGCCGCCAAGGTGCGGTCACGAAGGGTGCGTCCATCTGGTGAAAGGGGGGTATCCATGGCCACAAACCATTGGGGGGTGGCCCTAAAAATAACCGGTTGTTTGCACCGCCAGCAATGGGGATAAGAATGGGTAATCGGCCCTGAATGTACCAACCGCCCACGGGACTCTAACAGGGCAATGATGGCATCATTGGCCTTGAACACATGCATGCCTTCCCATTGGTGTCCGTTTTCAAAACGCCCTTTGCTATCAATCGGCATTCGAACCGGCAACTGATGGCGCAAGCCCACCATGTGGTCATCTTGACCATGACCAGGCGCAATATGTACCACCCCAGACCCGTCGGTATCGGTTACAAACCCTGCCCCAATAATGGGCACCTGCCGTTCTTCGAATGGGTGTTCGACAACGCATCCGAGTAACTGCTCCCCCTGACACCGGGCCAATGGCACAGCGGGTTGATCACCCCACCACGATGCCAAGTCGGCCACCCGGGTTTCGGCAACCCATAGGGGGCCATTGGGTGCTGGCAACAACACGTACGATAACCCAGGATTCACAGCCAAAGCCACGTTGGCGGGTAAGGTCCAGGGGGTGGTGGTCCATACCAACACGCCGGCCCCCCCTGCCCCACTGTCCAATGATGGGCCTGATACCATGGGAAACCGCACATACACCGCAGGCGACTGGTGGTGGTCGTATTCGATTTCTGCTTCGGCCAAGGCTGTTTCGCACGACATGCACCAATGAATGGGTTTTCTTCCTTTATATATTGCACCATGGTGGGCCAATTCACCAAACAATCGCACCACAGCCGCTTCATAGTCAGGGGTCAGGGTTAAATAAGGGCGATCCCAATCCCCCCATATCCCCAATCGCTTAAAATCGGTGGCTTGGGTTTGCACATACCGATGGGCAAATGCCTGGCACTGCCGACGAAACGCCGGAATATCGTCGATTGAAGCGGCCCGCTGCTTGGTTTCTTTTAATACCTGGGTTTCAATCGGCAAGCCATGGCAGTCCCAGCCGGGCACATAGTGTGGTTGATACCCCATCATCCGCTTTGATCGCACCATAATATCTTTTAACACCTTGTTTAATGCGTGACCCAAATGAATGTTGCCATTGGGATAGGGGGGGCCATCATGCAACACAAAACGAGGGGCATCGGGCCCTCGGGTGGCCATGGCCCATTGATGGGCCTCGCAACGGGCCAACCACTGGGGTTCTGTCACCGCTAGTTCGGCCCGAATGGGAAACGTGGTATGAGGCAAATGAACCGTTTGTTTTAAATCGATGGGTGGGGGGGATGGGGGGGGGGATGTTGTCATGGGGTTCCTCAGTCATGCCATTGGGCTTGCCATGCGGCAGGGATACGAACAATTTTTTTATGGGTGGGATGCATACAAACCATTTCAACTGCCGCGCTGGCCACCAACTGCTGGCTACGAAGCACCTGGTAGTGGATGCAAAACCGACAAGGGCTCACCGCCACCACTTTCATATCAAACGCCAATACATCCCCATAGAAACACTCGGCAATATACCGGATATGCAAGTCTCTGACCACCATGGCAACCCCCTCAACCCCTTGTTCGGTCCATCCCAACGATGCCAACCATTGCATCCGTGCCTCATGCATCAACCCCACCATTTCCATATGACCCAAATGGTTGCCATAATTAATATCCCCAATGCGTACGGTTAGTGTCACCATCATGATGGGTTGCATAGTGCCGTTATGCCCCTTACCCGTCAAGGGGTTTGTCGCCCAATGGGCACTCAGAGCCCCCTACCTCATCGGTGCCATTATGTTGCTTGTGTCCCCCATTGCAGGGTGACCGCCCACCACCGCACAAGCCCCACGCCATTCGCAACCCATTCAAAAAAACCGTTGCATCATGGTGGCCCCACAACCGATAACACGAATAAAATGAAAGGTGTCACCCCATGAACACACAAATCCCACCAGACGTTAGCATATCCCCGTTGCCCCAACACACACCACCTCCCACCCTTGTCGCCATTCGGGACGCAATTGGATGGTTGGTACGCAAAATCGACCCTGCCCAACACACACGATATAGTGGTGAAGTCAGGGATATTCTTTCTGCACCCCACGTTGAACAAGCCTTGCTAGACAGTGTCGTCATGAGATATTAAGCCATAAAGCGATGCATCGAATGTGAACAGCAGCCAAGAAAGAAGATGATTTTTTTGTAAATCTTGTTGCGATGCCCCGCCAACGCTTAAGATGA